>Ga0307508_10005570_pt1 | contig 11961 bp, 10 predicted proteins | sample 9_EM_MG_FD_203089 | JGI IMG/M metagenome (GOLD analysis project Ga0307508, IMG submission 203089) | Populus trichocarpa ectomycorrhiza microbial communities from riparian zone in the Pacific Northwest, United States - 9_EM | ecosystem: Host-associated > Plants > Roots > Unclassified | place...
GCTGATTACGCCGACCAACATCTTCATGGGCCTCTATGTCCATTCGGGCTATGAGTTCATGCCGCGCTGGTGGAACCGTAGCTGGGCGACGAAGTGGTTCATCACCGCCACCTTCCACGACCAGCATCACCGCTATTTCATCGGCAATTTCGGCGGCTACACGACGATCTGGGACCGGCTGTGCGGGACGATGCGGTCGAAGTTCGAGAGCGATTTCGACAAGGTGAAGAGCCGCGGCGCGCTGGCGCCGATCGCCGTGCCCGACATGGTGTCGAGCGGACGAGAGGCAGGTTGAGGGGCGGCTGTTCGATGTCACCGCCAGTGCTTCCCTTCATCACCTACAAGCTGATGCGCCGGCTGGGCGAGCAACGCCTTGAGGCGGTGGGGTCGGCGCTCGCCACCGCCGCGCTCTGCTGATCGTGAAACTTGCGGGGCGGATAGCGGCGGCATCGTCCGCGCTGCTCCTCGGCTGTGCGGCGGCGGTCGCGCAGCCTGCTCCGCCGCCGCGCCCCGCCTATTGCGCGCATATTCCACCTCCGTCGCAGACGCTGCCCGGCGCGACCAGCTTCACCTACCGCACGATCGGCGAGCGGACTTTGCGGATTCATGTCTTCGCGCCGGAGGGCAAGACGGGTCGCAATCCTGCGGCGATCTTCTTTTTCGGCGGCGGCTTCCGGGTGGGAGACGCAGCGTCCTTTACCGGCCTGGCCAAGGCCTTCGTCGCTCATGGCTATGTCGCCGCGCTCGCCGATTATCGCGTGCTCTGCCGCGACGATGTCGGCCCGGTGGCAGGCGTCGACGACGCCGAAGCGGCGCTCACCTGGGTCCGTGACCACGCGACCGCGCTTCGTATCGACCGCAAGAGGATCGTGCTCGTCGGCGGTTCCGCCGGCGGCCTGCTCGCGGCGTCAGCGACGATGCGCGTACCGGACCGCGAACGGCCGGCGGCGCTGGTGTTGTTCAATCCAGTCCTCGATCTCGAGACGGGCCTCACCGCTCACGATCAAAGCGCAGCGGAGGCGCTGGCCTATTCGCCCAGCCGCCTGCCGATCGGCAAGCTGCCTCCGACGGTTATCTTTCACGGCACCGCGGACAAGACCGTGCCGATCGAGTCATCCCGCGATTTCTGCACTCGGGCCCTGGTCCTCGGGCGACGGTGCAATCTGGTGGAGTATCTCGGCAAGGATCACAGTTTCGCCGACAAGCATGACATCGACCGCACGCTTGGCGTCTCGATGTTCGACGACACGCTGGCAAAGGCCTTACTGTTTCTGTCGCCAATCACGAATTGAGAAATACCGTCACACGGTCGCAAAACCGGCAAGAGCAGATCTCACGCCTCCGGATGAACATGGCCTCTCTGTCCATACCCGCCGCAAACCGGCCACGCCAAAGCGGGGCGCAGATCATCGCGAAATCTCCCCAAGCCGGGCCACGAGTTCAGCGCGGCGCAGCTGAAGCGCCCTGAAATCCCGCTTCGCCCGCATCAACAGGGCAATCGCGACGGCGAGCAGGACGAGGCCCGAACCGGTGGCGGCGCAACTGGCCGCGCTTTGCATGGTTGCAGCGAGAAAAGCCGCCCCCGATGTGAACGCGATAGCCGCGGCCACGGCAATTCGGCCGGCAACCACCCGGTGATTGAACAACATTGTCCGGCGCGCCGTCAGCACCCAGGCGGCAAATGCCACCCAGCTGAGGTTGATCAACAACAATAGCCCAAGCGCCACGGTGGTGCGCAGGGGAAGGCCGTCCTCGGTGGCCAGCAGCGAGCCCAGCACCACGCTCCCGCCGGTCGCGCCGAGAAGCAGCGCGAGATGCCCTATCCGGGAGCGGAACGAGACCTGCGACAGGGCGAGCGGCAGGCCTGCCGCCACTGCCGAACTATTCTCAATATCCATCTTGTACTCCTTCCAGCATTGACTGGCGCAACATTCCGCGCGCCCTGAACAGGCGCGACTTCACCGTCCCGATCGGCACACCCTGAATCTCGCCGATCTGAACAAGCGACAGCTCCTCGAGGTAGAAGAGTGTCAGCGTCTCGCGCTCCATCATGGGAAGAGCGCCGAGCCTGGTTTCGAGCAGTGCGAAGAGTGATTCGGATGATTCCAGCGCCTCCGGGTCCGGCCCGTCCCCGACTTCGTCCAGAGCCTCGCGTTCCGCATAACGAACCCTGAGGCGATCCATCAGAACATGGTGCGCAACGCCGAAGAGCCATGACCGCAGCCTGGCGCCGTCGCGCAGGCGCGCGATCCCGCGCAGCGCCCGCAACCACACTTCCTGTGCCAGGTCTTCCGCCATGTCGGCACCGGCAACGCGCTGGATGTGTCGCAGCAACGGCCCCGACCAGATCCGCACGAGCTCTTCGAATGCGGGGCGCTCGCCCAACTGGCAACGCACCACCAGCAGTTCGTCGCGCAGCCGGCTTTTGGGATCGGGGGTTTTGGCCAAGATTCGCTCCGTTTCTCCACTCTAGTCGTGGAAAGCCGGAAAAGGTTCACGAACTGCGAGGGTGCCCCGGAAACGGATGTTCGCTTCCGCGATGACCCGAGGCGAACCGGGTGAATCTGACAGCCTCGCGTCCAGATTTTTCGACCCCGGCTTGACTCCGAATCGTCACTGTATATACTGTGTATATGGAATTTGGATTTGTGTTTTCGCAGACCGACAGCGGCCCCATGTATCAGCAGATCATGGACCAGATTAAGCAGCGGATTGCCGTGGGGGACTGGCCGCCCAACACGCCGCTGCCGTCCATCCGCGAGCTGGCGACGGGCACCAGGGTGAGCATCATCACCGTCAAGCGGGCTTATCTCGAGCTTGAGCGCGAAGGGGTCATCGTCACGCAGCAGGGCAAGGGGAGCTGGGTGAGCGACACGGTCGATTTGAAGACGGTCCAGAGAAAAGAGCTGCTTCATCACCTGAGGCAGGCCGGGAAGCTGGCGGGGACGCTTGGCATCGCGGACGACGAATTACTGCGCCTGATAGATCAGAACAGGGAATAGAAAAAAATGCATTTACCCATGGCCATCGAGTGCAGGGGCATCAGTAAAAGCTATCCGCATTTTCAATTGCGGGATGTCGATCTGTCCTTCGAGCAAGGGACCGTCATGGGTCTGGTAGGGCCGAACGGCGCCGGAAAATCCACGATCCTGCGCATTGTGATGGGGCTCCTTGGCCCGGAAAGCGGTTCGGTCAAAGTGTTGGGCTATTCCATGCCCGACGAGCAGATCGCCGCGAAACGCAATATCGGCTTTGTTGCCGAGGACATGCGGCTTTACGAAAGCGAGACCATCGCTTTCCACATGGACTTCATCAAGTCGATCTTCGACACTTGGGACGACGACTATGCCAGCCTTTTGCTGCGCCGCTTCGATCTCAACAAGAACCAGAAGGTCAAGGGGCTGTCGCATGGGCAGAGGGTCAAGGCGACCCTGTTGCTGGCCCTGGCGCGTCGCCCGAGCCTGCTGGTGTTCGACGAGCCGACGACGGGTCTCGATCCGGCGGTCCGCAGGGAAGTGCTCGATGAAATGATGAACGCGCTCGAGGACGAAACGCGCTCCATCCTGTTCTCGTCGCACAACACTTTGGATGTCGAGCAGATCTCCGACTATATCACCTTCGTCCATGGCGGCCGCGTCCTCGACTCCCGCAACAAGGAGGAGTTCATCGACGGCTGGCGCCGGTTGCGCCTGACGAACGCCAATGGAGCCGCTCTGCCAAAACTGCTCAATATCAAGGGTGTGCAGCAGAGTGGGCGTTTGTGGGCGGTTATCGTCAATGATTATGACGACGACGTCCCGGCGCAGTTCAGCGGCGCCGGTCTGGAGGTCAACGCCGTCGAGCGCCTCACCCTGGAAGAAATATTCCTGGCCAATGTCAATTTCGCCAAGGCGAACGCCCAGCCGGAGCTTGCATCATGAGCGCGTCGATCGTTCCCCAACTCGTCAAAAAAGACTTCCGGCTGATGAGCCGGACCATAGCAATGTTCAGTCTGATCAGTCTTGTCTGCATCGGCATCCTCGCCGCGCTGTTCGGACACGTACCAACATGGATGCTGCTGAATTTGGGCTTCCTGCTGCTGGTCAGCCCGGTGGGCACGTGCGGCATCGTCATCCTGATGAAAACCAACGTGTTCGAGAAGGAAAAGTCGACCCAGCCTTTCATCATGAGCCTGCCGGTGACGGTGCGGGAGTTCACCCGGGCCAAGCTGCTGGTCAATCTGCCGCTATTCGGCGGGCTGTGGCTGGTGATCAGCGCAGTCGGATTCTACTTCGCCTTCGGGCTTGGCCTCTTCCCGCTCAGCACCGTCCCCTTTGCGGCGATGATCTTCCTGGGTGGGTTCGTCGCCTATACCGTCATCCTATGTATCAGCCTGGTCTTCCAGTCGCTTGGGATTACGGTGCTGTCCATAGCGATCGCCGAGATGGCCACGTCTGCCTATCTGTCGACGATCGCCTATCTCGATCCGATCGCCCACCACGTCGCTGGCGCCCAGGTCGTCTGGAATTCGGCGGCGATCACCATCGCTGCGGCGCAGGTCGCTGTCGCCCTTTTCCTGATCGTGGCGACTGTGTTCATTCAGAACATGAAGCGGGACTTCATCTGATCCGGCGCTTGCCGCTCTCAAAAAAACAGCTTCCGGATACTCAACCGCACCGCCCGGCCCATCGGATCGAGATAATCCGGCTGATAGCTGATCGGCGTCCCGCCTGTGGAATCCGTCACCCGCTGCTTGCTGTCGAGGATGTTGGTGAAGGCGAGCGAGATGCGCACGCCGCGCATCCAGGGGTGCTTCTTCAACAGATCCAGTCTTTGGCTGAGATCAGCGAACAGCCGGATATCGGCGGTGCCTAGCCCCGAGAAATCGAGCGGTTCGGGGTTGCCCGGCGTGCCGCCATTCACCCGCGTGCCGCTGCGATAATTGCCGGAAAGCCGGAAGCCCAGCCCGTTATTGCTGTAGCCTCCCTGCACCTCGACCTCATGGCGCGATTGCCCGCCGCTGCCGCCGATCGCGTCGCCGTTCAGCAGATCGAGCCGCGGTCCGCCCTGCTGGACCAGCACCGTGTCAGTGAAATGCCAGGTGTGATAGACCGCGAATTGCAGCCGCCCGCCGGCCGCGCCGCGTCCGCCAAAGCCGCCCCGTCCGCCGCCCCCGAAGCCGCCGCCACCGGAGCCGCGCCCCCCGAACCCACGACCGCCGCCGCCATCGGGCCCGCCGCCGGGGTTCCCGCCGTTCGTCGCGGCGCCTTCTTGCGGCGCGCCGCCGGTGGATGGAGCGCCGTTGCCGCCGGGAGCCCCGCCGCCACGTCCGCCGCCTTGCCCGCCGCCTTGCCCGCCATCAGGTCGGCGGAACTCGCGCGGGAGCTGGATTCCCTCCAGCGGGTTCGGTCCCTTGCCGGCGCGGAAGGCCTCGAACTGCTTCTGGATCTTCGATTTCAGCGGCACAGAGAAATTGATGCCCCAGCGCAGCTGCGAACTCTCGCTCTCGGCGAAATTGATCGGACGCTGGTTAATCCCGATCAGCCGGTTGTTCGAATCGCGGGTGAAGCGGTCGGGGAACGCAGCCTCGATCGCCGCGGTCGGCGTCGGGAAGCCGGCGATCGGATTGTCCGTCCGGTTGCTCACATAATTGGCGGTGAAGTTGATGTCCTTCGCCGCCCAAGGCTTCACCGTCAGCCCGAGTTTGCGCACATGGGTCTTGTCGGCGATCAGGTCCGGGTTGCCGCCCGACACGGTCGTCACCGTCGCGGTTTCGCCCTGGATATAGTCGAACACGCGGACATTGAGGTTGGTGATGGGCGGGTTGCCGAGCTGTGCCGCACTCGGCGCGACATCCTGGTTGGTCGCGGATGCAATGATCCGGATCGCCTCAATGGGCGACCAGTTGGCGCCATAGCCGATCGTCTGCAGCGTGCCGAAATCGGAGAGGTGATCCTCCGCCAGGTTGAAGTTCAGCGACAGCGATCCGATCGCGTCGAGGAAATGTTTGGTCCGGCTGGTGATCGGCACATCGACATTGATCTGCCCGTTCACCGTGTTGCGCTTGATATCGGCCTGGGTGAGCACCTCCCTATAGGATTTGCTGCTCAGGTCGCTGATATCGCCGCCAACGCGCACGCTCGTATAAAGCGCGCCGGCCGGCAGGTTGAAGACCGGGCCGCTGAGCAGAAGGTCGACGCCGGCATTGTTCGAGGTGGAAAAGGCGCGGTTGCCCGTCTTGGGGACGATCCCGGCATTGGCCAGGCTGCCGCGCGGATCGGCGCTCGGGTCGCCGGCATTGATCCGCGTCTGGAAGCCGGAAGCGTCGAGGCCGTTATCGGTGAAGGTCTCGGAATCGACGCGGTCGTAATTGCCCGTCACCGACCAGCGCCACTTGCCGATATTGCCGTTGAGCGTGGTGCCGAGATGGTAGTTCAGCGCCGAATTGCGCTGATGGAGCGGAAGATAACCACCCGGTATGCGATCGACCACCTCACCGGTCGGCGAGGTCGTGAATGGATTGCCCGCAGGCACCGTCAGCGAAACGCCAGGCAGGCCGTTGAGGCCGATGCTGTCGGTCGCCTCGATCTTGCCGTTCACCGTCGCGGAAACGCCGCCAAGGATGCTCCGCGCATAAACCAGGTTGGTGCTGAAATCCCGGCTCGACGGCAGCAGCGTGCGATAGGGCCGCTGGTCGATCGTCTCGATCTGCCTCGGATCGGTCTGTGGAAGGATGTCCCGCTCATTCTCGGTCAGCGCCGAATTCGCCTGATACTCCATGTGCAGGTTGAAGCGGCCGTCGCCCCGGATCTTGAGCAGGTCGAACTCGCCTTGCGCGTTGTTGCGCCCGCCCGCTGTCGGCACCTTGTCGGCCAGCTCGACCGTGGTCGCGCGGAAGCGGCGGCGCAGCACGATGTTCACGACCTTCTGGTCGGCGCGGTAGCCATATTTGAGCGCGACTTCCTCAGGCAGGATGTCGACCCGGGCGATTGCCTCGGTCGGGATGTCGCGGATCTCGTTGAAGCCCGAAATCCGCTTGCCGTTGAGCAGCACCACCGGCGCGCCGCCGCTGCCGCGCACGCTGTTCGTCTGCGGCGCCAGTTCGTTGAGCAGGTCGGAGATCGAGCTGACCCCATAGGAGCGGATATCCGCCGGCCCGAGCTGCTGCTCGGGCTGGATATCGCCGATCACCGCGCCGGGCAGGTTGCGCGAACCCGTGACGATGATGTCGGGCTCGTCGGAATTGCCTTCGTCTGCCGGCCTGGGCGCGGGGCGCGGTTTGGCGGGCTTCGGCGTGGGCGCGTCTGCCTGTGAGGCCGCGGGCGTCTGAGGTGTTGGCGCCGGGGCGGGCGCAGGTGCCGGAGCGATCTGTGCGATCGCCGCCATGGGCGCAGTGCTCGTCAACAGAAACACGAAGATGCCGATACGCCGCATGATCACTCCAACCCTCTTGATGAGGGCTCCCTAAACGCAATTTGTCGCAAGAATGTGCCGGTCATCACATGAAGCCACGATTGACAGAACTTCTCCCCGCGGCGGATAGCGCGGCGATGACGAATTCTCCCCTCATCGCCGGAATCGAACTCGGCGGCACCAAATGCATCTGCATTCTTGCGACCGGGCCAGACGATATTCGCGACGAAGTCCGCATCCCGACCACGCAGCCGGAGGAGACGCTGGCCGCGATCGAGGCGGTGCTTGGTCGCTGGTCGGGCTTCGCCGCGCTCGGTATCGCCAGTTTCGGCCCGGTTTCGCTCGACCCCCAGGCCAGTGATTACGGCTTCATCACCGCGACCACCAAAAAGGGCTGGTCGAACACCGATGTCGGCCGCCGGCTCGCGGCATATGCCGGGGTGCCGACTGGCTTCAACAGCGATGTCGCCGGCGCCGCGCTCGGCGAGGGGCGCTGGGGTGCGGCGCAAGGCGTGGCCGACCATGCCTATGTCACGGTTGGCACCGGCATCGGCGTCGGGCTCGTGCTTGGCGGCGAGCCGACCACCGGCATGACTCATCCCGAGCTCGGCCATATCCGGCCGGCCAGGCTGGCGGGCGATATCTGGCCGGGCTCGTGCTCCTTCCATGGCGATTGTCTTGAGGGCCTTGCTTCGGGCACTGCGATCAGGGCGCGGACGGGGCAGGGCGCCGAGACGCTGGCGGACGACGATCCTGCCTGGGAGGGCGTCGCCCATGCGCTCGCGCAGCTGCTCCACACCCTGGTGCTGACCGGCATTCCGCGCCGGATCGTCATGGGCGGTGGGGTGATGACGGGCATCCCGCATCTCTTCCCGCGGATTCGAACGAAATTGATCGCCAGCCTTGGCGGCTATGGCACTGCCCCCGGTCTCGATCCGGTCGACGCCTATGTCGTGCCCGCCGCGCTCGGCAACAATGCCGGGCCGCTCGGCGCGATCGTGCTTGGTGCCGGCGCTTTGCGAAAACCCCTATAACAGCGTTAACGGCCCCTTAACTGCGTCTGGTTACGTCGTGTGAAGGGCACAAAGCGCCCGCATAGGGTATCAAGGGACAGTGCTGCGATGCGGATTCTGATCGTCGATGACGAACCGGCCATGCACGATTCTTACCGGCGCAGTTTCGCGCCGGCGGGTGCGGCCGATACCGATGCTCTCGACGCGATGGCGGCCGAGCTGTTCGGCGACGAAAGCGCTCCGGCGCCCGCCCCGTCCACCAGGAATCTCGTTCTCACCCATGCGATGCAGGGCCTCGACGCGGTCTCGCTGATCGAGCAGGCGGTCCGCGCGGGCGATCCCTACGCCGTCGCCTTTATCGATGTGCGCATGCCGCCGGGCATCGACGGCAAGGAAACCGCCACCCGAATCCGCGCGCTCGATCCCAATATCAATCTGGTGATCGTCACCGGCTATTCCGATTTCTCGCCGATCGAGATCAGCAAGACCGCCGGCCCCGCCGACAAGATCTTCTACATCGCCAAGCCGTTCGAGGTCGCCGAGGTCAGCCAGATGGCGATGGCGCTCTCGCATCGCTGGCAGGTCGATCGCGAACTCGCCGAAGCGCGCTCAGCGCTCGCCGAGAAGATCGCGATCCTCGAAGAACAGGGCCTTGAGCTCGCCGCGAACGAGAGCAAGGCGATCCACGCCGCCAATCATGATTCGCTGACTGAGGCGCCGAACCGTCGCGCCTTCCAGCAAGCACTCTCCGAAAAGGCGCGTGGCACGACCAGCTTCGCCACCGCACTGGTCGATCTCGATCGGTTCAAACTGGTCAATGATACGCTTGGCCATGTCGCCGGCGATGACATGCTCCGCCAGATCTGCACGATCCTCCAGGACAATGTGCCCGAGGGCGGCATGGTCGCGCGGCTTGGTGGTGACGAGTTCGGCCTGTTGTTCGATTCGCCCGGCGAAGAGGCCGCCGGCATGGCGTGCGAGCGGGTCATCAAGGCTTGCGCCGTCAGTTTCAAGCTGTTCGGCCATTCAGTCCAGGGCGCCGCCTCGGCCGGCTTCGTCTATGTCGATGGCGAGGATGAGAGCGACCCGGTCGATCTGCTGCGCCGTGCCGATCTCGCGCTCAACGACGCCAAGCAGAGTGGCCGTGCCGTCGTCCGTGTGTTCGACGAGACCATGGACGAATCGATTCGCTTCCGCCGTCGCATCGAGGGTGGCCTGAGCAAGTCGATCGAAAGGGGCGAACTCAGCCTCGTCTATCAGCCGATCATCGCCCGCCAGGGGCTCGAAGTCGTCGGGTTCGAGGCGCTGCTGCGCTGGGAAACCGAAGAATTCGGTCCCGTCCCGCCGACCATGTTCATTCCCATCGCCGAGGAATCGAACCTGATCCACGAGTTGGGGGATTGGGTCCTGTTCGAAGCGCTCAAGGAGCTGCAGGAATGGCCCGGGCAATATGTCTCGGTCAATTTCTCGCCCCGTCAGTTCCGCCGCCAGAATTTCGTCGGTCACATCCTTGAATGCATTCAGCGCGCGGGGGTGGAGCCGAACCGGGTCCAGATCGAGATCACTGAAACCGCCTTGTTCGACGATGCCGATCGCGCCGCGGAGACGCTCTACAGGCTGCGCCAGATGGGCTTCCGCATCGCGCTTGACGATTTCGGCACGGGTTATTCCAGCCTCTACAATATCCGCAAATTCGCCCTCGATTGTCTCAAGATCGATCGCAGCTTCATCGACGGAATGGGCCGCGAGCGCGAAAGTGCCGCGATCGTCCAGTCGATCGTCCATCTCGGCCGTGCGCTGGGGCTTGAGGTGATCGCCGAGGGCGTCGAGGCCGAATCCCAGGTCCAGGCGCTGCATCTGGCCGGTGCATCGCATTTCCAGGGCTTTTACTTCTCGCGTCCGGTCCTCGCCGATGAAGCGCGCGAGATTGCCATGATGCGTTTCGTGAACGACCCGTCGGAAACCGAAGTCTATCTCGAGCCGGAAATGGGTAACGGGACACGGGGCTGATGGCGCGGTCGCGGGGTCGGCCGATGTTCCGCTCCACCGCTCGCCGGTTCGAAGTGCTGCGCAATCCATCGTCACTCGGCGCCAAGCTCGTCCTGATCCTGACCGGGGTCGGCGTGGTGGGTTCAGTCGCGATCATGCTGCTGCTCGCCAGCGTCATCATCCCCAGCTTCAACCAGCTCGAAGATAAATCCGTCGAGGCGCATGTCGAGCGGACTCGCGCAGCGCTCGGCGAATATGCTTCCAAGGTCGAAAGCGCGGTGCGCGATTATGGCGACTGGAATGCCAGCTACGACTATATGGAGCATCAGACGCTTGCGTTCGAGCAGGAGTCCTTCTCGACGCTCGCCATGGAAAATCTCGACGTCAACGGCATGGCCTATGTCGGTAATGACGGCCGCGTCGTCATCGCCCGCTGGCGCGATGGACACACGGACAATCCGGCGATGCGGGCCCTGCTGATCGCACAGATCCAGCGCATCGATTTCAGGAAGATGCTGGCGACGCGCAATTCCGGCAGTTTCTTCCTCCGGCTCGGGTCGAATGTTGCCGCGCTCGGCGTTGCCCAGGTCCGTCGCAGCGACGGCAGCGGCAGCCCGCGCGGCTATGTGCTGATGGCGCGCCGGATCACCCCCCGACAATTGTCCGGGCTGCTCCAGCTCAGCGCCGGGCTAGATCTCGCCAATATTTCCGACACCAGCCGGATTACACCTGGCCAGGCGACGATGCTCATTGCGGTGCCGATCCGCGGGCCGAGTGGCCACGCCGTCGCCAGCGCCGTCTATACCGTGCCGCGCGATGTGTCGTTGCTCGGGAAGCGCATGCTGATCCTGGCGATTGCCGGATCGACGCTCCTCCTGGTCATCGTGCTGATCGTGCTGAGCGGAATGATCACCCGGCTGGTGCTGAAGCCGTTGCGCCGCGTGGAAAACCATATGCAGGCCGTCCGCACTTCAGGCTCGCTCGGTCCACCCGCCGACGAGGGGCGGCAGGACGAGATCGGCTCGCTCGGGCGCAGCTTCACCGCAATGCTCCGCCAGCTCAAGGATCTGCGCGAGCAGCTCGAGGTGCAGAGCTTCGCACATGGCCGCAGCGAAAGCGCGGTCGCGGTGATGCACAATGTGCGGAACGCCCTCAATCCGATCAGCACGATCCTCAGCCAGGGCATCGCCCAGCCGCCGCCGATCGACCGCGCCACGCTCGACCGCGCGCTTGTCGAGCTGGCGAAGGATGATTTGCCGCAGGGCCGGCGCGACAAGCTCGCCGCCTTTGTCGCGGCCGCGATCGAGGCTGAAGCCAAGGATCGCAAGGAACGCCGCCGCCAGCTCCAGATCGGCCGCGAGGCAATGCACTTCGTGCTCGAAATCATCGGCGAGCAGCAGCAGGCGGCGCATGACCGCCCCGAGCTCGAAATATGCGACGTGACCGAGATCATCGCCAAGAATGCGACGATCGCGCGCTATTCCGGCGAGCTCTCGATTGCCTTTACCTTCCCCGCGCGACCCCATCTGGTGATGGGCAGCCGGGTCATCCTCAGCCAGGTGATCGG
>Ga0307508_10005572_pt1 | contig 11958 bp, 19 predicted proteins | sample 9_EM_MG_FD_203089 | JGI IMG/M metagenome (GOLD analysis project Ga0307508, IMG submission 203089) | Populus trichocarpa ectomycorrhiza microbial communities from riparian zone in the Pacific Northwest, United States - 9_EM | ecosystem: Host-associated > Plants > Roots > Unclassified | place...
ACCACGTGGGGGGGCCCCCCCCCCCCCCCCCCCCCCCCCCCCAAGAACTTGGCGGCGATACGTTTCGAGAGCGCACACAAATTCGGGGCTTCGGAAATGATGGCTACTGGACCTGCGAATAGTATGATTTCACAGATCAAAGACCTGGCTATTCTTCTGTTCGAACAGCGGTACCCGGGGCACCAAACCTTGGTAATACCACCAAACATGCCGCCTATGCTGAAGATGTCCTCCGCGCCGAGAATCTTAACCTAGGCCCCTGGTGGTGAACAACCACGTCTTCGTCCAGGATCCAACCCCATTGACAAAGCGACCGTAGCTGATGTAGGACTCCCAAGGTACCGCAAAGGGTGTGAAGAAGATATTGGAAGAGCGCGGGTTGTGGCGGCCTAATCTCTCCGTGCTCATTGCAAAATCGACAATCCAAAAACTGCAGCATAGACAAAAGCGAATCGATGATTCTGTATTGAGAAAGCGGGCCATCTCTTGTGATTTTCTATCTCAAGTTTCATTGCGAGATGGATTGAATCGAGTATGTACTACCAAGCGATATTCCAGAAAGTACTGCACGTGTACGCTGGCAGGGCTCCGTGAAGTTCTACCCGGAGCGCTGGAGTCAGTGCCGGACACATTGGTCCGGGAGGATTGGAACCGCACTCAGCGGATTATCAAAATGTGTTTCCTTCTATCCAGCCCTTTCGGAAAGCTTTATATGTTGGCTGCCAGCTGATCCACTAGGCATACCGGGAGGGGCACTCGTTTAGCAGTGAAGGATATAAGGAATTATTGTAGATGTGTATCTCGGTCGTGACCGGTGCGGCGTTTATTGTGGCGGCTATTCTGCACTGCGAAGCCGCCCACAAAGCCAAAATCGGGCCGTCCGCACCCCTGCATCGCCGAGTCTCGGCAAGCCTTAAAATACTCCCCGCCCTTCCACTCCTTACTCCCTTTTCTTCTCCCTCCACACCACAACAGCACGTTACTCATCTCCTCCAAGCGACGCCGCGGATCTTGCAGCTACACACAACCTGGCGGTGTTCGAGCGTCCAGAGCAAATATCGCCCCTCCCTCCCTCCCGCCGTCTCTTGACCCGATCTCTCCAACCACAACCTCCACAACCGCAACGCCCCCCCGAGCAGCCGAACGGCGGAAACCCTGAAGACGGAGGATCCGGACGACCCAGCCGCTTTTTTTTTCCTTTTTTCATTATGTGCATGTGACCTTGGTAGAACATGGCGATGGACACACACGCCGGATCCCGAGGACATCCCAGTCACGCCGACCAGCACGAGTAGTAGACATTGCATCGTGTCGCAGGATGAAGCGGATGTCGCCGGAGCATCTCACTGGTGGCCATGAGGAACTCGAGGGCAATGACGAGGACGGATCTGATTCCCATGTTGGGGCACTCGAGTATCCTCGCCGCCGACGCTGTTGTGGATCGGGGAATACCGGCGGGAGCTGGGTCTCTCCTCATTTGATTTTTTTCTTCTTTTTTTTCCATCGGCGGTCTGGCCGCTGTGCGAGCCGTCGATGGAAGTGCTGCGTTCGGTGGATCGGAGCTTGGTACGGCTCCGGTGAGAGGGGTCCCGATGGCCGAGTACGTATCCCGCGGCCGTGTCGCCCCCAACACGTCTCAGCCTCGTGACCGGACGGTAGCTCTGCCATTCTGGATGCGGCTCCGACGGGCTGGGAAGTGCAGGCAGTGCTGCACCTGCGCCCCGCAGATGACATTCCTTCCCGCCCCTTCTTCCGTCCAACACATGCAAACCACTGCGGCCGGCACGGGGGATCACTCGCCGCTGGGTGCCGCACGAGCCATGTACGTGCCTTCTTCCCCGAACCGGTGCCTTCGATGCTGCGCCCGCTCGTAAGGCCAGGCCAGGCCAGGGGTCCGTACGTGCGCGTTCCCGGGGCGGTGCACGTATCGCGTCGCCGGGGACTATCCGCAGGGTTGGACGGCTGCTGGAGGGGAGGGCAGACAATGCGCGAGCGGAGAGAGTGGTGGTATCGCCACGATCCCGACGATCTACGGTGAGCAGCACTATTTGCGGCCGTCATCCGTCGCCCGTCGTCCGTCATCCGTCGCCGTCAGCGCCACCGTCATCCGTCAGCGCCAGTATCCCGCTCCGATCACGGTGCGACGCGACGCCGTGGAACCTGCTACAAATGCATATACGATGCCGGATCTGTCGATGCCATCCTCAGCCCCCAGCGCGTGCCTCGTGAGGACGTCGTATCTATCCAGAGTCGGGCGCCGGGGCTGCGGCGTGGCCGACTTGGCTTCCTCTTGCTGGCACTCGTGTGGAGTGCGGGCGTAACAGCGCAGCTGGCCTTGCGTCTGGCCTCGTGTCCGGCCACCCCCCTCCGCGCCTCCATCCCCGCGCGGCGCGCCACGGTGGGCCGCGTCGCCGCCGGCGATTGGCCGCCTTCCGCGCGGACGGACAAGGCTGGTCGGACAGAAGCTTCGGTGCAGACAGTTGTCGCCCCGGGGCAGGCGTGCGGCCCAGTTCTAGATCCGCAGGACGGGGCCGCGTGCTGGAGGACGGCTCGCCGGGCTCGTACCGCGTATACTGATGCTTACTACATACATATCTGCATGGTGAGTAGTTATCTAGGTCAGATGCTCGCGCACACGGCCGCCGCGAGTGCGAGATGACTGTCCGTCGCCGCGCCACCCCCGCCACTCCAGCACAAACGCGGCGCCAACTAGAGATCTCTTTATCCCCGCCCAGCCACCGACGCCGGCTCGTCGGGCAGGGACATTCCGTGTGTGCAAGTATCTAAGTTCATGCTGCGAAGTCCTGCGTTTACCACCCTGGACAGTACGTACGTATGTATGATTACATGTGCGCGGCAGGCAGCCAGGCAGCCACATGTCTGCGAGGGGGGATGTCCGTCTGGTCCGACGTGAGTTGGCGAGCATGGCGAGGAAACGAGAGGAAAAAAAGCAAGAAAAAGAGGCCGGGGGGGGGGGGGGGCGAACGGCAAAACCCCCACCCCCCCCCCATTTGCGCGGTTTTTGTGGCGGAGCCGCCATAGGGGCCCGGGGCGGCCGCCCCCCCAACGGCAACTCCCCCTCCCCCACGCAAGTTCCGAGCTTTGTCTCGCGACGCAGCAATCCGCCCCCGCCCCCCTCCCCCCGGGCAGCCAATCCAGCCGGGCTGATGTCGGCAAGACGTCCGCACATTCCTCGCCAGCGCAGCGCAGCGAAACAACGTCGTCCTCTCTCGTAGCGTATACCGTACATACGTATCTAGCGCAGTTCGACCGTTAGAGCGAAGGGGGGAGGAAACGAACCTCGCTCGCTCTGCTGCTGCTGCTGCTGCTGCAGTCGCGTCCACAACCGGGCCGCCGTGGCCGTGGGCGGGCGGGGGGTGCAGGTGCAGAGCGGGGCGGGCGTCTTCGCTCGAAGAAACACACACACACACACAGAGTTGCACACAAAAGCACTGATCGTCGTCCCCCTTCCCCAGTCGCCCGCGATATGGAAAATCACTTTGTCGCTCCTTTTTTTTTTTTTTTTTTTTTTTTTTTTCCTCTCACGGCACTGTGTGTAAGGCTGCGATCCTAGTTACCGCTCTGCGGAAGGAGGCAGAACTCCTTAGCTGCGAGCAGTCATCGCCCCGGCGAATCGCCGTTCGTCGCGGCGGATATATTGTGTGTCGTCGTCCGTGTGGGTGGGGGGCGATGTGCAGCAGAAAAAATTGTCGGCTCCCAGAAACAGGATCGCCGCCGGTGCCCAGTGGGGGAGGGGGGGGGGGGAGGATAATAGAATGGATAAGTTATATCTAGTAATTCGATCTTCGATTCGGTCGGTCGGTCGAGGCGTACAAGATGGGCCCCCGCCGGCAGATACATAGAACGGGGAGAAAGAAAGAATAAACTATCAATAATGATAAACCCAAAACCTGCACGGACAATCTACGGCGAGGGGAAAGAGAGAGAGAGAGAGGGAAAGGAAAAAGAAAAGAAAAGAAAAAGAAAAAAACACACGCTGGACGTCAAGGGGCGTGTATCGTCCGTCAAGTGCGCACGTCAGGAGGCCAAAACAATCACGGCGACGAGCGACAAAAACACTGTCCGCGGGGTAGAAATACAGTCCATTTCGCCATTCGTCGTCGTTCGATTTAGTCCATCCACCCATCCACCCATCCATCCATACATACATCCATCCATCCAGAGCTCCGCAATACCGTCACAAGAGCACAAGCAAGAGAAAAACCAAAACCAAACCCAAAAAAAGCCAGACCACTATGACCGCCATAGCCACCCCCGTGCTGCTGTCCCTGTCCTGTATGTTGGTGTGCGTCCACCAACCAACGTGTTTCCGAATCCAAAACCAAACCCAAACCCAAACCCAAGAAGAAGAAAAAAAACCCACATTAGATAGCCCCCAATCCACCGCCGCCCCCCTCGCGGGATCCCCTATATCGTAGTTCTCCGAGAAAGCAAAACCCCACGGAACAAAAAAAAAAATAGAGTAGAAAAAGGTACACGAAAAGCGCGACGTCTTGTGTGTGATTACCCCCCTTTGCGCGGAAGGGAAAACAGTCCAAGGAAGGAAGGAAGGAAAGAAAGAAAGAAAAGAATGACGCCGAAACGCAGGTGATGAAAGTAGCATCCTGTACCGAGGGGAAGGGGAGAGAAGAAGAAAAGAAAGAAAAAAAAAACTCCTAGTGAGAGATATACAACAAGTGCGGATATATATACCGGCTGCGACGGAAAACAAAGTCGCGAAGAGAAAAGAGGGTTTTCCGCCAGCCACAACAGAGTCCATGCATATGATGCGCGTTGGATGTGCTGTCGATTTAGTCGTGGGAGGGTAGATAGTAGTAATGTCGCACGCCACAAAAGAAAAAGAAAAAAAAAGTAAAAAGAAAGAGAAAGCGTGAAGATGACGCGCGGAATCAGCTCGTGAACATCCTGCGTGGCGGTGTCGGCGACATCGCTGGTGCCATGCGACCGAACTGCGCCGACTGGCTCCGGCTGATGGTGGGCCGGCGGTGGAACATCTCGTCAATGAACCTCTTGGGCCCAACGTACTCCATGTTCATCTTGGGCAGCTTGCCGGTCGTGGGCAGCACCAGTCGGACCGACCTCTTCTTGTGGTATTTGCGCTTGATGCAGTCGTCGACGAGGGCGACGAGTCCGGTGGTGACGATGACGCTGCGGGGCTGTGTGAGTGGGGTTTGCTCGGCGACGGGAAATATATATATTAAGAGAAAGGATGACTCACTCGGCTACGTCGGCGTTGCCACTGTTGACGGGATCGGCTGGCGAGGAGTTGATGTACATGGAGCACGGCGGCACGAAGCCACCCTTCGCCTCCTCGGCAGCGGCCATGGCCGGAGTCAGCGGATCCGGCCGGATGTACGCGACGACGTTGTTGGTGGCGTTGTTGGTGAGCTGGTACGACACTTCCTCGTCGTTCGTTCCGGCGGCGATGCGCCGCCGCCAAGAATAGCTCTTGCCCCAGTACTCAAAGTCGTACTTCTTGCCGGACTTGGCGCCGCGGCGGGCCAGGTCGACGTGCGCGTAGTTCGAGAATTCGAGCGTGCAGGTGTTCGTCGGTTTCGTGCCGCCGGGCGTGGGGCAGGCGTCGGCCTCCTCCCCGTCGTCGGGATTGGAGACGTAGCCGCTGTCCACCCGCTCGACCCGTCGCAGCTCGTCGGCCGACGGCTTGCCGCGGAAGCTGCTGAGCGCCTTGCGTAGGGCCGGCCGCTGCAGGACCGTCCTGGCCACCTTGCGCTTCACGTGGGCGACCTCGCGGCCGCAATCCCGGCCGTAGCGGCGGACAGAGAAGTCGCGGTCCCGGAGGTCGTACATGCGGACGTGGAAGAGGGTGATGCGGCGGTCGTGCTCCCGTCTCGTGGGCGCATCGCAATCGACGCGCACGTTCATGTTTCCATCCAGGGTCGAGTCGTCGTGCTTGATGATGAGCCGCTTGGTGGACGGGAAGTGCTCGGCGAATTCGATAGGCGTTGCCGGCACGGCCTTGCTCCGCGAAGGCTCGTCCGGGAACTCCTCGTAGCAGTCGTAGACATCGACTTCGTCGTCGTCGTCGTCGCTGGAGGCGACGGTGGTGCAAGAGTTGAGCGAAGCCGACTCGAACAACTCGGACTCCTGCGGGGTGTCGAAGCTCGTTCCCGCCGAGTGGTGGTCCAGCGAGGGCACGGAATCAGGAACGGAGCTCTGGGGCGAGCTGTCGTAGCCCGACGAGGACATGCTGCTGCTGCTGTCGTCGCCGGAGTCGTGGCGCAGATATGTCGAGACCATTGTGGGCGGATCGTGAAGGTCGTGGAGGCAGTCGTAGTGGGCAGTCGCAGTGGTGGCGGTGGGGTATGTACCGATGGAGTCCGATGGACAGAGCAGTGGCGGAGGGATTGGCGTGCGAAGATGGGTTGCAGAGCGAAGATATGTTGCAGCGCGAGAGCCGACAACGGATTGAGATTATAAAGGCAGTATTCTCCAGTGGGGCCGACGGATTACTAAGAGGTCCCAGATGCTGGTGGCGAGTTGCTACAAACGAGATGCCGGGGGCGGCGGGGTGGTGGACGAGGAGTGGTGTTTGTTCAGTGAGGTGTCGTAGGGTCTGTATGGGCCGTAGATACGAGCAATGTAGTCGAGGGTTGGAGCAGCGGCGACGATGCGAGTCGAGCCACTTTAAGCGAAGCTAGACGAACAGCAGCAGGCAAGAAGAGAGATCGGCACGGTGAAGCCGAAAGAGATCGTGAGAAGGAAGCAGTCGATTCCGCAGCCGTTGGGGGATTATGTCAGGGTTTCTATCCGTTCGATGGGTGGCTGCTGGCGTTCCGTCGGGGTGGTGCACGGGCGCGGAGGATACCACATCAAAGTTGCAGCTGCAGAATATAGAACAGTGGCTCGAATAGAGTGGGCCGTGCTGGCGGCGGCGGCGGCGGCGGCGGTGGTGGTGGTGGTGGTGATTACGGGGAGACGAATGTGGCCGTGACGGCAGTCGGAGGCGGTGGTGGCTGGCGCGAGAGTGACGGCGGACGAAGTCAGGAGGATGCGGGCGTGCTGATTAATTTGCTGCTATTCCGACGGGAGCGGGTTTTGGCTGGAAGCTGCGGCTGCTGTGTGGGGACCGATCCTTCTGGAGAAGCTGGCGATGGAGCGAGAGTGCGGGCGCGGAAGGGACGTTAAGAGCGACTCCTCTCCGCTATTGTCTCACCCTGCTCTTGGCGCTGGTTGGCTCCTGCCGCTTCGTGAGAACGGGTCAGCAAATCGGACGCCCCAGCCTGGAGTCCAGGCATTGTGTCCGCACCAGCCTCTGGGAGGTGGAATCTGCTGCTGATTGCCTCCATCTCACCCTCGCCCAGGGCAGCTAGGCCGTTCCCTAATCTCATGCCTTTCGTCCTCAGCCTCCTCCCTCGCCACTCTCGCCCGTCGGACAGTCGTCGCTGAGCGAACGCCGCTTTTGCCTTCCGCTCCTCTGCTCGCCGTCTTCCCGGTCCTTTTCCGACGAGCGTGTTCTCAGCTCACCACCACCACCACCACCAGCACCAGTGCCACCACCACCACTACCACCACCACCACCAGCATCACCAGCATCACCGGTACCACCATCCCTTCGGATTCTCGTGCCATGGCCGCGGATCCTTAGCAACCTCTTCATCCGACGTAGCACGACGTAAATTGTCACCCCAAGACATCTATTCTCCTCATCCACGATCCCCGTTGAATCACCCAACCGAAACGCATGTTGGACCCACCTTGCAAGCCAGCTGGTTTTTTCCATCCCGGTCCGGCAGGGGAAATAGATGTCTATCTAGTGGAACCCGCAGGCTCTCGGTCTACGCACTGCGACCACATGCGCTTTTGTCGCTCAGCCAACCAGCGCCTGTATTTTTGGATCCCCCCCCGGGCGGGAACACTATTGGCTGACGCAAGACGCATCGTTCGGAAGTCCTTCTGGCTGGCTGCAGCGTGCGGACGCAGCCCCCCCGAGCCCCCCGCCGGAAGGAAAAGGGAACCACGCTCATCGCGGAGAAAGCTGCACGGCGCCTTCCATGAATCGCCCTTGGAATGCTCTGAATGTACATACCGAACACCCACTGCGAGTACGAGCCCGTTGAGTCCTTCGAACGATACTTTGGCTCGGGTGTCACCACTCGTCGACAGCTGGCTGGCCGAGGGGAGGAGATACATATCTAGACATGTAGATATCTATCTACGTATTTCCCCGCGTCGCAGGTCTCCCCGCGCACATTGCAGGACCGGCCAGCCAAGGCGGGCCATCGTGCTAACTAAACATACTTACCTACGGTAGCCCACCTGCCTCGATCGATTGTCCCCCGCGCCGCCACCGCCGCCCCCGCCGTCGAGCCGCATCTTATGGACACGGCCGTCGCGGCCACCCGCGCACGCACCGGACTGCCCTTCCCAGCGCCCCACCGCAGCTCCAGCTCGGCCGTAGACTGCCCCATCGACGCGGAGCTCCAGCTGCGGCCAGTGTGCGCCGAGGCGTGTGTCATCGTCGTCAACCGAGGCTTCTGAGTCTCGGCCTCTGGCGATGGACGGCGCCCTTTCGATACATCTCTCCACATGCCAACAACAGCAACAACAACATCAACAACAGCACAGTATGCACGTCGACGGAGCGCCTATATGAGGCGATTGGGTTGGGTGGCTACATACCTCCAACACAGTCGCTAGCCAGCCGGCCGGTTGTCGGGCGACAAAAGTGCAAATGTTTCTGCACACCCATATGTAGCTAGACTACGTAAAGCACTTAGATATCTGTGATATATGTAACTATCTATCTATATGTTATACATACGCCACCCACTCTGGGTGGAGACATTTGTTTCCGCGTCACTCCAGCGGCGATCAACGCCGGTGATTGGCACGATCGCCGCGTCTGCGGGACTTTATGTAGATATCTGCTATACTTTTCCTCCACACTGATAGATATTTATTTATCGTGCCATAACTAATCTACATACACACTTACACACACATGGCGCCGCACACTGGCGTGATCCACATCCCGTCGTCCGTCGTTGGGGGTCGCATGTAGATATATGGAACAATTGCAAGCGCCTCGAAATCATCCCCCCTCCCCCTCCCTCCCCCCTCCCTAAGCACACACATCCATGCCACGCGTGCATATCGGCGAAGATTAGTCTCTATTTGTTTGGTTTGGTTTTGTTTCTCCCCCACCCCCTTCCGCGTTTCAGTGATGGAAGCACAGCAGGTGGACGTACATACATACTTAGACACTAGGGGCCTTGTGACTCTTTGATCTCACCTGCCCAAGCCCAAGCCCAAGCAAGTCCCGCGCCGGCCCCCGCTCTCCCTCTGTCTCGGAAAAGAAAAGAAAAAACAAAAACAAATAAACGGGGTAAATAAACCCCCCAGGACTGGAGGAAACCGCATCACGTCGCACCTGTGAGTACTGTAGATACGTGCATATCTATCTCCAGCGAAAGATCGGACGCGCCCTGTCCCACCCCCCTCTCTCTTCACTCGCGCCCAACAGAACCCGACACGGTTGGCAGGGCTCGACTGGCCTCGGCTGGCTCGTGCTGCTGCTCCCGTTCCTCCGTTCCTCCGTTGGAACCTGTGCTGACGATGCGCGCAGTATCCATGCCGCGCGTGCGGGACTGGAATGCGCGGAGTAGCGGGGAGGGGGCGGTAGGGAGGGAGGGAGGGAGGGAGGGCGGGGAATGGTCCCGGCAGGCCGAGACGGCGGCGGATCCGCAGCTGCTGCTGTCCGATTGCCGCAGCGGCGCTGGCTTGCAGGAGCTGCCAGATGCGTCTCGCGCGCATGGATGTATGTATGCATGTATGTATGTGTGTATGTTGCGCTGCTCCGGCGACGGGCCGCGGATCCTCGGGATTGTCGCGGCTCCCGAGCATGCGCCCCGTCCGATCCGGTGCGCGCATGTCGGACACCGACGACGGTGGTGGCGGTTCTGCGCAGAGGCGGCGGCTCCGGCGTCTCGCTCCGCCCGCCCGCCCGACGTCGGCGGCTTCTCGTAGCTACAGACGCGTGCAGGCCCGATGTCCAGTCCGCCATCACCGGGACGCACTCGGCGGGTCCGGGTCCGCACACACACACCTGCGGCGGCGGCGGCGGACACAGCTCCCAGCCGAGCGGTGGAGGGCCAGATTCCGCGGAGGGCTGCGGTTCGTGTGGTGGGCTGTGTATCTTTCCCGCGAGGGTAGGCGCCGCCTTGCCGAAGCCTTGCGCCTGTTGAGCCGACAGCCTTGCGCCTCGCGCGTAAGCACGTATGCAGTTAGACTGATACGGACGGGGGCGGACACACGTGGGCCGTCGGTTGGGGGGGGGACGAGGCTGCGCGCCCTGCGTCTCGCTGCGGTGATGCGTGCATGCCGTGAGGAATACATACATATACGTACATAATCCTTAGATATCTCCAGCCGTGTGCATCGTTGCACCCAACGGCGAGGCGGCCCGTCACATGGGAGGAATGCGCCGCCCCGTGTTCGTGTCCGGATTAGTCGCAACCCCGCTCGCGCCCCGCTGTGCGGAAACGGGGGGGGGCCAGACCAGGACAGACCAGACCAGACTAGACCAGACCAGACCAGAACAGGACGAAGCGCGCCGCACAGCGCACGGCCAGCCCCCCGTCGACAAGCCGGCTGCGAGCCCCGCCCATCTGCCGGAGACGGATCGCCAAGTCCGTGCTAGTAATGTATGCCGCAGCGGGAAGGTCCAAGCCGCCGGGTAACTGTGCTCTACTCTGTACTCTATATGTATCTACGATTGATGTCTTGACAAGCAGCACGTCGTCGTGCGTGAGACCGTCCACGGTCCCCCCCCCCTCTCCTTTCCCCCACGGTACCGTGGGTAGGTGGTACATACATAGAGTATCTACTGTACGTACGCAGGGGCGGCCGTCGGCCCGAAGCCTGCCCGCCTGCCCGCGTAGAGTATGCGTATGCGTGTGCGTGCGTCGCAGCAACGCCGAGAACAGGCAGCCGGATTTCCCTATGATGCTGGTGATGCTGATGATGCTGGTGATGCTGATGATGCGAGCAGTCGCCACAGCAGCAGCAGCAGCAGCAGGAAGCCGCCGTCCGTCATCTCCGTCGGAAAACAGGGCACACATTTCCCGCCGGAAAACAGGGAGAGCAAGAGCATCCATTCCCCGCCGGAAAACACGGAGAGCAAGAGCATTCATTCCCGCCGGTGGCTCTGCAATGCAGTATCCCGACTGCCGGTGCGTCGAGCACAGCACAGCACAGCACAGCACAGCACAGCACAGCACAGCACAGCACAGCACAGCAGCGAGGACAGCAGACGCAGCGGGAGGAGTCGTGCCTGCGCTGGTTCCACCGCGGCTGATTCCAGCTGTCCAGCCAGTCCGCATGCCAGCCAGCCAGGTCTGCTGGCAGCACTCGCCGCCCACGACGTATGAATGCCGGACCCGTCTGCGATCTGGTCCGTGCGAGCGCACGCAACGGAGCCCGCTGCGATTGAATTCTGCTTACGTGTGTGTGTGTGTGTGTGTGTGTGTGTGTGTGTGTGTGTCGATGTGAGCCGAACGAACGGCGGGGGAGTTAACTGAGCGGGGACTGAAAAAGGAAGGAAAAAAAAAGAAAAAAAAAGAAAGAAAAAAAAGATATGTATGTAGACTATCTATATACTGTATCCCCGATCGAATCGCATCCGTTTTACCGTATGGGGTTTGGCACCGGATGGTGGACATTTTTTCTTTCTTTTCTTTTCTTTCCTTTTCTCTCCCTTTCCTTTCTTTCCTTTTCTCTCCTTCCCTCGCCCGCCGCCCGCTGCACGTTGACGTACCTACTACCCCAAGCCGTGCACACGCCATGCTCGCTGTGGCAGGGGGGGGGGGGGGGGGGGGGGGGGGGGGGGGGGGGGGGGGGGGGGGGGGGCGGGCGGGCGGGCGGGGGGGGGGGCGGGGCGGGGGCGGGGGGGCGGGGGGGGGGGGGGGGCGGGGCGGC
>Ga0307508_10005573_pt1 | contig 11955 bp, 12 predicted proteins | sample 9_EM_MG_FD_203089 | JGI IMG/M metagenome (GOLD analysis project Ga0307508, IMG submission 203089) | Populus trichocarpa ectomycorrhiza microbial communities from riparian zone in the Pacific Northwest, United States - 9_EM | ecosystem: Host-associated > Plants > Roots > Unclassified | place...
AATCAGTCGCCGAGCCAGCAGCACAGCTGAAGTCTTCGGCGTGGGCCAACAGGCCTGCGCCCGCAAGAGCCATGGTCAATGCTGTCTTGGTCAGAAATGTGGTTTTCATTCGTGCGTCCCTTCGTACGTGAGCCGCCAGCTGACAAGCTCTAGGCGCCAATTTTCAGGATTGCATTCATGGCTGTCTTCCCCCGCTTCGAGGGGATGTGCCACATCGAGAGCTTTGGCCGACCTAAAAGCGAATCGAATGCGAGGCTGTTCACAAGAGATCGGCCTGCCTTTTCACCTCGTCGACAGGGGTTGACCCGTTCGATCCGTGTGTTGACAATCGAGGGGCGGCAACATCACACCTATCGCAAGAATTGCGCGGCATGTCGTCGCATTCCCGAACAGCTTTGTACCGAAATAACCAGGCCTTGCCGGTTGGCCGCACCCGCAGATAGCCGGCCGACCATTGGTGATCCTTCTGCGCCTGCCCATGCCATGTGCGGGCCATCAGCTCGAAGGTGTTCAGCCGTGCGACGCGTTCGCGCTCCCGCTCAACACGTCGCGCGTCCCGAGCATCGACACACCTAGTGCCCGCCTCTCCGCGTCCGCCCGGGGATTTCTTTCGCGCCGCCGCGAGCATTACCCCAGGGTAAGGCCCGAGGCTCAACTTTAGGTCCGCCCCTTCGCGCTTATAGCGGTAGAACCATGCTGACGGACGCACGCGTAGAGGCCCTCCCCGTCCGACAGAAAATATTCGCTTCCGCGCGGGGCGGTGGCCCTGATTTGAAGGTCGCTCAGCTGTCCCATGTGTACCCCAAAGTCGACTGCGATTGAAAAACAGTCTGGGGTACACGAAAGTGCCCTTGCAAGTGCGAGACGTACTGGGATTTAGTGAACTATCTTGAGCCGCCGTTTGCCGCCTAAACCCTTGATTCACAAGGGTCTACGAGACTGTCCGGGTCAAGAAAACACTGCTTGAGAATAAGCGGTGCTGGGGCGGCATCTAACGAATTTTCGCCCTCTGCTCCAACACTTTTTCTCGCCAATTCACTCTTCTTGCAAAGGCACACCCTTGCGCACACCAGGCTGGACAACGGAAATTGAGGCTGGCATGGATCGAACCGCCAACATCTTAATCTCCGTAAAGTGACTATCACAGATTCGCTGAAAGTTTGTCTCACATCTTTTCGGGACGTCCGATGTCGACTCAAGCCATCCGTCGGGCCGCCTAGAGAGCGCGACTATCTCAGATGCTCCGAGACTTCAGCACATGATCAAGGCCCTTCCGCCGCATGCCTGAATTCTTCGACGCATGCGCCGGCAGGCGGTCATGCCAGGCATCATGGACAGGCGGTGCCAGCGAATTCTCGGAACGCTTCAAGCGCTGAAGGATGGACGCCGCGCTGGCAGAGCGAGGCCCGGATTGGCTTCAGCACAATGGCGTCATGTTCACGTTGGACGGAACGCGCCCCGGCTTAGAGTGACGCTCCACTTCCAATAAGTGCGTCGGGCTCGGCCTTTGGTAGAGGGTCTCCATTGGCCAGCTTGCGCGCAAGCTGCGGCGCCGCAAAACTCGTACCGACCATTCGGACCCGGGATCCGGACCGGGAGCCAGCCGTCATGATCCCCGGCAAATTGTGGTGGACGTCGGTCACCGCCGCGAAGTTGGGGCCAGCGCGAGACGGTGCGCCGGATCTTGCCGAACCACCAGCCGACGGGCCCTCAGACGAGTATGTCGTCGGTGTCATGGGAAGCTGCATGACACTTCCGACCACAACCAACCCGCAGTTCGTCGGCGATGACGCTAGCCCGTTCAATGTAGTTGCACGGCGAATCGGCGAATTCGCTGGTTGAGGGTCGAGCCCCCTTTTGCGACGCCACCGGTCCGGATCGTATGCGTCGAAATCGCTGACGAAGCGCGCCTGTCGACCGCGACGCAGTGCGCCAGGGTTGAGCTGATTTCTGCAAATGTAGAAATGGACCGGCTCAAGGATTGCGGTTTCCGACTCAAGTCCGATCTCCCAGTCACCATGCGCGCCTCGAGCTCCGGGCCCGAAGCCAGCTGTCGGCGCGATCGCGATCAGTGCCATGGCAGAGCCCGCCGGCCCATGCTTCGGAAAGATGATCCCAGCTGACGCGGTTGAAGGATCGTCGGAGTACAGCGCGCCGGTGCCTCCAGCTCCGACCCAGCCAGAGAATTGGCCCTCGCGCGGTGCACGCACGCGTAGCTTGAGGCCTTTGGCACCCGCCGGTACGCGCACAGTCACCCACGTTGGGGCCTCGCTCCCGGGGGGCACACGAAGGAGGATCGAACGCGGCGCGCCGGGGGCGCTCACGTCGATCTGAGCATGGCGCTCCTCATCTCGGTCGTTCCCGGCTGCAATGACGATGTGCAGATCGCGCTGGTGCGTCTTCATTTGCTCCTCGATGAGCGCGACCATTGCCTGTTCAATGATCGAGCTCCCATCATGCGTGCTGCGGCTGGTGCCGTTGCTGATGTTCACCACGATCCGCTTCGTGTCCTTGCTCGCGCAGCTGCAGATATACCGAAGCCCGTCGAGAATCCAACGGCCCAGCCCACCGCTGGAAGAGTCTTGCACTCCATCGCGAGGCAAGTCGACGAACACCAGATCGGCGCGCCTCGCCTCGTCCGTGATCGGCGCCCAGCTTGGAGGCAGGTCCTGTCCGTGACCCAGCCGCGAGACGAGGGGCCGCGGCCCCATGAGTAAATCGAGCACCGCAGCACCGTGCGAGACGCGTGACATCAGGCCGTGGAGCCCTGCTGCGCGGTAGCACGCGTCCTCGTCGACGACGTCGCCCTGGGCAAATTGAGCGAGCAAGGCACCGATCCTAGAGCGGTCCACCTCGGCGCCGTAGCCGAAGTCCTGCGGACAGGTACCACCGCCAGCCGTCACGAATCCCGGTCTTTGGTCCTGGTCCCAGATCGCGAGAAGCCGAGATTTAAAACCATCGCGAAGGCTCGAGTGAGCGAACGGACACCCACTGTCTATCACCCCGAGCAGGGTCGCCTTTCCCGGTTCGGATCTCGTGATAGGCCGGGCACCGTTGGGCGCCTCGTGTCCGACCCGCGGATGAGGTCGAGATGGGATGACAGGCAGCTCGATCTCAATTCGCTTCACCATGTCGCCGATTTTTCCCTCGACGAAACCCGACAAGGTCTCGCGAGGAATAACGGCCGTGCAATAGCGATTCGAAGCCAGTTCCGTGTACGCCCCTGGAATGCGCCCGCGCAACTTCTCGAGTTCGCTGAAGAATTCGGCTGCAGAAGCCTCTGCGGTCAGCTCGCAGATGATCGGCAGTTCGCGCAGCGGGGCTCCGTCGCGCAGGAAATCCCGGTATCGCGTGGCCTCCGCCCAGACGAGGAGCGGACCCACGCCTGCCGGCGCCGTACCGGCACCGAACGGCCCTTCCGGAAGCGACTTCCATCGTGCCGCGGTCATGTGAACACCCAGTTCAGGTCGCTGCACTCTTGTGCAGCGAGCTCCCACAGTACGGATAGCATGGTATCGTCGGTCGGGGGTTTCGCACCCTCTCTTTCCTTCAACTCGTAGTAAGAAACGCGCTTCGTTGAATGGTCCCCTTGCAACTTTGGATCGTTCTCCGTCAAAAGCGGCTGTGAGAACGGGTCGAAATCGTCATTCCCTGGATACTCTGCCCCATTGAATTTTCCATACCGCCATGGACCGAGCGATTCCGGGCGACCTTTGCAAATGAAGGAGAAGTACTCGCCCAACACGGTGCCTAGCAATCGGCCGGCGACGTTGTCGATAGGAAAATGCAGACCCGCGACAACGCGGTTTGTCGCAATTCGTGCGGCAAGACGCTCGAGCTGAAGATTGAAAGACTGGAAGGCGCCCGACTCGTCGCGACGCCCCGTGGACTTCAGCAGGCATTTCAACACCTCCACCACGGCGAATGCCTGGGTGCAGTGGCCACTTGGCATGCTGCTATGGCCGGGCGTGGTGATCATCGGTTGAACCTGGGACGAATAGTCACTAGGTCGCCAGCAGGCAAGCTCGTGCTTGAACTTCATCTCGACAAAGACAGCAAACTGGATCATCGCGTCGATCAACTCGCGCGTGTAGCGCAACCTATCCGTCTGGATTGGAATCAGAGTCCCCCAGAACGCATGCTGATTGTCGATTTGAGCCAGGATTTCAGCTGCGCGCTCTTCGCGCAATTCCGCGTACGAAAGCACCAGATCGAGTTGACGCTCGAACGTTTCCTGCGGCGGCCGAATCAGCGTGACCCCAGGCACGTTGTTCTCGGTCCCATCGTCGTAAAAAGTGGCAAGCACCGACCGGAGAGCACCGTTTGCGCCGTGGCCTATCGTGAACTTCACCCGACCGATCAATTCCTGCGATGCCAGGCAGCTCCGCACCCATGGATCCCATCGCCTGATGCGCTTCTGGAGCGAGAACTGTTTTAGATCCGTGGGGTCTCCCAACGACCACTGCGGTTCTCGCTGATTCATATCGATGATCGCACCTCTCGTGCGATCGAGCGCCTCACAGAAAAGTGAGCTCGCGAAGATATCTCCCATAACTGGGACGCCAGCGGATCCGCCAGCAGAGCCCCCTGCGGAACCCCCCGCCGATCCACCGGCAGAGCCGCCCGCGGATCCACCCAGCAAACCAGATTGAAGCGACATGAGAACCTCCCTCTTGTTGGTACCAGTAGTCGAGCCCAGGGGTCAAGCCGGTATGCCTGCGGCGCGTAGAGCTGCCGCGTAGCGATCCCGCGTCTCGCTGCCAGAGCCGCGAGGGGAGCGCGCTAGGTACTCTCGCACCGTGAACTGAGGCTCGAGCGCCAAGACACGCGCCGCAATTTCTGCGGCACGCTTCAGGTCGCCGCTCTCTACGAGCGCAATCGCCAGGGCCCGCAGCGTCGGGAGGTGGTCGCGATTGACGCGCAGCGAACGATTGGCCAGATGGATGGCGGGCTCGAGCAGGCCAGCCGCAAGTGCGGCGCTGGCTCCCAGTCCGTCGAAATAAGTGCGCATTGGATCCAGAGGGGAAAGTGCGATCGCGCGTTGTGCGCTCACCCATGCCCGCTCACCGTCTCCACGGAATCCCTGGACGACGCATTGGAAGAGCCAGGCGAGCGGCTCGTTCGGTTTGAGCTCGAGCGCGCGGTCGAGCCGCTCCTGAGCGGCGTCTAGGTCTCCTAGCAGATGGCAATGCACGAAACCTTGGACGGCCAGGGCCAGCGCATTCTCACCATCGGCGTCAATCGCGCGCCGGGTGTGGTCCAAAGCCCGCCGTGCCTCGTCAGCCCTGTCGCTGGCCAGGCCGCGAGTCACCCGCAGGACGTGCCATTGGGCGAGGAGCGCGCGCGGATGAGCCGCCCGGGGGTGTCTGTCGATCAGATGGCCCAAGACCTCGCCGGCCCGGTCGAACTCTCGGCGCGGCGAGCGATGCATCAGGGTGGTACCGGCCAACTGCAATGAATAGTCGCTCAACTTCGGCAGCGGCACGCTGGAGACGTTCCGAAGTTGGTGCTGCACGATGGTCGCCGCGGTGACGCTTGCCAGGTCGCGCGTAATGGGGTCGTCCCGCTGAAGCAACTCAGCGACCGATGTGACCAGCCGATCGGCCCAGAGCACTTGTCCGCCGGACGCTCTCACCAATTCCACGCTTAACAGGACACCCTGGCCTGCGTCAAGAATTCGACCTGAAAGGAGGTAATCACATCCGAGCAGGCCGCCAATTTCGCTCGTCGTCAGTTTGCGCTGCGCCAGTGCCGACGCAGACATGCGTGAAATCACGCGCATCACATTGCTGACAGCTAACCGGGAGACAACACCGTCGGCGATCAGCTCTCCCAGGAGCAGCAGATCGGGCTTCGCATCGAACGGCATCACAGCCACGGTCGGAACCGTGGCCACCAGCTCCTCGGGTCGCGAAGTCGGGCGGGACCCGAAAGGTGCCAGGTCGCGACCACCAACCTCGACGCGGATTGCGTGTACCGGCTCGGCCAAGTGCTTGACGAACGAGTCGCCGAGGTCTTCGAAGGTGGCGGTAGGTCCAGACTCTCCAAGATCCTCGAACGTCGCATCCAAGCCATCCAGACATCGATCGCGCAATTCGGGTGACACGGTGATGTCCCCAGGGCCGCCGAGAGTGGCCAGACGTGCTGCGAGGTTGACGCCACTACCGTAGACGTCGAGTTCGTCGATAACGACGTCGGCCACGTGAGCCCCGATGCGCAACGCGATGGCCGCATCGTCCCTGCGACCGCCGTTGTACTTCGCAATTCGGCGCTGCAACCCCAGAGCCCCGGCCAATGCAGAGGGCGCATCCGCGAACTCGAGCAGCATTCCATCCCCCAGACTTTTCACGAGCCGCCCTTCGTGCGCCGGCAAGAGCTCCGTGCGCACCTCGTTGACGAAGCGTCGCCAGCGGTCGATGAAATCGTCCTCATGCTGCTGCATTAGACGGGTCGACTCGACGACATCCACCACCACAATGGCGCGACTAGAGCGTTGCAACTCCGGCCAGTTCGGAACCTGCGTGGAGGGCTCATTCATAGTGTTGCGATTGCCGGCGGATGTCATCACCATTCTGGTGGATGATTCGCTTCGGGGACAAGGGCCACAGATTGGTTCAGCTCACGAAGACTTCCTTCGACGTGGTCCGTTTTCTGATTCACCCGTCGGGTTCCGTGTCTGACTGCGAGCGCCTCATGGGTCAAAACGACATTGCTGCCGTCCCGGGACTTTCGGCAAAGCCGGCTTCGGCCGGTCCCGAACGCACCGCATTCTGGGTCCTGTGCGCCCGCCGTGTCGGGCGATCGACGGAGAACCACCGTGAGTATGCGCACCGCGCGGGTGCCGCAAGTTTGGGTATTGCGCTCCAGCTTGAGCACAAGCATGTCATCGAGCCTGCGTTGACACAGCGGCGAAACGCCGGATGTCCTAGCGTTCATGGTCTGCTCGAGTCGACGCGTGACGCGGATTAACGCCGGCAACAGCAGCAACCTCCGCTCGCGAGTATTGCTTGTCGACAACAAAGGCAAGCGTCATCTGGCCTCCTGTGAGGTTATGGGTATGGCGCTACTGGCTCGGTGCACGACGAATCAAAAATCGGTAGGGCTGCAGTGCACAGCAGAGGACTGCAGACGAGGTATGAGGAGCCCTGCGTGGTCTTTCATTTTGCGGCACCAAGGAGGTGCGCTGCGCCGAACGGCAACCTCGGGAATTTCCTCAGCTCCTGTGACATGGTCGCTAGAGGCATCCGACCGTACACGCCTATTCGGAAGGCGTTCTCGTCCAGGTCGCCGGCACCGGCCTGTTGCAAGGCAGATGAGAGATCCAGGAGGAGCGCCAGCGTCTTGCGGCGCTGAACCCCCTCCTCAGCGTACCGGTCTTTCCGGTCGAAGAAGACGTCAAGCAGCTCCTCGTGCTCGCCGCCGCCACGCTTCATCTGACAAGGACAGAAGGCGTGAAGCGCGTCTAGGGTCTCGACTGTTATTGTGTCCTCTTCGACTGCTGTCCAGAACTTGTCCTCTGGACGGTTGAGCCAAACCCTCGCGCAATCGGCCCCCGTATTCGAGCGTGAAGTTCGGCCATGGGCCACGCGTGTTGTCCAGAATTTGCAGGTGCGTCAACGTTCCCGAGTAGTACTGCCCGAGCCCGCCGAGTGGATTAGCGAAGTAGCGGGAGCCCAGGTCCTCGAGCCCGGCATACGTCGACAGCTTGACCTTCTGACCGGCCTCCAACAGCGTGACGGCTGGCGTCAGCTTCTGGCGTCCGACCATGGCTGGTCCATGGACCCTGCTATCGCCTTCGTTCACACGAGCGTGCCGTTCGGCGATCAACGTGAAGAGGCAATCCGCGCGCCGGTAGAGCTCGATGAAACGATCGTGCTCGGCAGCTTGGTGGCGCCGGTCGAAGGACCAGAGAAACCACGGATAGAAGCTGTAGCAACGTGCCCGGTCGGTCACGTTGGTGATCCCTGGAATCAGCTGGGAGTAGATCAGGATGCATGGCCCTTGTGTCCCGACATGATCCAGCCCGCCAATGACATTGGGCCTAGCAATCCACGCGGTCTGCACATCCATTCAATTTCCTTCCAGCCGACCAGCACATGAACCTCGCGGGGCGACGGTAATGAGGCAATCTTTCGACGGGCACGCGACGAACAAGGTAGTGCGAGCCGAGCGGTGATCGCCGATGTCGGCAACCTAGATGTGTGATGTCGTCTCGCCACCGACAGGCTGCGGGTGATTCAAGCGAGCCCAAGGGCATGGCGTGCGGCATGGCGTCCACCCGCCGTGCCCCCCATCCAAGAAGGAGCTGAGACTGATTTCACATTCGTCCGGGCAGTGATCGCGCACTTTTGGTGCGCCAGTCCTGTCTTCGTCCTACATTCGGCCCAGCGTTCAGCACCGATCCGCATGGCTACCCTCATCCCGTCGTTCAGCACATGCGTGTCGCGCATGACTGCGGGCGAGCGTCGGTTCGCCGAACGCCTGGAGCGCAAGCTCGACGACGACTACCTCGTCTGGTACGACGTTCCCATTGGACCCAAGCAGTCGCATCCCGACTTCGTCGTGCTGCATCCTCGCCGCGGACTGCTCATCCTCGAGACCAAAGACTGGAAACTCGAGACAATTCGCAGTGCCTCACGGCAGGCTTGGGAAATCATTCCCGACGGTCGTCCGAAGGTTGTGATCAATCCTCTGGCCCAGGCGCGTCATTGCGCCATCCAGGTCGTCGATTCCCTCCAGCGGGACGTTCAGCTGTGCCATGCGGAGGGGCCACACCAGGGCAAGCTCGCCTTCCCGTGGGGCCACGGCGTGGTGCTGACACGCATCACTCGGCTTCAATTTGAGTCAGCCGGCCTGTGCGAGGCGATCGAGCCGCACCTGGTTATCTGTTCAGATGAGATGACCGAGACCGCAGACGCCGAAGTCTTTCAGAAGCGGCTGTGGGACATGTTCCCCCATGCGTTCGGCGGCGTCATGTCGCTGCCGCAGCTGGACCGTGCGCGCTGGATCATGTTCCCGCAGGTTCGCGTTCAGACCCAAGGCGCCCTGTTTGACGACAACGATGCCGAGGCCGAGTTGCCCGACCTGATGCGGGTCTTGGACCTGCAGCAGGAGCAGCTGGCGCGAAGCCTAAGCGACGGTCATCGCGTCATCCACGGTGTCGCCGGGTCCGGCAAGACCATGATCCTCGGCTACCGGGCCGAACTCCTCGCGAAGAACACGACGCGAGCCAAGCCGGTGCTGGTGCTCTGCTTCAACGAACCATTGGCGGTGAAGCTCGCCGCAGTGATGGAAGCGAAAGCCCTCACCGAACGGGTCCATGTGCGCCATTTCCACCGTTGGTGTCGCCAGCAGTTGGTCAGCTTTGGGCAACCGATTCCGCCGCAGGGCAAGGCGATGTTCGACGAGATGGTGAACAACGTCATCCGCGGCGTGGAACGACAGCATATTCCTAGCGGACAGTACCAGGCCGTGCTGATCGACGAAGGGCACGACTTTCAGCCTGCGTGGTTGAAGCTGGTTGCGCAGATGGTCGACCCCGATACCAACAGCCTGCTGCTGCTCTACGACGATGCGCAGAGCATCTACGAGCGCCAGCGCACCCGGCAGTTCAGTTTCAAGAGCCTTGGCATTCAAGCCCAAGGGCGCACGACGATTCTGAAGATCAACTACCGCAATACGCGCCAGATACTCAAGTTCGCCAGCTCGATTGCCCCAGAGTTGCTGAAGGCCGAAGACAACGACGAGGACGGCATCCCGCTAGTGCAGCCCGTCAGCTGTGGACGGGACGGACATGCGCCAATCGTGATCAGGCTGCCGAGCTTGCGCGACGAGGCGAAGGAGATCGCTGAGAGACTCCATGCGGCCCACCAAGAAGGCCGGGCGTGGAATGACATGGCCATCATCTGCCGTCGTTATGCGGTGATGCAGGAATGCGCGAATGCTCTGTCGCAGCGGCGGATCCCGCACCAGGTGCGAAAGGGCACCGGGCACTTCGATCCGTCGGCCGACAGCATCAAGATCATGACGATGCACGCGAGCAAAGGGCTGGAGTTCCCCGTGGTTGCCCTGCCTGGCGTGGGCAACATGCCGGAGACCGGGGAGTCAGAGGCGGATGAAGCGAGGCTCTTCTATGTGGCCGCGACGCGAGCGACCGACACCCTGTTCATCACACTGAGCGGTCGCGGCGGCTACATGGATCGGTTTGCTGCCTGAGGTAGGCAGGCCTTGCGCTCCTCGGAGTCGCGGGCCTGAGTCATGCGTGATCGGCATTCCCAACCGACTGCTCCATGGCAGCCATTTGCTGGCGCCCAGCCTATCCTGCACTCGATCTTTTCTCTTCCCTTGTCCTATTGCTGATCTGGAGCCGACGAGCGTCCGACTCCGATCCGAACAGAATCCGAACAAGAAGTGACCAGAATCCGAATCGACTTGATCACGATCTAAGGTCGAACTTGAGCATCCCAAACGTCCTGGGACACTAGGATCAGTTGCACCCCAGCAGGAGCTGCGTGTGCACCTCATCCCCAAGCACCCACCAGGTCGGAGCAATCGCAAGGCGCGCGCCTATGCTGCCGACATAGCGAGACTTCGAACCGAAGGCTACACGCTCGAAGCGATCCGCTCGACCCTTGCCGACACCGGCTTACAGGTGAGTCTGAGCACCGTCCAGCGAGAGGCCGCGAGGTCCACGCGACGCGGCCTCGTTGCCGACGAGCGTCACATCCATCGCACACCCATTCAGCGTGTGCCGCCGGCAGCCCCACCGATCAACGCACCCCCAGCTCTCGGTACTGCACCGCGCTCCGCCAAGGAGATCGTGGCTGAGTTCATGGCCAAACAGATCACCAACCCCCTCGTTCGACACCGCAGCAATCAATCATGAAAGTCGCAGTCATCAACTTCTCGGGCAATGTCGGCAAGTCCACCGTGGCGCGCCACTTGCTGGTCCCGCGGATCGCTGGCGCCGAACTGATCGCCGTCGAAAGCATCAATGCCGACGACGGTCAGAGCCAGGCCGTCCGTGGCAGCCAGTTCGGCCAGTTGCAGGAGTACCTGCAGACCGTCGATAACGTGGTCGTCGACATTGGCGCCAGCAACGTCGAGGACCTGCTCGCCCTGATGCGCAAGTACCGCGGCAGCCACGAGGACTTCGACTACTTCGTGATTCCGACGGTGCCGACGCTCAAGCAGCAGCAGGACACCATCGCGACCTTGGCCGAGCTCGCCCGTATCGGCGTCCCGGTGTCGAAGATGAGGGTGGTGTTCAACCAGATCGATGACGACGCGAGGATCTCCGAACTGTTCGCGAGCCTGTTTGCCTTCATCGAGCAGCACCAGTTCGCGCCGGCCAACACCCGCTGCAAGCTCGGTGCGAACGAAATCTACGAGCGTGTGAAGGGCACCGGGGTCGACCTGGCGGAACTGGTCCGCGATGAGACCGACTACAAGGCGCAAATTGCTGAAGCGAGCGGCGTGGTCGAGAAGATCGCTTTGGCGCAGAAGCTCGCAACTCGTCGCCTGGCCACCGGCGTCGTGCCTGAGCTGGATGCGTGCTTCGCGGCCCTCGAGCTCCACTGACAGTCGGTCTTGCCATGGACCGAGCCACTAACCTCCGCGAAGCCCTGCTCGCCGATGCGCTGGGCGATCTGCACAAGTTGCTGGACCGCGCTGACAAACTGGTGCCGGCGATCGACGAGGCATGCAAAGCGCCCGAGGAGTCCCGCGAGGCTTTGGTGACCACCGCGCGCGGAATGGCGGCTGAGGGCGAAGCGGTCAAGCGCCAAGCCATCGCCGAAGCCGAAGACAGGAAGAAGGCCACCCTCCGATACCTCGGCGACAACACCAAGCAGCTAGGGAAGGTCTGAACAAGTGCATGGTTCTTGCATGATCGATGCAGGCCAGTGACGGAGCGCAGCGATGAGCCAGATCAGTTTCTCGGATGCGGAGTACGCC
>Ga0307508_10005574_pt1 | contig 11953 bp, 9 predicted proteins | sample 9_EM_MG_FD_203089 | JGI IMG/M metagenome (GOLD analysis project Ga0307508, IMG submission 203089) | Populus trichocarpa ectomycorrhiza microbial communities from riparian zone in the Pacific Northwest, United States - 9_EM | ecosystem: Host-associated > Plants > Roots > Unclassified | place...
ACCGGAAAAAAAAAGTTATTCTTAGGATAGAACCAAGCAAGTAAAATCTTGTAAAAAAAAAAACACTTTGACAGAGTTTAAATCGGAATTTTTAAAATTTTTAATTTTTTTTATTTTAAATTAAATTTTTTAATATTTTTTTTGATCATTTTGATATGTTAATGTTAAAAATAAAATTTAAAAAATAAAAAAATATTATTTTAATATATTTTTAAGTAAAATATAATTTAAAAAATAATTATTACCGAAACTTAGAATTTGTTGGGTAATGCATTTTAATAAAACATCAAATTACTAGGTTTTAAACATCGGAGGTCACAAAAATATAATTTATCATGAATGCCCGCAAATTTAGGTTTGAAACTTGAAAGGTCGTTTAAAACATGATTTGAATTGTCTTGTCTTGGCATGTGATGTGACCTCACGATTAAAGAAAAGAAAATATATTATATCATTTTGACTCTTTACCTACCAATTTTCTTTCTATTTCTCACCTTTTTCAAATTACGGACAGAGAAAAAAAAAAGAATTAATTATGATTTTATCCCTGTGGTGTAATGAAGTTATTGTAGAATTGGGTTTTTTCATCTTATTGCGGTGTAAATAAATTTTTGTTTATTTAAAATTATTTTTTATATTTTTAGATAGTTTTGATGAAGTAAAAAATAAATTTTAAAAAATAAAAATAATAATTATTACCACACTTCTTTTTAATGATTAATTGAATTAGTGATTGGTGAGTTTATTTTTTACTTTATACTGTTGTTATAATATTTTTCTTGTAAGATATTTAAATTTGACTAGTAAAACTGATTTTTTTTTTTAAAAAAAAAACATTTAAAATGAGTAAACTCAACGGTCCATTAACATAAAAACATCGAAGGCACTGTATGCTATAACGTATTCAAAACCATAAATAATTTCGATATCAATTAATTAATGGATAATTTATCATTAACTTTGAAAAACAAACATACCATGGCATGGCTAGGAAGGAGTAGCCGTTATAGATCCATCGCTATCACCTGCCTAATCTTTAATCACCTAACCTCCAAAAGCCGCGTCGGCAACGGCAGTGCCACCCCCACTTTCCCCATCCTGTTCCTCCTTCAAAAAAAGAAAGAAAAAGGCAGTAGAAAATTACCCTAGACGACACTCTTTGTATTTTGTAACGTCAAAAAGAGTTAAGACAAGACACCTCCTCCTCTGTTCCTCCCACTCTCTTATACTATCTCTCACACAGACACAGACATTGTGCGCGCGTCTGTTTCTTCCATATATATATATACAAGGAAAACGAGAAGAGAAGGAGAAGAAAGTGCAATGACAGTAATAATACCCTTACATTAGCTTTTTGGACGATCAAGACAAGTAGGCAACCAGATGATGATATACACAAAACTGGGAGAGAGAAGGAACCGATAATACTATTACTGGTTCAAGACTTTGTAAAGTACGTACGTTTCTTCTGTTTCCCTCTTGCATTGCTCACTCAAACGCGAACGTTTTCTCGTTTCCACAGCGCTGCAGTGTTTCAAAGGTAACCAACCACAAGTTTGGATCCTTAGAAACATACACTATTTTGCTTTGATTTCTTTACGGTTCTGCTGGTAAGCTTCTGTACTGCAGTGTGATTTTTTATATATTTAATTTTAGGTGTGTGTTTGGTTGCTGAGAAATTAAGTAGGGATGAAAGAAAGAGAGATGGGAGTTTTTACTGGAAATTTCGTGTTAGTGTTTGCTATTGTCTGGCATATGGGGGATGAAAATTTTGAAAATTCAAGACTTTGTAAGCCCCTTGACTTTGAGATTCCAGATAATTGTCGGTGGCTTGATTTTCATGTGACTGAAGACCTTGTTTCCTCCCTTTTACTCCGATTTTAATTTGTACATTGATTTGCTGCAATGAATTTGAACACTAAAAAGGTTGTCCTTTTATGCAGGGATCGGAAGATAAATTATTGGCTGTTTCACGTGAAGTGGATAGATAGATAGACAGAAAACATATGGCGACACTGAGTGATATAGGAGTAGCAGCAGCTATTAACATTCTCACTGCGTTTGCTTTCTTCTTCGCATTTGCAATTCTCCGGATTCAACCAGTCAATGATAGGGTCTACTTTCCCAAATGGTATATCAAGGGGTTAAGGAGCAGTCCTTTCGGCACTGGTGCCTTTGTTGGCAAGGTTGTCAATTTGGACTTCAGGTCATATGTGAGGTTTCTCAACTGGATGCCTGCGGCATTACATATGCCGGAACCTGAGCTCATTGACCATGCTGGATTGGACTCTGCTGTTTACTTGAGGATTTACCTGATAGGGTATGATCTGCTAGTTATTTTATTCAATTTTTGTTGTGCGTTTTGTGTGATTTGCTTGTGATGGATACGTGGTCTAATTTCGATTGAAATTGGTATTTTGATGTCTTGAAATGTCTCTCTCGAGTCACTTCACCTAACCTTGAAAATGTTCACATATACTCATTTTTCACTGTTCATCAGTCAAAGCCAGAGTGCTCCTAGGAGGTTTGGTAGGTTTACTCTGATTTTATGAATGATGCTGCCCCAATCACAAACTGTTAGTCCACCCTTTCACATATTATTGACTTGTATAACCTTTATTCTCAAAGACTCACTCTTCCCTTTTATTTCCTCTTAAATGCAGGCTTAAGATTTTTGTTCCTATTGCATTCCTGGCCTTCACTATCCTGGTGCCAGTGAACTGGACAAATAGCACTTTGGAGCGTTCTAATTTGACTTACAGTGATTTAGATAAGCTCTCTATTTCAAATATACCCACAGGATCAAACAGGTATGCAACACCTCTTGCCAATTCGTTTTGTTATCTTTTCTGCTTTTAAATCAAGTTTTGAAAATATTTTTAGTCTAATGTTGAACAGTTCCAATTGCGAACTGTCTGCAATATATATGAGAACTAGGCCAATTTTTCACTTAATAGCCTTTTCCTTTCAATAATGAAATGTACTGTATTTGTTTCTTCAATAGAATTTCTTGCTCGCAGAGTAGGTTTGAATTCTAAACGTAAAATTTTGGTTGCAGATTCTGGACCCATTTGGTGATGGCCTATGCCTCTACCTTTTGGACATGCTATGTGCTAAAAAAAGAGTATGAGATAGTGGCTAAAATGAGGTTGCATTTTCTTGCATCAGAAAAACGACGTCCTGATCAATTTACAGTAAGAGCAGTTCTGCTAATGCTATTTCTTTAAAGCACTACAGTACTAATCAAGAAGGTGGTATGAAACAAGGTTGGATGTTTACCATCAATTAAAGATATATAGGACTGAGAACATCTTCAGGGCCAATCAGATGCTGCTTGATGCATGCCGCAACCATGCTTTGATTTGACACATGGATGCATATTCTTCCAGAAAAAATAAATTAATGATCTCCTTTGAGCACTCTTAGTAACCTTTTCTTCCAGTTCCTCATTGGTGAAGTAATGTACTTTGGTACAGGTACTGGTTAGAAATGTGCCACCAGATGCTGATGAATCGGTTAGTGAACTCGTGGAGCACTTTTTCCTAGTCAACCATCCTAATGATTATCTCACTTACCAGGTTTGATCTTTTATTTGATAACAAACGGGAAAAACATTTTCATGAAATAGCTTCAATCTCTTCTGTCACCTATTTTGGCCCAAAAAGCTGTTCTGGGTAGGTAAATCATGTTATGATTCTTTTCTCTTGTTTTTAACATTTTCTTGCAGGTTGTCTACAATGCTAATCAACTTTCTCACCTAGTCAACGAGAAGAAAAAGATGAAGAACTGGCTTGACTATTATCAAATCAAATATTCAAGAAACAAATCCAGAATGCCCTCCCTCAAGGTAATCATTGCTGATGACATCCTATTGAAGTCACCAGTTTTTGGTTTTTTTACCTGGTTTTTATGCCTTTCCAGATGTAGTGCTTCTACACTCAATTCACAGGACAAAGTATAAGAAAATGTTATTCAGATTCTAATCACTAACAGGTTGTGCCAAATTTATTTTTCATTGAGCAGACTGGTTTTCTTGGCCTTTTCGGGACTAGGGTGGATGCAATTGATCACTATACATCTGAGATTGAGAAACTGTCTAGAAAAGTAAGTGGTACTTCACAATTAACTTCATGTTGATAATATGAACTTAGTTGAGGTAGTCAATATTAATGCAAGCAATTAACCATATGTTCTTTCAAAATTAATAATGGCTAGATCTCCTTGGAGAGAGATGAGATTGTGAACAATGCCAAGGCAATCATGCCAGCAGCATTTGTTTCCTTCAAAACTCGATGGGGAGCTGCTGTTTGTGCACAAACACAACAATCCAGAAATCCAGCTATGTGGTTGACTGAGTGGGCTCCTGAACCCCGTGATGTATACTGGGACAACCTCGCAATTCCATTTGTTTCACTGGCACTAAGAAGGCTCGTTATCGCTGTCACATTTTTCTTCCTTACTTTCTTCTTTATGGTTCCCATTGCATTTGTACAGTCCCTTGCAAACATTGAAGGAATTGAGAAAGCACTCCCGTTCCTGAAACCTATAATTGAAATGTGAGTATCTTCTTCTCAGGTTTGACCTTATTCTTATTAGATATACCTGTGTTCATCATTTGTTTGTTTCACAGATGCATGACATTTAATTATTTCATGCAGGAAAGTGATAAAGTCATTCATTCAAGGTTTCCTTCCTGGAATTGCTTTGAAGATATTTCTTATTTTTCTACCCTCCATATTGATGCTAATGTCTAAATTTGAGGGATTCATTAGCATATCAGGCCTAGAGAGGAGATCTGCGGCTAGATATTATATCTTCCAGTTCATTAATGTATTTCTCGGAAGCATAATCACCGGAACTGCATTTCAACAACTGGATAATTTTATCCACCAGTCTGCAACTGAGTATGTTGTTCTCATATTGTCATTGTTTCCAATATATTAGCCTATGCAGCACTCGAAATTGTTCTTTCGATGCAGCTCGACATCTGTTTGTGTGTGCTTTGTGCATTAGCTCCAGGAGTTAGAAAAGATCACTTATAAAGCTTGATTCACTGCCTTTTTCACTTTAAATTTTTAGTTCTGCTGTTTGTTTTGTGTTTGGTTGTTTTAGCCATGCATGCAAGGGGATTTTATGCAATCCCATGTTGTGTTAGTAGAAATTGGACCTTCTGAAGTGTATGTGATGAGCTTTTAGTAGACGCTCCGAGTCTAATTATCTTAAAACGTTTGCTTCATACATTTCTCGCAGTTCAATCAGTCCATAATTACCTATGAGTTTTATTTTTACTCAACACTTTAATCCAATGTTTGCAGAATACCAAAGACAATCGGAGTATCCATACCTATGAAAGCAACTTTCTTCATAACTTACATCATGGTTGATGGGTGGGCTGGAGTTGCTGGGGAGATTTTAAGATTGAAACCCTTGATAATCTATCACCTGAAAATGTTTTTCATGGTGAAGACCGAAAAGGACATGGAAGAGGCGATGGATCCAGGAACTCTTGGTTTCAACACAGGGGAACCACAAATACAACTTTATTTCTTACTTGGCCTCGTTTATGCTGTGGTGTCGCCCATCTTACTTCCTTTCATTATAGTATTCTTTGCCCTCGCATTTGTTGTGTATCGTCATCAGGTAAAAACCTGAATCACATCCAGAGTTGTCATTCAAACTACAGTTATGCATGTGTTATGTTTCTGCAGTATGCATTACAAGCACTACATTATTGGATTGCGGGGATCCTCACTGAAAATAGATTGCTGCATGAAATTGTAGATTATAAATGTTTACAATCAGGAGTATGAGAGTGCTGCAGCATTCTGGCCTGATGTCCATGGACGCATCATAGTAGCAGTAATTGTCTCACAGCTGCTGCTAATGGGATTGTTAAGCACAAAAGAAGCGGCTCAGTCAACACCGTTGCTCATTACACTCCCAGTATTGACAATATGGTTCCATTTGTTCTGCAAAGGCCGTTATGAACCTGCTTTTGTTAGATATCCATTGCAGGTAATATAGCATGCTTGGTTCATCTTCTCTCTTTTGTTTTTCCTTTTTCTCTTTTCCAGATTTCCTGAAACAGAATAATACAACCAGTTTCTGTTGTATAAATCTCAAAAATTCTCTTGGCATGTTTTGTTTTGCCTGTTCAAATTCCTTTTATCATAATATAATGCTTTAATGCTCTGTGTGAGCATTTACCATCTTTATTTCAGTGTTCTTATATCGTCATCGTTTGGTGTTAATTTCCCCGGCTTGAATAATCTCATCTTCACCTTTTCTGCCATTCCCATTGTTTTGCAGGAAGCAATGATGAAAGATACATTGGAACGCGCCAAAGAGCCCAACCTGAACTTGAAAAGCTTCCTTCAAAACGCTTACATCCACCCAGTTTTTAAAGGCGAAGACGATAGTGACAGCGATGAAGCGCCTGAAGAGTTTGAGAAAGAACCTGATCTGGTCCCAACAAAGCGCCAGTCTCGAAGGAATACACCATTGCCAAGTAAGCATGGCTCGGCTGCATCCTCCCAGCCTGAAGCTCAGGATTATCCACTACTTTGAAACTCGTGTGTAAATGCGAGTCCTTGGAAAATTAAGCTGGCTGAGCTCAGAAGAGATTGTACATGGGATAGTAGGCTAAGAAGAGAGAGTGAGCCGTGCAGAAGAACACAACTGGGAAATAGGAACAACTAGAGAGAGAGATGTTGAGAAAATTTTTGTTTCTGCGTCTGGTTTATATTAGGTTGGCTTTAGTTTGATGGAAACAGCTCAAAGGTTGAGCAGAATAATTTGTTCATGCATTTGTCATAATTTTGCTTATAGTTCCTAGTAGGAATATTTGTTGAGCAATAGTTGAAAACACTAAAGTACACTCAGTTTCCTATTCAACACTCTTAATTCTACATACACATACACATTAAATAATCTATATGAGATTACACCTCTAACTATCATAATTTAATAAATATTGTAATTAACTAGTCGTAAATCTTTTTTTATCGAGGATTTCTATTTACACTAAAATCTTAATTAATATTTAACAATTCATATTTTAAATTAAAGTTTTTAAACACTTAGCTTAACAATGAGGGCTATTCTCTATCCTGGATCTTCATGTAGAAATGATAGTTTTACATCCAAAATAGACATGAATTTTGAGCTATCAAAGCAATAAACAATCTTATTGTATCATGCCTAACAATTGGAGCAAAAACTTATTTGTACTCTTGTTGTATTCTTGTTTGTAACCTTTGAGCTACCAAGCATGTTTTATATTTATCAACTTCATCGTTTTTTTTTAATTTTATCTTATACACCGAGTTTACACCAATGATCTTTTGTTCTTTTGGAAGCTATATCAACTCCCAAGTATTGTTTTTCTTAATGACATCAATTTTATTATTCATAGCATTTTATCACTTTGTTTCTTTAACAATATCTTCCAAAGTTATAGGATCATATTCTGATAATAGAGTGAAATGAGTAAGTGGATTAATCTATTATTACTCAATCACGTAGGCCTTTTTCTAACTTGTTATGACATTTGATTATTAAGTGTGGTAGTGTGCTTTGATCATTTACTCGTTGTGGTGCTCTATCCATAGGCTTTTCCTTTTTTTCATTATTTTCACCATCTAAATTCACTAGAATATTTTGTTTAACGCCATTATTGCTAAAAAATAACATTACGACTAATAATAATTTTATTGGTGTTAGGATTATATAGTTTATAAGCTTTTGAATAATCACTAATAGCAAGAAAAATGCATTTTCTCTCTTGTCATCAAGCTTTTTTCTCTTTTGATCTGGAATATGGGCAATGCACCCAAAAATTCTAAGATGATCAATCATCGATCTTCGTCCACTCTAAGCTTCCTCTAGTGTCTTATCTTGAACGACAAGTCTGAAACTTCTATTCAAAACATGAATGCTCCAATTTACTATTTAAAACCAATAAGATTTTGGTAGACCACTCTTTGTTAAAAGACTTTGCATCATATCCATAATAGTGTGATTCTTCCTTTCATAAACACCATTTTGTTACAGAGTATTGACTACGGCAAGTTGCCTCTTGATTCCACAGGTTTGACAAGAATTTGCAAATTCTTGTGAGCTATACTCTCCACCACGATATGTTCAAAAAACTTTTATTGGTTGGCTAGCTTCATTCTTAACAAGTGCTTTATACCTCTTAAAAAGCTTCAAAAGCTTTAGATTTTTCTTGCAAAAATAAACCTAAATTTCTTTACTATAATTATATATAAAAAAGGTGATTATATATCTTTTATCTCTAATAGAAAATGGAGTTATTGGCCCATAAATATTGGAATGAACAAGCTCCAATGTTTACTAATAACAAATTCTTCACAATCCTGAGAAGGAGTTGAAATTTTAGAAATGCGTGTCGTCATATTTTTTTGATGTGGAATTCTTAATCTGCTCAAATTAAGATGTCTATAGTGAAAATATCATAACCATACTTCCTCATTTAGTCTCATAAAAAATATGAATGAGTAATATTTTAAATATACAAAGAAAAAAATTAATTCACTATCATGTTAACTTTAGTAATTAAGCCCAATTTGTCATCTTCAATTCTACATACTCTACTTTTTTTATATGTAAATCCATATCATTTTCTTGAAGTTAACAAAATAAATTTATTTTTAAATTTGAAACAAAGATGTTCAAGAACTAGTGATAAAAGACATGTATATATAGATTACAAAATTGAAAAGAGGTGTTCAGGACTGATGATAAAAGACATGTGGAAACAGATTGCAAAACTAACTCGTTAGTTGGTAAAGGTAAGGAGGCTAAAGGATCATGAGAAGAGTAATCATGGATCCATGACTAATTTTGAGAACCCATTTTAAAGATATTAGTATAGGAAGCAACTTCTTGATCAGGATGAATATGATTTTGAAACTGAAAGTTTTGATAATTCTAGTTTCTTTGCCGATTGGAATCAACACCAAAATTCGATGAGGATGATGTTGAAGGAAAAGATTTAGATGCAAAATCTTTTATTTATGATGTCCATGAGAATGGAACCAAGTTAGTTATGGTTCCAGAGGTATTTTTGATGAAGCACGTTACAAATGATTATGCCTCATATGCTTTTAGGAGAATTTTGTAATTGATAGGGTTAAAGTTTATGTTTTTACACTTCATATAAAAATTGTGAAGCAGATTTCCAAATCTTTTGCCAATGCTAAGATTTGTTATGTTGTTAGGGAGGATATGTGTGATTGATATGATGTTTCTAACGAAAAACTACTAGAATTGGTTTATAAAACACATAAAGGGTCTTTTAAGGCGACATCCACTCACATTTAATGTTAAAAACATGTTGAATTTTATGATCTAACATGACTATTTTTACATGGAATATTAACATGTTTTAAAAAAACCATTTAAAGGTGAATAAGAAATTGTTCTCAATGAACCTTTGAATAGCAAAATTTTCAAATCCAAAATAGTTTGTAGATTGAGCTATGAACTTATGGACTCATGAGTTTGGACTTAAGTTGGTTAACGATAAAATATTTTGCTTTTAAGTCCCTGTTTGATTAATAATTTCTTTTAAGTCTCTAAAATATCTTGTACATGAACCAATATATTAATTAAGTGATATCAATAAATTCATGAACTATTAACTTTCATGAATTGTTTTATGAATTATAAATACTCATAAATTATGATTAATTCATGAACAATGAACATTCATGAATTTTTTGATGAATATTCATGAGTATATTTCATGAATTTAAAATCCATGAATTGTTTCATGAATTATGAGTAATTCATGAACTATGAATATTCATGATTTTTGTTTTTATGAATATTGATGAATATGTTTCATGAATTTAAACATTCATGAATTATTTCATAAATATGAATATTCAAGAATTATAAGAAATTCATGAACTATGAACATTGATCATAGTTAATAAACATTCATGAATTATTAGTATTAATGTTTTGGTTTTCAAGTCCTATAAATAAGTGTTTTGAATCAGTGGAAATGGATGAATGAAATTCTTGAATTCTTTTCTCTCTTTGTTGTTGTTTTTTCTAAGTCTAGTTTTTCTATTCATTCTTCATATTCTAGGGCTTATGTTTGGTTTTTATATAGAGATATTGAAAGTTGTTCATTTAAGTTCATTGGACCTTGTTAAGAGTGCACCTAAACAAGAAGGAGTTGTTGGGATCCTTGGAAGCTTATTAAATAAAGTTTTTTACACCAAGTGAGGAGCAATAAAGCCTTAAAGACAAATGATTAATTCTTAACAACAATAAAATTTCATATTAGATATATTCTAAGAACTTCAAGAAGTAAGTACTCTAACTAATTTTGTTTACATGTAATTTCAATACCTGTTTAGTTTGCATGCTAGGATTTTTCTCCTTATATTTTTGCAAGTTTATATATTTGCATAGTAAGGATACTAGCTTCTGTAATAATTGCATGATTATCATGCTTTTATATATTTGCATGATAATAAACTAAACAAATAGGCTCATTTGTCTAATTATCTTTTTATATGTGAAATTTTTGGACAACAAAGATTGAGCATGTAAAAGGTTGGAAACTCTTGATTGGACATCTACGAGATCAAGACAACAATAATTTGAACTTGAGAATGAGTTATTTCTAACTTCGAAAGACTAATACATGAGGATTTTTAGGAAAGTTATTTGTTTTTTTATTTATTTTTATTTTGTTCTATTTACTTTAGAAAATTAAATATTACGTATAATAATTTTATTTTTCCTAGTTTGTTTATGATTTTTATTACTTTTCCTTTATTTTTTGGTTTTGTAGTTGTTTAGGTTATCTTTAAATTTATTTAAGGAGTTGTAAATTTCTTTGAAAGGTAGACTATTTGGAAAGAAATATTCAGTAATAAAATTTTGACTATAGTTTTTGTGTGTTGACCTTATTCGATATAATTTTGTGTTGTCTATTCTTGAAATATTTCTTGGGTTGTTTTTTATCTGTGTCAATTTCCAACTTAATTTTTAATGCAAAATAAGAATGTTTCGATGTTATGAATGTATTTTTTGATATTATTTTTTTTTAATTGAGAAATAGAAAGATGACATCTACACTTAATAGAATAAATTGAAAAATATATTAATTAACAAATAAAAAATTATTGTTAACGTTAATGAAAGACTAAAGCGAAAAGTTGATCTTCCTTTTAAGAAGTAAAAAATAGATGCATATACAAATATTTTACTCCAACTATTCCTTTTATTTTAAAATTTTTCTTTAAAAAATTTATCTTAGAAGTTAATTTTGGTCGCTAAATACATTTGATTTCATTTTTATAAATGTATCGTGCAAATAAAACTTATTTAACTAAAATTTAAGAGAAAAAAGTTTAAAGATAAATTATAATTTTTTTTGAAGTATTATGAAATTATAGAAACAATTCACAAAATTAATCATTAAAAAAAAACTAAACTAAACAGTTTATAAAAAAAAAAAATGAGAGAGAGAGTATTAATTAAGACTTAAATTAAAAAAAAAATCAATTCTACGCACCTGACCTAAAATAAAAAGGTGAGGCCCATATATTTGATTTAGTTTTTATTATTATTACTATTATTATGATAAAAAAATCAAGGTCTGAGTTTTTGGACCTCAAAAATTCATTTTTTTCAACTTGGTTGACAAAAAAAAAACACCTTATAAACCTCAATAAAAATATTTTTGACCCTAAAACACTCTCTAATCCATTTAAAAATATAAAATTAAATCAAATAAAAAAATCACAGGTCTCGATTTACTTTTTCTAGCATATTAAAGGATAAAACTATCTTTATTGAACTCTCATCTTTAAAACAAACTCATTGACACCAAGTTTGATATGTTTTGTTGCCGGTCAAATACTTTATCTCTCTTTTCCTAGTTTTAATGACTTCTTTTTTTTCTCAA
>Ga0307508_10005576_pt1 | contig 11950 bp, 13 predicted proteins | sample 9_EM_MG_FD_203089 | JGI IMG/M metagenome (GOLD analysis project Ga0307508, IMG submission 203089) | Populus trichocarpa ectomycorrhiza microbial communities from riparian zone in the Pacific Northwest, United States - 9_EM | ecosystem: Host-associated > Plants > Roots > Unclassified | place...
GGGGTGGGCGGGGGGCGGGGCGGGGCCCCCCCCCCCCCCCCCGGCCGCCCTCCCCCCCCCCCCCCCCCCCCGGGGGGGGGGGGGGGGCACATCCGATCCGATGTACAGATTTCTGCCGTCGTATATCCTCCCCGCCCCCCCTAGGAAGAAGAAAAAAACACGTCATTTTTCTGACTGGAGAGGGACAGAAACATGCCCGGCCCACCGAGTGATATGACGGCGCGCACAGGTCCACTGGCTGGCCGGCGCACCGATCCGCTGCCCGGATCACCGCGTGTCCGGACTCCACCGCGTGTCCGGACCCCAGCGTGTGTCCGGACTCCAGTGCTGGGCGCAAACGACACTGCAGGGAGCACCTGTCCGTGTCAGCGCCCATCTCCTGGACCCGCGAGGGCTGGAAAAGGAGGGAGAGGCGGTCCGGTTCGGAGAGGGGGAGGGAACCAGCCAGCCAGCCAGTCAGCCAGTCAGCCAGCCAGCCAATCGATGAGGCCACATCGATATAGATAGACCCGCAGCATCCCCCCTTTTTTTTCCCAGATCCCACTCCCAAATCTCGATCGGATCCGCTTTTGCACCCCTCACTCCAGCTCGATGGCCCCCCCCTCCTCCCCCCGCTGTCCACTCTTCTCCCCACTATCGATCCCCCCCCCCAATGCGCTGCGTCTTTGAAGACACGGAGATAGAGGGAGAGGGAGAGAACACATCATCGATACGTCGAGATCGATGCGGTGGTGGCCACGGTCTGGAGGGGTCAAGCGGGCAGATTGCAGACTGCGTGTTTCGACTGCACCTTCCGCCCCGGTCAGAGTCCACGAGTCTCGCACGGTCCTGAGCTCCTGACCTCTTTCGCCGATTCACGGACGGAGCGGGCGACAGGAGTGGCGGGGTCAGAGCCAGCAGAGGGCGGAAAAGTGGGACCCGTGAGCGCGAGGGCCACGCCACCGTGTTTGGTCGTCGTCGGCTGTTGATGTCTCGCTGCGGTTAGGGCTGCGTTTGGCCAGTTCTGTGGAACCGCTTAGAGGTGCATACGGACGAGCCCAGGCAGATTGGAGCACATACATGGACGGCCAGCCCCGAGCCGAGCTGGGAGCGGGGAGCAGCTCCGCTGAGTTCTCATCTGTTCGTCGCCGCCCGGCGGTGATTGGTCGCCGGGGAGCTCACGTGGCCGCGCCCGTGAAGATGTGCACGGCGCCCCGAGTCCGGTTGGATATCCGGGGAGGACGGAAGCAGGAGCGCGGCCCGGAACGGAGCCAGCGGGCTTTGGCGGGGTGAACGGCGAGCGCGAGCGGGAGGAGCGGCGCGCAAGACGTCTCGCCAATCTCCGCAACCCAATCGGTGCATGCAGCCCGCCATGCGTGCGGACATGCCCGCCGGTCCGTCCGGCTGGATAGGGCATGCGTGAGGGGCCCGCGGTCCAATCTCGGCGGGCTCCGCTGCTGCGGGACGGAGCGGATGAGCGGAGGCGCTCCGTCTTGGCCTGCTGTCTTCGTGGCCGCCGCCAGCATGCCAGCTGTGCGTCGCCGCTCCGCTCCGCTTACGTAGTCCGCTGCGGCTGCGCCCTCTCCCTCCGAGCGCGGGCGGGCTGCGGCGGACTCCTGCGGACTCCTCCGGCCACCCGGCCATCCTCGTCCATCCGCGCTCATGGTGCGTGCATGCGTGCTTATGTACAGGGCAGGGGGGCGGCGTCGGTGCAGAGCTGAGCTGAGTTGGGCTGGGCTGGGCTGGGCAGAGCGCCGTCCGTTGCCGCACTCTGGACCAGCTGTGTCGGGACGCAGCACCCCAGCACGTCTGCGTGTATCTGGATGTGTTTCTGAGTCGGCTGTGCGGCACCGCAGCAGGCAGCGCGGGGGGCGCGCAGAGGACATGCGCAGTACCGGAGCTGCCCAGACACAGCGTAGGTCGGGGCTTGCACTTGGACGTCACGAATCTCCCCGTGCCGGGTCCCGCGGCTGCGTCCGCCGCTGTCTGGCTGCCACGTCCGGTGCGCGGTTTGCCGCGCGGGTATGTAGTGCGTTGCGCGGGGGCGGGGCGCTGTGCAGTTGGGTGGGAAAGCGAAGAGACGAAGGCGGGAAGAGAAGAGCGTCTCGGAATACGTGCGAGTATGTAGATAGTTGTTGTGCTCGGACAGCATGCGGATCCCTTTGGAAATCTGTTTGGGCGATCAAACACGTGCCACGCCAGAGACAGGGATTTCTCCCGGAGTCACGGCGCGAGCTGGCCCCAATCGCGAGCGTCCGCATCTGCGCTTCCACAGCCTACATATCTACAGCCTTCCCCACGGCCGCAGATGGTCCTGGGTGTCCGGAATCCGATGGCCCCATGCGAGCACAGTGCTCCGCATTGCTCCGGATATGTGTGTATGTAGTCAATAGTCATCGCTGCGCATCCCTTTTTGCCGCCGCCCATCGCCGCCGCCGCTGCAGCTCGCGTTGCAGGGCGAGACACGCCAGGAGCGGGGGGGGGGGGGGGGGGGGAGGAAGAGAGACAGCGTGAAGCAACACGTCGATGTCCGCCAGCAGCCAGTCGGGGCCGCACTACTGGCAGCGTCCATCGTGTCCGCGGCGGCGAAAAGCGGGACTTTAAGAGGGGGGGCGGTGGTTGGTTTCCTCTGGCGGCGGCGGTTACGTTAGGTTGGCTGGGCTAACGCCGCCGCCGCCGTCGCCGCCTGCTCCTCCGTGACTCCGGACATCTCCCGGCCTTCCTCCCTCTTTCGAAGCTTCCCGAGTATGGCAGCCGCAGTCGGGCTCGCTGTGACCCTGCCCGCCCGCACAGCCCGAGACGAGGCTTCTTTTTCTTTTTCTTTTTTCCTTGGGGGGAGGGAAAGGAGCGGAAACGGCGACGGGATGAAGGTAAGGATGCGGTAGTAGCGAGCGGACGGATGTTCCAGAAGCAACGAACCAACGACCCGGGAAGATTCGGCGGGGGGGGGCCGTATCGAACCCGCCCGCAGAGTGCGGCGATGCCCCGACCGACCAACGACACGATGACTACAATGATACGCATCTCCTGCGCCGAAGTAGGCATCCCAATCCAGCGCCAGCCTCGCGAGAGAGTGACAGGTGTCGAGCAGCAGCGAGTGAGCACCGTAGATACGGGGCCAGCGCACCGGGCTGACGGCAGCATCCATCCACTCCCAACCTTGCTTGAATTCAAACTTGTGCTTCTGCGCAGCTTCTGCGGGCCCCGGTCCTGGGAGTCCTGTCCGGCAGTATCCGGCCGCGATCCCACCGCTCCCCCGTCCAGCCCCAGGGAGAGGTCACCGATGTCGGCGAGCCAGCCTCCAGAGCAATGTATTGTATCCAGCCATGCTCCGCGGATGGAGACGGAGTCGCCCAACGATGCTATTCTCGGAGCTGTCTCACAACCTCGCCTCTAGCGACGCACTTTGGGGCGAGCGAGACAGCCGTCCGTCCGTCCGTCCGTCCGTCCGTCCGTTCGTCTCGCTCACGTGTCTGCACAGGTGTGGGCGGGTCGGGGGAGCGGTACCGGCGGCTTCTTTTTTTTTCTTTTCTTTCTTTCTCTCTCGACTCGACTTGACTCCATTCCGTATATGGATGTCGGCGCCGGGGTGGCAAAGGCAAAGGCAAGCCCATCTTTCGACCGGACCGAATCGTTTCTGCGCGGCAAAGCCAGCATTGCATATGTACCCTACACACGCCTAACTATATACCTACATATAGTTATCGTTGTTCAGTTAGCAGCAAAATAAAAATATAAAAAAAAACTTGATGCACGACTCTGGAACGGAGCGGAGTTGGTATACTTAGATATGGTCTGCGGCGGGACGGTCCAGAACCGGAGCCAGTGGGTGCACGCTTCAGCTTCGATTTCCGTGGCGTCCGCCGGGGAACTAGTGTCGGAGAACATCTGGATGCTCTCGTTGTGGCTTGATTGTGGCTCTTTTTTCTTTTTTCTTTTTTCTAGTGTAGATAGATATTTACTTTTTGCCGGGACCTCGCTGGCTCGCTCGCTCGTCTCGCCTCGATGCATAGATATGTACATACATTCACGCAAGACACGCCCTTACGCCCTTTCTCCCTCTCATTTTTTTTTTTTTTTTTTTTTTTCCCGCCTCACACAAGCCACCCCGTAGGCGCGTATCCAGGTATGTAGATATGTAGGCAGAGTTCGTTGTGTGGGGAACTGGGCGAGAGAGTGGCGATTTCCGCAGCGCAGCCACGAAGGATGGTGGGATCCGATTGGGGCGTTTGCTCTCCTTCTTTTTGTGCGTGTGTAGATATGCATGTGTGTGTGCTGATAGACTATTTTGCTTTTCTTCAGGATAGCTGCTTACATACATGGCTGCGGGATCGGATCGAGGAGTGGGCCATTCGGGTCGCTTGCGTCCCGTCGCTGAGGTAAGCGCGTGTGCACTCTGTATCTATGTGAGTAATCCCCATCCGCTCAAGCCGGTTAACGTTGCATGCACACACACACGCACGCCGCACGCATCCAGACAACTCTCAACACTTCGCTGCATGCGGAGGGGGGTGCACAACTAACCCGCTGCGTTGTTCCATTATTTGCCTCCCGTCCAACTGGAAGAGTTGCAAGCACGGGGGCTCCGCCTCACAACAACGACGGTTGGCGGCGACGGAGTTCGACGATCCCTGGCCCACACACACACAAACACACACACTTATGTATGCCCAGATTGACACCATCCGACGAGTCGACGATCCCTAACCCACACATCTGCCCCAATCAACCCGCACATTCACACACACACTTATCCCCTGAGGTTGGCCGGGACAATACGCACACGCAAAACACGCCACCAGCACTGGGACCACTCGTCCCCAATAACACGAATGACAGAAGCCGCAAAGCAAAAGCACACGCCACCAGCACTGGGGCCATTCGTCCCCCAATTCCTCGAATGATCGAACGACGGAGAACCGCAACCCCCCCTTCGCAGCCAAACCCCATGTTGATGGCCTGTTATTCCCGACGTGTCGGTAGTCTCCCCGGGAACTCGATCTTGCGCTCTCGCCCCTCCCCGCGCCGTGTCCCAGGGCAGTTGCCGACGGAGAGAGATGGGTCCGGCTGGCTGGCGAGAATGCGAGGTGGGGAGAGAAACGTGCACTTCTCTCGCAATCCGTATCTACCCCGGACTCCCCGGAAACCCTTAGAAAAGAGGGCCCCCCCCCCCCAAAAAAAAAAGTGACTGGTCGCCGACTCCCACAGAACAAGCTGTAAATGCTAATAATAAGAATAATAATCAAGAAAAAAAAACACTCGCAGAAATCAAGTATGTAGAAGTAGGCACACTCACGCACAAAACACAGGCGGCGATGGCCGGACGGATTTCCCATCATACATACTCTTGTTCCTCCTCGTGCTCGCTTTCCTGCCAATCTCGCGCCTCCTCCCCCCTCCCTGCACCCACCGCTTCCTCTGTCTGTCTGTCTGTCTGTCTGTCTGTCTGTGTGCAGGGCAGACAGTCCTCGATCCTCGGTTTCGTGGAACGTTTGCTTCGCTTTTCTGTTTGCAGCGCCAATCAGAGTGCGAGAGACAAAGTGCATTGTGCCTGGTCTGGCCCGCGCCCGCCAGCCAGCCAGCCGGCGGCGAAGTCGAGAGCACCGGAGCACCAGCAGCGCTCGTCTTTGGAAAATAATGTGAACACGATTGAGAGAACAATAATAGTAACTACCATTTGTGCTTTGTTCTTGTTCTTGTTCTCGTTCGCAATCGTGAAAAGAATAAAAAAGAATAGAAAATAGAATAAATAAATATCAAACCCGTCCAGTGCACCAGACAAAAGAGGAGGAAAACAGAAAAACAGAAAAACAGAAAAGCAGAAAAGCAGAAAAGCAGAAAAGTAGAAAAGCAAAAAAGTAGAAAAGCAGAAAAGCAAAAGCAAAACCCGCCCCCGCCCATCCAAAGATGATTGCAACGCCGCTCCGATATCTAGATGCATGATGGTACACATGACTGCCGAGGAAAGGAGACAGGAAAGAATAAACCCCCAGCGCGTCAAGAGAAAGGAAATAATCGAAAAGAGCAGGATCCCGAGTTCGCGTAGGAATTGGCGTCGCACGCTCTCACTAAGGAGAACCCAATTCCGCCCAAAGTACATACAGATTGAAGGAAGATAACACCCAGCCGAACGAATGGACGAACGGCGACAACACAGCAATCGTGGGACACAACCCCCCGCAATCGTGAAGACAGTCCGAACAGATGGCCCACACGGCCGGATGGTGGACGGCGGTGCCGACAGCAGGTAGGAGCGAGACGCAGCAAGCGGTGCAGACACGCAGGATCGCAACTGCGTGCTTCCCTCCCCAGTCCCTTCCTTCCTTCCTTCCTCTCCCCTCTCTGTCTCCCTCACTCCCCTGGCGGCGCAGGATCTCCGCAAGACCCACTGCCTATCCGGTAGCATGCACGTATATGTATCTTGCGCTCGAGCTCAGTACAAGTCCGAGCTAGAAACCGACGATGCTCCGACAGGCTGTGCAAGCGGGCGAGGCAATGCAATCGCCGTCCCGGAGGGCGATGGATATTGTCATCACTGAAGGGCGAGGCCGGGCGACCGACGCGAGAGCGAATATTATTGCCGAGGTGTGCGATGAAGGACAGGTACTGTGAAATGGGCCTGCATGCGGACGAAACGATAGGTCGTATTCGAACTGCCGCATTGGAGTTGGGGGGGGAGGGGGCGACTTGATTATTATTTTTTTGATTGAATTTTTTTTTCCGTAGTGGGGGGTAGATATCGTGAGATTTTGGGGCTGCCAATTCGTTGCGATCGAGTCGGGTGGTTGATTGCGTTGGTGCGTGTTGTGTGGTTGTGGTGGATTACCCCTCCCCCAGCCGGCGCCATTGCATGCAGGCCAATCGCAGCCCTCCGTAATGCCCAACCAGACCGGCAAAAGCTGGCGTCTTGTTGCAGGGTAAGGATAAAAAAGGACGCCAGCTAAAGTGCAGCGGCAGTAGTGGTGACGGAGTACATGAAGTAGCTGGGTGTCGAGGAGGAGACGCAAGTAGGGCTTTTTGGTTGCGAACCGAAGAGTCGGGATGATGATGATGATGGTGTTTCGAGAGAGGCGGGCAGCGGCGGGTAGGGGGGAGAGACGAGCCGGGGGAGGATGGTTAAGAAGCAAGCATGACGTAACGCCGGAAATGACTTAACACCAACTCACACGAGGCGAGCAAAGCAAGACAGGCGGCATCCACTGCGGATGTGGCTCGTTCTCCACAAAATGCAAAATGCAAAAAAGAATACCGACAAGACACCGAACCCAAAACCCCAAACCCCAGAAAGGAAAAATACAGATGACAAAAAAAAACCCCCAGACACCCGTTATCCCGCAAAGGCCCATACCCAAACAGAGGAAAAAGAGCAAGTATTCAGATAAAAACACAAGAGAGAAATAAAACGAACGTCCTTCTGGGGACAGACGTGCCGAGGGATCGAACGAGTTGCAGTGGTCTTATTGGTCGGTTGCCGATTCTGTCGATCCCATGAGCGAGAAAGGAAGGCGGGAGATGATCGAGGAGAGTAGGGCGGCAGATGAAGCGAGAGACCGCTCGCTTGGCCGCCGGTGTCGGTGGAGGTTGCTAGGGTGCGGGCCGGAGGGGCCATCACTCTACCGCGGGTCCTGCGTGGGAACGGATAATGACGAGAAGTCTATCGACGGCCGGCGGTAGGCTACAGGACTGCCGAGCGCGGAGCCTGACGATTTGCGCAGGTTGAGTTGCTAGACGACGCACACGAGATCAGACCGCTGTGCTCTGCCTCCAGAGGGGCCCTGTAACCCGGCTCCACAGAACGAACGGAAGGGAGCGCAAGGGAAAACCTACTCGGCAACTGTCACAGCGGCCTCCGGGAATGTTTACACGTCCGCGGCATCCTCGTGGCTGGTTTACGCAAGAGTACATTTTCGAAGTGGTTTGTTTGTTTCCGAAGGGCCGGATAGGCTGGTGGCCTTGCAGCTGGAGGTGGGCAGGTGCGGGGGGTGCAGTGGTGGGGGTGCTTGTCGGGTTCCGAAGGTGTTGAGGTTCTGTTTCCGAAGATGGAGCACTGCAGTTGTTCGTCGAGTTGGTGGTGGAGGTTGCTGCTGCTGTGGAAGTGAGGTCGGCTTGGAGTTGTATGGTGCTTGTTGCTGTTGAAGTGGATGGGTCCGGTTATCGTGTTGTCCGTATGCTGGATGGTGGAAAGGTGGAGAGACGGCCTTAACGGGAGGTTCAATGGGATGGTATTTATGTTTGAGAAGGAGGGGGAGGTCTTGAGTAATTATATACGGCGGAAAGCTAAACGGAGACCTGTCTCTGTACAGCCTCTCGTGGTGAGCCGGGGGTGTGGAGGGGTGTGTGGAGGAGGAGGAGGTGGTGGTGGTGATTGATGGGATTATCGGAACTTGGATCGCAGGGGTGCTAGCGTGGGTCACAGAACGGCCGCGACCGCGAGGCACGGTGCGGGTCCCGGTCACGACTGGGGACCCGCGAGCCCGAGCCCAACCACGATTGTGAGGCGGCACACCACACTAGATACCTCACGAACCGCAAGTCAGGCCGACTGACGGGGGGGGACGGACTTAGCAAACCCGCGATATAGCGCAGTCACCACTCAGTCATGGTGTTGGCGCGCGCGCGAGGAGAAGGGAGACATGAACACATGGAGGGCGAGGGCGAGCGGGCGGCCGGTTGGCGGACGTGAACAGCTTCACCCTTGCAGACTGTGCTCACTCACGCCGCGGTGGAGCTGGCAACGGAAGAAGAAAGCATTCTGCAAGCAGACGGTTGACCGTCCGTGCCGGCTGGACGAGCACAACTGAGGCGCTCTGGCTTGCTGTGCGGCGGTCGCTGGACGGGCCCGGCCAGCAACGGCCATCTGGCCATCAATGCCCGCCGTGATCCCCGTCGCAGTCGACGGCTCCCCTGGAACGGACGGCGGGCGAATGGGCGAATGGGCGAATGGACGAATGGACGGACGGACGGACGGACGGCGGCGGCGGCGACGGCGGCGCAGACTCGGGGCCGGGACTCGCAGACTCGCGGCGCTGCGTCGCGGCGAGCATTGCGGATCCACTCACCCGTCGCCCCATCTCGTCGCTCCCTCCAAATCTCGACGGCGGCACAGTCTGCCTCAGACCTCGCCTCCGTACGACGCGATTTGTTGGTCGCCGCGCGACGCCCCCCCCAGCAGCGAAGCGGACGGCCCTAAACCTTTTCCGATCCGCCAGGCGGCGCAAGGTGGGTGCGTGGCCGGTTTGGGGCTGAGGGTCAGTTGGCTCCCGCTCGCTCTTGTCGCGGCGTTTCATGTCGTCCGTTCGTTTCGCGTGGCTCTGTCCGGGACAAAGACCTGCGGACTCCGTCGGGCACGCAATTGGCCACGGCGCGGGACAGGACGGCGGCCGCGGGAGCTGAGATGTCGGTCGGATCGCACGGAAGCGGATGCTTCCTCGGGCTGGGGGGAAAACAGACAACTGGCGGGTGCGTCGCAGCCTCGCGGTTGTCCGGCGGATCCGGCTGCCGTCTTCCCATCTGCCAAGGGCGGTGTCGCGAAATCCCGTGCACCCCGATCAGGATGTTTCCCCCCCACGGACGGGCGACACAGCAAGCGACAACCAGCGCGCCCAACTCCGGATCGAGGCGGACTCCCGCATGCTCGGGCTTCGGAGAGGGCGGACGGGGCGAAACGCCCTCGCGGCCAGCCGAACCACTTCGCCGCCACCACCGCGATCACCACCGCCAGCGTCGTCGCCCTCTCGCCTCTCGGAACGGGGTGTCTGCCGTGGCCCGTGTCGTGCGCCGCATAACGTGCGCGGAAACCATCGAGGAAACAGGACCTGCGTCGTTCGAGTGTCCGCCAATGCGAGGCAACGCTGCCTTGGCTGGTGCAGCTCGAGGACACCGCAGGCAGCGCGAGCTATCGTCAAGCTGCGGCCGCGATACCTGCAAACAAAAAACCCACTTGTCGTCCCACCGAAGCCACTTGTGCTCTGGACGCGGATCAACCGGCCCCTCCGCACATACGCGCTCCGGTCCCTCCGGGTACCTGCTCGCGCTGGAGCCACTCCGCTTGCGGCTTCTGCTGGAGAATCGCCAGGCCGTAGCGTAGCGGGTAGCTGCCCTTCCGCGTGTCGGAATCGCTGCATACATACATACATACACATACACACATACATATATATGCTTCCTGCCCTCCGAGGAGGATATCTACATAGGCGAAGAGCCCCTACCTGCCGTCCTTGCGCATCCTACGTGCTGCACTGCATGCTGTCCACAGCCACATCCTGCATAGATGTTCTGCGTCTCTGCTCTCCATACGGTGCTTCTATTCTATCATCACCCCCAGAGCAATGTCCTTTTCTCCGCAGGAGGCAGGGCAAGCAAGCGGCGGCATTCTAGTCTACCTGGCGAATGACGCAGCCTTGCAGCATCTCAGCATCTCAGCATTTCAGCCTTTCGGAGCACTTGCAGCTGGCAGTCCTCCTATGTAGATACTCTAGATATGTATCTGCAGCAACTCACCCGGCATTAGTGTGCTCTCTCCGGAACGCTACTGCTGGATAGCATCATATCCAAGCCCCACCCAACGCCGTCCCTCTGCTCCGGCTCGGCCAAGCGGGGAAGAGACACCATGGCGAGCAGAGGGGCTCGAGGGCGACGATGCGGCCTATGAACGTACGACATCCCACGCCAGGCCAGGCACGTACGTGCATGCATACAGACATACATCCAGAAAAGACCGCTCCTTCCCATTCGTTTGCATGGACGGGCGTTGATTCATCGTGTCGGCTCTCCGCACGCGGCATCGAAATTGGCCGATCCTGTCTTGTCCGTCCGTCCGTCCGTCCATCTGTCCGTCCATCCGTCCATCCGTCCGTCCGTCCGTCCGCCCTCTCTCCGCCCTTTGCTCTGCTGTCCGGCCCCGCGCCGCCCACTCGCTCTTTTGCCTCGACGATGATCCGGATACGGTGGCTGTATCCTCTCCTAGCCCCGTGTCCGTGCGTACAGTACACGATCGATAATCGGACAGTAATGCAGATGTCTCTCGTGGACGTCAGTTGTCGCAGATCCCCAACACACAGTCCACAACTGATTGTGATTGCAGGTCGTCGTTGGCACTAGCTTGCCACCGCAGGTGCCAGCATTCGACAAGTTCCGAGGGGGGTACAGGACAGTCTCGCTCGAGTCACGGCCGATTGAGACGGACGTTCCATTAAAATTGCGCCTCGCAAAATCTTGCTTTCCCCCCGTTCCCTCCTCTCCCTTCCGTTGTTTCGGTTTGGGCCGGCGCCGGTAGTTTTGGCCTGGCTGGCTTTTCTCGGCTGCGAGTACCTACTCTATCATATATCTAAGAGGGGACCCGTCATAGGGCAAGGACAAGCCCACCGGAACACGAGGCAGCCGAAGTTTCGGGGCCAAGGGAACGGGGAGGGGGGGGGAGACGGTCTCTTGCTGCCTTCTTTCCCTCACGTCTGGGAGAAAGAGAAGTCTGGACCGGGCTTTAAGCTGGAACTCGGAGGGAATCGTCCGCCGCTAGTCTACTACCACCAGCCTTCTCGTCTCTTAAGCGCCGCCCGTCCCTCGTAAGATTTTCCGAGACGAGACTAAATACGGATGTTGGCTCGCTTCTGCCTACGTCTGGCCGCCGGAACACCGACGAACTCTCCACCGCAGTAGCAGTGTGGTGTCGGTGTTTGTAGAGGATAGATGTGTATGGCGGAGGTAGGCGGCGGTGATACGATCATCGTGGCCGCAAGCCATATGCAACAGCGCGGTGGGGAATTGCGGGTTCTCGCGCATTGCTCTCTGCGCTTTTCGTCTTCGCACCGGGCGGGCAAATGGGCATTCCACCCGGCCAGTCCATGCGTTGTACGTACGCTGCCTCCCCGCCGTATGTACTCTATTTTGCGGGATTCATGGAATGCAATGCACCAGATCACGCGCGGGGGGGGGGGGGGGGGGGGGGGGGGGGGGGGGGGGGGGGGGGGAGAGA
>Ga0307508_10005577_pt1 | contig 11949 bp, 12 predicted proteins | sample 9_EM_MG_FD_203089 | JGI IMG/M metagenome (GOLD analysis project Ga0307508, IMG submission 203089) | Populus trichocarpa ectomycorrhiza microbial communities from riparian zone in the Pacific Northwest, United States - 9_EM | ecosystem: Host-associated > Plants > Roots > Unclassified | place...
TGCTACAGTAAAGACCACCGGGTGGCAGTAGATGAAGACCGCGAAGACCTCGAAGGCCGCACGAAAGACTGGGAGTTAGAGTCTCGCCAGCATAGACAGGGCTACGCCGAGGGACATCCTCAGACTTTACCGAACCAGAGAGGGAAGTACTTGCCCGCACCAGTGAGCTGAACAAACACAGCCCGAGAGCCGAACGAAAAGGAAAGACCTGCTGTGTAGGCACGCCGAGGAACTACGTTGCCTGTCGAGCCCAGACAGTGCAAAGAAGTCAGGATCTTGACACCTTGGTGTTGGGGGAATGGCTCCTGATAGGCTGCTTACCTCTGATGTTGATAACCTGACCAGGGCCACTTGGTCAACCGCCGACTGTAAATACGTGGGGCACGTAGGGTTAGCGGTGGCATTTATCATGGTTCCTATCTTGGTTTGCAAGGTCTGCTGCTGGGCAGCTAGCTCGGCTGTCTTTTTCTGCTGGTCGGCTGCTCATTTTTCACAGTTCTGGTTCCAGACTGCTTGTTCATGTAGGCATTGCTGACTGGCTACCTGGAGGAACTGGAGCGCATCCTGAAGTCGGAGCACACATGTATCTCGGTTCACCTCCTCATTTGCTTTGTCAGCATCTCACTGGATAATAGTGCTCCAGACATTGCTTGTGAATTTTTGGGCTGTATTCGCCATACAGACCAATTCCGTTTGGTGCTATTCATGGGAGGCCACCATGTCAGCCTGTGCTGTTTTGTAGATGTATTCTAGGGTAGCAGTTATCTGTCCATACATTTGCTCGATCCTTTGGATCCAGTGATCCAAGCAATCGTAAACCATTCTGCAAGTGTTGTACAGTTGTTCCAGATCCCAATGGATCTGCTGCTGTTGTTGAGCCAGGAGGTATACCCATAGGGCAGGTCCCACGATTTGTACTGTGGGTTGGCTGGGGGTGGTTTTGTCGTAGACTTTGGTAGCTGTCAGAGGGTATTCCAATCATAGCATATCCACGTTGGAGGACAGGGCAGCAGGGTTTGGGTTGGACATGTCTGTGCTTTTTTAGCACGTTGATTGTAAAAGGTGACTTACTGAACCAAGATTATAGTGTGACACTGGGGTAGTAAGATCCTACAGCAGTGACGAGTGTTGGAGTCAGGTTTTAAACGAGTGTAGTTGTTCAAAGAGGAAGAGGTGTTTGTCTTTTTCTTTCTTTTCACAGAGTTATAATCTTAGGTTCATTGTTCAGGTTTTTGCTGGAGTATCCCTCCTTGTGGTGTCTTTTCGAGGTCGCTTATATCCTCTGACCATCCAGTCATGTGATCTTTCTTGACAGTTCATTCTTTTGGAGTTTGATATTTAGCCTCCTTTGCCCGCCCCACCTGAGCTAGGATTGTGCATTCAGAGTTAATTGGTCCTGATCGGTGCTCATAATAAGGCCTGCGTCGTATGGTTCATCTCCACCATGTAGCCTCGAAGGGATTACGCAGTCCTGCAAGACTCTATCGGTGATACAAGAATTCCATCCCGATCCCTTCTGTTTTACAGGTGAACTTACTCACTTCAACGTATGGGGTACTTCTTTCTCTTTCGAAGAGTTTCAAAACCCCACACCTTATATCCTGTCTAGACTCTCTCGACCCTGGAGTCATCATAAACTTGACCTATGGCGTGCTTTTCCACATACCGCTGATGTCAGCCTCTGTGTAGTGGCTACCAGCTTTGGTTCTTACCCAGGTAACAGCGTATGACTTCGGATAGAGAATTATGGGCTTTCTCCACTCAACATTTCTGTGTCGTATGCCAGGTCCCAGAGGTTTCCCCTCAGCTGGCTGAATTGCATCAGCAAAAAATCGAAAAATGATCCCAGCGCTCCTATTGGCTGCTTCACTTCCGTAAGAGGAGAAGTTATATTTTGCTCCCGTAAGGATTTGAAAAAAAAAAAGATGTTTATTTTTAGCTGAAACCTCAAGAAAAGTTAGTTCAAATTTATGTCTCACCTGTAAAAAAAGCAATATACTTCAACTTTTCATTTTTTTGCTGATGTGCTTTCTCAGGCCGCTGTCTTTGGTTTGGTCTTTTTTTCCAGATCACGTAACCTATCTTGTTTCCCAATCTTCTACACATTCTCCTTTCAGGTACAAGACGCACCCACCCATGGTCTTCATACCAATCATACAGTACCTCATCAAAAGTCTTCGTGATTGGTCATATCATGTCTCAGTTTAGCCGCATTGAGCAGGGATACTACCCCTCCTTCTCCTTGTCTTCCGCTGTGATTTCTCTCCACCACCACAGCAAACATCATGATTCACACTCCAAAGAAATCCCGTGGAAAGTTGAAGCCTCAGATGGTGAAGGTTCCGAAATATCGAAAGAATTCCGACAGGAAACAAAGAGAGTTGAGCAATGTTGAGAAGGGTATGATTATTGCGTTCTTCGTCATCTATGGTACCATCTCAACAGTATCTCTCCTTGTCGGCCGTCTCTGGTCAACTGTGAACAGTTTCCTCCAGTGGTACTATAAATACAGTACAACAGATAACCTCTTACGATCTGGTTGGCCTGAGGTCCTTAGCAAACATGACAAGCAAACAATTCTACGTACTGTACGGAAATACCGACAGTATACATGTGAGCAAATTCATCGGATCTACGCCCCCCATATTTCACTGCCCACCTTCGATTGCCTCCTCCGACAGCACAATATAAAGAAGTGGCTAGCAAAAAAGCGACCAAGGGTAAAGATGGAACGTGTAAAGGCCCAGCTGCAATGGGCTATCACACGCAAGGATTGGACTGCGGAGGACTTCCAGCGGGTGATCTACAGTGATGAGTGTAGTGTGGAGCAGCAGCCTGCATGATAGCAGAGATGGGTCTTCAGCACACCGGGAGAGGAGAGGTAGCATGTTGACTGTGTCAATCCTGTGAAGCATCGTTAGGTGAAGTTGATAGTGTGGGGTTGCTTCTGGGGCAAGCAGCATGGCCCGCTAGTACTGTTGAAGACTGGCTCTGTTAATGTACAGGTGTACCAAGACCTACTACATCGCTGGCTGCTTCCAGTTCTCGAGGACGTATGGGCAGCCCTCAGAAATCCGCTTTTCCAACAGGATAATACCAAGATATACACTGCTAAACTCATGCTATCGTTCTTTGAACGTTACACTATTCCACTCGAGTCTCATCCTACCTACATCCCTGACTTAAATCCGATGGAGCATGTCTGGACCTTGCTCAAGCGACAGCTCCGAGTGGATTATTCTGACCTTATCAACTACTCAGGAGGCCCCAATAAAGTGAAGGCGAAGCTGGCAGAAGTTCTTCCGCTCTGCTGGGAGAAAATCCCACCCAAGCAGTTCAAGGCGCTCTGGGGGTCGATGCCTTTGCGAGTGTAGACAGTCATTGATGCAAAGGAATGGTACACACACTACTAGTTACTGTGCGGAATCATTCCTCTGTATTTCTTCTACTTTCTTTTCTGTCTCTCTTTAATGTTCTGCATTTCAGTACTTGTTTTATAGTGCTCGGGAGGAGGAGAAAGTGGGGGGGGGGGGCCCCCTGTCAATGCGGCTAAACTGAGACACGATCTGGCCAATTATGAAGACTTTTGATGAGGTACTGTACTTTATATCTTTCACAAGCAATACGACTGATTTGCCATGGCATACCACCTCAGAATGAGTTCTCTTTTGAACAAGACTGTGGGTATGGTGTTGGGACTGACAGGCAACCAACGGAATGCATCCACGAATCAGGAAGGGATTAGTAAGTGAGTTGGAAGTGAAAATTTAACTGTCAGCAGTCCCTTCTGGGTGCCACCAAGATCCTAATGTAGATAACATCAATCTCACAGCTGGTACTACTATTGAGGGATAACTCAAGTGCTGTCTTAAATACTCCACGGATTATCTACAATCAAGCTACAGGCTGGAGCAATACCAACAACAACAACAATGTCAACATGGACAGCACTGTCTACAAAAACTTAAACCACACTGAGATTTACTACAGTGTGACCGAAGATCCTTTGAGAGAATTTGGTATGCTAGAGATACTCGGATACTGTCTGCTTCCCTAACTTGTGGTGTTCAAGCCAAAGTGAACTCGGCTGACGACACAGCGTTCAACTTGCTGAGATTCCAATACTAGCTTGCTTGCATGCAGCACACCCAATATGAACTCCTTATGGACATTATACACTTGTCGGATAATCCCCAGAGCACTTACATATTTTGGCTTAGTTGTATGGCAGATACTGGAAAGTCTACCATCTCACATACTGTCACTCAGAGGTGGTATGATGAGGAGCAGCTGGGAGCATTCTTTTTTTTTTCTCGTAGCCAGAGAGATCTAGCCAATATTTCAAAATTCTTCGCAACCCTTGTCTGCCAGCTGGCATATACACAGTCTAGCCTTACCACCCCCATACGAAAAGCCATACTCAACAATCCTGAAATCACCACACTGGGGCTGCATGATCAATGGGAACACCTAATCTGCTGACCACTCTCCCAGAATAAAGATGTGCCATCTCAACTGATATCATTTATCGATGCATTGGACGAGTGCATTGGTGAAGAGGCTATCAGATTAATCCTTCATCTCCTTGCTTAGGCAAATATTTTCAGCTCCATGTGGTTGAAGATATTTGTAACCAGCCAACTGGAAACTTCAATTCAACTTGGTTTTGATGATATATCGAAGAATGCCCATTGAGATTTTTCTCTTAATATGATCTCCAACACACATCAGCAAAAAAATTGAGAATTCCTAGGGTGCTCCCGTAGCTTGCGTAGCTCCCGTAAGTATCGCTAACTCCCCTAAGAGGCGAAGTTATATTTTGCTCCTGTTAGGATTTAAAAAAAAAAAGTGCTTTATTTTTAGCTGAAACCTCGAGAAATATTAGTTCAAATTTATGTCTCACCTGTAAAAAAAGCAATATACTTCAACTTTTCATTTTTTTGCTGATGCAGTCCACTAGGATATATTTGACCTCCTCAAGTATGAACTCGAAAGAATCTGGAAGTGGCACGGATTGCACTATAAGTGGCTGGACAAGTCAAGTGTAGACCAGCTCCTTTAGAAGGCCGGTAGGCTGTTCGTCTATGCTGTTACAGAATTCAGATTCATTGGGTATGAGTACAGTCATCTGCCAAACTGCCTGGTGTTGGTGTTGAATGAAACAAAAGATTATGGATCGTCAATGGAGCAACTCAATTTGATACACAATACTCCTATGATACACAGCAACACCCAAAAATGGCCAGCCTGAGGAAAGAGCTACTGTCATGGTGCTTCAGAGGATAGTTGGATCCATTGTAGTTCTACATGACATGTTGACTGCAGCTGCTTTAACCAAGCTCTTGGATGTGGAAGAGTAAAAAGGGAAGCAAATATTGTAATCTCTGGGCTTCATCTTGCTCTATTCTGATAGCAATAGTGCCCCAACCATGCTGCGTCACCCGTCTTTCCATAACTTTCTATTGGACAACTGGAGATGTCAAGACCCTCAGTTCATGGTTGTTGCAAAGAACATGTACAGAGACCTCAAGGTGAGATATCTTGAGCTGATGTCAAGAAGTCTACAACAAGATATCTGCTCTCTAAAATATTGTCGTACCATCAATAGTGATATTGCTTCAGAGAGACTACAGCGTTTTCTTCCAGCAGAGCTTCAGTATGTATACCTGTAGTGGGTTGATCATCTTCAGTGAGGCAACGTCAAACTCTATGATGGCGAACCACTTCACAATATGGTTGAAGATTTCATAAATGGACACTTTCTCTATTGGCTCAAAGTGCTAAGCTTACTGGGGAGTGGATATATATGACTGCATTCTGATGGTCAGAGTCATCAACTCCATGCTTCCGGTTAGTAGCCCCAAAAATTCCAAGCACTTATACTTCTGAAAAGCTGCGGTCGAGTACAAGTCAGAAGATATTTCTGTATGCAATACCCAACATCTCAAACAACAGAAATAAGAGAGGGAATCTTAGCCGGAGTAGTGGTTGTCTATTCAGTGATGACAGCAGTTCCCTAGAAATACTGGACATGGTTTTTTAGACATACAGACATTCGAGTAAAGCCCAATGCCAATCCTCGCTTACTTCATCAGCAAAATATTTGAGAATTCCAAGGGAGCTTCCATAGCTCCCATAGCTCCCGTAAGTATCGCTAACTTCCCTAAGAGAGAAAGTTATATTTTGCTCCCGTAAGGATTTAAATAAAAAAAAGTGCTTTATTTTTAGCTGAAAGCTCAAGAAATATTAGTTCAAATTTATGTCTCACCTGTAAAAAAGCAATATACTTCAACTTTCCATTTTTTTGCTGATGCACAACTTGATGTTGATATTCTCTCGAGTGATACACTGTATATCGACAGTCTCTCAAGTGATATATGGTATGTTGATGGTCGCTTAACTGACACACTCTTCGACGTCGATAGTCTCTCGAATGACACCTCTTGATATTGACCATCTCTTGAATAACACTCTTTGACATCAACGGTCTCTCAAATGATTCACTCTTCGACATTAATGGTCTCTCGAATGACATATGGAGTGTGAGAGTCTAGGTGGGAGGCAAGAGTGGAAGTAGGACCTTGGTAGCCAAAGTGGTTTGCCAGTGACTACTCTGTGGCAGCAAAGTGGAACCCATGTGACCTATAGAAGCTATGGGAATGACAAGGTTTGCAGCAGTGCCATATCTTGTTGTCGGTACTGATCAGAATAAGTATGCTCTAAGCCTAGGCCCACATTCACCTTGGCTTTGGCTGGTGCATACATGAGTGAATTCCTGAGAACTAAGAGTACAGATCAGCATGCACTTGCATGGCTCTGAGAAAAAAGGATAGGGAATTGGTGTGTACTAAGGAAAAAGAGCAGGAATGGGATGTGTACGCACTGAGAAAAAAGAGCAGGAATGGGATGTGTGCGTGCTGAGGAAAAAGAGTAGGAATTGGAGATGTGGTATGCTGAGGGCAAAGAGTAGATCAGTATGCACTTACATGTCTCTACTTTTCAGAAGATTAGGGCAAAAGATGGAGAACCGCAGCAGCACATGATAATTCTGCTCTTATAGGCATTCAGTGCACCACGTAAAAGAGGGTGAGGATAGGGAGAAAATTTATCGACACCCCTTAGAATATTCCGTTGTGAATTATCAAAAACCTGACTACTATATCGATTCTACCGTAACTCCGCTAACATGACAGCACCTCAGTATTACACTATAGTCTAAGGCAAAAAAGTTACCTTTTCGACAAAAAACCACACTTATTCAAAGCAAACATGTCAGCAAGTGGAGCCATATCCTCAACCATCAACCTACTCCACCCCGAGTATCTACGCAGTGTAGAGAGCATCTACAACAACACCTATCCGGATGACGACAGTGTTCAGATCCAGGAACCAGCTAGTTGGTTATGCCAGCTTGCCCATCAACATCGGTTGACCCAGAACAACCTTCAGCGATTCCAGCAAATCTGCGAAGAAGAGTTAGACGGAATCAACCACAGTATCCAGACAATCGAACGAAACTACAAGATTCTTTTTCAAGGCGTATGATACATATATGAGCGAGTAAAAGTGGATGGAGGAGTATCACATGAATAGATGCAAACCAAGTTAATGGCTGCTACCAACACCTCACAGCAATTCACGATGGGAGTTTGGTAAGCTATCCTGATGCACAATGATGAAACTGGGCAACAAGTGGTATACCAAGCCATACAAATCACTCGAATAAACGATACCCTCTTGTTCTTGCAAACTGCAGACCTTCAGCGAAATCAAGAACAAGCAATCTTCTATCAAAACCTGAGTGAATGGGCCAGCTGCCAACAAACTACAACCAATCAACTGATGTTGGAACAACAATGCCTACAAATGGAGGTCACCTCAATCCAGGCTGCCCTTTGCCAAGTTGCTGGAATAGGGCAAACTGAGAGAAGAAATGTGCCAAGCTACTTACAAGCGGCACCTGTAGCCACCTGTAGGATCAGGCCACCCGCCATCCCCATGGAGAACTCAAGCCCCAGGGAAGGGAGTCCAGCCCCAGATAGGACATAGGGGGAACCGCTACAGAATGAGGGAACTAAGGACAAGTAGCTCGTATGGATCATAGCCCAAACGATAGCCAGTACATGAGAGGCGCAGACAGCCTGGGCTGCCAACGGGTCCAGCACCCCAACAGAACTTCAAGCACCCTGTGTGGCATGATGAGGGGGATCGAGAAGTATGTCCATTCTAGAGAGTGGGGAGGTAGTAGATCCTTATAGGAAGGATCTACCTAATCTGCTGTCTAGACTAGCCTACTATGGGCTAGTATCCTCTACCTAGTATTGGCACCCGAGTCCCACTCCTACAACCACTCCCCACTCAAGAAAACAAGTTCCCTCCTCTGTTATAATTTGCCCCTTAAAATATTTTCAAAACTTGCACTTTCCCAAAGTCCAACCAAAAACTCTATCCTTGCTCATCACTCATCCACTGATAGACTCGAAGTTCATTCGCAGCATGATAGTCCCAGAGAATCTCTTTACTCCCTCCCTTCAAATTTTCCAATGGCTCCCAGGTTGGGTTTTGATACCCAACCCATTTCACGAGGTACTTGAGATCACAAGCCATTGTTCCCTGGTGTTCAAGAATTCCTTCCACTTCGTATTTGGCAGCAGCCGCTATGGTGGACCATAAAGGTGGTGGTGGCAGGTGATCTCTTGTTTTCTTGATATTCGATAGCTTCAGTCATGCGATATTAAAAACTGGGTGTAATTTCCAATGGGTTGGAATGTCGAGCAAGAAAGCATTGTTTCCAGCTTATTTCAGAAGCATGAATGGTCCAGCGTATGGATGTTGAAATTTCCGCAAATTCGTGACATCACTGGCAACTCCTGTGACATTGGCGTAACTAACTGGAAGAAGACGTGTATCGAGAAACACCTCATCTCCTACTCTAAAGGGGTGTTATTGTCAGTGTTCGTTCGCTTCTGTCACCATTGCCAACTGGATCTCCTCCATTCGTTCGCAAAGCATCTGTAAGGTCTTTCTCAAATTCTCAGCATAGGTAGTTGCAGAAGAGGAGTTCGGTATGAAAGGTTCAGAAGCCAGTAAATCCAATGGTAGTCTTGGGATATAACCAATATCTGCTTGTAATGGTGACATTTCAATCGCCTTTTGTTTGGCTGCATTGAAGGTGAATTCGGCTAATGGGAGCAATTGATCCCAATTTGCAGGATTTTCTAGTTGTGTGATGTACGCCTTCAAGAAGGTCTCCAGTGTGGTATTGGCTTTTTCGGCTTGTCTGTCTGACTGCAGGTGATACACTGTTGTCATCTGCAGTTTAATACCAAGCTGTGAACACAGAGATTGCTAGAAACTGGACGTGAATCTGACATCTCGATCTGACATGATAGCAATGGGTAGTCCTTGTGTCCGAATGTATCCATTGATGAAGGCAGTCGTAAACATCTCCGCAGTTAAATCAGCTTCAGTAACTGGAATCCAGTGGGTTATCTTCATCAATGGATTAATCACAGTTGCAACTGTATCATATCCAGACTCCGATGTAGGCAGCTTGGTGATGAAATCGATATTAACCTGTTCAGCTCGTTCCAATGGAGTCGGTAACATCTGAAGAACCCCTGTATGGTTTTGCATTGTTGTGTTTGATTTGTTAACAGATATCGTATCCACATACCCAATTGGAAATTGAATCTGCCATCCTAGGCCAATGAAAGCGAGAGGCAACTGCTGTAATGGTCTTTTCGATTCCTGTATGGTCACCTCCGAGAATAGCATCGTGGGCTTCCTGTATAACATCCGTTTGCAGATTGTCCGGAATACCAAGTTTTCCTCTTGATGGTTTGTGATATAAAAGACTATCCTCAAGAAAATACGACTTTGCTCTTTCCGTCATTCTTCGCTCCTTCTTCGTCTTGGGAATTGTCGAACCGTCTGCACTTGGGTATTCCAGAACTGGAACAAAGATCAAATCCTCAGTGTATCCTCTACGGACATCTTCAAGCCAATCATTGGATGCTGATATCCTAAGCTCGACGACATTGAAAAGAGATGGAGTTGATTTCAGACTTGATGGTTGAATGTATACAATTCAGCTCAGTGTATTGACAACTGTATTGGAGGCACCAGGGAAATATTTGATATCGTAGTCGTGTTGCTGGAGTTTATCAAGATGGTGCCATTGGCAGCTTTACAGCTTATTTTGACTCAGAATCTGTTGAAGAGCGGTATGGTCGGCGTAAATTGTCGTATCGTCTTAATCGTGAACATAACATGCCCAATGCTCCAGATTTGCACTAATTGCCAGTAATTCTCAGTTGTAGGCAGGGTATCCAGTTTCCACCGAATGAAGTTTCCGTGAAAAGAATCCGAGTGGCTGTTCCACCATCTTCCCTTCAAATTGCTGCTTTTGAGCTAGTACTCCACCAATCGCAGTATTTGATGCATCGGTTCGGAGAATAAAGTCAGCATCTGGATCAAGTGTTGCCAACACCGGTGCGGACATCAGAGCCTGTTTCAGATCTTCAAATTGAAGTTGGTGTCTGGATACCCAGCAAAATTGATCCTTCAGTTTGTTTGCAAGCTCGTGGAGGAGATTCGTACGATGAACAAATTTTGAAACAATTTTCCGATAGTATCCTGCCAATCCCAGAAATGAACGAAGTGCTGAAGGTGAATGGGGATTTGACCATTCTCGTACTGCTGCCACTTTCTTCTCTTCTGTATGAATTCCATATCTGTTGACCTTAAATCCAACAAAAGAGGTTTCCAATACTCCAAAAATGTATTTTGGGTCACTGAGATATAAAAGCGCACGGCGTACAGACTGAAATACTGCCTCGACATGTACCTTATGTTCGGCAAGCATTTTCGAAAATATCAATACATCATCCAGATATACAATTGCATATCATCAATGTGGACGGAGGATTTGATGCATGAGATGCATGAATGCAGCCGGTGCATTTGCAAGTCCAAACAGAATGACCTTGTATTCATAGAAACCTTCAGGTGCAATGAATGCCATCTTGTGACAATTGTCCACATGTATTCGTACTTGATGGTAACCACTAGCCAGATCTAACTTGGTAAAACTCTGTCCACCATGAAGTTTGTCAAGAAGATCATCAATGTATGGTAGTAGATACCGACCTTTAACAGTAATTTTGTTCAATCCGCAGTAATCGACACACATGCGTAAGGTTGCAATTGGCTTCTTTGCGAAGATGACTGGTGCTGCATATCGGGAGTGGAAATCGGTAATCAATCCATTAGCCAAAAGTTTCTTGATCTGCGCTTCTAATTTTCTCATTCGGTCGGGGTCATTTGATATGGTTGATGGTGTGGAATTTTTGCAGTTGGATCAGTCAGAATATGGAAGTCATCTGCTCCTGGTGGTGGAACACCAGTCGGTGGTTGGAATAGATCATGGAAGTTTTGCCGAATTTGTGCCCTCCACTTGCCAAGGTCTGCAAGAATGGAAGGATCCTTCTCTGTCTTGTTATCCAATGACAGTCGTTGGCAAATATCAATCACAAAAATCCTATCACCACTAGGTTTTTCTGTTGATTTCATTGCCCATTCAGTCTCTTCTGCAGAAATCAAGTTGATATTGGCTACGTTTGTAATCTTTACGCAACTACTCTGAGCTTCGCGATACCGTCCCTGATGTGGTTGAAGGCCTGTCAAAGACAGCTGTGGAACAAATACCGGTCAACCGTTGGTGAGTAACAACCAATCGGCATCGAGGAGATGAAGGACATTTTCGGAGTCCACCAAATGATGTGTTGTTGAATGCCAGTTCTTCCCCACAATCAAGTCGTATATGTAACACTCGGGTGTTTCACCAACGGCACAATCGCCCAGGTGGTCACCAACAGTCTATCACCCTTGAGCGGGCAACACTTGTATGATGGCAGCGGAGCGACTGTGTAGTCCCGAAGGATTCGC
>Ga0307508_10005578_pt1 | contig 11949 bp, 16 predicted proteins | sample 9_EM_MG_FD_203089 | JGI IMG/M metagenome (GOLD analysis project Ga0307508, IMG submission 203089) | Populus trichocarpa ectomycorrhiza microbial communities from riparian zone in the Pacific Northwest, United States - 9_EM | ecosystem: Host-associated > Plants > Roots > Unclassified | place...
CCATGGACACGTGGGGCGTCTTTCTTCATCCCTGCTCGTAGGTTTCCGGAGTACGACGACAAAACAAGCAATAAATTAGTCACTCTCCGGACGTTATCTACCGTGCCTGCACATACCTGGTACAAGTCGCGGTCACGTGGGCATCTTTCTCATCCCGAGGATTCCCGCAGGAGCGACAAAACGAGCAAACTACCATACATTAACGTTGAACCGCGCTTCCTACCGAAACAGTTCAGAATCTATCTACAGTGTAAATCTATAGGGCAAGAACGGGACCGGCACAACAACGTCCGGTCCCTTGAGGTTTATGATACAAATGCACGATAACACGGCGGCTAAAGGGTGTGAGTATTAACGAGGTGATGTATAGAATGCGGAGGTGGGAAAGTTAAGCGTGCATGCACGGCTGGATGAGGTGATGGAAAACATGCTCGCGCAGCATGGGAAAAGAAACAGAAGGGGAAAAAAGAAAAAGAAAAGACATCTATCGAATGGGATGCTATGTCCTCATCACCGTTTTGCGTACCGCAGGAATCGCGATGCGACTGAGAAAAGAATCAGACACGATGGGGAAAACAAGTAAAGGTTGACTCACCGACAGTCACGATGACGTTGAAGACAAAGAATGAAAACAAAATAAACGCATCACGCCAGCGGTTGTCGAACGAGATATTGAGCGGCGTGAAGAACTGGTCTCCAACCTGTTTATCCACCATTAAGATCACAACGGACGCATATCTCACGAACAGGACGCACCGAGTATTGGCAGTAGCGGCACATGGTGGTAGCAAGAGGATTATCAAGGTAGCCACCAAAGGCAGTGACAAAGTCTCCTGCCCACTCTTGACAAGTCTGGTTCGCGGGAGGGTTGAAGGTATTGAATTCGTCAGAAGCACACTGGATGGCCAAACCGTGGAGTTCCGTCGACAGCATCGCCGAAAGTGTGCGCGTATACGGCACCAGTTCATAAAGCCAGTCTCGCCAGAAGCTGGACATACTCGGGTACGGGATGGTGACACCGCAGAACAGGGAAAGGACGATGCCGATGAAGGGGTTGAAGAGGACGGCAATTTGGACGGAGGGTGATAACGCTGCGACAACTTGACCAATCGAAACACCAAATAGCTCCATGAATATGACGATCAACAACTGGAAGCCAGTCCCGTTCAGGCCAGTAGCACCTTGCCCAAAGTGCATTGGGTACACCATCAGAACCCAGTATACGATCGCGCATAGTATCGAGTACGGAATCTCGCCAATGAGCTGAGCGATGGCAAAAACGTAGGGAGAATATATCCGACTCGACGACTCTCGGATGAAGGTTCCTGCGGAAGAAGGATTTAGGACCGCCATTTGGTAAAATACCATCATACTTACGTCTGTTGAAGATGTACACAGGCTCGAGCTGGGTCATAATAACCGCGGGTAACACGACAAGCCAGAAGCTGCCAGATGAATATATGCGTTAAACATCGACCTTACCCCAGGAAAGGGAGAAACCCACATTGCAAAGACACGATACTGCAGATCACGGACACTGTGTCCCAAGTTCAGGAAGGACAGCGAGATGAACAACGAAACAAATGCGTGCACAAATAACCTGCTGAAAACATAGTCAGGAGAACGCCACAGTGCAATGTTGTTCCGTTTGATGACAGTGCGCAGTTGGTATAAAAAGGACGTCGCATCTGCGTAGTCAAGGTTAGAAAAAACCATTGAACCGGAAATTGACAACGTACATGAGCGCGTTTGGCTTGCCTCGGTAACGGGAACAGCCAAGCCCTGAGTCTTGATGTCGTTGATTTCAACACGTGCTCGCTGGTACTCGGGCGAGTTAAGCCATACATCCTTCCAGTCACGGGGGCCAACTCTGGGAGTCAGCCCAGCCCCGATCGCCTCAAGCATATATTCCGCGGGGTTCACATTCGGAGGGCAGAACGCGCCATTCCTGGCAAAGTATTCTCGAATGACTTGCGAGTCCTTGCCAATATCGCCAAAGTAGACAGTCTCTCCGCCTTGCTCCAATAACAAGAGACGATCAAAGCTCTCGAACAGCAAACTGGAAGGCTGATGGATAGTACAGAGGATGGCCTGCCCTTGATCTGCGAGTTTACGCAAGAAGCGAACCAAGTTCCATGCGCTTTGCGCATCTAAGCCTGAAGTGGGTTCGTCCAAGAAAAGAAGAAGTGCAGGCTTGCTCGCCAATTCAACACCGATAGTAAGACGCTTGCGTGCCTCGGCGCTCAGAGTCACCACGAGCGCTTCCGTGAGGTCTTGAAGTTCCAAAAGTTCAATGATTTCTTCGACGTAACGATTCTTCTCCTCGATGGGAACCTCAGCAGGTTGCCGCAAATATGCGGAAAAACGCAACGCCTCCCTAACAGTAGCTGTTCCCTCGTGAACGTCCATTTGCTCAGCTTCAAATGGCATCAGAAGACGCCGATAGTTAGAGGTGTGAAACGTACCATACGCAGTTCCACGTGCAAAATCTGCACCAATGGGCCGGCCATCGACAAGAATGTCGCCCGTAATAACACCAATGTTTTTCCTCTGCGCGAGGACATCAAGACACGTCGTTTTCCCTGTTATACATGTCGGACTTTCCACGGCTCATAGTATACATCGCAAACGTACCTGCACCAGAGGCACCCATCAGCGCCGTCAACGTCCCAGGTTTAACATATCCGCAAATGTCATGAAGGAGCCTTCTCGTCCCACCGGGCACAGGAACATGATAGGTGACATTTTCCCACGTAAACGCCCTCCGGTGAGCTTGCGTGCTGGGCCTGCAACACAAAGATCAGCATACGACGCAACGGCTCTCCCGCACCACGGAGACGCACTTGTCCTCGCCACGCGACTGCCTCTGCGTCTTTTCGTCATCAAGTTTCTCGTGGCGTCGGGCCTTCTTCTCACGTTGAATTTCGTTGAGTGCTTTTGTTTCTTTATCATCCTTGGCGTAAATATTGATTGATCCGCCAAACATTTTAGGCTACAAATTGTTAGGGTTTTAGCGCATCATAAGCTGGATTCCTCTCGAATGTATATGGAAGCCTCACCGATAAGTATTCGATCGTAAGAACTTGCGTGAACAAAAAGAAGATCAAGAAAGCAATGATTACAACCAGATTGCGGCGCCATATGTCCGCCGTACTGATACCATATCCGGCCTCCAGATAGTCGTTGCCGATGACAACGTCACTCCCGGGCTGTGCACCAAAGAGTGTGCAAACTTGGTTAGGACCCAAGTTGTCCCTATTGTGATGCCTTAGTCTCTGCCGATCATCAAGGAATAAGATCACAAACGGGTATTTGGTCATTCCTGGCCCATTTCGAGGAACAACGTAAGAACCATCGCAGATCAACGAAGTGCGCATGAATTCGTTCTCCATGGCTCCAGCCCATGCATAAGATAGTGGGTTCAAGTAGGTCTATTCGCAAGTGAGAAAACTTCCGAAAAGAAAAAAAAATACGCACAATCCAGAATAGCCATCGTTTCATCTGGAACGTAGAGATCATGTATCCCGAATATTGAACGATGTTCGGGAGGAAGAATATAGCGAGACGGAACGCGCTATCGAAGCTGATGCATAGCAATCCAAAAGTGCGGAAGAAACCTTGCATGGCGAGATAACTGAGATAAACGAACAAGTGAAAAGTGAAGAATCCGCCGGCGGAACGTGCCCTAAGAGTAAAGTGAGGCAAGACACATGCAAGGCTCAGGAAGATGACCCACAAGTCTGGCATGAAATACACGATGACGTCGAAAATGAAAACCCGAACAGCGGAGAAGGGTATATCCGAGAAGAAGTTGGAAAATACCAAGGCAGCAGGCCGGTAAAAGCCGAAGCCAATCTGCTTGTTTGCTATTGGCCGTCCCAACATCATCGTGGGCATCTAAACGGAATTGATAAATAAGCCGACGCTCTGGGCTCATGAATAATGGAGAGAAGCATACCTCGGTGAACGCTTGGAAACAAATAACCAACAATCCAATAAAGATGACGCTGCCACGCGTAAACCCCCCATCAGCTGTGTGAGGCAAATTCAGGAAAGTACCGCCAATAACCAGAGCCAGTATCTAGAGAAACGATCAAAAGCAGTCCCACCGAAACAGTAAGAACTAACTGTGTCCATTCCAAAACTCGTTGTCAGTTGGAACCTATCCTGAAGACGGACACGGAATTGCCGAATCGTGAGCGCCTTCACTTGACCGGCGAACCCGAGCGTATAGGGGCTCTTCTGCGAGACACCACGTTTTTTATCAGCGAGCACAGCAGTACGGAAGGCTTCTTGATCTTCTTTCTCGGTCTCCATTCGGAGTTTGAATTCACCAAGAGAGCGTTGGAGCTCGGTGTGAGTGGGTGAGCCATAAAAGACACTTTCGAGGCCTTCAGGGGAAGACGGCGTGTCACGCTCTGAGCGACCATCGGCAAATTGACGTTCATTTGGGTCCGTGCATCCAGTCAGATAATCCGGCGTGCTTTGACGAGGAAGGGGCCGATAGCCCAGGTTCTCGAAGTACGCACGAGCTTCCGAGGCCGGCCCAAAGTATACCTGATGGCCCTTGTCCAATATAAGGACCTTGTCGAACAAGTCGTAGATACTCTCGCTGGCTTGATACCTGAACGTAATGGTCAGCAAACACCAGCATCTGATATTCTCGAACCTACAAGCTGACGAAGGTGGTCTGACCGAGTACGTCAGTCATGACACGTAAGCTCCTGACGAAATCCAATGCAGTGGATGCGTCCAGACCACGAGTAGAGTTATCCCAGCATTGAACGCGAGCACGAGTCGCCATCATCTCGGCAATACTAACACGCTTCCGCTCGCCGCCCGATACGCCGCGCACGAATTCATCCCCAACAAGGGTTTGATGGGTGTGCGAAATGTTGAGCATTTTCAAGATGGCATCCTGAACCATGGTATCAAACTCTTTTCTGGACACGCCTGGGAGACGACCATTTGGTCCAGGAGTCTTCGTCGAGAGGGCAAATTCCATCGTCTGTGCAACTGTCAATGTAGATATGTGGATATCAACTGCCATGTGATCAGACCCAAGAAACACAACTGGATGAGCAGCTATACCTTCCTGATTATAGGCGACTTCCCCCTTGTAGTACTTAGCAATCTCCGTGGCATCAATACCTGCATACCGAACGTCGCCCCTGACGTCGGCATATTCGTCTCGCTGATTAGCGATAGTTTTGAGAAAGGTAGAGCACCCCGCCCCAGGGCAACCCAACACAAGACACATTTCACCTGGCTTGAGGACACCAGATGATCTTACGTACGATCAGCGTTGTGAAACGGTTGACAACGTTGGAATAGAGGGCTTACTTGTGTAAAATGGTTCTTGTGGGTAGTTCTTGGTGAGGTATAAAGCGCATGATGTAGCCCCATAACCAGAACAATGGCATAAGAAAGAAATTAATGACAGAATCTATGAAACTATGATCAGCTCGATCAGGCCATCGCAGTTCCCTTTTGTAGACCCACCTCCAAAAGTATTTATGTATATCTGGGTTGGAACGATGTGAGATACAAACCGGGCAGCAAGAAGGAAGAGTCACTTGCCTTGAAGTCAGCCCCCCCGATGACCTTGGCCTCGAGGTCCTCCCAAGTGACACCAACGTGTTTGTGCTTGATTCCAGCAGCCTGGTTGGCATCATTCGAAGACGTGAGATACTCGCGGAGGTCAAAGGGTTCGTCCGCTTTGTGTGCATCGCCCTTTTCCAAGTCATGGCTGTATACGGAAGCAGTTTGCGAAGTCTGCTTGGATTGATCTACGTGGGCTGAGTGCCTAGAGAGCTGGCGCGCAAGCTCGTTGAAGGTGTCCTCTGCCTGCTCGATGTCAACATGGGACGCAGCGTCGACCTCAAGGATTTCGAGGTGTTCGGTATGGTTGGCAGTGGGTGGTGAGGTCGTCATCCCCGTGTCGATGTTGGCTGGGTGTGTAGGGTGTATGATCCTGGGTGCATGCGGCCCCTTAGTGCGAACTATATACGAGAGAATGGGTTCGCTTACAAATTCCTCCTCGCCGCCGTATCGATCTGAGAGTCATAGTAGGCTATGTAATGTTATTTCACCAAGAAAGCCGGATTGTCCAGCCACTCACAAAGATTCATTTCAAATTTCACTGGTTTGGATGTCCAAGTCATAATCTTCTTGCGGTTCTCGGTCTCCAAAGAAAGTCCCTCAGCTGCTGACCGATCCCACGTTGCCCAGTAAAACCCCAGCGGCCAGATATACTGAGTTAGTTGGGTTATTTCACAGTGCTGGTGCAAGAATATACCCGAGACCGCTTATGCGCTTGGCGACCTACGAGAGGGCTCCAAAGAGCTGCCGCGCAGTCTTGCTGCTCGGTCCATTCCGCCCTCCGTCGGATGGCATCCACGAGTCAAAGATTGGGTGAGTCGATGCTGACACATGCATGCTCGTGTCGGCAGACCACATTTTCCCACCACAATGAGTCATCAAAGCTGTGGCCCGTCGGAACAGAGACGCTGTAGAAACGTCAGTGTCTTCCGATCGGGATTATTCGTTGCGCCAACTTTTGTTGTAACCGTATCTGTGCCAGTGTTTTAGTAGGATTCGAGGCTGGGTCGGTGGTTCTGAGCCACGCGACCAATGCGGTAATGAGTCAATTAGAGCCCAAAAGGACATGGCTCAAGTCAACTGCTGTCGGAGCTCGGGTCCGCCAGGCACGGTGCGAGGTGCGGAATCCAAGGCACAATCCATTGCCGAGCAACCTCATGTTTTGGGCACGATCCGGAGCAGCTGAAAGGCATGGTAGTTCTTCCGCACTGAGCCCTCAGGTGTCCTCACTGGCCCATGCATTTAAACGGACACACGATAACGATTTACTGTTGCGTCGCCGCTAAATGGAAGAAGAATTGCTTCTTCTTTCCTTGACCAGTGGACGGAAATGGATTTTAGTCTCCGGAGGATTCCAAAGCATCTGGTTCGAGACAAGGAAGTGGTCTGATGCAACCAGGCCAATCCATGGGGAACGTCATACAGAAATTATCAAAAGTTCCTCATCAACTTCTTAAAAATCCGACCGCATTTTCTAGCAAGGAGTGGGACTCGGGGAACAAGAACTTTCGACCCTTTGGTCTGCCTGCGGGGGACTAAGATTAGAGCGCGGATCATAGTCCCCCTTAAAAATGGTCACTGACCCTCTCTCCACCAAAGCAAATAACCAATCGAGTCCCAAGTTGTGTTACAACTGGCCTTCGACGTGACCGCCCACATAAAGCTTTACATGGGCTTGGAGGGAAGTTGAGTGGGCAAAACTCCATAGCGCTTTTTGATCGTGACACGGTGGCGAGAAAACTTGTCATCTGGGGAAAAGCGAGCTGCACAAGAACCTTTGAAGCAAACCTACAAAGGGTCCAAGGCACGAACGTACCTGGATGTGCAGACTTGGTGATCCTGCCCTCGCCGGTCATTTTCTGTAGACAGTTATGAACGGACGTGATTCGACACAATCAATGAACACACGCACCTTCAGGGTGTATACCCTGTTTCCATTGTCATCGAGGGTGTACATCAAATGCATGGCTGCTCGAGGTAGAGGTGTGTGAGCGGATGCTGACAACAAACTCCGCGACGATGACCGTTCTCGATCACATCGGATGGCCGATTACATAATACCCCACCTCATGGGTCTGAGATCTGAGTTTGGAAACCTGACCTACCCCAGAACTTGCCGACCTCAATGGTCCATTTGTGCGGGGACGGTTCGCTGCGTACGCCATTCGTCTGGTTCAGATTTGCTCTCTTGACTGGTATTAATGGGCCAAATGGGACGTCAGCATGAGCATCGCTGTCAAATTAAACTAGTGCAACTTGGATAAGGTACGTGTTCACTCGTGTGAAAGCCAGAAGAACCCTCCACCTGCCTACAGAATCGGACAATCTTGCGCCAACGACCTCCGATGTCACGGACATGATTCGTGCGTGCCGTTCAGCTGACCCCTCAGGCTGAGACCTGAGGCCTGTCAGGGGCCTGGTCACTCAGCCGAAATGACTGTCCCAACACACTGTGAGCCGTCGACCCTGCTTGCGTTTACTAAATTTAGAGCCAGTTCGACAACAAATGGCCACTAATCAGGCCTTTGTTGAAATAGTACATGATAGCTTATGACGAGTTGTCGGCCGGCTGGATACCGAGTGTATGACGTTCGAACTTTCACCTCACACCATAGTCGCGCCAAGTCTGTCTGTCATACACAATGATATTCACTTGGTAATCGCCCTCTCGAATAAATAAATAATAAATTTGAAACAAGTATAATTTTCGTGGGCCCGACCAACTAATATTCTTAGTGCCGTCATGACGCGGTCAGTCGGCCTTTTCTTTCTCCGGTATCTCAGACGCTCTCCCCAATGCCACCCACCACCGCTGTGCTGACAGCACCAGAGCCGGGAACAGTTATTAGGCCAATTCACTCGTACTCCGAAGAGCAAGCTGCGCAGATAGAGGCGCTGCGTGAGGTATGGTCTCCAGCCACATGATCAAATTGATGCTCAGTCTCGTGTCGCGCCATATGGTGTGGCCTGTGTTTCTTAGTACGCCCACTCTCTCCTTTTACCCGTTTCGGATTCGTATCACAAATGGGAACTTCGATGGCTGCGCAAACCCGATACCATCCCTCGCTATACGCGCGCTGCCAAATGGAAGATGCATGATGCGCAAAAGAGAATCAAATCAACCCTGGAGTGGAGGCGGGAATACAAGCCTGAGCTGATTCCGCCAGACGAGGTGAGCGAGGGTTATGTGACATTATTAATCAGAGAACACACCACACTTTCCCAGGTCAAAATGGAATGCGAGACCGGTAAAATGTGTGCTCCGCTTTGATATGCGCGCGCGGGGAACTGATGCGTGATACAGCCTCCTTACAGGTTTCGACAAAGATGGACGTCCCATCCTCTACGTGCGCCCTGGGAGAGAAAATACCGAAACCAGCCCTCGTCAGCTGAGACATCTCGTATGGTGGCTGTAAGTGGAACCGACAAGCAATGGAGCTAGTTTTGACACGGCGGCGATCAGAGAACGCGCCAAGGACATGATGCCACCGGGCCAAGACTCCCTCGTTATCATTGTCGATTACAAAACGACCACCCTGCGTACTAATCCTTCTATATCAGTGGCGAGCAAGGTAGAGTGTTCGGTCCAAGTCTCAGTGTTTGGTGTAACGTTGTGTATGACAGGTGCTTACGATCCTTCAACACCATTACGTCGAAACACTAGGACGCGCTATCGTCACGAATCTTCCGCTTCTTCTGAGCTTTTTTTACAAGGGGATCGCCCCTTTTCTTGATCCCGTAACCCGGGATAAGGTGGGATGATTTTTGACGTGATTTGGGGGAAATGACTCAGTTATGGCAGATGCGCTTCAACCCGGATCTCTTTGAGCTCGTTCCCCGGTCCCAGCTCGATGCTGATTTCGGGGGTGATTACGAGTTTGAATTCGAGTTTGAAGCATATTGGAAGCAAATAGTCGGGTAAAGCACAGTTTTATTTGGGATTCCTCGAACGATCTGATCAGTGTTTTGGTAGCCACTGTGGTATTGCACCAGACGGGGCAAGGTTGCCCGGCTACTTTGAGGGGCCCATACCTACTAACGCATCGGAGGAGAAGGTGGCTTGCTCAGAGGAGTTGGAGGGGGTTGTGGCAGTGAGGGGCTGATTACACAATATATTTGCGCATGTATATGTGAGTTGGGAGGAGGAGAGCCACGGCCGCTGCCAACAGACGCCACGCCATAAACCGCCGCCTGGGATCATCAGCCACCGTTTCCGAAGCCACCGCGAAAACATAGCATCGGGGCGGACGACAGAAATATCCTGAAGCCTGCAGTGAGATCTCTGAGCGAGCCCGTGTAAAATCGAGATGGTCCGACAATCAAAGCAGACAGTGCGTAACGCTCGTTGCTCACACCCGTCAGTTCGCCGTTAAATCAGCCACCCATTCTCTCAATCCGATCCCGACATCGACTCCGCAGCCCGACCAGAAGAGGGATGCCCATAAAAAAAGGACCCAACTCCAAGACAAACCCTCCCCAAAGAAACCGTCCGACTCCGCCGTTTGGCCCTGCAGGATCAACGGTTGCAACAAAGAGTTCGCCAGAGAGGCTGATCTCAAGCGACACCAGCGCACGACAAAGCTCCATTCTGTGCCCGGATTGTACGTGTTCTGCCAGTTATAGGGGCACGCATACACACACCCTTCACAGTGCCTGTCCCCAGTGTGATGCCAGGTTCACTCGTGTCCGTCCTGCTTCTTTTTGCCTCGTGCATCCACCTGACGACATTCCAGACCGACGCCCTCCGGAGACATCAAAAATCGAGGTCAGTGCATGCATCTCGCCTTTGTAATTCGCTTCATCGACCCATCTCTCAGACATAACGGAGTCGTCGTCGAGCCTACGGATGGTGTAGACAGGAGGAGGTCGATCGGTGATGAGGGTCCTCATTCCTCTGGTTCGCGATCAAAGAGTCGCAGTAGAACACCCTCATCAAAGGAGACTCCCACAGCCCCCACTTCCCTTCCTCCATCCACCGTCCCTCCAGGCCCACAGAGCTATTACCGTCAACACACATTTACAGGCGGTGAGTGTGCACGTGTCCTGGCGCGACTCCCTGATGCTAGTCTTTACAGTTATGGTCCCTCCACCAGGGATGATGATCGATGGCCACTATCCCCCTGCCGTTGGTCTTCCTACATCCGCAACTCGGTTACACCAAGCCAGCTGGCAACCTCCACCTCCTTGGGGCGGCGATGGTTCACAACCACCCCCACCTCATATGATCCATCCCGGTTACACTCATCCCTATTACAACCCACCACCACAGTATTATCGTCCTGATACCGTGATGCACTCCCCTCCTGATGCCGTGGCCGATCAACAGATACCAAACGGTATCAGTTCATCAGGCAACGGCGAATCGTCATCATCGCGCCAAGGTAGCCCCGTGCTGGCCGTTGATCCCTCTTTGGACCATACCGGAATGGACGACCCCTGCGAGGCTGGTGACGTTGAGACCACTGTGATCGATCCTTCGCTAGTTTCCCCTCCGGCGAGTAGCGCTGACAGTGAGTCTCCTTTCACACGTTGCTGAAACATTTGTCAATGTGGTGTTCGATGCGATAGATGGAGAGTCTTCCATAGACGGTCAAGTGCCAAGAATACCGGACACAGGGTCATCTCCCGGCTGCGTGCAACATATTCCTTCACCCAGTTCGGGTGAACCACCAAACGAGGAGGGGAACGATAGCGATAGCGAAACGGCCATAGTTCAAAATCTGCTTTCTCCCAGTCGGGGTCATCCTTACTCGCCTCCTCATCCAGCACATCTGGAGTGCCCCCTTGAGATGGAACAGATACTCACTGAGGACGGAGAACCCATGTTGAACCCAGGTCGGTCTTTTCTTGCTTTTTTCTTGTTTCCCTGTTGACCATCCATGCGCCAGCCGAGCTATTGACGCAGGTCAGTACGACAAACGCGACGCCTACGGTACTTGATCTAATGCTCCAAATTCTGAGACAGGAGTCTCTCGCTTCTCCACCCCCTTCATAAACATGTACTCTACCCATGGTATTATATTGACATAGCACCTCATAGTCTTCGGTCACATTTTTTGGTTGGACATGTTTGCACTACATTACGTCCAGCTAGTGCGCGCGGACGCGACGCCCTTGTTGAATGTCGTAGACGCTTTACACGCATATTGATCTGGCTGAACTAATGGATATCATAATTCGCATTCGATGGGAATATTGAAAAAGTAGTTCAGTACTACATGCTGTGGAGAGCTTGCAATGCGGTGGGATCTAAGCAAAGACGTAGTTGAGAGCGAGGGCGTTAAATGGTACAAACGCAGCCCATGTGGAACAAATTCAGAGCAGATGAACCTTGGGCTGTTTGAACCT
>Ga0307508_10005579_pt1 | contig 11948 bp, 9 predicted proteins | sample 9_EM_MG_FD_203089 | JGI IMG/M metagenome (GOLD analysis project Ga0307508, IMG submission 203089) | Populus trichocarpa ectomycorrhiza microbial communities from riparian zone in the Pacific Northwest, United States - 9_EM | ecosystem: Host-associated > Plants > Roots > Unclassified | place...
CTACTATAACAGTTGTAATTTCTTTCCACCAAAAAGAGTAGTTTTTTTACATTACAACCTTATTTATTGCTTTTTTCACATTACTCCCTTAAAGGTGAATTTTCCCCACCCTTTGGGTCTCACAGTGATATTATTCATATACTTGCGAAACATATGCCAATTGCGAAAATACACGGCTAGCTTGATGAGGGACTCATCAGTGGACCTGTGCTTTCTTGCACTCCTGTCCCGCACCGTGTTGTACCCCATACCCAGTCTGACTTAGCTGCAGACAAACCGAGAACCCGGATCGCTTGATTGAGATCCACCCCAGTCTGACTTAGCTGCAGACAAACTGAATACCATCTGATTGAGTTCAGATACCCCAGGCGGTTTTCCACCACTTTATGCACCCATGCTTTGTCTTCTGTGGGACACCTGGCCTCTTCTGAGCCAAGCCTCCTCATCCGCAGAGTCCTAGCCTTTTCTGACACTCTTCCAACCCACCTTACACTCCTGATTTGGCTTCCACCAACTTCCATACTCTTCTGACCTGTCTGGCTTGCTTCCGCTTGCCATATTTAGATACATGCCTAGTGTAGTGCACAACGCGACCGCCATCGGTTGGAATAACGCACTCACCTTCGCTCTCAATAATTTGACCCAAACACAACCAACACCTCCAGGCTGTTTTGGTGTCGGAGGAGCTTGTACGTACAATTGCATGCTTTACTTGGCCTTGCGTTCACCCACTTGTACCCTAGCTATTCACCTGGGTCCTCGCCAAAAGCAGGCTGACGCTGGGATCAGTCCCGCGCCAGGGAACCCTAGTGTTGTCCTCGAAGTCGGGGACTCAGAAAGCTTGACCCAACTTAAGATTGATGCACAACTCTGGCTAGAGCGGATACCAGAGGTGTGTCTTGACTCTTTGCTGAGTTCCTTGTTCAGTTGTTTTGTATACTCACTATGCTGTCAGGTTCAACTAGTGTTCCTTATCTCGATTGACCCTCCCCGACCCGCCCACCCAACAACGCCAAGAATCACTGTCCAGCTGTGGAAAGGTCATGCTGTCACTCGACCCCCATGTGCAGGTTCAACAACTCGCCAAAGAGAAGCATATATGGTCTTGTAAGCAGATTGGTCATTGAATGCAACGCCAGTCTATGTACTCCTCGCTGACGTCTTTGGAGCACACCCTGTGCATGCGGCTTATGGTAACAACGACCGTGCAGTATTAGATACTGCATGGTTGCGGGACACGATAATTCATTCTTATTAATATATGTAATAAATATGATGAACCCCGCTCCTGGTATACAGCCTCCCGGCTTCCAAAGATATGTTTAGAGATCGAGGTGAGGACAAACTCTCCGAAGGCTTTCGAGAACTCTAAGAAGTTGCCATTGACCATGTCACAAAAGAGGCAGACGCTAGGACTATAGTTGTATCCGGCTTGGGTAGCTCTCATAGCTCTCCCCCACTATGACATACCATAAAGGGCAAGTTCTCACCATGTGAGCACCTGTGGGAAAAATCATTCCACAAGCCTTCTGACCACTTCCGGTCACTTTTAATGTCTTCCAACATTTTTCCTGACTTCCACAGGACGCTTGGTCTCTTCTGAGCCAAGCCTCCTCTTCTGCAGAGTCATAGCCTTTCCGCACCTCTCCTGACCCGCCTTACACTCCTGATTTGGCTTCCACCATCTTCCGCGGACTTCCAAGCTCTTCCAACACATTTGACTCACTTCTGCTTGCCATATTTGGACTTCCACACCCTCCCTGGCTTTCACAAGCCTACCGACCACTTCCGATCACTTCCGACACCTTCACAACTTCCATGGGACTTGCACCTGCTTCCGCAGATACCTTTTGCCTCCCATACCTTCCGCAGTTCGTTTCCAACTGCTCCCGGCCCCTTTTTTCTTCTGAAACTTTTTCTTGACTCCCCCTAAAGAGAAAGGTAGCAGCTACGCCCCTGCTAACCTCATCCCGACTTCTTATTGAGGTCTTCTGACTCCTCCGACTCTCCTGAAATTGTGGTTATTTATAACTACATCATGTGTCCTTCTCTTCTGTCCCCTGATTGCCCTGTAGCCTCAGCATCCTTGCAACTTCAGTTCACTTCCATCAGCTTCTCCTGGCTTCCTTGGCATCCACGACCTCTTCCGCAGCTTCCAGCCTCGTCCCGCTGGCTTCCGCCACCTTCTGACCCTCTCCTGCGTTTTCCTTGGCCTTCCTCTCTGCTCTGCTGTCTTCCACGGCTCCTGTATACTCCAATCCTTTTCTGCTCTGCTGTTCCCGTCCTGCGCTTCACTTCGCGCATCTGAAGCACCTCCGCCACAACCCCGGTTGGCGTTGACCCAGTCTGACTCTGCCGCAGACAACCGAGTACCGAGCTGATTGACTTCGGCTCACCCAGTCTGACTTTGCTGCAGACAAACTGTTTCCTGCCTGATTGACTTCAGGCAAATCCCAGATCTTGTGATCTGCCATCTCTGGTCTCCTGGTATCTGGACCACCCCTTATTTCCCATTCCGGGCCTCACTTCCTGCCTTGCGCACCACGGCACCCGTTTTTCTCACCTCAACCTTTTTGAGCTGGGCCACAATTGTGTTCTGCGCTTCTCGCTGCTCCCGGATCCCCTATAGCTTCCGCTCCTGTCTCCTCGACTCCCGGCCCGCTTGTTTTTCTCTTCTGTGCTGTTCTCTCAGCTCCCACTTGCTCCCGCAGCATTTCTTTGCCATCCGCGGCCCATTTTTGTTTTCCAGGCCATATTTCTCGTCTCCCGCGGCCCCTTCGGCACCTCGGTCACTCCATCAGCCTACTTAGGGTGGTGATGTGTGTATAGAACTAAGGACTTGTTCCTTGCTATCTTATTTCTCACAGCATGGTGTTTTGGCCTCGAGAGCTCGGCCTCAAGAGGAAGGTACTGTAACATACCATTACCTTCCTGTGCCTTCCCATCTCTTCCACACTTTCCCATGGCCTTCCGGACCTCTTCCAAACCTTCCACACCCCTTCCAACCCCTTTCCTGTCTCCCACATGTCTTCCACTGCTTCCCGACGTCTTCCATGACTTTCACTAGCTTTCACCGGCTCCCAGTTTGCTTCCACTGTCTTCCACATCTTCCGCATGCTTCCACCAGCTCCCGCACACTTCCGCTCTGAGCTGCAGAGCAATGGTCCATGCCTCGGAGTAATAACGCAAAATATAGTCCCTTGTAGTAGATAGGATTCCTAGCCATAATATCAAGTAATCTTGCCCCCATCTTGTTTCCTTCCTTAGTCTTGTTCTTGTGCATCCTGGCTGGGCCTTGGTCCAGCCTTGTTCTCCCGAAATAGAGCACCATTCCATAAGGGCACAGCCTCCGGGCTGAAGCCAAGCCCCCTGTCCCGCACATACCTGGCTCACGAGAATGCTCTGAGGTACTTTGTCCTGCTTTCCTGTGCTTTGGCACCCTTTCCCACGGTAATTCAGCACATACTTTACTAGTTGTTCTCATCCAAAATCTATACAGAGCTTCAGCTATCATATTTTTTAATATAGTTTTTACTCTAAAATATAGGGCTAGAACCCACAGTTTGATGTACTTCTAGCTAAAAATTTGAAAAACTGATTCTGTAGAGTTGTTAAGAAATAAAATTATAGATATAATATATTAAAAAAATGGGCTAAAATGTATATAAGGCAAAAATGTTCCTTCTGAGGTGGTTCCAATGCAAACCCCCCCCACTATACCATCTCCTGTTGATTCCAAGCTTGACAGCAACACTCATACCTAACTACTCATCATTCTCAATGCCATGTGAGGCAAGCCCTTAACAAAATTGACTCTTTTTGTTAAATGCATAATGTCCAACATTCAAGTTGAAGGTACCTTCTTTGAACATCTCAAATGGCTTAACAAAGTAACTTCAATCCTAACCTCCTCATTTTTCTTCACTTCTATACCATTTTACGACAAGGCATCTTTAACTCTTATTAGCTTGGTATATTTGCCAAAATTTCATCTGATTTCATCTGACTGATTTGAGACACATAATTAGGTTTTAGGGCGACTGGATCACAATGGAGACAATGTATGAGTAATCATTCCAGAGGACTTATATCTCCATCAGCTGGCATTTATCATTGACAGTGATGCCATCATTGTGCACTTTCCTTCCAAAGACAATTTTATGATGCCTTCCTGTGAAGATGACACTTTTCATCTATCCTAATGAAAGGTCTAAATTATTTGGGTGGCCAGTGAAGGGGATTTGTGGTTCACAATTTCTTCCTGATGCTTAGTGATTACTGACTGAATTTTCAATTGCTTTTAGAGGATGAAACACTTGTAATAGCTACTCTCATGGATCACACTGGCCAGTAAGAAGGTGATCATGACATTCAGGCAGCCTATAGGACTGGCAGGTGACTGGCAGTGACTCTACAGACTGTTAGTGGACCAGTGAACTGTGATATGACTTGTACAGCAGGACTACCAACTGGCACAAACTAGCATGCAGGCTACCAAATATGTATATGTGTATGTAGTCACTGTCAGTTGGCAGTATTTTCCAGATCAAATTAAATCATGTAATTAGCTGTTTTAATTAATAGACAATTGGACTTAAAAAACTTTTTTGCCTTATTTAGATAAAAAAGCTTATAATGCAAAACATAGAACTCCTAAATATAGCACACTGGCAAACATCATTATTTATTATTTGTTTTTTATTTGAGGCCAGAAAATCAAATGTTCTATTTTAGCTCCAAAACAAGCCCCACTCATCCCTTGATTATAGCTTGTACAGCCATTGCCAGTTGGCTACCAGTCCATAAGCTGAAGGCCTTCTTAACATCCTGCCAAATCTACATCTGCCTTTGCCCAGAATCTTTCAAACATGACCTCACTAAGGTTTGTCTGGGCAATGTTCTACATGAAGTCTGGATGTGCCAGCTGCTAGACAACCTGCGAGTTTGAACATGAAGCAAAGTCCGGACATCTCCACTTCATTGACTGGCTCAATTTCAAAGAAGAGTTCTGGGAGGACCTCATGCCCCTCAATTCTGAAGCCGCAGCCATTAATGTGTTTATTGGTCAAGTTCTGCTAAGGCCTTGACAGTTGAATCTTGATGGCCCTTGCAGGGATGGCATTCAGAAGAACCTCAGACACAGATCCAGAAGGCTGGTTCTGCCTTGCTGTTCAGATGGACCAGAACCATGCAGCAGATGAAGCCTTCCACACCTCTCACTAGCAACTCCACATTCCAACTCCTGCCACAAACTGCATTCCAATGATATTCCATTCCGCTTAAGCTGCCCCTGCTGCATGCTTTGCCCACTCCAACCTGTCCCTGGGCAACCCTGTCCCAATGGACATAGACATGGCATGGAAGGCCAGAGCTGGCCCAACACATGCCAACACTGTGGAAAGCATGCCAACACTGTGGAAAGACCAGACACCAGGCGAAGGACGATATATGGATGCAGATGAGTTAGAGATGGAGCTCGAGAACAAGCTCGCTGCCAAAGACGTGGCATCTGTGGAAACCCTGGATGAAGCGGAATCCCCAGTTAGTGTAGAGGATTTTGTATCCTGCAGCGGGTGAGCTGTGCACCCCTATTGCTAAATAGTAATTGATTTTCCGTTCTTGAAGTTACCAAATTGAGAATCGATGAAAATACACAAGAGTCCTCAGAGACACCAACGCTTCCACCAACTGAACCCCACAAGCTGCACTAACCTAAATGGAAAAAGCGGATGAAGCAGAAGCTCGTCATCTTTTCCCTTGAACTAGGCCCAAAGTCCATCATGCTCCCAATCCACCTGAAGACAATGGATACTATGGAGGAATCGTCCACTGAAGCCATGGTTGATACTGGAGCTACTGGAGACTTCATCGACCAGGATTTCATCGCCCAGGCCAAGCTTCCGACCCACAAAGTTGTTCCAGCTGATTCCGGTTTACAATGTGGACGGAACCCTCAACGAGGCTGGAAGCATCCACGAGGTTGTCAATATGATCATGATCTACAACTGACACTCTGAACACATCCTGCTTGCGGTCACCCATCTTGGCAAGCAGAGCAGGGCTCACCTGGTTGGACAAGCATAACCCAGAGATTGACTTCTGTGCCTGAACCGTCAAAATGACCAGGTGCCTCCTGCACTGCTGTGTAGGCTGCCAAACTGACTGCAAGGCAGAAGAATGGAAGGCCAAAAGGGAAGACGCCAAATGGATAAATGCCTGCTGAACTGGAGCTCTTTTCCCTCCCCCACCCTTTCCACTCGGACTCTGGTCGGACTCCAGTGGACTCCACCGGACTCACTGGACCCAGCCATTTAGACAACCTTGCCACTCAAATTTCATAAACTGGACTGGACTGGACCGGACTCCCAGTCCAGTCCAGTCCAGTTGGAATGAACACTAAAGTCCATCTGGACTCAACTGGACTTTATTGCAGTCCAAGTCCAGTGGAGTCCAGTGGAGTCCAGTCCAGTCCGGTCCAGTCCATGTCTATTTATTTAATATGATTAGAAATAAATATACACTTATAAAGGTATGAATGAAATCATGCATTTTGTTTGGCTCACTGGGTCTCATGCGACCTGTTCACATGTCACGCCCAGGTGAATCCACTTCCATCATTCCCATCACTACCACCACCACAACCACCACCACAACCATCCCCCACCCTCCCCAGCCCCTCTTGACCTCTACCAACACCCACGTCACGTCAGGGGCCAGAAGCGACGCAGCGAAAACGACAAAAATGCGACGAAACGCCACGAGGACACCGCCACGTCACGCCTGCAAACCAGGACGCAACAACACGACGGGAGCGGGTTGGACATGGGCGACGGGCACCCAAAGGCAAGGGCAGAGCAGGGCGACAACGAAAAGAGCAGGGCGACAACGAGAAGGGTGACGGGCGCAGCGTACAAGGTACGCCCGCCTTTTTTTAAATTTTTAATTCAAATTTGCTAATGTACTGCCCCCATCCCCTTCCCCACCCATTGAAACATTGAAAAGGCGCGTTTTTGTTGTTTCGATGGCAAGACACGAAGAATGCGTCCATTTGGGCACGTTTTCCGTGTCTTCATTCTGCCTTCCCTTCAAACACCACTACCCCCTTGAGCACCCAAAACGCGCCTGAAACGGTGTGTTTCCAGTGTACCGCTTGCTTCCACCACCGAAATGTGCCCGAAACGGCACGTTTCGGTGCCCACTTTCCTTCCATCCCTTTGCCCAACGAAAACACGCCATTTCCGCCGCGTTTTTCCTAATTATTCCATATAATTACTTTATTTAGTATATTTTCTTATTAGTTAATTTCCATTTTTAGTAGTACTCCTTAATAGGACATGTATTATATAAATTAAATCAAAATAAAATATTTAAATATGTATATATATATGTATAAATATAGAATTGATAGGCTGGACTTTTTAATATCTAAGTGGACTGGACTGGACTGGACTCCAGTTGGACTCCACTGGACTCCATTTGCATTTTTGGCCGAGGTCCACTGGAGTCCACTGGAGTCCGAGTGGAAAGGGTGGGGAAGAGAAAAGTACTGGCTGGACTGGTCCCTTCCCGGCCTTCATGGAGGACACCAACGAGGAAGATGAGACCAAACTGATGCCCAAACTGTCTCCTGACACAGAAGCTGACTTTCCAGATGCACCGCTTGAAGAGGGCAACCGGATCTGGGCAACTGAATTCCGATTCTCCCAAGCGGAGTACATTTGAATGACTGCTACAGTTTCCCAGCAGCTTGCGGAGGGCTTCCAACAAAACTCCCAAAATCTGCAGATCACGAAAAGCACATCCTGGCACACCTCTATGACTTCCACTCTGTCTTTTCCAAGGACTCCTTTGGTGAACTGCCTGGAACCAAGCCCTGGGACCACATGGTGGAACTCCTCCCAGACGCAACTCTGAAAAGCTGCAAGGTCTACCCACTTGCCACCTTGGAACAGAAAGAGCTGGATGCTGTAATGTATGTGCCAAGGTACCGTGGGAACAGGTACCAAAGCACAGGAAAGCGGGCCAAAGGAATACCTTGGAGCATTCTTGAGAGCAGTGATGAGTCCCTCAACAAGCTAGCCATGTATTTTCACAATTGGCATATGTTTTGCAAGTGTATAAATAATATAGCTTGCTAGCATACTAGAGCCATATGGTACTAGCTACGTTCCAATAGTCTGACAAAGCTAGGCCCAGAGCTATCTAAGGAAACCACAATAGAGCTGGAGCAGACTCGGTTTATTACAGCTAGCTAACAAAGTAGCCGTGATAAATTGTTTATACTATGAGGACTCTCAAGACACGAAGCCTTATACCTGATAATATATGGTAGAGGTCTTAGAACTCAAATGAACACCAAGGACAAAGCATTATTGCATGTTCTAGAGCAAGCTAGCAAGGGCTAGCACGGCATCAAAACTGAGCTTCCTTAAATAGATGTGTATCTAAATTAGGTCGCACGTCTAACAATACAAGACTAAGCTAGGAAGCACACATGATCTATTATGCATATCTCAGACTGATAGAGCCAAACTTGATCAGTGTGATTGATGCAACATGTCAAGCGCATCAGTACAATCTCCAAAAGGGAAATGTAGCATGATGTTGCATGATGGTAGTATCAAGCACACAGGGCTTGTAGTAGAAACACAAGCTGTGGTGTCAAATGACGCTAGCAGACCATAAGGGATAATTGGCACCCCTTCTGCTTCCACTTCCAACCCACTTCTGATCTGCTCTCAATCACTCCTGTTGTCACATGATGTTGCAGGACCCACTGACTTGCCATCACTTCTGACCCACTTCTGACCAGCTCTCCATTTGTACCATGCTGGCACACCACGTGACATTGTATCTTACACATATTTATTGATTTCAGTTCTATTTCTTATGTCCGGGACTCTGTATATTAGCCCATGCATGCAGGTGGATCCTTATCCTTATCCTTTCCTCTTTGGATGATCCTGCTAGATATGTCTTTGTTTAGTTTACTTATTACATAATAAACTAGAGCCTTCGGATCCCCTGCTAGTACCGCATTCTGCTTCATGTCCCACCCAACTGCAGTAGCTCTTACAGCCACCATGGTTGGATGGGATGAAGAAAAGAACCAGTAACACAAACAAGCACTTAAAAGAAGAGCTATGAGCTGCTTGCACGGTGATGAGTCCCTCACTAAGCTAGCCATGTATTTTTGCAATTGGCATATGTTATGCAAGTATATGAATAATATAGCTTGCTAGCATACTAGAGCCATATGGTACTAGCTATGTTCCAGTAGTCCAATGAAGCTAGGCCTAGAGTTATCTAAGGAAACCACAGTAGAGCTGGAGCAGACTCGGTTCATTATAGCTAGCTAACAAAGTAGCTGTGATAAATTGTTTATACTGCAAGGACTCTCAAAACACAAAGCATTATTACATGTTCTAGAGCAAGCTAGCAAGAGCTAGCGTGACATCAAGGCTGAGCTTCCTTAAATGGATGCGTATCTAAATTAGATCGCGTGTCTAACAACATGAGACTAAGCTAGGAAGCACATGTGATCTATTACGCATATCTCGGACTGATAGAGCTGAACTCAATCAGAATGATTGACGCAACATGTCAAGCGCATCAGCACAATCTCCAAAAAGGGAATGTAGCGTGATGTTGCATGATGGCAGTATCAAGCACACAGGGCTTGTAGTAGAAACACAAGCTGTGGTGTCAAATGACGCTAGCAGACCACAAGAGACATTTTGCACCATATGTTGAGATAAGGGGCTGAGCGTCCAACAAACCAATCATAAAACTAGCTCAATCAGAAATGATCAAGCCTGATAGATAGGAATTCAAGAGGCACGCATACCATCGCAGCTGATGCAAAAACTGAAGAGCAAAGATTTGCCATAGAGAAATCCTCAGTGAGCTCAGTGTGATATTCATGTGGGTGTTACATGTGGGCTAGTGTGAAGAATGCAGATGTGAGCATGATCTTGATGAATATCAGGCACGAGCAGATATAAAAGCCACTTGTTTTCAAGAAAAGAAACCAGACAAGCAGAACCCAGCTGAGCACATTGAGCAGAGCAGTGACCAAACACTTTGTATAGTGCAATCGTCACTTAGTCTTGAACAGAGCAACAGAGGAGTGGATAACCAGCAAGCATTATTGCCAGTATACATATTAGCCTGATATTGCGCCCACGTGTCCATGGAAGCAATTTCAACAGTGAAAGACAATCATTGGGTGTTGTTCTGATCTAGCTGTTCTGAAAATTTCAAGTTCACAAAAAGAAAGAACAAGTTGTAGTCGTAGCTCACGTCTTGAGCCTGTTCCAATTGCTCAATCTGTCTAAGGAGATGTGGACGCACTCATTCACTTTCTAAAGATACAGACGAACAAGAAGATGGCTCCAGTCTAATGTTAAGGCATTGCAAAACCCATTCAGATCTTGGGAGATTCATTGCAAAGAAATATAATCTGACATGACATACTCGATAACTACAAGAGCATAAGAACTGAGGAAACAGATAGCGGTGAGCTAGCTTGTTTTACTCAAAGATTTCGAGAGACTAGAGCTTCAGAGAAATAACTAGCAAGGCTGAAGAGTTATAAAGCTAGCCAATGAGGCTAAAGCAAAGAGTTGTTCCAAAGAAAAGCTAGAGTCTAGAGATCAACAAGATCTACAAGAGAGTGCATTGTCGCGATCGTTTCCAAGACAAAAGAGTCTTATCTATCGCAGTGGATTGAGGTGGAATATCAAAGTTCAAGCCAGATGAGATTGTAGCTGCATCATTGCATATCTAGCTAAGCATTTGCAAGAGGAGAACACAGAAAAACCCGTCTTAATAGACACATACATAGCTTACACCCAATACCAATTTCATTTCATTTTTATTTCATACAAATTCTACTGCTGCTGATGATATGCACCCCATAAAACTCTTCTGACCAAGAGCTGATATTGAGGAGGTGCCACTTTGTCTGCCTGTCCTGCTAGCTAGCTTACTTGAAGTTTATCTTTGGTTAGTTTTGTTAGTTTCACAGTCACTTATGCAGCAAGCACTTCAATGGTACATCACAGCAATCCGTCTTTGTGTTTGTATATAAACTCATATGCTGCGACAACTTGAAGGGTGCTGGAACATATCATGCATGCATCAGGAAAACCCTTTGGCTCTAGAGCACCAATAGTCAACCCCCATATGACTTAGGTCAATCTAGGACACCCAGGGTGTTTCTAGGACAGTCAGGTTTGCTGGATTACTGAAGTAGCTCTAGATCCAAGTTAAAAAATAGCACAAACCCAGAATAGCCCAGGACCACCTCAGGTTGGTCCTGAGTTACTTTGAGGTTAGTCTCAGAGTTACCTTAGGTTTCTTCAGAGCTTCTCAGAGCTTCTCAAGTGGATTTCAGAATTTTAATTTTAAAAACAGTTATATATTATTATATATCAATTCCCACTACCTTAGTAGTGGGTTTTAGGGGCCCAACTGATATCATGGTTGGCAGACTGATGCACTTTCTGGTTTTTTACTCACAATCATCTGCTGATCAATTATAAGCAACTGCATGCATGAAATAAGTGAGTCTCTTTGTTGACATGCTCATACCGCAGATGACCCTCCCTTCGCACTATTAATCTCAGTGAAGACTGGCTTGGAGTAGATGCTTTCAGCAGAGACTGGTGACATTAGCATAAATTGTCGTTTTAAAAATTTGTATGTTTCTGAACACTATGTATTATATGACTTCCGTGTATTTCTGAATTTAGTGTACAATATTCCTGTTAATAAAAAGGGAAACTCAACCATCATCTAGTTTCAACCAGGTGAGTAACATGCAAAATATGACACGCCGTACAATTTGACAGCTCAAGCCCACCCACCATCCCCCCCCACCCACATCCACATCCACGGAACCAGATATTTTCAGCCTTCTTCTGACTAAAAGAAACACTGTGCTA
>Ga0307508_10005580_pt1 | contig 11947 bp, 12 predicted proteins | sample 9_EM_MG_FD_203089 | JGI IMG/M metagenome (GOLD analysis project Ga0307508, IMG submission 203089) | Populus trichocarpa ectomycorrhiza microbial communities from riparian zone in the Pacific Northwest, United States - 9_EM | ecosystem: Host-associated > Plants > Roots > Unclassified | place...
ACACGGACCACCACGGACCCCGTCTGTGCCAGTCCGTGTCTGTCCGTGCTCGTCCGTGTGCTGCCCCACACCCCCACCTCCCTTTTATGGCAAGATCCCTCCCCATGACCGTGACGTTCCGCTCGTTCTCCTCCGCCGAGGACTACCAGGCCTGCGTCGATCTCCAAAGGGTGATCTGGGGGCGCGACTTTTCGGATGTCGTGCCGCTCAGCATCCTCAAGATCAACCAGAAGGTCGGCGGCGTCTCGGCCGGCGCGTTCGCGGCCGACGGGCGGTTGCTCGGCTTCGTGTGGGGCATGACCGGCGTCCGCGACGGCAGGCCGTTCCACTGGTCGCACATGCTCGGCGTGGCTCCCGAGGCGCGCGACCTCCGCCTTGGCGAGCGCCTCAAATGGTTCCAGCGCGAGCTGCTCGTCCAGCACGGTGTCGAGGAGGTGGAGTGGACCTACGACCCCCTCGAAGCGCGCAACGCCCATTTGAACCTCAACAAGCTGCGCGCCGAGGTCAAGGAGTACGTCGAGGACATGTACGCCGGCGAGATGGGGAGCGAGCTGGCGCGCGGCATCGGCACCGACCGCTTCATCGTCCGCTGGCGCATCACGAGCCCGCAGGTCGCGGCGGCCGCCTCCGGCCATCCCGAGGAGCGGGATCTCGCCCCGTTCACCGAAGCGCCGATCCTCTCCTCCGAAGCTGGAGAGGACGCGGTGCCGCTCCCCCTCGTTCCGCACGTGCGGGTCGAAATTCCGGTCGACATCCAGGCGGTCAAGAACGATCAGCCCGACCTCGCCGCCGCCTGGCGCGCTTCGACCCGCCGGGCCTTCCTCCACTATTTCGAGCGGGGCTACCGGGTCACCGCCTATTTACGGGAAGGCGACCGCCGCTTCTACGGCCTCTCCGCCACCTGAGGAACTCATGACGTTGCAGATCCAGAGCATCACCCTGCGCGAGATCGCGCTCACCCTCAAAGAGCCGTTCCAGATCTCGTCCGGCACCCAGTCTCACCGCCGCATCTTTCTCGTCCATCTGCGCGATGTCGACGGCGCCGAAGGGTGGGGCGAGTGTGTGGCCGGCGAGGACCCTCACTACGGACCGGAGGCGATCGACACCGCCTGGGTGGCCCTCCGCGAGTGGGTGGCGCCGCGGGTGCTGGGGCGTTCGTTCACCGGGCCGGAGGAGATCCATCCGGCGCTCGACCTGAACTTCCGCGGCAATCAGATGGCCAAGGCCGCGGTCGAGATGGCCGCCTGGGAGCTCACCGCGCGCCGCGAAAAGATCTCCCTCTCGCGCCTGCTCGGCGGCACCCGCGATTCCATCGAGGTCGGGATCTCCCTCGGCATCCAGAAGAATCCGGAGACGCTGGTGGAGAAGGCGCGAGCGGCGCTCGCACGCGGCTACCGCAAGATCAAGATCAAGGTGAAGCCGGGTAGCGATGTGCAGTACGTCGGCGCCGTGCGCGAAGCCCTCGGCCCCGCGGCGCCGCTGATGGCCGACGCCAACAACGCCTACACCCTGGCGGATCTGGACAGCCTGAAACAGCTCGACGCCCTCGGACTGATCATGATGGAACAGCCGCTCGCCTGGGACGACCTGCTGCGCCACGCCGAGCTCCAGAAGCAGCTCAAGACCCCCATCTGTCTCGACGAGTCGATCACCAGCTTCGACCGCGCGGAAGACATGATCGCCCTCCAGGCCGGGCGCATCATCAACATCAAGCCGGGCCGGGTCGGCGGCTTCCGCGAGTCGATCGCCATCCACGACCTCTGCCGGCGCCACGACATCCCGGTCTGGTGCGGCGGCATGCTGGAGAGCGGCATCGGCCGCGCCCACAACGTGGCCCTCGCCTCGCTGCCCAACTTCACCATCCCGGGCGACATCTCGCCGAGCGAGCGCTACTGGGAGAAAGACATCGTGATCCCCGAATGGATCATGGACGGCGAAGGCAACATCCAGGTCCCGATGGATCGCCCCGGCATGGGGGTCGACGTCGACTTCAACCGGGTGGACGACCTGACGGTGCGGCGGGAGGAGATCACTTAGGAGATCCCTATGACCAACAGAACGACGAATCGAAAGACGTCCTTGCCGTTTCTCTGCGTCCTCACCCTTCTCGCCGCCGGTTGCGCGAGCGCTCCGCCGACCCACCGCACCAACAGCGCGCTCGACTTCCTCTATCCGCAGGGGATCTCCTCCGCGGCCCCGGCCGCGCAAGTGACGCTGCACCTGCCACTGCGTGTCGGGCTGGCCTTCGCGCCCAACCGCGAAGGGAGAACCGATCCGATCACCGAGACGCAGAAGCAGGCATTGCTGACCCGGGTCGCCGACGCGTTCAAGAAGCGGCCGGGCCTCGGCACTCTGCAAGTCGTGCCGTCGCCCTATCTCAACGCGGGCGGCAGCTTCGAGAATCTCGACAAGCTGGCCGCCGCGCTCGGGCTGGACGAGATGGTGCTGATCTCTTACGACCAGGCGCAGTTCACCGAGTCGACCCGCGCTTCCTGGACCTATCTCACCGTCGTCGGTCCGCTCCTGATCCAGGGCGAGAAGAACGACACGCACACCCTCGTCGACGCCGTGGTCTACGACATCCGCTCGCGCGCGCTCCTCTTCCGCGCCGCCGGCGAGAGCACGGTCAACGGGAGCTCGAGTCCGCTCAACGTGGAGCGCAAGCGCCGGCTGTTCGCCGGCGAAGGGTTCGACAAAGCGACCGGCGACCTCATCGCCCACCTCGACACCGCCCTCGCCGGCTTCGAGGAGCAGGCGAAGAACGGCACCGTCAGCGGACCCGGCACGCCGGCTGTCGCGATGGTCGACCGCCAGGGGAATCCCGTGGGAAAAAATGGTGCAGGCGGTGGCGCGCTGGCCCTGCCCGAGCTTCTCGCGGCGGCGCTCCTCGGTCTCGCTCTGCTGCTGCGGCGTTCCTGAAGTCGATGGAGCCAGTGCGGCGCTTCCCCTGGGTCATCCTGACGGCGCTGGCGGCGATGGCTGCCTGTGCCGTCGCCTCGGCCTTGCCCGGCGGCGGAGCGCTGCTGGAATACGATCGCGCACGGGTCGCGGGCGGCGAGGTCTGGCGCCTGCTGACCGGCCAGATGGTGCACTGGACGGCGCGGATGGCGCTCGCCGATCTCGCCGTCCTTCTCGGTCTGGGTCTCTGGCTGGAGATCGGAGGCCGGCGCCGCGCGCTCCTGCTCGCTTTGGCGCTCGGCGCCGCCGTCACCGCGCTCGGCGTGCAATTCTTTCAGCCCGGCCTCGCCGTCTACCGCGGCAGCTCCGGCCTGGCCGCTGCGCTCTTCGTCCTCGCGGCCCTCGAAGCCATGCGCCCACCCGCCGGGCAGCGCTCCTTCCGCCTCGCCGCTTGCGCGCTGCTCCTGTTCACCGCCAAGGTCGCCTGGGAGACCGCCGGAGGCACGCCGCTCTTCGCGGGAGATCTCTCGGACGGCGTGGCCGCCACGCCGCTGATCCATCTCCTCGGCGGGCTCGCGGGATTGGCGGCGTTCGAGATCAATATCCGGCTGGAAGCGCGGCTGGCGGCGCTCTCTGCAACCCCACCTCCCACCCGCTCGTAGGGCTCTCCATGCCCGCGGACTCCACTCCCAGCCGGACCTCCCTCGCCTCCCTCGCCGTTCTCGCCGTGGCCACCCTAGCGAGCGGCGTCCTGTTTTTCTTTTCGGTCGGTTTGAACGGCATCGCCGCTCTGGCCTGGCTCGCGCCGGTGCCGGTGCTTGCCGTGTCTCTCGCTGCTTCGAAGCGCGCGGCCGGGCTCGCGTCGTTCATCGCCTACGGTCTCGGCGGCCTGAGCGTCTTCAGCTTCATGCTGCGCGTGGCGCCCCCGCTGATCGTGGTGGCCATTGTCGTCCTCCCCGCCGTCTTCTTTGCTCTCGCCGTCCTCGCCGCACGGAGGGCCGCCGCGCGGCTCGATCCCGCTCTCGCGGTGTTTGCTTTTCCGGCGGTCTGGACGGCGTACGAATACCTGTCCTTCGCCGGCTCTCCCCACGGCACGGCCGGCAGCCTGGCCTACACGCAGATGGGTTTTCTTCCCTTGATTCAGATCGCGTCGCTCACCGGCATCACAGGAATCACTTTCGTCCTGATGCTCGTGCCGTCCGGGCTCGCCCTGGCCTGGCACTTTCGGAAGGACCGGCGCCGCGTGATGCGCTCTCTGGCCGGTCCGCTCGCGGTCTTCCTGCTGGCGATGGCCTGGGGCGGATTCCGGCTCGCGCAACCAGCGGCGGGAGATCCGGTGCGCGTCGGCCTCACCGCGACGGACGCCACGATCGAGAAAGCGTTCGCGACGGACAAGCCTGACGCGGCCCTGCCGGTGGTCCGCGACTACGCCCGGCGCGCCGTGGAGTTGGCGCGGCGCGGTGTCTCGGTGGCCGTGCTGCCGGAGAAGTTCGTTGGCGTCGCTCCCGGCGACGAAGCGGAGATCGACCGCATTCTGGGCGACGCCGCGAAAGAGGGCCGCATCACCCTCGTCGCCGGTTTGAACCGCATCGGCCGCTCCGACGCCCGCAACGCCGCGGTGGTCTTTCCGCCCGACGGCGGACCGCCGCGCGAGTACGACAAGATCCACATGCTCCCCGGCTTCGAGGACATCTACCGCATTGGCGCCGGCCCGCTGTATCTCAGCGTGGGCGGCGCTCCCGCGGGCATCGCGATCTGCAAGGACATGGACTTCCCGGCGCTGACCCGCGTCTACGGTCGCGCCGGCACCGGCATCCTCTTCGTGCCGGCCTGGGACTTCGTCCGCGACGGCCACCTGCACTCCCGGATGGGGGTGCTGCGCGGAGTCGAGAACGGTTTCGCCATCGTGCGCACCGCGCAGCAGGGGTTGCTCACGGTGAGTGACGACCGCGGGCGCATTCTCGCCGAAGCGGTCAGCCCGGTCACCGGCGAGACGTTCCTGGTGGCGGACGTCCATCCCGGCACCGGCCACACGCTCTACAGCCGGGCCGGGGATTGGTTTGCGTGGGTGGTGCTGGCCGGCCTGGCGCTGCTGCTCTACGGCAGCGCCTATGGCAAGGCGACTTCGGGCCGGATCGAGTGAACCGACACCTCGGCCTCTGAATCGAGCGCCGCCACGGTGTAGCTCATCGCCGGAGGAATCATGGTCACGGCGCCGCGGGGGAGTGCCAGCGCAGGCGGGTCCTGGCGCGCGAGCTCCTCGGCAGGGCCGAGCAGCAACTCCACATCGCCCCGAGAGACGAACAGCACCTGGGAGTCCTCTCCCGCGCTTTGCATTGGGCTGCGGCGTCCGCTCTCCAGGTGGATGCGCGACGCACGCAGGCCAGGCACCGCGCCGAGCGTCACGATCTCGCCGCCCGGAAAAGCAGAACGCGGGATGGGCGTCGGCTTCCGGTTCCTTCCGGTGATGCTCCGGCTCGCGGCGGGAAACGGCGTCGCGCGCAAGAGCTCCTGCACCCGGTCCCGCCGGTAGGATTCGGGGATCGCCGCGCCTTCATTCTGATCGTGCAGCCGGTCCACCATGTCGGTCGAGGCGGTGGCGAACTCCTCGAGCGTGCAACCGATCACGGTGTGAACGATTCCGGTGCTTTCCAGGCAGAGGACGTCGCCGGGCGAGAGCGGAATCTTCCACTTTTCATAGCGCGGATCGGATGCGCCCTCAAGCCAGCGCGAGAACGCGTCGCGATCATAGTCCGCGTTCCATTCGTCGAGCGTACAGAGCAGCGCAAACGCATCGGGGCCGGTTTCCAGAACGTGGAAGATCTCGACCTTGTGATGCTCGTGCTGCTGAAAGCTGAAGCCTTTCCGCGGCTCCTGGAAAAATACCGAATAACCGAGCGGGCTGCTCGCCTTGATCGCATAGCTCTTGTATTTCGGCAGCAGGCCGACATCGCGCTGGAACGCCGCGACCGCGCGCGCCTCGCTTCCCGTGAGAGGCGCGAACAGCAGCTCGCTCAAGGCATGCTTCCACGACTCCTCATAGCGTTCCAACGCCGCAATCGGCATGTCGGAAGTGAGCGGCGCTCGCAGCTCATCGAGCTGCTCCAGCGCGCTTGCCGTTCCGACTCTGTTCTCTCGTCCAGACATCAGCCATTACCCTCAATCGTTGGACTGCAGCCCGCAAAGATCCTCTATGCTGTGCAGCCGGTTGAGTCCGGATTCTAGCAGCTCCCTTGTGAGGAACGTAGAATCGAACCATGCCCGCAATTCCCCTCGCCCTCCTCCCCGCCGCCGGGGCCTCCCGCCGGATGGGCCGTCCGAAGCTCCTCCTTCCTTATCTGGAAGGCACGATCGTCGGCGCCCTGGTGGCGAGCCTGCAGGCGGCCGGGGTGGAGACGATCGCGCTGATCTCCGCTCCAGAGGACAGGGCCTTGCAAGATTGGGCGCGCGCGGCCGGGCTCGTCTCCGCGGTCAATCCCGCCCCGGAGCGTGGCATGCTGTCGACGATCCAGGAGGGGATCGCGGTGTTGGGCGGCGCGGCGGCTCTTCTGGAACAGCGCCGAACGCTCCTCATCTCCCCGGCCGATCTGCCGGCGATCCGTCCGGCGACGATCTCCGAGGTGGTCCGCCGCCGTGAGGCGGCGAACGCGCCTCTCGCGCTGCCGGTCTGGCGTGGGCATCACGGCCATCCGCTGGTCATTGCGCCGGAGCTGATCCCGGAGATCGCGGCGCTCGATCCGGCGATCGGCCTGCGCCAGCTCCGCGACCGGCACGCCGCTGCGACGCTGTGGATCGAGGTGGACGATCCCGGCGCGGTCCAGGACGTCGACACGCCGGATGACTACCAGGCGCTGACCGGGGCTATGCTTAGCTCTTGAGCTCACCAGGAGGAGACATGGCTCTCGACGTCCTGCATGATGAAAAAGCCCACAAGTTCTACACCGTGATCGACGGCCACGAGGCCCATGTCACCTACCACGTCGTCGGCGATCGCACCTACGACCTCCAGCACACCTTCGTCCCCCCGGAGCTGCGCGGCCGGCACATTGCCGGCGACCTCGTCCGCCACGCGCTCGACGAGACGCTGCGCCTGGGATTCAAGTTCATCCCCACCTGCCCGTTCATCAAGAGCTTCGTGGAGAAAAATCCGGAGTATCAGAAGGGAATGGCCGGCCACTGAGCGGGCACGTTACCCCGGCCCGCCCTGCCGACGCTGCCTGCGGAAATCGGCCGCCGTCTTGCGGTGGAGCCGTTGGGTGAGGCGCGGAACGAACCGCTCGATCCACCACAGGAGCCGGGCGTAGAACGGGAAGACGATCACCGCCCGGTTCTTCGCCACCCCGTCGAGAATGGTCCGCGCCGCGGCGGCGGGCTCGATCATCTTGACCGGGATCATGGAGACGGCGCCTTCCTTGTCGCTGCGCACATAGTCGCTGGCGTCGAAGATGCCGGTCTGGATAAATCCAGGGCAGACCACGCTCACCTTGACGCCGAGCGCCGCGCCTTCCGCCCGCAGGGAGAGCGACAGGCCGACGACGGCATACTTGGTGGTGGCGTAGGGGAGCGCGGTCGGAAAGCCGACCAGTCCGGCCAGTGAAGCGGTGTTCACGATGTGGCCCGATCCCTGCGCGGTCATGATCCGGTAGGCCGTGTGGACGCCGTGGATCACCCCCATGAGGTTGACGTCCACGACCTTCCGCCAGTGCTCCAGACGGAGATCGCGGACCTCGCCGACCGTCGAAAGCCCCGCGTTGTTGAACACGTAGTCGAGCCGGCCGTGGACCGCCGCCGTCTCGCTGTAGATCCGCTCCACCTCGTCGGCCCGGCGCACGTCCAGCTCCGCCGCCGATGCCTTCCCGCCCGTCGCGGTGATGGCGGACGCCACCGCCGCGGCGCCGTCCGCATTGAGGTCGGCCACCACCACTGCCGCGCCCCGGCGCGCCAGCTCTTCGCAGAGCGCCCGGCCGATGCCCGACGCGCCGCCGGTGACGAGAGCCACCGCCCCCTGGAAAGGATTCATCGTCCCATGATAAGACAGACCGCCAGGAGGGACCACGATGAGCCTCGAAGTGCACCACGATGAGAAAGCCCGCAAATACTACGCGGTGGTCGACGGCAAGGAATCGGTCTGCGAATACAGCCCGGCGGGCGACCACGTCCTCGACTTCCAGCACACCTACACCCCTCCGGAAGTCCGCGGACGCGGCATCGCCGACGAGCTCGTCCAATATGCCCTGGACGACGTCCGCGCCCGCGGCTACAAAGTCATTCCTTCCTGCTGGTTCGTCCGCGTCTTCATCGACCGGCACGAGGAGTACAAGCTGCTGCTGGCCTGAGGGTCAGCCGCTCAGCCGGCCGCAATCTCGGCCCGCCGGTTCTGCAAGCGCGTGCGAACCGCCTCGGCGGGTTTGACCACCATCTCGGCCAGCGCGGCGATCAGTCCCTCCACACTGTCGAAGGGGAACGGCGCGAGGACCCAATCGTTTTCGCGTAGATCCGCGAACATCGAATACGGACGCGCGCCGGCCTCCAGGATCGTCGCGAACGGCACCTTGAAGTGCGGCACGGTCGCAGACAGCTCGTGCGGCACCGACGGCCCGGAGAGGTCGGCGATGACGAAGCGGGAGAGGCCCACCAGCGTCTTCACGGTCTCCGTGTAGTTGCGGTCCTGCGGGCGGTCGAAGTCGAAGATGATCGGCGCGTAGCCAAGCTCGCGGAGCTTCTCCGCCACCGCGTGCAGCACCGCGAGCCCTCCGCCCCCGAACCGGCCGAGGATCAGCACGCCTTTCTGGGTCATCGCGTCGAAGACGTTGCGGAGCTTCTTGTAGTTGATCAGCAGGTGGATGAACTGCGCCACCGCCAGATCGTCCACCGTGATCTTCGCCTCGGGCGGCTTGCGCGACAGCTTGAGGCGCGAGATCAACAACCTCGACTGATCCTTCGGCGTCCCCTCCAGGTTCCAGGCCGAAATGCCATAGACCTTGGCCTCGGTGAGCACCGCGCCCTCGATCGTGCAGTCCACCATCCGCCCATACTCCAGCACCGCCCGCGACAGATCCGCATCCGTCAAGTCGGAGTAGCTGAGATCGATCCGCCGCAAATAGGCGCCGGGCAGCTTGGCGCCGCGCAGCGTGGCATGGCGGAGATTCGCGCCCGCCAGCGAAGCGCGGGAGAGATCCGCGCCATCCAGGCGCGCCGAGCGGAGATAGGCGTTGTCGAGCTTGGCCCGCCGCAACACCGCACCGCGCAGCGAGACCGACTTGATGGAGACCTTCTTGAGATTCGCGTCCGACAGGTCGACGCCGTCGAGCTTCAGCCCATCCGCCAGCTTTACCTCGGACAGATCCGGCTTGATCTCCGGATTCTCCGTCCGCCAAAGGTTCCAGGCCGCAACGCCCGCGGCCAGCTTCTCCACATGCTCGGGATTCGCCATGGAGATCTATTGAACCTGGAAGGGATGCCGCGGCGCAACTGTTCTGCCCATAGAATGACGACCGCCAGCGGAGGGAGCAAGCCCCCACAGGCGTTAACTTATCGTCGAAGGATTGTCCTTGTTTTCGTAGGGGCGGTCCATGGGATGCCGTAAGGCACCCCATGTGGCCGCCCTGGGTGGGCGGACGCTTGGCCAAGAGGCTTGCTCTCCGAATCCCGGGAGGCAAACTCTTGCAGGGCGGCCACGCGGGGTGCCTGACGGCATCCCGCGGACCGCCCCTACGAAAACAGCGACAGCCGTTAATTTAACGCCTATGGGGCAAGCCCCTCCACTACTTTGGGGTATGGAATCTCCGATACGTAGATGCGTAGGGTGCGCTGTGCGCATAGACAACCGTTCCCAGGACGAAGAAGGTACATAGAATGACGACCGTCAGCGGAGGGAGGGACCTCGCCGTGAACCGCCAACAGCTCCTGGAGAAGTACAACGCAACACGCTCTCTGAGTGTCGACCTCTGCCGGCCGTTGCGCGCGGAGGACTACCGCATCCAGTCCATGCCGGACGTCAGCCCGCCGTGGTGGAACCTCGGCCACACCTCCTGGTTCTTCGCCAAGAACATCCTGGAGCCATTCGGCCGCTACCAGGAAGAGGACGCCCGCCTCGAGTTCGTCATGAACTCCTACTACGAGTCGCTCGGTCCGCGCATCCGCCGCGACCACCGCGGCCTGGTGGGACGGCCGACCAACGACCAGGTCTACGCCTTCCGCAGCTCCGTGGACCGCCGCGTCGAGGAGCTGATCCGCAACGTCTCCGAGACCGATTACGACCGTCTGCGCTTCCTCATTATCACCGGCTGCCACCACGAGCAGCAGCACCAGGAGCTGTTGATCACCGAGATCAAGAACATCCTCGGCTCGAACGTCCCCGAGCTCCGCGAGCCCTACCGCCCGGCCGTCTCTCACGGCGCCAGCACGCCACCCGCATCCGGCTGGATCGCTTTCGAAGGCGGCCTCCACGACTTCGGCAACGTCGAAGGCGGCTGGTGCTGGGACAACGAGATGCCCGTCCACAAAAGCCATCTCGTGGACTTCGAGCTCGCCAACCGGCTGGTCACCAACGGCGAGTATCTCGAATTCATGGAAGCCGGCGGCTACACCAATCCGCTCCTCTGGCTCTCCAACGGCTGGGCCAAAGTCCAGGACCAGGGCTGGGCGGCACCGCTCTATTGGGAAAAGCAGGGGGATCAGAGGGATTGGAGGACCTGGACCCTCTCCGGAGACCGGCCTGTGGATCCGGACGAACCCGTCTGCCACGTGAGCTTCTACGAAGCCGACGCCTACGCCCGCTGGAAAGGCGTCCGCCTCCCCACCGAGCGCGAATGGGAGCACGCCGCCCGCATCGCCGGCTTCCCCACCGCCGGCGCCAACTTCCTCGACACCGGAGCCCTCCATCCGCGGCCCGCCACTGGCCCCGCAGACAGCCTCCTCCAGATGGGAGGCGACCTCTGGGAGTGGACCTCAAACCACTACGAGCCCTACCCCGGCTACAAGCCGTTCGAGGGCGCGCTGATGGAATACAATGGCAAGTTCATGGACAACGTCCGCATCCTCCGCGGCGGCTCCTGCGCGACGCCGGCAAACCACATCCGCGCCAGCTACCGCAACTTCTGGGCGGGTGAGACGCGGTTTCAGTTTACGGGGATCAGGCTGGCGCGGTAGAGGCTTCTTTGGCTGGGCGGTGGGTTCCTCCCCCCCTGGGAGGGGGAAGGTTGGAGCAGGGGGGAGGCTAGGAGGGGGGCGATTCGATCGGCCACAAACGCCTACTTCCAAGGTTTTGCCCCAGCCCACGATAGAATCCTCTGGAAGCCTGACCAAGGAGGCGCCCCCGAATGACGCGCATCACCATTCCCTCCAAGCTCGACGACCGGCTCGGGCAAGACGCCCTCGGTCACGCCGTCCGGCTCTATGTCAAGCAGTTTGAGGGCTGGGTCGGTGACGACACAAAGGGCCTCTTCTTCTTCCCTGAATACACCGACCACGGCCCCAAGCACATCAGCTCCGTCCTCGCCGCATCTGAAGCACTCATCCGAGAGGAGTCCTGGCCGCTTCTAGCCACTGAAGACGCCGCGGTCCTCGTCCTCGCGACCCTGCTCCACGACTCCGCCATGCACCTGACGGCGGACGGGCTCCTGGATCTCCTGAGCCCCGAGCACGCGGCGCAGCGGCCGCTCATCGACCAGCTCGACTCGAAGACTTGGCCTGCGCTCTTCGACGACTTCTTCGCCGAAGCCAGACGCTGGGACCAGCGCAAGCTCCACAGGATCCTTGGAGACCAGAACAAACCATCTGAAGAAGAGGAGGATTTGGTCGATACCATCCGGCGTCTCTCAGAATTGCCGGACCCCGAGCAGTGGACGGTTCGCTATCGCAAGTTACTCGGCGAGTTCGTCCGCAGGCATCACGCGCGGCTCGCCCATGAGATCGTCCACGAAGGAGTGCCGGGCAATACCGCGGGAATGTTGAAGCCCCCCACCGACCTCGATCGGGTAGCCGACCTCGCCGGCCTCGTAGCTCGCAGCCATAACATGAGCCTCCGAGGCACGTTCGCCTATTTGGA
>Ga0307508_10005585_pt1 | contig 11934 bp, 13 predicted proteins | sample 9_EM_MG_FD_203089 | JGI IMG/M metagenome (GOLD analysis project Ga0307508, IMG submission 203089) | Populus trichocarpa ectomycorrhiza microbial communities from riparian zone in the Pacific Northwest, United States - 9_EM | ecosystem: Host-associated > Plants > Roots > Unclassified | place...
GGGCCTAGATGTCGCCGGTGGCCATTGGCCACCTGCGCCACCTGATGCCTCCCGCGCGCGCATCTGCTCGCAGCGGTCTAGGCAGGCCTCGGCGGGCCTCGTTGGGCGATCGATATATCTAACAAATCCAACCACACTACCAGCCACCTTGTTGCCTCCTTGTTGAAGGGGACCTCATTGTCTCCTACTCTGACCTTCACCTCGGATGACTTCCTCTTTTTCCAGAATATCACCGCTTCAGTTTTGCCATGGTCGAAGGCCACCCCATTCCGTGCTGCCCATACCTACTGTTCTCGGTTCGGCGGGCTTCTTTTGTTCTGTACTCTTAAAACCTTCTACATAGTAACAAAAAAGGATTGTCCCCCCTTCCCCCAAATCCTCACCGTGAAGAATTTCATCTCACACTCTCTCTCCTCCTCCCATCCGTCGCTCCGAGAAGAAGAACTCCGTTGAGCTGAAGAAGTCTCGTGAACGCACACACACAAAAAAGGCCATAACCTTCAACACGACCGATTCCGCTAGCTCAAGCGCTACTGGGGTGTACTGATTATGCGTACGTCCACATCCTTAGTCACAGCCTAGACTCTGAACCTCTACAGCCTAAAGTTTCTTATCTTCTGGTGTAGTTGTTAACTGGTTTGGCTTGTCCGTATCCGTCAAATTCTCCTCTTGGGCTGTCAAGGTATCGCACGCACTGTGGGCCCCCTGGCTGCCTCTCCCTTCCCCCCAACCTGCTGGAAGCCCCCGCTTGTTGGCTGAGGGAGCGCTGCCGCTGCAGTCATCAGCTGTGCCTTGCCGTGGTGCTGTTGCTGAGCGGCGTTCTGCGGGCTTCGCCGGGCTGCGAGCGTTGTCTGCTCTGAGCCCTATTGGTGTACCCGTTATTGGCTGTGCTTTATGGAAGGCGGCCCTGGCTGCCTATCGTTGTTGAAAGCAATTCTCGCCGCTCCGGAATGAGGCGCCAACGGGAGCAACGCCGTGACGACGGAAGCAACGCTGGGTTGTGGCGAGCTTCTGTCTTTCTTTTCTTTCTCTGAACTTAAATATCTAGATTTTTTTTTTTTTTTTTGTTTTATCATAACTCGTGTGCGACCTATCTAGATCATGACGAGGGTACAATCCGTTTCCTGGCCGCAGACCGCGCAAGGCGGCACAGTGCAAGCTCCCCTTGTGCCCTCCGCCCAGCCCTCCCAGAAAGCGAGAAAAGAAAAGAACAAAGGAAAACACACCCCCTACTCCTCTCCCGCCAATGCCATGAAGGGGGGGGGTGGGGAGGAAGAGTGGATGCTCCTCCTCCTCGATTCCCAGTGCCTCCGCCTCTGCCCTCCTTTCCTCTTCCCGCTCCGCTCTCTCCTGGAGCTCCCACTCCGATGCCTCACTCCTAGCGTCTTCCTCCACCGCTGGGACTGTCTTCCCTACCTCCGTGGAGGTGAGAAAGTTCAGCACCGCCTGGCTGCACCTCCGGTCGGCGAAGGGCTCATGATCATTCCACCACCGTCTTCCCTTCCCAGTTTCCTTCCGTACCTCCTTCCACAGTGCCCTCTGCTGCTTTCTCCACTTCGGGCACCCCGTCAAGAGGTGCTCTCTCGTCTGCCTGGGGTGCGGACACCACCAGCACTGGGCTGTCGGCTGGGACTTTGTCCAGTGCAGGTAGTCACCCGTGCAGCAGTACCCTGTCTTCAGCTGGTAGAACCGTTCGGCAAGCCATTTGGCGCTCCCAGCCACCATACTGTTGGGTCTCTGACTCGTCGGCATCCTGTTCTTCTTTTTGGAGGTCCTACCTCCAGCCCACTTCCATGCCTCTGCCCACTTCTTCTTGGAGATCTCTTGCTTGATGTTTGCAAGGGACCTGGGGAGTGGCATTGAGCGCTCCTCTGGCCTGTCCAAGTAGGTGAACAATTCCAGCCCTTCCACCCCTCGGGCGTCCAGCTCTTCCACCGCCAGCTTCGCCCACTCGTCTGCCTTGTCGTTGCCTTCCACGCCCTTGTGTGTGGGGCACCACCTGACCTCAATGATAATGTCTGGGGCTGCACTCCGGAGTGCAGCGATGTGCTCCCTTGCTTCCAGGGCGTAGTTCTGCCCTGGTCCTGGCTCGTCTGATATCATGCTCTTGATTGCCGTCTGGGCATCGGTGAAGACAGTGACTCGAGCTGGGGTTGGGTCTCTTCTTCGTGCCAGATCCAGCGCTCGCGTCAGGGTAGCGCACTCCGCATCAAAAGCCTCTTGGTTATACCCCATGTAAGTCTTCACGCCTGTCCAGGTCTGGCCTTCCTTCGAAGCCACTGCATACCCAGTGGCTCCCTCCTCCATCCTCGACCCATCTGTGAACATTGTGAGTCCCGGTTGCGGTGCTGTCGCCTCCTCCATAGCCTTCTCCCTCTCCTCCTGAATCACTTCGGCCTCGAATGGGAGAGGGACACTGCCCAGCACTATCTCCTCCATCGCCGTCCAGGTATAGCTCAAGGCTGACACCAGCCTCTTGCCGATTGCCGTTTGTGTGCCAACGATCTCCCTGGCCATTGCCGCCTGGGGGAGACTGAGCAGCCGCAACCCGAATCGCCGCTGCCTGTTTTTCAGCTGGTTGCTTGCTGGCCTGAGTCCAGACTCCATTACCAAGGCTCTCTGATTGGTTGTCCGAAAGCATCCGGTCGTCACTCTTGCCTCCCAGTTGACCATCACCTGGAGTTCCTTCGCCATCCCATCCGTGCCTCCCTGCTTCCCTTTCCACCATAGCTCGGCACCGAACATAGCTGTCACCTGGATGCATGCTGTCATCACCCTACGCCAGTTTGCCGGCAATAGCCCCATTCTTCCTGTCAGCCGCTGCAGTCGTGCCAGTGCCTTCCTCGTCTCCTTCATTCAGACCTCCTGGTGATGCCGCAGCTTGAGCAGTGAGTCAAGCCACACACCTAACCACCTTATCGCATGCTTGTTGAGGGGGACCTCGTTGTCCCCTACCCTGGCTTTGGCCTCTTAACGCTTCTTCTTCCTCCGAAAGAGCACCGCCTCAGTCTTACCCTGGTCGAAGGCCACCCCGTTCTCCACCGCCCAGCCGATGGAGGCCGCTGCCGCCTTCGACGGCTCGGCCGCCAGCACCTCTTCGTCCCTGCCTTCCGGCCACCATCCAATGTCATCAACAAAGGACAGTCCGCTGACACCTGGGACCGCCTTCTCAACCGCCTCGAAGATGCCTGACAGGTAAGTGATGAACAGGATCGGAGCGGCTGGGGAACCCTGTGGAAGGCCGGTGTCCACTGGGTAAGGTTCGCTTGTTTCCCCGTCCAGGACGAGCTTGACCTGGTGATCTGACATGAAGATCATTGTCCACTGGATAAGGTCTACCTCTACGCCCAGTTTCTCCATCCATTTCCCCAAGAAGGTTTTGTCGACATTGTTGAACGCCGACTTGACGTCCATGAAGAGGGCTCCTGTCGACTTCCGCCCTGACTACACCTTCTGGGTTCGGTTCTTCAGGATGGCGACCGCATCCACACTGGATCTCTGTTTTCGGAATCCAAACTGTCCTTCGTGGAGGCCCCTGCTCCACTTCAGGTGGTCGGAAATGAGGTGTGCGGCCGTCTGCTCAAGCAGTTTGCTGATTACGTCCAGCAGCGAGATAATCTGGTAGGCCCGGACCCTAAAGTAATCAGGTTTCCTGGGCAAGGGAATGACAATCTCTTTCGCTATCTTCCAGATGGCCGGGTGGACTCCAAGCCGGATGCACGTACGGACCAGCATGGCTATCCGTTGCTCGTCCCACTGCCAGAATACCTTGACAATGTCAGCCGATATCCGGTCGTCCCCTGGCACTGAGGCATTTCCTGCTGCTTTGAGGAGTGACCCGACCAGCCACCCGTCCACCCTTTCAAAGACTCTCCCCCCCTCCGCTGGGGCAAACTGTCCTGGTGGCCCCTTCGGGAAGTGCGCCTGGAGAATCGCCTGCTCGCATTCCCAGTGGCCCTCAGCGACGGACCCATCCTCCCTAACCAGCCCTTGGTCAGTTTTGTCAATGCGAGGCATCGTGTACCGCGCCGCCGTCCACACCTTGTAGCCATCCGCCTCCTGAAGGAATCGGTTCCAGCAGTCCCTTTTTGCCTTCCTTATCGCCCTTTGAAATTCTCGTCTGGCCACCTGCACCTATGAGATCCCAGCTACCCTCCACTTTCTCCTTGCCCTTCCCTGTTCCTTTCTTAGCTCTTTGAGAATTGGGTTCCACCATGGCTTTGACCGCGAGCACCACCTCTTCTTCCTTGTGTGCCGGTCCTGTGTCGCAGTCATTGCTTCCCGGATCTCTCCGGCCGCTCTCACTACCTCCTCCTCTGTACTTTTGTCCATCAGGATGGGGGACCGCTTTACCATGCCAATGTAGCACTCCCTTGCCTTCTGCCTCCTCACCCCCGCCTTCCTTCTTCCCTCCTCGTCCTCCTCTTTTGTGGAGTCCCACCCAAAAATATCCCACCCTGTCTTTTCTGTGCTCGTGTCTGCCCTCGGGGAAGGGGTTCCCAGCGCCTGCCACACGATGAGCTTGTCATCTGAACCGATCGCCTCTTCACCAAGCAGGCACCAGTTTAGCTCCATGTTCGGCGAGGACAGGGTGAGGTCAATGATCGAGTGGTCCATCGCCCCTGGTCCAATCCTCGTGGCCTCTTCTGTGTTCCACACGAAGAGGTCCTCTTCCTTGATGAGTCGCTCCCAGAAGGTGTGGTTTCTGGAACGTGTCGCCCTGGGGTTCCACATCTTACTGTGCGCGTTCATGTCGCCAGCAATGGTCACCCTTCGGTGTCTGGCGATCTCCCTCCAGGCCGCTTGCTGCGCCGGTCTGACCGCCTCGCTCCCTACTCTTTGGTTATAGACGTTGGCGATGATGATGGCATCCCCACCTGGGGGGACTACTTCCACCACCTGGACGTGATTCCCACTTGCTCTCACGAGATCCTTCAGCTCTGTCACCCGGCATCGCGACGCCCGGTTGACTGCTATCCAGCACTTCGCTGCCACACCCTGCTCCCCTTTTATGAACGTGAAGCTGGGGTGTGACCGTGTACCGTCCTTCTCCCTCTCTCCTCTGGGCTCCTGGATGAGTACCAGATCCGCTCCCCTTCTGACCGCCGTTTCCAGCACCGCCTCCACCACCTGCCCGCCCCTAACGCAGTTGTGCTGCAGCGCCTTTAGCAGCACTGGGGTTCCCGTGTGGCCCGCCATCAGACGGCTACGGGTGGGGCGGTGCCACTTGGTTCCTCTTCGGCGATCTCCATCGCGTCCTCCGTCCATTGTGGGGCTGCTGGGTTGCCTCCCGCGTCAAGTGCAATGACCGCTGGGGGCAGGACGTCCTTAGCGCCTGGGACCCAGCTGACTTAAATATCTAGATTGGATACGAGTGTCGCTTCAACTTGTACTGATCCATCTCACTTCATCACCTTATCTGTTCATTTCGTTGCAACCCTCTCTCCCCCGTGAGAATTCTCTATTTCAGCAGTGATGGGGTAATTTTCTCAACAATCGGTGCCGCGCGTCCTCCCACCGCTCATCGAGGGCCGTCATTCCGACCCAGTCGGCCCTTCCTTGCGGTTTGATGGCGGTGTTTAGCGTGTCGTCGCCGAGGCCTGCGGCTCTGCTGAGGTTGCCCGCATCGCCGTACATGCGGTTCTCCTTTTTCGCCACCACCGTCTGCGACCGCTTCGGAATAGACAGCGCCGCAGCCGGCCCAACCCACTCTGCGGTAGCCTTTCCCGTTCCCAACTCGTGTGGCTCCATCTCTCCTGCTGGCTGTCGGGCGCAGGTGTCGTTGATTTCCGGGGCAGTCGCCATTGCCATTTGTGCTGCTGCTCCGCCGGCGCGGGGGGTTTTGTTCGCGACTGCAGCGTTCTGCTAGCGTACTAGCCTTTGCGCTCTATGTATCCTTTATACTACAGCAATATGTACCGAACCCTGTGTCTACAGCGTCGAGACCCAAATTACCCTGGTAGGAGCTGAAATCAGAGCCTTCTCTCATCAAAGTTCTGTTGCCAATTAGCCTTTCCTGCCTCCTTCCCTCCCGTTCCGCGACCACCTGTTGGATTTTGTTTTTTTGTTTATTCATACTCGCATGCGTCCTAGATAGATCATGGCGGCGTACACTTTTTACCCGGTTTCCCTGTCCGCAGTCCGCGCGAGGCGGCTCGTTGCAAGCTCCCCTTGTGCCCTCCGCCCAGGCCCTCCTGAAGAAAATGGATGCGCACCAAGGAAAGAGACCACCTGTTGGACAGATGGTGTAGATAATGCCAGCGGAGGTTGGAGAAATACAATTGTCATGTAGCTGTTTGTATGTAAGAAGAATTAAACAACCTGAACGGTTAATCGAGCTTGCGTCTGCTCCGCGCCTTACCTAATTGCTTAAACGATCTTGGTGCGCTTCAAATCTTATCGGCACAAGCCAGGTTGGGCGGCGGGTTGCGCCACAACGGGCTGCGGCGCGGACAGTGGAGTGGATCGGGCTTCAAAGTCTTCATTTATTGCATCCGACCTTTCTAGATCACGGCAAATTCCGCTGAGGATCTGTCAAAGATAATCGAGTGGTAGGGTGTGTAGGAACTCCGTTGCTTGTTATTTTCACCATAGCGAGGACCGCTCTCTATACATACATGCAGAAGCAAGCGCATTATCCATCACCAACTCGTCCAGATACCCTGGGTGGTAACTTGCCACCTCCGGTCTAGATGTCGCCGGTGGCGGCTTGCCGCGTCACCAGTGGCGAATTGCCACCTCCGCCACCTGATGACTTCTGGACGCAACTGAGCGCCACGGTCTCGTCAAGCCTAGGCTGGCTCTCGACCCATATATCCGGTGGCGGCTTGCCGCGTCACCAGTGGCGAATTGCCACCTCCGCCACCTGATGACTTCCGGACGCAACTGAGCGCCACGGTCTCGTCAAGCCGACTGCGTGCGTCCAGTCCGTCGCCACGTTCGGATCCGAGCTGTGGTGGAAAGGAGGAAACGTCCGCGGCACAACGGGCCGCGCAGAGGAGCTGCAGCTGCTGGTCAACCAACAGGCCCGGGCGACAACGGGAGCCTTCCGGACAACCAACCTGGGAGCTCTGTCGATGTATTCCGGACTCAGGCCAGCAACCAATCAGCTGGAGAACAGGCAGCGGCGGTTTGGGCTGCGGCTGCTGAGCCTTCCGGAGGGAGACGAGGCCAGAGGGATCGTCAGCGCGCGAACGGCGATCGGTAAGAGGCCGTCGACAGCCTTAAGCTACTCCTGGATGGAGACGGAGCGGACGGTCCTGCCGGAGGAGCCAGAATCCTTCGATGCCGCGCTGATCCAAGAAGAACGGGAGGAGGCGAAGAGGGAGGCGGAGAAGAAGAGGCCGCGAGTCGTCCTCTTCACCGACGGGTCACGACTGGAGAACGAAGCCGCTGGATACGCAGTGGCATCGAAGAACGGCCAAACCTGGGAAGGCATCAAGACCCACATGGGGTTCAACCAGGAGGCTTATGATGCGGAATGCGCGGCGTTGTCGCGCGCACTGGAGAACGCCGGAAAAAGGGCCCCGGTTCCGAAGCACGTCACCATCTTCACCGACGCACAGCCGGCGATCAAGAGGATGGCATCCGATGAGCCAGGACCGGGGCAGAAATATGCATTGGAGACGAGAAAGCACATCGCCACGTTACGACGAGCAGAGCCAGGCATCACCATTGAGATCAGGTGGTGCCCGGCGCACGAAGGGGTGGAAGGGAACGAGCAGGCCGACAGGTGGGCCAAGCTCGCGGCAGACGAGCCGGACACCCCGAGGGTGGAATGGCCGGAGGGGGTACGCCCCAGATCCCTAGCCAACATCAGACGGGAGATCTCCGAGAAGAAGTGGGCAGAGGCGCGACAGTGGGCAGGAGGCCGGACCTCCAAGGAAAAATATAAGATGCCGAAAAGCCAGAGGCCGGACGGCACGGTTGCTGGGAACGCCAAGAGGCTCGCCTCGAGGTTCTACCAGCTGAAGACGGGGTACTGCCTCACGGGCCAATACCTGCACTGGACGAAGTCCCGTCCGACCCCCCAGTGCTGGTGGTGCCCGCACCCCAGGCAGACAAGAGAACACCTCTTGAAGGGGCGCCCGAAGTGGAGGAAGCAGCAGAGGGTGCTGTGGAAGGAGGTGTGGGAAGAGACCTGGAAGGGGAGGGGGAGGCTGAAGGCTCACGAGCTCTTTGCCGAACCAGGGGCGAGTCAGGCGGTACTGGACTTCCTGTCCTCTACGGACGTCGGGAGGACAGTGCCGGCTGTGGAAGAGGAAGGGGATACGGAAAGTGAGGCGTCGGAGTGGGAGCTCCGGGAGAAAGCGGAGCGGGAAGAGGAGAGGAGGGCGGAGGAGCACGGCGTCGAGGACGAAGGGAGGGAGGAACACCGGTTATTCCTCCCCACCCCGCCGTTCATGGGGCCGGCGGAAGCGGAGTAAGGGGTGGTCGTGTCTGTTGTCCTTTTCTTTGTACTTTCCTTGTTGCGCGGCGATTCTCACGCGGGACAGGCCTGGGCGGAGGGCAGAGGGATGCTTGCACTGTGCCGCCCTGTGCGGCGGGGAAACGGACTGTACATATGGGCTACGCCCCTCGTCATGATCTAAATAGGTCGCACACGAGTAATGAATAAACAAAAAAAAAAAAAAAAAAGGTTTCGTCAAGCCTAGGCTGGCTCTCGACCCATATATCCGGTGGCGGTTTGCCGCGTCACCAGTGGCGAATTGCCAACTCCGCCACCTGATGACTTCCGGACGCAACTGAGCGCCACGGTCTCGTCAAGCCTAGGCTGGCTCTCGACCCATATATCTGACAGGATCTGGCTACAAAGTTTACACGTCACGAGTCTCGGTAGGTAACCGGTATCAGAGTATGAACAAACAAAAATAAGATTGCGTACACGACGAGCTTCATGGCAAAGTTATGGCCAAACAAGAAAAGACCCCACCGACGAGCACCCGCAGCACCAGTACACGTACGAGTGACTTAAGGTTTCCAACAGCGCCTGCCACGAGGACGGCTAACGATCCAGCCCCAACACCCCGATCGCGAGCCTCCAACACCCCGATCGCGAGCCTCCAACACCCCGATCGCGAGCCTCCAACCTGGCCACTGCGCTATCCAGCTTCCTCCGCAACAGTCTCTCTTAGACGCAGTCAACCTTCCAGTGCCTCCTCTCGACCTTCTGTACCGCAGGGGGGGGGGGGGGGGATCACTCGATCCTCTCGTAGCCGTCGAAGGTGATCTGGCTACCGCGGGTATTTTTAAAGGTGAAAACGCCAACGACGTTGCTTTCCAAGTCGACCATGTACTCCTGCTCGGTGATGACGCTGGATCCTATCAAGCGGCTCACGCTGAACCTGTAACTGCTACCGCTTCGAATCCCGGAACCGCGCGACAGGTCAATGACGGCGTCGGTTTTTCGCTTCACACTCACTTTGCACTCCCACACCTTCTCACTTCCCGCGGCGTCCATAACCAGGAGATGTGCGGGGAGCGTCCTTTCGTTGCGTAGCTTAACGTAACGGATCGGTTGGCGCTCAGGGGGGATTTCGTGTGACATTCTCGAGGGGGGAATCGATAGTGAGGATGAGATGAGGCCCATTGTGGCATGCGCTGCGGCGAGACTATATCATGCGAGAAGACGAATGTTAGAGTACCTCCAATTGATGGAGGATGCTGCAGCTTGTCGATATTCTGGCCCCGCGCCGTTGGTGCTTGTCGGCGCTTGCACTATGCGAAGTTGTGGGGAGCTCCAGTTGACCAAGGTAGAAGCTTGCTGCATCCTCGCAGTTGAAGATATGCGGTGGTTCACGAGCGATCAGGATCGGTCGAGCCCGGAGAGCGTGAGGAAGGTAAAAAGGGCGAGGAGGGTAAAGAGGGCGAGAAGGGTAAAAAGGGCGAGGAGGGTAAAAAGGGCGAGGAGGGTAAAAAGGGCGAGGCAGGTGAAAAGGGCGAGGGTGCCAAAAGGGCATATTCTTGTTGAAGGTTATCGCCGTTTTTGTGTGTGTGGGTTCTCGAGACTTCTCCCAGCTCGACGGAATTCTTCTATCCGCAGCGGTAGGTAAGATAAGGGAGAGAGAGAGTGATGAGATTCTTCACGGTGAGGATGTTGGGGGGACAATCTTTTTTTGGGTTTTCTGTGCAGTAGTATATCGAAGTACAGAACTAGAAAGGCAGAGCAGAACACAAAGTACATCTCGCTGCTTCCGCGCTTTGTCCCCATTGGGCTCCTGCTTTAGCTCCTCCGACGTTCGCTATCCCAGCAACACCGCCCACTCAACTCTAGTCGGTAACAGCGCCGTACGTCCAGCGGCGAGAAGCTTTTCCAACAATTCTTTTCCCAACGATGGCGTGTACTGTGGAGAGGATTAAGACATGAGGGTACGGAGAGGATAATATTAGGGGACTTGCTTCTTCCAAGTTTTGTACCTCGGCAATCCGAAGAATCGGATCGTCTTCTAACTTGTTCACTGGCCCCCGCACAGTCGGAACTCGTCGGTGCTGGTGCTGCATTGCGGTGTAGCGGCAGCAGGAAGAGAGGGAAAGAAGACAGCAGTACATTCGATAAGGATGTCTAACAGAATCGGTCAAGATATGCTACGCGGAACCACACAAGTATTAGGTTCTGCCGGCACACTAGTGTGTATGCAAAACACGCCTGAACGCTAAATTCTCCAATCCTACCTCCAGCACTATGCGATGGTTGGGACCTTAGGCTGATAGATTACGCAGAAGCACGGCGGCATTCTGTCCCCGCGCTCGTCCGTGCTCGCACTATGTGAAGGTTGGGGGACCTTCAGTTGAGCCAGGGGGCAGAGACTTCAAGACTTGTTTTCACTCTGGCCCAATGTCGTCTGCGGTTGTCTGTGCTCTCAAAATCGTATTGACTTAGCCGGTGGAGGTGTCTGTGTTGGAGGATTCACTAACCGATATGACCTAACCTAGACAGACTGATTAGTCTTCAACCCAACCGCAGCTCTCACTCCCCGGGTAGCAATGGGCAGCAGTGCTGAAATCGCCGGAATATCGTCTTAGCAAGCCAGATGGAAGTTAGAGCCAGTGCCTCTGCCTGGCTTCACCAATACGTTTCGTCACTCATATCCGAAGAATGGTCAGCTGCGTGCGTTTGCACTAAATGCGGAGCTTACTTATTGTCAGTATGAATCACGGTCCATAAAGCCAATATTTTTGTTTATACTATAATGAGGCAGAGATTCAGTGGTGACAGTAGCATGACCGTGGTGAAAAGAACCGTGTAATTAAAGGGAAACTTTAACCTCATGAGAATGCAGTCTGAAAATGTTCGTTGGACCACGTACGTCTCAAGTTGCTAATGACAATTCTCTAAAATTGGGGTATTCACGTGGAATATTTGGGTTACAATTATGGGCGTCCGGAGATGATGGGCCGGAGACGACACGTCCGGAGATGACAGCCGCCTGAGTCCCCGAGCAACGGCTCGGGACGCAGTCTTCCGTCCTTCCCCGCTGGCGAGCCCCTCAGGCCCGTTGTCCATAGAGAGAATGTTCCTCCTTCGATGTTGTATCAATCAATCAATTCACTATTTTCATCTTTATCGATCCCTATATTCCGACATTTTGAGGACGACCGTATTGCCCCCAAGTTTACTATATGCGTCGCAGGCTCAACGCTTGAGCGGCAATGAAATACTAGACAAAAGATGTGGCATTGAAACACAAGACGTGGCACTCTTAAAAAATGCTAGTATCACTATTGATACCTACATTCTACTAGATTCTGCAGCGATTCTGGTTCCGATCTTGGTGTCCGATGCGGGCTGGATACCGTATCCATCTTCAATACTAAAGTACTAGGCCAAAAGTTTCCGTACACCCAGGTACAACTGCCCATGATGCCCTCACTCAACCTTCTCGATCCCCACAACCACAATTTAGAAAGTCTCAGTAGTTGGCATACATCATGAAT
>Ga0307508_10005586_pt1 | contig 11934 bp, 8 predicted proteins | sample 9_EM_MG_FD_203089 | JGI IMG/M metagenome (GOLD analysis project Ga0307508, IMG submission 203089) | Populus trichocarpa ectomycorrhiza microbial communities from riparian zone in the Pacific Northwest, United States - 9_EM | ecosystem: Host-associated > Plants > Roots > Unclassified | place...
AGGTTATTTCTAGCCAAACATATTTATTACTTTCCTTTGAGTCAAAAATTAAAAAAAATACTTAAATCAATCAGCAAAACTGATTGATACCAAAACAGAACCTTATTGAATTTGTGAAAGTTTTAAACTACATCTCTTGATCATTGTCACATCACATCACATCATCAACTGTGATATGGTTATCAAGAGTACAAACTTTTTCAAGAAGTAATGGAACAATTTACACCCCTGCTGAAAAATGAAATACAAGTCCAAAAGGAAGAAAGCTCATGCAACACCAGGCCATTTTGTTCTACCAATTAAAAATTGTTTTATATATCCAAAATTTAAGGCGCACGAGTTTTTAATGACAGATCAAGTTTCAAAATGCAAGCCATTCTTTCGCATAACTGACAGATCAAACTTCACCTCTAACTTTTTGTGGAGTAAGTGCATTGAAGGTTGATTGGACAAAATTCTCCAGATAATTAGGTTGCTTGAACACCTTCACCTGAAAAGAACCAAAAAAAAGGAAAAAAAGCAATTGTAACAACTGCAACAAACGCGCAGGAGAAATTCAACAAAAAGATAATTCAATCGAATAGGAACAAACAAATAAAAAATGAAATCAACAGACAGAGATCGGATTCACAAATATTCAATTCAAATACAATAAATATAATCTAGAAAATCAAAGAAAAGACTCGAAAATGAAATGCGACAGATCTGATTGCAAATTGAGAATAACAGAAAACGAATAAGAAAAAAGAACCGAACCTTCTTGCGAAGGCCAGAAGTTCCAGGTTTCTGGCCATCGAAAGGCGTAGTCTCCACTCGTGAAACATTGAACAGCACCATTTTTTTCTTTTTTTGGTACAGAGAGAATAAGAAGAAGAAAGCGAAACGTAAACAGAAAGCGTCTGCACTACAAAATTCTGGTGCTTAAAAGAAGAGTTGAGAGAAAGGAAGGATCTATGACGAGGATTATTCGATGTGGATGGACAATTTAAACCCCCCACGTAACTCCCCACGTAACCTTCCAAGTTTGAAACCATGTCCTTTATGATTCAGCTGGCTCGATGGTTAACAGTGGAGCGGTGTCTGGTAACCTTTCTGAGAGTGACAGTGAAGCAAAAGACCGATTCCCTCGGGGTTTTTTTTTCTTTATCTTTTTGAAAACCAAAATTTTAGTCTCCAAGCTATATACTTATTGTCGATTGAGTTTCAGAACAATACTAGATTGGGGCAAAGCTGCGAACTGCCCAAAGTTTCTTCGACCTTAAAAAAATGCTAAGATAATGTAAGCATTAATAAAAATGCTAATATAATCTTAGACATGAAATTAAGATATTCTCACATAAAAAACAAAAAAATATGAAAACTAATTTCCTAGATAACCATGACACATTTATTCTCCAACTAAGACAAAAGAATAAAGAAGAAAAAAATATTCTTTAAAGCTCAACCATTACTCCAACAGCTACACATGATACCATTAGAAATAACACGTGTAATTATTTTATAATATTTAAAAATAAAAATATTTAATAAATATTACATTTTTAAAACTTAATGCATCAAATTATATTATTTCATTATTTTTTTTATTGTGGTAATTGCTGTACTTATCCAATATCTTTACATAAATTATGAGGAATAAAAACCACAATGAAAATAATGGCCGGGCCTTTAAAAAGGCCAGGCTAGCATAGGCCCAGATCCAAATTTAAACATGGTCTAAAATGAATCGACTAGGAGGTTGGTCAAAACCATGCGAACATACATCACAGCTGCCCAAAAAATGCAAGAGGGAATCTCGAGGCTCCTTTATCATAGCCTCTGGCACGACTCACGAGCGAGGAGCAGTGACCCGATCTCGCAATGAAATTTCAAAACCTGCCATAGCCCGCCTAATTTTTCAATTGTCCAATTATTCAAAAGAAGAAAAAATGTATAACGCATTCAATCCTGCCATCCAAAAGGTATCATGCTGGTCATATGCTGCACCAAACATGAAGGCTGTAAAGGTTCCACGCAATTTATTTCTTTAGAAAAAAAAAGTAAAAGCCCACTCAAATGGCAAACATTAAAGATACTTTCACCTGCCACTTCCAAATGTTGCTTCTTTAAAACACACCAAAAAAGAAAAAAAGAAACCACTTAATTTCGAAGCCTTGATAAATTAAACAAGCACCATGAACAGTACACACATAAAAAAAACAAAAGCAAGCGCGAAAAAATTATAGCAAAAGCGAGTTCTTTTATACCGCATTTGAAAATATGATAAAGATTAATTTTTATAATAATTTAAAATATATTAAAATAATATTTTTTATTTTTTAAAATTTATTTTTATTATTAATACATCAGAAAAATACTTTCAATAACTTTTTTGTAAAACATAAATGGACGGCAAAAACCAATACAATCTTAGTTTGCTTTTTTTTAGAGAGAGAAAAGGATAGCGATAATAAAGGGGACAGATACACGGCGGCTGATCAAATTTACAAGGCAAATTAAATTAAAATTACAGGAGTCGCGTGATCCAACCCTCCCCCTTCAAGCTCCACATTACAATAACGCTAACCCCCATTTTAATTTAAACTCAGAAACCCAAGAGAAAAAAAAATAGAGCTAAACTAAAGCTACAACATCAATTAGTAGTTCTCTTGTTTACCTAAAAAAAACACGAAAAGATTGAAGAAACTAATTCCTATCTCTACTCCTCACTCACTCTCTCTCCCTCTCTCTCTCTACTCCTTTAAATCCACTCAACCAGCGACGGGGGCCACAGCCGGCTTCACCTTAGGCGGCCTTCCCCTCCCTCTAGGCACACCGCTGGGCGGAGCAGCACCAGAACTCACAGCGGGAACCGGCGTATTAGCGTTCTTTGGTGGACGACCGCGTGGCCTGCCACTTCCAGGACTTGCCGTCTTCTTTTTAGGGGAAGCCACAGGTGCGAAAGGATCCCTTGGTTTGGGAGGGCGGCCACGTGGCCTGGGAGGTCCAGCAACACTTCCAGGTGGGGTTGGAAGCTTAGGCTTGGGAGGGCGACCTCTACCTCTCTTTGGAGGAGCGTTAGGGTCAGGCTTCATGTAGTTGTTCTTGACCAAGACCAGCTGACCACTCTGCTTCAACTTGTTTAAATGGTGAGAAAGTAGTGTGCCGTGTGCAGGAGGCAGATCGGGGTGTGTTGACTCAATTTGTTTCGAAATTGATGTCTTGCTTGACCCTTCTTTCTCGTTCAACGCCTCGACAGCTGCCATAATCATCTAAAACCAGAAGGAAGAAAAAACACTACATTATAAAGTAGTCAGAAGTAAAAAGTAAAACAAAGAAATAACATCGATTGTCTTGTAATGAAATGGTCACCTCAGGGTACTGAGGGATAGTGGAGGATTGTTGCTGTGACTGTTGTTGGGGTGGAGCTAGTGCTGGAGGAGGAGGTGGAGCTACTGCTGGAGGAGGAGGCTGGAGGTTATTAGAATCTTCAGTGGTGGTAGCCATGGAAATTGACATTTGTTTTCCTCGGGAGAAGGAAATGGAAGGAACTGTGTTGTTTGGTGTGGAGAGGGGAGGGGTAGGGGGGAGGATTTAAAAGGGAGGGGTTTTGTTGAGGATTGGATGGGGAGGGAAGCGAAGGGATGGAAGACTAGGCGCGAGGAAGGATCTGACGGTTGGGGATTGTGTTTTGGGGTTTTGATCGGTCGGGTATGGTTTGGTTAAAAGGGAAGGACTCGGATTGATGACCTGGTCAAATTTGTCAAATTTGAATTTACGGTGTTGTCCCTGTTTTTTGAATTTATGTGTTTGTACAACATTGAGGTGTTGGTTGCCTGTGATGTATAACGTGGGAGTTAAGGACGTGTTGCATTTTTATTGGTGGTAGAAAATAGAGATGGAAGTCGCTGGGAAAGTTGTTAACACTAGTTGAATGTTTAAGATTTTTAACGTTTTTTTATTTAGAAATGTATTAAAATAATATTTTTTATTTTTTAAAAATTATTATTATTAATATTATCTCAAAAATATTAAAATATCAAAAAAAAATTATAACAAGAACAAAGATCGAATTTAATCAAACGGCCAAACACTCCCTAAATGAAGCCCACGTGATAACAAGGTTCTCTGGTTATTGGTATTCTAGGACCCAGATCCGGCATCCAAGTGCGGGAAATGGGGTCCGCTTTAGTACCGGAGATAGGTGATTCTCTGCATCTGAGACGTACGTGAGAATCTCTAAGAGATCGAATAGTGGTTGAGCTTGGTGATGACTTTGCATAAATGACCGAGCTTCCTCCACCGTCAAGGATCAGCGAGCTCTCACCGCTCGAATTCAACGATCATTGTTGATCGTACCATTAAGATAAAAAAAAAATCTGTTTGTTTTTGTGATTTTAAACCTGTCAAGTTTATTGGATTAGATTAGAAAAACTAATACAAGGTTTAATTTTTAATTCATGCTAGGTAAAGAGTAATGTTGGGAAGTTTGAAGATTGATTGTCAAGTCGATTTTATAATAATATTAAATATTTTTTTATAACCTAAACATTTTTTATATTTAATTTTTTTTTTTTTTTTTTTTTTATTCAAGCCATCGGGTGGCACGGTCCTATAAATTAGTATTAAGCCATATACTAAGAGAACTCACGATAAATGCTACGCTCGATTAAGAATTTATGGAACGGGGATAACATTATCCCTTTTTATTTATTTATATTTTGATGTCCATAGCATAATTACCAAGCCCAACCTTGATTATGGATTTGCCTGGTCAGGTTGTTTCAAATTTTTTACATATAAAAAATAACATAATATTATTTCAAACAAAAGTTAAAAAATAAAAATTAATAGAATTGACCCAACCAAGTCTCATCTAATTTAGTTAGGTTATTTAAATTAATACGATTTGATTGAATTAACCGAGCTAACTTAATCTAACCAAATCAACTTTCAAATTAATTCAAAATAAAACTCAGTCCGTGATGACCTCTTTGATCAACATGTTAAATACCATGATGGACAGGTAACTATATATTTATGTGTGGATTAATATTTAATACCTATATCAAATATAAATTTATAAATAAATTAAGATATATCTAAGAATAGAAATCAAATATAAAATACCACGCGTCATTAAAAATAAAATAAAAATGACAAGACTTTAAACTTCCTCGCATCAACGAGTCATTATAGCCTGGACCGACCGAAAACAAACTCATCTCTTGAATTCTACTTATAGCTTTATTGTTTTATAATCTTTCGGTAGTGTTTGACATTGTGTTTTGGAAGTGTTTTTTTTTAAATAATTTTTTTTTATTTTTTTATTTGTTTCAAGTTAATATTTTTTTTATATTTTTAGATCATTTTGATACGTTAATGTTAAAAATAATTTTTTTAAAATAAAAAAATATTATTTTAACATGTTTTAAAATAAAAAATATTTTTAAAAATAACTGTTATCACGTTCCTAAATATTATTTTACTGAAGACCGTTTTACAAGATTGCCACTTCCATTATTACCCTCCCATCGCGTTTTTTAAAGTAACTTTTCTCATGATTTTTTTCCATAAAAAAAAAAATCGATGACGATTTGATAATTTAGGAGCGTGCCCATGACTACACCCTTAAATCCTCCTATTTTAAAGTGCGCAAGTTAATATTTTAGCTTTTCGCTTAAGAAAACCATTAATTTATACATGTATGTGTGTGCGTGTGTGTGTGTGCGTGTGTGTGTGTGTGTGTATTTGCTTGATTAAGAGTACTTATAATTTTAACTCCTCTCCTTTAGTTAAATACTTAAACGTAGAAGATTCATATTGAGTTGCGGTTTTGAATCTCACATCAAAAGGGTCTAATAATGTGACTCGTTCACCTAATTATTTATGACGACTACAATACATATATGCACGGGAATTTTACAGGGACTTGTTTGTCGTTCAAGTCATTGAATGGACTAGTAGCATTATTGATTATCTTTCAAATAACAAGTAATTTTTCTGGATATATAAAAATAATTTTTTATCTGTATTTTTTTAGTATCAATGAAATTTTTATTTATTTTCTCTACAAAAATATCATTTTATTTCTTAAGCACTTATACTTTATGAATTTTTTAATTCAAACTCTTGAATTATAGAAAATAACCTTTTTTATTATGGTGCAAGCCAAGCTCTTGTAAAGTATCGGAAGCCAGTCGTGAGGAATAAAAAAAAGGTATAAAAATAGGTTGGTGGCTCCTCATTGTACTAAACTACTAATCCAGTACAAAAATTGCGCTCGTCAAGAATTTTTTTTGAAAATTAGCATACTGACAGGGATAATTTTTTTTTATAAAAAAACTATAGTTTTTATACTTGACCCGGTTCAAGGTTCGGGTCTCGAGTTTTGACCAGGTTAATTTTTTTTTAATCAAAACGACGTTGTTTTAATAAAAAAAAGCAAAAGTTAACGGATCGCAATCGGGTTTTTAACCGGGTCGCAACCGGGTCACCCGTCGAGTCATGCTGGGTTTTTCCTTCCCCTATTTTTATTCAACCCGGCCTCGTTCCAGTCCTAGGTTGGCCAGGTCCCGGGTCGACCCGCCGAGTCAGACCGAATTTCAAAACTATGATAGTTTCCCCTCGTAAGTTTTTTAAAAACTATATTCTTGTTCGGTGAGGTAAAATAAAATTTAGTAAATTGTTTTTTTATTTAGAATTATTTTGATGTATTAGTATATATATATATATATATATTTTTTTGAAAAAAAATAGGTGAGACAGGTAAAGAACCGTAGATGAGAATTGCGTTTTTCTTTAAATAATACAGTGAGTTTTTGTCTTCTTTTTTTAATGATACACTTGAGTATTTTAATTTATTTAAATACCGTCGTTCTCAACCGCAGCTTTTTGCTTCTGTACTATTTTTCAAAAATAAATTTCCCCGGTGGTATTTCCATTGTGTTTGTTTGGAAAAACACCGCAAAGTGTGGTGGTATATTTCTCATGCCCATCTCTGTTTTTCCCCGGGGAGATGTACGGAACTTCCCCTGCTCGTTTGGTCAGCTTCCTGAGCAAGTGTCCTTGTGTACGCCTTCTCTAGAATGAGTATGCTATATCCTGATGAGAGCCCTAAAACTTCCAAGTATGCTACAGTCCTTTCGTTTCAGCAAAAGACCATCTTACTGCCACAACAACAACGCAACATTCCAGACAGACGTTCACAGGAATTTGACTCAAATCCTCATCGTCCTCCCTTGTGATACGTTTTTTGTAAGGAAAAAAAAAGGCCAACTCTTGACCATTCTGTGAATGCCCATCTTCCCTATCTAATAAAGTAACTAGGAGAACTGAGGTTCCACAATTGCTTCTATTTAACCACTAATTTTCCGTTAATATTTACACAGTAAAAGACTCAATTTTATACCTCTATGCTACAAAAAGAATAATAATAAAAAAAATCATATTCGAATTTGCTTAGCTTTCAATTGGACGTTTACCATGAGGATCTAATCTGGGGATTGTATGAGCTGAGGTAGATGCAGTGGCAGTATTAGTATTTGAACTCGAATCAAATGTACGGGAATCAGATTCACCAAATGTTCTAGCAGTATCGGATGTTCCAGCAGTCGAAGACATTCCTGCTGGTCTACGAGCTCTCCTATATCTAGAACCAGGAACTCCAGGTCTGGTTGGTTCTTCTAGACTGCAAGTTTTCTTCGACAACAGGACAACAATACGCCGCATATCTGGCCGTAACTGTGGGTCACCTTGTGTGCATAGCAGCCCTAAATGAACACAAGTTTTTACTTGTTCAGCAGCTGCTGAGGATGCTAGTACTGGGTCCATAATCTCCAGACTCCTATTTTTTTTGTGAAGCTTGTATGCCTGCACCAACAGCAAACCAAAACTTATAACCACGCGAAGGCTGGAAAACACAATAATAGAACTATACAATTCCCCAAGTGCTTATCCCAAGTAGTAGTAGACACCAGCCATTTCAGAACAGACATGTAAGGTTCTCCCTAGTCATAAATAAGGTTGCACACGCAAGTTTATTGAAAATGATTTAGGCGCCTCAACTGGAAACAATTTCCCAAAGGCAGCTTTACCATTCCATTGAGCCTTTAGGCAGGTCTTCCCACATCAACGCAGATATACTATCCAATGCCACGTGGATTTTATAGCTCTTTCCAAGATCACACAACGTTTACCTTTTATTTTTCCTGGTCTAGGCTATCTTTGACATTTTCATTTATCAATTTATCTTAGCTTCAGGTTCACCAAAAAAAAAAAAAACGACCAGGAGTGGTGAGCAGAATTTAGGAATAAGTTCATTCAACCAACTTGCTCAGTACTTTTGTACATGTCCAAAACAATGTTTACTGGACATAACCTTAACTCAAATGTAGACAACTCATCAGCCAAATTTTTGTTTCCACTTTTCTCCTAAACCAAATTAAACAAAGGCAAAAGAGATGATTGGAGTCTCAAACCGAAAGCATTATTAAAATTGATAAACACGAGTAAAAATGAAACCTAAAACACCATAAAGCACCATGATATGAATTAGTTAAATGATGAATCATGTCCTTACCCAATCAAGTAGATTCTGTGCATCAGCATGCTGTTGACTAAATGTTGAATTTCGCTGGCCACTGATCAGCTCCAGAACCAAAACCCCAAAGCTAAATACATCTGCCTTCACTGATAAATGTCCATGCATGACATACTCTGGAGCCATATACCCACTGTCACCAATCATAAGCGTATTATAATATCATTCACAAGCTTTATCATAAGCACTTGGACTCTGTCCAGTGATAAAAATATGGCCTATATTATTGTGGTTGGAATTGAAAACATACTTGGTACCAGCAACACGGGTGTTGACATGTGTTTGATCTTCAGGGAAGAGACGGGCCATGCCAAAATCAGCAATCTTAGGAACCCATTTATCATCCAGTAAAATATTGCTTGCCTTGATGTCACGGTGGATGATGCAATTGTGTGAATCCTCATGAAGGTAAAGCAAACCCCGTGCAATGCCAATTAGTATATCATATCTCCGATTCCAATCAAGCAGTTGTCTTTTATCAGATTCTGCATGAAAGTGATCACAATGACTTTTTTGTTTGGAAGGACGGTAATGTTAATGAAAAACCCAGTTGAATGGGGCATACATGTTCAAAATCAACTTTAGAAATAGACAAGTCAAAACCTCAAGAACTGTCTCTCTAACAAGGTGAGCTAGCTGACAAAGACACAAGTTATTTATGAAACTACGATGGCAACAACATTTTTCTGGATTGAGTTCACGATGTTGGAATAGGTGATGAGCAAGGAAATCATCTATGCCTTACAAATATTTAATTCTGAAACAAGAGATCATGACTGGAAGCTAATTAAACAAATCAAAAGAAAGGTTGGAATGAACATCATAAATAAATTAGAAAGAAAATAAGATCAGCTGAAAGTAAAACTTGTTTTTTTTTTTGTTTTTTTTAACTAACTATTGTATTGTTAGTTTCTTGGCACCAAAATTTAGATCATGAATGTGCCACTAATTCTGCATCACAGGTTCTCTGGAAAAAAATACTGGTCGTAAAGGAAATGTTGGATTAATTTAATTCAGCCAGGCAGCTGAACAGATCACATTGCTTTACAAATGAACACATATTACATGATCCCTTTTAATCGAAAAAAAAATCACAGGGCTAAACAAATCACTTGAAAATATAGAGCCACTACAACTTTCAAAGGTCCAAAACTCATTAATAACCCCAATCTGAGAAAGAAAATCCAAGTTCATTATATTAAGTTTTGCAGAAACATAAATCGGCTCTGAACAATTGTAGGAATTTAAATTGAAACTTAAACATGCTAGTGTTAGTCAATTCAACTTCATTCAGCTTATAAAAAACAAGTGCAAAATAATGAGACAAAAACATGAAAAAGGAAAAGGAAACTTAGAGTTATAGACTTTTAACTGGTACTTACTGAACAGAAGCTTGTCAAGGCTCTCATTAGCAACATACTCATAAACCAGTAGCTTTTCCACACCATGTGCACAATATCCTAACAAATTAACAACATTTCGGTGCTGGACACGTGATAATAGCTTGGCCTCATTCGTGAATTCTTTCTTCCCCTGATTTGAGCTATGGGACAACTTCTTCACTGCAATCTCTCTCCCATCATCCAACTTCCCCTATGTAAAACATTCCAGAGTCAGAAGAAGGTTCACTTCTTTGGCTAACAAGAGAACTAGGAGCTTTTGCCTCATCAAGATTGAATTCAAGATCAGAGTGTCTAGAAGATTGGGTGAAATATTTGATTACCCTGAAGTGCAATGGAATAGCTTACTAGCAGGCAGCAGCAACATATACATATGGCTTTTCCCTCAAACAAGTTATAAGATCAAAAATGTGCTCTCATTAACTCTACTACAGAGTGATGATCTCTCATTAATATGAAGCTCCTTAAAATTACTAGAACTTAAAAATTTACTACCCAAACATTTGTTTACACTTGCTTCATACAGTTGGATTATTAGGTTGCTTACATCTTCAAGGCTAGAACTTAATGCACATGTTATTTTGTTATATGTCCCTCAGATACCAATGGTATGCATGAATGAGATGAGGACCCAAAAAAGCAATTGCAAACAAAATTTCTAAACACACAAATAATGATAAAATGATACAAATAACCATCAATTCTTCATCTCAAAAAGGGGGGAAAACCCATCAATCCTTGAAAAAAAAAAATCAACAAGATGATAAAACTTCTTCCAGTTCTTTTAAGAAATTTTCAAAGTGACCAGCAGAATTCGGGGTTCACTGCTACACCCAATTACAGAGAAATAATTACCTTGTATACAGGTCCAAATCCACCTTCACCAAGCTTGTGAGTTAGGTGGAAATCTTTGGTAGCAGAGACCAGAGTTTCAAATGAAAACTGCTTCTGTTCCCGTGCAGCAATAGTCTCCATGTCCTCCTCTCCGAGTCTCTCTGGGCAGTCAAGTGACATATCAAAAAATCAAGCACAAAGATCATAAACGGGTTATACACATAGCATCTCAGAACTTACTCCAAAAGAATGCACTGGATTTCTTAATTACCTTTGCTTGAATTGAACTTGAAAGGCTTCAGCAGACTCTTCAAGCAATTCTTGAGCTTTGTCATAGTTTTCAAGAATTGCTAAAAAAAAAAAAAACAAGACCATGGGAAAGTACTACCACAGAAGATAAGCTCCGAAAATTTCAAGTGAAAAAAAAAAGTGATTTTGATTGGTTTCTGGGTATTCAAGTTCTTGAAATTCTTGAAATTCTTGATTGCAATGGGAGAGGTGACTTGACTGTTCGTGGGATTTTTAATAATAAAATTGTTTTACGATTTTTAGGTTTTAAGATGTTTTGTATTGCGGTAATTTAAATTTTTTTAAAATATATATATTAAAATAATTTTTATTTTATTTTTAAAAAATTATTTTTAACAATCACATTTAAACAAAAAAAATTATAGTAAACGTGTTGACCCTTTATTGACTGGCCTTGATTTTTGTAAAAAGTACATTTATTTTGCTTTGTTATTATTATTATATCCATGCGTGCGTGCGTGCGTACATACATCTTTTATTTATATATATATATATATATATATATATATATATATGAAGTCCCTGCGGTCCATATTCTGGTTTTGACATATGTATATCAGCAAGAGAAAAGTCAAAACCAAAATAGGGAGCAGGGGAGTTACCGAGAAGAGGGGGTTCATGTTTTAACCGAAACCAAAAGATTGTGTGTTTGGTGTGCGAGATAAAGATAGAATTACGTGTGCATTTTGGTTACCTACGAGATAAAGACTTTTCCGCCCGAAGCAAATTTGCTTCGGCAAGCAAGTAGAGACAGGTTTTGGTTTTTGTCTGGGCAGCTGGATTTAAAAAAATAATAATAATTTACATTAA
>Ga0307508_10005588_pt1 | contig 11926 bp, 10 predicted proteins | sample 9_EM_MG_FD_203089 | JGI IMG/M metagenome (GOLD analysis project Ga0307508, IMG submission 203089) | Populus trichocarpa ectomycorrhiza microbial communities from riparian zone in the Pacific Northwest, United States - 9_EM | ecosystem: Host-associated > Plants > Roots > Unclassified | place...
GCCGGGCCTCCGTGCGTTCGGGCGCGCTGCGCCTACTCCAAGGGCTTCCTGGCGGCTGCCTTCACCTTCTCCACCCGGCCGAGTTCGGCGTCGTGGACGGTCCGGGTCGGCGAAGGCCTCCGTGAGGCGGAGCTGAATTTCCGGACGGGGGATGCGGGGCCGGTCGAGCCTGTTGCCCGGGTCAACGGCCCGCTGGCCGACGGCCCGGGTCACCGTGGCCGGGATCGCGCGGGACACGGTTGGCTGCAGCTCCTCGACGAGTACGCCCTTGACGGTCTACGCGAGGCTGCCGCCCTCCAGAGATAGCGATCGCAAAACATCTGCTGTCCTGTCTTGGCCTGTCAGCGGCGAATCAGATGAGCCCTTGCCTCGCCTCATCCGGAGGGGCCCTTTTCTCGGCCTGCACCACGTCGAGGTCACTCGAAATCGCCCCTGCACGCGGCCCCTCCAAAGCACTTGCATCGCCACCAAGCAGGAGTGTATCTTTGGGGTAAGGCACCAAACTCTCATTTTATGATTTGTGATCATCGATTAGAATTCTGCCAGAATCCCTCTCCCCTCTGGTCGGGTCGGGTCACAGATCGACGGAAGAGCGATACCCGAGGAGCTTGTCATGCTGCCGACGCCGGCCGAACAAGAGCAGATCGACGCTTTCATTTCCAAAGTCAGGAGCGCCGACGATTCGAAAGTAAGGTACATCGCGCTCTCCGAGCTGTCCGTTATCCATCAGCGGATCAATCCGAAGACCAGTGAGACCTACGCTCCGACGTCGAACAGGAGCCTGATCTCTGCCTACCGGAACAGCATCCGGGAAGCGCTGGGCGAAAACACGCCCGTCCTGCAGTGGCTCCGGTACTCGGAGAAGCGCACAACGGAATACCGCCAGCACCAGCAGGCTCAACGCACTGAGCGGCACCACAACCAGCGCCCGCTGAATGCGGAGGAGCACATCAAGCGGGCCGTGACACTGCTGGAGTACATGGACCTACGATGGTCCACGGCCGCCGCCATCGCCGGCGTCGTCGCCCTCACCGGACGCCGCCCGTATGAGGTCGGATGTGTCGGAGCCTTCGAAGAGGACCCTTCTGACGCGTCGCGGGTCCGCTTCAGCGGACAGGCCAAGACACGCGACGCCGAACGTGCCACCGCGGTCTACTCGTTCCCCGTGCTCGCGGAGCGCGCCCTCGTCCTCGACACCCTCGCGCGTATCCGCGAAACGGTGGACCCGGAACTGACTAACAAGGTCTATTCGCAGCGCTTCGGGAAAAACATCGGGACCGCAGCCAAGCGCTATTTCCAGGACGTGAACGACGACCCCATCATTCCCCGCGAACTGCGCGAAGCCTACGCCGCTTCCGCCTATCACAAGTTCGCCCCCCGGGAGACCACCGAGCTGCAGTTCTACAACGAGGTACTCGGACACGTGGAGGGGGACCTGAACACCTCCGCGTTCTATTTCGCCTTCTATGTCATCGACGGCCAGGAAATTAATTAGGGCGGCGAGCGGGTTCACCGCGTTCCGACACGCGGGAACCCGCTCGCTGTGGGGAGTGGAAACCCAACCGTCCGATAGATCCATTTTGAAACGATCATCCCGGAAAGCATGGCTTTTACCGGCTGTGCGCCGCTCGGGCGGCCACCCCGAGCGGCGCGACGGGCGTTCGGGCGTGGAGAAGGCTGCGCTCCCGCCGTCCTCAGGCCCTAGCGAATCCCGGTGTAGTCCGGTGTAGTTGCGACATTCTCGATCTGTCTACGACATCGCAGGTCCGAGGGCTGCAAGCCTGAGCCTTCTCTCCGGGCGGGTGCTGGTGGCGGCGGTCGTCAACCGCCACAGGCCGAGGGCGGCTCCGTGACGCAACAGGGGCAGCAGGCCGGTGAGGAAGTCGTCGTCGAAGGGCTCGTCGCGTGCGATGGCGGTCGTTACCGCGTCGGTGAGCATGCGGCCCTGGTAGTCACGGTAGGCGCGCGGGTGCTGTCCCGGCAGCCGCAGGGAGACGGCTCGGGCCCGCTCCAGCAGGTCGGCGGGGGCCCTGACCCGCAGGGGCACATCCGTCCGCGGATCTCCCCGCCAGCGCGGCGGGCGGGGGTAGCGCAGCACGGTGGAGATGTGGGTGAGCCGGTCCTCGGGGTGCTCCTGTTCCTGGGAGGCGACGTGCTCGGTCAGCAGTTGACGGACCGTCTCGTCGCGGGAGGTACCCCGCCGGGCCGTGATCCGGCTCAGGGCCTGAAGGGTGCAGGGCGCGATGCGGACGTTGGTCTCTGAGTTGCCGGACACTTCGAGCGGATTCGCCTTCCTCGGGCTCTCACTGCTCCTGGTCACGGTGGTGTTTCAGGTGGTCTGGCCAGGTGGCGGCGGGCTGGCCTGTCGTCGGGGGCCGGACCTGGGCCCGTACGCGCAGGGCCTCGGCGTCCCGCTCGCCGCGCAGGGCGGTCAGCTCACCGTTCAGCTCGGTCCAGCCCGCGGGCGGTTCCGGCTCTCTCACGCAGGAGCCGTCCCACTCGGGCCCGGGCGTGTGGAGCGCGAAGACGCGTCGGCTCAGGTCGAGTTCGTCGTCCCGGAGGATGCGGACTGCCGTCTCGCCGCTGTGGCCGGTGGTGAGCGGGGTGAGCAGGCTGTGGTCGAGGAGGTGGCCGATGCGGCTGTCCCACCAGGACCAGTGGTGACGCGCCTGGGCATCTTGGTGATGGGCGTCGCGGGAGAAGTCGACGACGCTCATGACGCCCGAGCGGCGGATCTCGGCCAGCATCTCGTGGTGGGCGCCGGTGAGCCGGGCAGGACGGCGCGGCTTGGCCGGGTGCGCGGCGGGCTCGGGCAGGCCGGTTTCCTGGCGCAGCCGGGCGTGCATCCCGCTCAGGCAGGCGTCGTGGAAGCGGGAGGACCACCACGGCTCACGGCCTTGTCCGTCGACGAGGTGGAGGAGCCCGGGGCAGATGTCGCACAGGCGTAGCAGCGTGCCGTCGCTGTCTTCGTCGCCGTCGTCCCGGTGCGGCCACCACAGGCGTGGTGCGGGGGCCGTTCGGCCGCACAGGGCACATCCGGTGGCGTGGTGGGGCTCGCCGGCCAGCGTGGTCACGGTCGCTTCGGCGGTCCACCGTTCGCCGCCGAAGTGGTAGTCCACGGGGCGGGCAGCTCCGCCCAGGATCATGCAGGTCTCGCACAGTCCGAGCGGGGAGGCGCTGACGGGCCGGCCGGGCGGGGCCACGCGTTCGGCCGGAACGTCCCGGCGGCACCAGGAGCAGTGGGTCAGCGGCCCGGGGTCGGCCGGGCGGGCGTAGGGGGCGGTGGGTGTGGCCTGGATGGTCAGGTCGCGGTCCTCGTGGAAGAGCAGCGGCCCGTCGGTGTCCTCGTAGGGCATGAACAGGCAGACGACCTTGCTGCGTCCGGCGAGCGCCAGGCGGGTCTGGAAGTGCCCGTAACCGACCATGTCCCGGAGCTGGTCGCGTTCGCCGCGGTCCTCGGCCGCATCGTGCCGACGGTGTTCGGCCTTGGCCTGCTCCACGGGGTCGGACAGGCGGGGGCGCAGCGTGACGGCCAGGTCGACGTGGAGGACCGGGTCCGCGTCCGGATCCGCGAGGGCACCGACCGCGCGGATCTCCTTCACCCAGTACAAGGTGGCGTCCGGGTCGTCGTTGATCGCGGCCGCCGCCCTGACCACCCCGGCGGCCAGCGCGTCGGCGCGGCGCCGGCTGGAGGGTTTGCGGCCGGAGGCGAAGGCGAGGACCCTGCCCGCAGGGGTCAGCTTCCAGCTCCGGTAGTCGTGCCGCTCCCAGGAACTGCCCCGCCGGTCCTCGCCGTTGGGGCCGCTCAGCAGCCCGGCCCGTACCAGACGGCGCAGGTAGGCAACGGTGTCCTCCTCGGACCGATGGAGCGGACCGGTGAGTTCACGGACACGGACGCCATACGGGTCGGCGCGCTTGAGGACGTCGCGGGCGGCGCGCACGTCTCGTCCGCACAGGGGCGCGCCGAGGTCGACGACGAACTCGCCCTCGTAGCCTCCCATGAGGCCCAGGGCCCGCAGGGGCGGCCTGCCGGAGGGGCCCGCCGCAGCCTGCTCCAGGTCGCGCAGCAGCCGTTGCTCCGCCCCGGCCCCCGCCTGCCCGGGGATGCGGGGGCTGATCACACGTGCCGCTTCTGCCGGGCGGGTACCGGCGCTGGTCTCGCTCACGCGCCTACCGTATCGACCTGATGACCGCCTCGGCGCTGCCCTTCCACGTCTCCGCCAGCCCGCTCACGCGCCTGCGGGCAGGCCCGGTGCGGCGCTGCGGATTCAGGGATCTCCTCCCCGCGCGCCGAGCCCGCGCAGCATCATTTCCCCGTACGCCGACGTACTTCACGCGAGTCCGCCCTTCGGCGAGCGCGCTGCGGCAGCGGCCTCTGCCGGTCGTGCCCGGCTCGGACACCGAAGAGCCGGGCGGGGCGCACGGGAAGGCGGCACCGGACGAGGTACGGAGCCGTCGGCGTCTTTGCCCACCCCGGCCGCAGGCCGGGCGAGACCGAGGAGATCGCCACGATGACCAGCGGCACACCCCAGCCCCCCGCCGCCCGCCCGGTGCTCCAGCGGTGGCTCACCGGCGCCTCCCCCACCCATCCCGTGCGGGTCATGGAAGCCGCCGCAGGGACGAACCCGGATGTCCTCGTAGGGCTGGACGCCCTGGAGACGATGGCGGCCTCGCTCGACGCCGCAGCCGGGGGCGAGCCGCGCTGGCGCAGCAAAACCGCGGAGTTCGGGCGGCTGCCCTCGATGGGACAACTCCTGGAGATGCGGGCCGAGTTCGCTCTCGCCCTCGCTCTGGCCGACGCCGGGATCGGCTACCGGCTCGGCGACACCAGAGTCCCGAACCCCGATCTCCTGCTCACCCGGTCCGGCGACGTCTACGCCGGCATCGAGGTGACCGCCCGTGCGCCGCAGAACATCAACGAACTCGTCGAGCACGTGGAGGCCGCCAGCGCAGGCCAATTCGACGTCGACCTCGCCTTCGACCGCTATCCCAGCCGTCTGCTGCCGGAGATCGCCGACAAGGCCGCGGCGGCCGTGTGCGCCCAGGCCGACGCCCTGGGCGCGGGAAGCCCGGCCGTGGCCCAGGTCATCCTGGCCGAGGACCCGAAGAACGCCGGGCCCGTGGAGATCACCGTCCAGGTCTGCCCGGGAAACGGCGCGGTGCGCTGGGAAGTCACCGCCGGGACGCTCGACGGCCCGCTGGGCGCCGCCGAGTACGCCGCGTTCGAAGCCGGACGCGGAGAGCAGAAAGCGGCCCAGGGCCGCTCCCTGAACGGCGCGCCGGTGCTCCTCGCCGTCGATGTCTCCCGCTACGGCGCCGCGTGGATGCGCCCCGGCACCATGTGGGCCAGGCGGCTCGCCGTCTGCGAGGACTTCACGCCCGACTATCCCTTCGCCGGCCTCGCCGTCCTGCGCCAGAGCCTGGAGCAGCCGGGCCTGACCGACATCGGCGTCGGCCTGTCACCGCATCTGCCGGCGGCCGGCCGGCAGGTTCTTCAGGACCTGTGCACCACCCTCGGCTGGCCCTGCGCGTAGCGCCGCCTCAGAGCCCAACTCCCCCGCAGCCTCGACCCCTTCACCCACTACTCGTCCTCTCGTCGGCATGCGCCTCACCGTAGGCAGCGCTCCCTCGCCGGTACGGCCCCTTTTGCCGCCGCCCCCGCTTTCCTCCTGGTCAGCAGCACGGGGTAAACCGCTGCGGGTCTGCAATTGCAGCGCACCGGGACCGGGCAAGAACCGGGGACCGCGACCGGCCGGGTCGCGGGGGTGGGCAGAGGCCTGTCGGTGACGCCGGGTGATGCCATAGGGAGAGCAAAATGCGGACGATGTACGGGTTTCTCCACGGTCCCCGGCCGATTCCGGACAGCCGGGCGACGGGGCGTGGCGTACGCGGCGAGCTCCACCAGGCGCAGCTGGGCGAAGGCGCCGACGGCCGGGCGCTACAGGCAGACGACGGGATCTTGACTGTAGTGCCCGGGGGTGACTGTCTGCTCGATGGCCGAGAAGGCCGTGGCTTAGCACACGAATCGCAGATGAAGACAGAAATTCGGGAGGAGGTCACTCGAAAAGGGAGCGGTGTGCTAGGGCTGTCCTCGCTGACCTGCGGCCTTGTTCACTGGTGCAGATACCTGCACTGGTGCCGCTGGGCTGGTTCGGTGTTGGATCGCATGTGACCAACTCGCTGGTCCAGCTGACTACTCGGGGACTTAGCAGCACCCCAAGCGCACATTGGAGTCCCCGATCGCCGTGACTGCATGGGTCTTCTCAGGTCACTGGCCGGGCGCGGATCGGCGCCCTGGTCGGTGGCGATTGCGGGTACGGCTGGCTGCGGCTGCACGGATCTACCGGCGGGGGCCGCGCTGATGGGGAAGGCGAGCAGGAGGAAGCGCCGTGCTCCGGGCGCGGGAGTCGGCCCGGGCGGTGGCACGAGCGCCAAGGAGATCGTGGCGGAGCTCATGCCTTACCTCGCTGAGGAGGGCATCACTGCGGACGGACCGCCGGTGCCGATCGCGCAGTTACAGGAGGCCATGACCCGTGCCATGGCCCAGTACAACGCCGCGCTGCCCGGGCGCGAGGTAGTGAGCGAACATGCGCACCCGGACGCCGTGTTCTCGCTGGACCGGCTGGCGGGCCTGTGCGTCGAGTTGGTCGACGCGGTCGCTGCCGTCGGCGGGGCTGTGGATCGGCAGTGGGTCTCGGAGCAGCTGCATGCGTTGCGCCCGCATGACGACGAGGTCGCCGACTTGGTGGCGTACCGGCAGCCGATGTGGCTGCTGACGAACTGGATGATGGGAATCGGATCGCTCACCCCGCGCGGGGAAACGGCGCTGCGCGCGGTCGGCTGGGTGGAGCGGCACGCAGGAGCCGCGGCGGCTGACCTGGTCGTGGACTACGCCGATGTGGCCGGCCACCCGGACGCCCCCGGGGGCTCCCTGCTTCTGGACCAGAACCGGACCGAGCACATCCCCGCATGGCTGATGCTTCTCGCCGGTGTCACCGCGACTCGCGGTGAGCCCAGTGCCGCGTGGCTTCGCAGTCTCGACCCGCCCGAACCGGACGCTTCCACGGTGGCATGGCTGGAGGGGCGTACTGCTTCCGAGGCGGAGACGCCAAGGCCGTCCTGGCCGCCGGACCCGCGGCTGCTGCCCGACATCCGGCGCAAGCAGATCTCCTACGTCACCGACCCGGCGACGCGCCACCTCACCGCGAAGTTCGTCGAGAACGGTGCCCTCGCGCTGAGCCCCGACGTCGGCAGCTGGGATGTGGCCAGCAGCATCCTGTGCGATCAGGAAGCGGATCGTCTGGCGCGGGCGTGCCTGTATTTCGTCGATGCGGACATGTGCGCCGTGGCTGTAAGGAAGGCCATGCGTGCGCGGTCCGCGCCCTTGGCGGCCCATCGGGTCCCAGCACCGTACGGCCTGCTGGTGTTCGCCGAGCCGATCCCGCTCACGCTGCCCCGCACACCCGCGCCGGGCAGCAGGGGCAGCCGGTCCGGTCGCAAGCTAACGCCTTCCAGCCTCAGGGACCTCGTCGCGGTCTCCTGGGGCCGCTGGATCCCCGACTCACCCGACACCGGCTGGAGCAAGTTCGACGAGGAGACGCAGTCCCGCCTGCCCGTCACCTTCCCGTCCGGGGAGCACTGGTGGCTGACGCTCTACCACCAGGCAGAGGACGACGGGTACTGGGGCGACGCCCTGGCCCCGCCGTTGGAGTCCTCGGACGAGTTCATCCTTACGGCTGGACGCGTCTTCGAACAGGCTCCGGACGGCGGGCCGGAGTACGGAGCGCGGCTCCTGGTCGCCTGCTGGGACCTGATCACCCAGGAGGCCGTGGGCAAACCCGTCACCGAGTCCCGGACACTGCCCCGCAAGCCGACCAAGGTACGGGCCGACCGGCGGCGTGGCATCACCGACGACGGAACGGTGCGCCTGGTCACCATCCTCGGCCGCCGCGGAGCCGAGCAGGCGCACCTCGGCGACGCCTCCGCCCGCACGGCGGTGCAGTACAAGCACCGGTGGACCGTCCAGGAGCACAGCCGCTCACACTGCATGAACCCCCGCGTGCACAGCGACGGGCAGTGCACACACGAGGACATTACGATCATGGAGTTCGTCAAGGGGCCCGCTGGTGCGCCGCTTCTACGGCAGGACATCGTCCGTCTCCTACGGCAGCGGGAGCGGGAGCGCTGACGCCTCTGGTGGCCGTGTCCCATATGGCCACCGCGAACAAGGAGCGGGCCGGCGCTGAGCGGCGAGGGGCCGTGTCCGCGGGGCACGGCCGGCGTTGTGCAGCGGGGTCCGCGAGAGACCGGTCATCTGAAGCGTCGGAGCCGAGACACGCCACGCCCTCGCGACAGCGTCTGAAGAACCCCGCCGGCCTCCCGGGCCTGGCCGGAAAAGCCGCAGCAGCACAGATAGGGTGCCGACGTGACTCCCCGCGTGTCCCGTGTCCAGCGCCTGGCTGGCCTCCTGGAAGACGAGTGCCGCCGACGTGGGGTCGACCTCGTTCCCGGGCAGGCCGGTCACGTGCTACGCCACCAGGCCCGGGTGGTAGCGGCCGCCCTGCACATCAGCGAATCGTGGGCCCTGCGCTCCTACCTCGATGAGGACGCGGTGCGGGGGCTCGCGGCGAATCTGGTCCGCGAGGTGAACGCCGCTCGCCCCGTGCGGGAGCTGGTGCTGGACGTCCTGGCGAAGGTCGGCAGCTGGGCAGGGGACGATCGCCGGGCACGCGAGTGCGCCCATCCGCAGAGGCCGGCCGAGGGCCCTGAACTGGGACCGGCGCTCGTCGCGGACCTGCGGGCACTGGCGTCGGTGGCGGCACAGCAGCTGGCGTGGGATCTCTACACGGACGCCGTGCACCTCGGAGACCAGCCCTACGCCTACTACGCCGACGAGCGGGACGGTGTGCTTCTGCGGCTGCCGCGGGTGTGCGACGGGATGGACGCCGCATGGCGGCTGCAGTTCGCCGGGGTTCTTGAGCAGGTGGCCCAGCAGCTTCGAGCCGACACCGAGTTCGTCCCGGTCTGCCACGCCTCGACAGTGGCGCTCGCTCTCGCGGTGACCGCGGCTCCCGAGCTGATGGACGGCATGGACGACTCCGCGGCTGCGGAGTCCGTAGGGCTCGGCGAAGACTGGTCACCTCATTTTGCGGATCTCCGGATCGGTGGGGCACTGAGGGCCATCGCCTGGAACAGCCCGGCGTTGATCGCCTACGACCCGGAGATGACCTACAGCCTGGAGCCCTCCACCAATGGCATTCACGGCCGCGATGACCTTCGCCCCGAGGGCTGGTTCACGCCGTTCACCCAGCTCGGGCCGAGGCCGCCGTCACCTCCTGCCTGGGTGGTCGATGCCGTGGCTGGCGGGCTTCCTGACCGCGGAGGCCCGCCGCCCTTCGGCGCGGAGGATGGGGAGCGTGCGGCGCTGGCCGACCTGGCGACCGGCATCGTCGAGCGGGAGGCCGCGTGGCGGCGCCACTGCGATAGTTCCGGCGGCGTGGAGGAGGAACCGGCAGAAGCCGTCGTCCTGCTGCGCCCACAGCTGCTGGATTACATGACGCGGAAGAAGGTCCGGGCGGAGCAGCAGGCTCTGGTTGTCGAGCAGAACGGGCGGCTCGTGGAGTCTGCCGCTGCGCGCTACCAGGTCGAGCACGCCCTGGACGACGACCGCGACATGTTCGACCCCCTGTGGTCGCCTGCGGAGCAGGACGCGGCACGGCTGTGGGCGATCACGCTCACGCTGGAGGACCACTCCGGCACGTCAGCGCTGCTGGAGCGGCTGCCGAGCCAGGGCCTCGGCAACCCGTATACCGACGCCGACGGAAACAACTGGCAGTTCACCTCTTCCGCCCAGCTGGCCGACCGGATCGCAGGCGCCGCCTTCTCCCAGCCGGTCGAGGGCATCATCGTGCACGCACCGGAGAGTCACGGAGACAGCGTCCACGCAGCTCAGGCCTGGGGGCTGGTCGTCACCCGCAGCGGCCACACCTTCTGCACGGGCTGCGCTCCAGGGGGAGTCGAGGCGGCCCATCACGGCCTGATCACCGCGCTGACGCACGCACTGCCGCAGCCCTGAGGGACGTTGCATTCGGTGCAGCTCGCGCCGTCGCGCCTGGCCTCAGGCCTCATCTCCGCCCCTCCCGCTGCTGGTGTCGGGGTACCAGGGGGCAAGCCGTAGGAGCAGGCGGAGGGTGTGGCGGGCAGCGGTGCGGTGGGCGGGGCATGGGGCGTAGGCAGCGCCGAGGGCAAGGGCTGCGGTGAGGGCCAGGAGCAGCAGGAGCGCGGCGCCGGCGTACGCGAGGGCGGTGCGGCCGGCCGGGGCGAGCAGGAGCACGGTGGCGGCCGTGGTGGCTGTACGGGCGGGCCGGCGCCGAGCGGGACGCCGGCGGGCGGGGCGGGGACGGGCGGGCATGGGCGAACGGCTCCTTCGCGGCGTGCGGCGATACCCCGGGCCCCTGCCCGGGGCCCGGTTGTCTGCCCAGTTCAGCGGGTGCGCGGCAGACGTTTTCCGGGTACCTCGCGGGGTTCTAAACTGCGGCGGTGACCAGAGGAGAGCCGAGCCCGGCGGACCAGCAGCTGATCGAGCGCCTCGCGGTGCTCGGCCTGTACGTGTCGGGGGCGCAGCTGGAGCGGTGGCGTGGGGCGGGACTGCTGCCCGGGCACGCTCGGGCGTGGCTGGGGCGCGGGCGCGGCTCGGTGTCTGTGCTCGCCGAGGAGACCGTCGCGGTGGCCGCGGTGATCGCCGAGCACGCGCGGCCTGGCCGTGACCTGCGCTGGACGGTGATCGCCTGGTACGCCGAGGCCGGGCGCCCCGTGCTGCCCGGCGAGTTGGCGGTGCCGGAGCCTCCGTGGCCGGCCGTGCGTGAGGCCCTGGTGTGGGCGATGCGGCGCTCGTCGGCGCAGCGCCTGATCGTGGCCGCCCGTACCGCTGCCAGTACTGGTGAGGCCGAGCAGGACGCCTTCTACACGCAGGCCGGGCGGGTGGTGGGGCGCGGGCCCGCCGGACCCGCGCACCCCGACGCGATGCGGCGGGTCCTGGAGGACCCGGACGCCGAGCTGGACGACCAGGGCGAGGACCGTCGGCGGCGGCGTGGGGCGGTGAGCCTGGCCGCGGCCGCCGCCATGGTTATCTCTGGTACTGGCTGGTTGTCAGGCATGTGAGCCATGTTGGAGCTCAGCAACATGCCTGGCGGTTATCCGAGGGGTGTTCAGGCATGTTGGCTGGCATGGGGCTATCTGTTTCCGGGGCTCGTGGATGCTGGTTCAGTCCATGTCGTTCCACGTCCACGAAGGGGCGGCACTCCCGTCAGGCTCACGTCCGAGTCGGAACTGCTCCTGGTTGCTTGCGAGTTTGATGAACAGATCGAAGTGGCCTGCGGCAGGAAGCCGCTCGGCCAGGGTGGCGATCTGCTCGTCCGCCCCGGCCCGCCGCAGCCCGTCCAGCAGCCCGGCGACGGCGTGCGGGTGGTCGAGGGCGGCGTGCGTGGCGGGGTTTCGGGCCAGCAGGGTGGTGACCTGCTCGTCCGCCCCAGCCTCTCGCAGCCCGTCCAGCAGATCGGCGACGCCGTACGGGTTGTCGAGGGCGGCGTGCGCGGCGGCCCGCTCGGCCAGCGCGGTGACCTGCTCGTCCGCCCCAGCCTCCCGCAACTCCTGCAGCAGCTCGGCGACGGCGCCCGGGTCGTCGAGGGCGGCGTGCGCGGCGGCCCGCTCGGCCAGCGCGGTGACCTGCTCGTCCGCCCCAGCCTCTCGCAGCACCTTCAGCAGCCAGGCGACGGCAAACGGGGCGTCGAGGGCGGCGTGCGCGGCGGCCCGCTCGGCCAGCGCGGTGACCTGCTCGTCCGCCCCGGCCCACCGCAGCGCCTTCAACAGATCGGCGACGGCGTACGGGTCGTCGAGGGCGGCGTGCGCGGCGGGGTTTCGGGCCAGC
>Ga0307508_10005589_pt1 | contig 11925 bp, 8 predicted proteins | sample 9_EM_MG_FD_203089 | JGI IMG/M metagenome (GOLD analysis project Ga0307508, IMG submission 203089) | Populus trichocarpa ectomycorrhiza microbial communities from riparian zone in the Pacific Northwest, United States - 9_EM | ecosystem: Host-associated > Plants > Roots > Unclassified | place...
CCTGCTGCCGTTCCCGGTGGACGACCTCAACCGGCTGCTCGGACGGCAGCTGTCGGGGCGGACCGGGATCGGCGGCCTCCTCGCCGACGTCCTGATCCGGCTGAGCGCGGAGCACACCGCGTACCGCCCGGCCGACACACCGCGCCTGGGCACCGTCGTGGCCGACCTGCTCACCGCCCTGCTCGCGCATGAGCTGGACGGCGGCGAGGCGGAGACCGGGCCCGCCGCATTCCAAATGGCCCCCGAGAGCCACCGGAACGCCCTCGTCCTGCGCATCCAGGACTTCGTACGACGGAATCTGCACATCTCCGATCTGACCCCGGCCTCGATCGCCGCGGCCCACCACATCTCGGTGCGCTACCTCCACCGGCTCTTCGAGCGGCAGGGGCACACCGTCGCCGCCTGGATTCGCGCCCAGCGCCTGGAGCGCAGCTGCCGCGACCTGGCCGACCCCCTGCAGAGCGGCACCCCCATCCACGCCATCGCCGCGCGCTGGGGCTTCAGCCACGCGGCCGACTTCAGCCGCGCGTTCCGCGGCACCTACGGCATGCCGCCCCGGGAGTTCCGCCTGACGGCACTGGCCCACGGGACGCTCGGGACCCGTGAGACGCACAAGACACATGAGACACATGAAGCACACGCGACGCACGAGACGCATGGGCTGCACGTGACGCACGGGGGAGAGTGAGCAGGGCTCCCCCCGTCGAAGCCCTGCTCACCTTCCCTGATCAGCATGGACCGGCCGCCGCCGGGTGTCGTTGGCTTGCAGTGCACAGTTCTTGATGATCCGTGCACTGCACGCCCGGTGCCGGTGCCGGTGTCACGTCACCTCATCATCACCTCGTCACCTTCAGCTCCTCGATGCCCGCGCGCTTCTTGTCGTCCGCCGAGCGCAGCGTGACGCGGACGTAGCGGGCCGGGCCGGTCGCCCCGTCGCGCCAGTGCCTGCCGTCGAGCGAGGTCTGGGTGCGGTGCGAGGCGGGGCGGGTGGTGGTCCACTGCGGGGTGACCTCCGCGATCCGTACGGTCCGGCCGAGGTCGGCGGTGAGCGTGCCCCGGGCCGCGTCGGGGACCCAGGCGGTGGCCGCGTTGCCGTCGAGGGCGGCGCCCGGCTCCATGCCCGGCTCCCGCGAACTCGCCGTCGCCTTCTGGCAGCGGGCGAGGTTGGTGGTCGGGGTGAGGTCCGGGCGGCGGGTCTTGAGGACGGCGGGGGCGCCCTCGCTCACGACCTGCTTCCCGCCCTGCGGCGTCTCGATGTCGAACGGCGCCCCGGCGGTCAGCCGCACCGTCGTCTCGTGCGGGCCGATCGCCACGTCGTACGTACGGCCCTGCCAGCGCAGGCCGCGCAGGGTGACGCCGTCGCGGAGCTGCGGCGGCAGCATGGGGTCGAGCCGGACGGCGTCCTCGCGCATCCGCATCCCGGTCAGGCCGTGGGTGAAGACCTGGAGGAAACCGCCCTTGCCGGTGAGGAAGTCCTGCGCCGGGGACCCGGCCAGCGGGTCGTTGGCGCCCGCCTTCTCGCCGCGCGCCTCCGAGAACTGGTCGAACGGGCCGCGCACGAACGGCTTGATGGAGCGCATCAGATACGTGTACGAGGAGCAGCCGGGCTCCCCGATGGACGCGGCGTCGATCGCGTGCACCGAGTCGGTCATGGCCGGGCCGTCGGGGTCGGTGCGCGCCGCGTAGTAGTCGAGCGTCTTGGCGGCGGACTTCCCGGACATCGGCCATTCCAGCGGATACATGAGCAGCACGGTGTCCGCCTGCTTGATCAGCGAGCCCTTGTAGCCGTCGTACTGCTGGAAGACCTGCTTCTTCTTGTCGTACGGGATGCGCAGCTTGTCCGCGATCCGGGTCCAGGCGGCGGGGGGCTTCTCGCCGAGGACGCGGGCGGCGCGGGCGGCGTCGCGCAGGGCGGTGGCGGCTCCGGCGTTGGTGAACACCGCGTCGTCCACGCCGTTGCTGTACTCGTCGGGGCCCGCGACGTTCTTGATGGAGTAGCTGCCGTCGGCGTTGTGGGTGGCGCGCCCGGCCCAGAACTCGGCGATTCCCTTGAGCACCGGCCAGCCGCGCTCGCGCAGCCAGGAGGCGTCGCCGGTGGCCTGGAAGTACTGCCAGGCCGCGAGCGCGATATCGCTCTGGAGGTGGTTCTGGGTGCGGCAGTGCGGCGGGTCCCAGCTGTGGCATTCGGTCCACAGCCCGCCCTTGCTCGCACTCGTCCAGGGGTAGAAGAGGCCGGGGTAGCCGAGCTTGCGCGCGTTGGTGCGGGCACCGGCACGGGTCCTGTAGCGGTACTCGACCACGGACTTGGCCAGTTCGGGGTGGCTCGCCAGCAGCCCGGGATACATCCACGTCTCGGCGTCCCAGAAGATCAGGCCGCCGTAGTTGTCGCTGCTCAGCCCGGTCGGGGAGATGCTGTTCCGGGAACCGGCGCGGGTGGCGGACAGCAGCCCGTACTGCGCGGAGCGCACCCAGCCCTGGAGGTCGCGCTGCCCGCGCCCGCCGATCTCGATGTCGGAGCGCCAGAGCTTCCGCCAGGCGGCGGTGTGCGCGGTGAACAGCGCGGGCCAGCCACGGTCGGCGGCCCGGCGAGAGGCGGCGACGGCGTCGGCGCGCGGGGCGTGGGAGGTCAGCGCGGTGTCGACGCCGACGTACTTGGTGAACTCGTACGCACGGCCCTGCCGCACCGGGAACCGGACCCCCTGCCGGGCGCTCAACTCATCCCCGGGCTCCGGCTGTTGTGCGCTCGCGTTCTGTGCGTTCGCCTTCTGTACGTTACGGCCGGGCCGCAAAGTGGACGCGACGGCGCCGTCGGTCCTGGTGCCGTCCGTACGGAAGGCCACATCGACCGTGCGGTCGCCGTGAGTACCGCCGCCGGTCCGCGTCATGCGCCGCGCGCCGCGCCCGTCGATGCGGTCGGTGACGGTGGCGTCGCCGCTCCAGTGCGGCGTCATGCGCAGCCGTACGGCGCCCACGTGCGCGTCGGTGCGGTCGGCGAGCACGTCGTAGGTGAGGTCGGTGGCGCGGCCGTCGGACGCCGTCCAGGTGAGGGACGTCCGGACGAAGCCGCAGCGCATGAAGACGGTCTGCCGGTAGTGCGAGATGCGCCCGGCGGACGTACCGGACCCGAAGGTCTCCGAACCCTTGCCCCCGGTGGCCACGTTCAGGGTGGACCAGGTGGGGATGGCGGCGGCGACCTGCCGGTTCTCGGTGGTCTTCTTGTTGTGCGCGTACAGCCCGGAGACGAACGCGCCGTCGTAGCGGGGCGTGAACAGCGGCCACCCGGTCTTGGCGCCGCCGCCCGAGTAGCCGGTGCCGTTCGGCGGCACGCGCTGCCCGAGATAGCCGTTGCCCACGTAGGCGTGGTGGCTGTCCTTGGGATCGATGCGGTCGGAGGTCGGCGCCCAGCCGTCGGACGGCCCACGCGCACATCCCCCGCCGCCCGCACGGGCCGTGGCTGGGGAGTCGGATTCGGGAGCGGCGGACGCCGGGGGCACGGCGGCGATCAGCCCGCAGACGAGCAGCGGGGCGATCAGCCGGGCGGTGCGCGGCAGCCGGGGGTTGGAGTACGTCATTGTTCTCCGTCGTGGTTCGCCGGTGACGGTCGGAGCGACGATAAAGAGGTGAACACATCAGGTCAATGGACCGCGCAGCGCCTTCACTAGCTGAACACGCGTTCATGGGTCAGAACGCCGTGGGGCGCACGAGACCGGTCTCGTAGGCGAAGACCGCGGCTTGCGTACGGTCACGCAGGCCGAGCTTGAGCAGAATCCGGCCGACATGGGTCTTCACCGTCTGCTCCGCCACCACCAGCCGGGTGGCGATCTCCGCGTTGGACAGGCCCTGTGCGATCAGGGCCAGCACCTCGGTCTCCCGCTCCGTCAGATCGCCGACGCGGTCCTTGAGGGGCGCGCGCGGGGCGGCGGCGGTCACCCGGGAGAACTCGGCGATCAGGCGCTTGGTGATGTTCGGGGCGAGCAGCGCCTCCCCGGCCGCCACCACCCGTACCGCATGGGCCAGTTCCTCGGCCGACGCGTCCTTCAGCAGAAACCCGGACGCGCCCGCGCGCAGCGCCTCGTACACATACTCGTCGAGGTCGAAGGTGGTGAGGACGAGGACCTTGACGGTGGCGCCGTCCGGTTCGGTGAGCCGACGGGTGGCCTCGATGCCGCCGAGCCCGGGCATGCGGATGTCCATCAGGACGACATCGGGGGCGAGTTCGGCGACCTGGGCGAGGGCGTCCTCACCGTCCACCGCCTGGCCGACGACCTCGATCCCGGATTCGGCGTTCAGCAGGACCGTGAAGCCCTGGCGGACCATGACCTGATCGTCGGCGATCAGGACGCGGATGCTCGTCGTCATGCGGTGTCCTCGGCGGTCTCGGTCGGTCCGGCAGCGGGGGTGACAGCGGGGGCGGAGGACGCCTCGCGCATGGGCAGTACGGCGGCCACCTCGTAACCGCCGTCCGGCATGGGTCCGGTGGCCAGCTCGCCCCGCAGCATCGCGACGCGCTCACGCATCCCGAGCAGCCCGTGCCCGGCACCCGGCGAGGGCGGGGCGAGCCGGTCCGGAGCGGTGTTGACGACCCAGACGGTGAGCCCGTCCGGGTGGTACCCGATCTCCACCCGCACCTCGGCCCCCGGCGCGTGCCGCATCACGTTGCTCAGCGCCTCCTGCACGATGCGGAACGCCGACAGCTCGATGCCCGGCGGCAGCGTCCGGCGCTCACCGGCTATCTCGACGTCCACCGCGATCCCGGTGCCGCGCACCGTGTCCAGCAGCTCTTCCAGCCGGTCGAGGGTGGGCTGCGGGGCATGCCGGACGCCATCGGCGAGGGCGTCCTCGGAGCGCAACACGCCCAGCACCCGGCGCAGCTCGGTCAGCGCCTCGACCGCGCTGCGGCGGATGCCCGCCAGGTTCTCCTTCAGCTCGTCGGACGGGTTCTCGACCAGATGCGGGGCGACCTGCGACTGGATGGAGATCACCGACATGTGGTGGGCGACCACGTCGTGCAGCTCCCGGGCTATCCGGTTGCGCTCCTCCAACAGGGTCCGCCGCGCCCGCTCCTCGGCGGTGATCCCCTCCTGCTCGACCAGCCGCGCCCGGGCCACCCGCCGTCCGCGCAGGGCGGTGCCGAGCACCACGGCGGTCGCGTAGGACACGGCGACCAAGTTGGGGTCCCCTCCACGGTCCATGGGCACGAGGGCCAGGTTGACCACCGCCGCCAGTAGGGTCAGCACCAGCGCCTCGGCCGCGATCCGGGGGCGTACCCGCAGGGCCAGCAGGAACAGAACAAGGGTGTGCAGCACGACCTGCGCGATGTTCCAGGGCCCCACCCCGCCGAGGCTGAACCCGTTTCCAGGAAGCGCCGCCGACACGAAGAGCACGGCCGTCGAGAGCCACCAGCCGGGTATCGGGCGGGACAGCACGAGGAGGACGGCGGCCGACTGGAGCACGACGAGCAGGGACACGAGAGTGACGTTCGGGCTGTAATGCCCTTGGCGCTCCGCCGCGTTGAGCCAACCCATGATCACCGCGAAGAGCACCACGTGGCCATGGGGCAGCCGCCCCAGCCAGGGCATCCGCGGCAGCGGATCGCGAGCCACCGTCCACAAGTCCTCGCGCAGGGTGCCCGGAACCGCCCGCAGCCCCCGTGTCACCTTCACCAACCGCCCCCGCCCCCTCATGATCGTGACCTTATCCACGCCGCACCACTCCCGCTCCCTTCCACGCCTCCCCCACCGCCTCGCCCGGGCGGCCTTCGCGCACCACCCGGCCACCCGTGCGCGGCCTGCCCCGTTCGTACGCGCCGAACGCCGCCCGGCACACCAGCAGCGCCACCGCGAACACCGGCAGCCAGGCCAGCCGGGCCGCCAGCCAGCCGGGGCCGTCGGGCACGGTGTGCAGACCGGGCAGCGGGCCGCTCAGCCGCAGAGCGGTCGCGGTGACCGCCATCATCGCGGTCTGGTGCCACAGGAAGACCGTCATCGCGGAGAGGTTCAGCAGCGCCACCACCGCCCAGACCGCGGGCCGGGCCAGCGCCCGCCGCAGCGGCCCGAGCAGCAGCAGCGCCGCCCCGCACTGAGCCAGGCCGAAGGTGACGGCGGCCAGGGTCGGCGGGTTGAGGTTGGATATCGTGGCGCCGGGCACCCCGACCATGGCCGCCGGATAGCCGCCGAACAGGACGAGACCGGCCGTGACCACCGCGCCCCCGACCAGCAGCACCCAGCCGGTCATGCGCCCCCGCAGCCCGCCGCGCGCCCACGCCGCGCCCAGGCAGTACGGGACGAGCCAGCCCGCCGCCAGGTTGATCCAGCCGAGCCAGGCGGGCCCGCCGAAGCCGAAGCGGTACAGGTCGACATAGAGGACGGCGGCGAGCGGCCACAGCGGATGCAGCCGCGCCACCAGCGGGGTCGCCGCCGTCAGCGCCGCGAAGACCAGCAGGAACCACAGCGGCGACAGCACCAGCTTGAGCAGCGTGTGCAGGGTCGTCAGACCCACCCCGGAGGCCAGCATCGCCCCCGCCGCCAGGGCCCACACCGCCAGCACCGCGGCGACCGGCCGGAACAGCCGGGCGCCCAGCCACTGCCGGTATCTCACACCCCGGGCGCGGGCGGTCGCATGGCTGCGCGCGGCCATCTGTCCTCCCACCAGGAAGAAGACCGCGAGGGTCTGCAACGCCCAGGAGAGCGGGACGAGATGGGGCTGGTACTGCAGCGGACTGGCGGCCCGCACCGTGCCGCTGTCGGCGACGAGGGCGGTCACCAGCCAGTGGCCGAGCACCACGCCGAGGATGGCGAACGCGCGCAGCGCGTCCACGGCGCGGTCGCGGTCGGGCGGGGTGGCGGCGTCGATGTGCCGGATCAGCTCACGCATGGCCGTCCTCCACGATCCGGGCCAGGGTCCGCAGGCTGACGGAGCCGGGCTTGAGGTAGTCGCTGTGGCCGCCGCCGCCGCCCGCGTCGAAGCGCCGGGCGCCGAACCCCTTCGAGACGGGGTCGGCCCCCAGTCCGACGGTGGTGAACAGCAGCGGAATCCGCACATGCGGGACGCCGCCGATCCAGTCGTGCGCGCCCCGGCCCGCCCAGACGGTGGCCCGGGTGTGCAGCTGGCCGACGCTGTGGGCGCCGACGCCGGGACTGCCGTACAGGACGATGCCCGCGGCCTTGAGCCCGGACGCGGCCCGGGCGCAGACCAGCGACCCATAGGAGTGGCAGAGCAGCGATATCCGGGCTCGGGGCGCGGCGGTGGCCAACTCCCCCACGAAGGAGGCGAGCCGGGGCGCCGCCCCGTCGGCCCGGCCCGCCGTCAGCACCTCGGGGCTCACCGTGCCCGGTGTCTCGTACCCGAGCCAGGCGACGACGGCGCCCCGCGGCCCCAGCTGGTGCTCCAGCGCGACGGCCCCGGCGCGCAGGCGCCCGTACCGGTCGAGGCTGGTGTCCGACCCCGGCACCAGCACCGCGACCCGCGCGGCGCGCGACAGATCCCCGAAGACCTCGACGGAACGGCCCCCGTCCCGCCCGTCGAAGGAGAGGAACTGCCGCGCCGGGGCCGCCATCCCCCGCAGCACCGCCGCCCGCCGCCGGTCCCCGTGGCCCGCGGCCATCCGCTCGGCGGCCCGTATATCCGCGCGATGGGCCGCGTACCGCGCGTCGAGGGCGGCGGGGGTCGCGGCGGTCAGCGGCGGAAGCGCCGACGGTGCGGGCGCCGGTACCGCCGCGGGCCGCGCGGCGCCCGCCACCGGCACGGCCACCGAGGCGGCGACGAGCACACCGAGCAGAGTGCGGCGCAGGCGGCCGCGCACACGGAATGCCACCGCTGTCCCCTTCCGTACCGGATATCGCATGTATGGAAGGTACGGAGCAGGGCGGGTAGTTGGCGTCACTCCAGGGAGTGCAGTCGCCGCGTAGCTCTCAGGTATTACGGGTACGACGCGGGGCCGGGCCGAGCAGGGGCGACACTCGCACCTGCGACGATCACCCCATGCCTGAAATCACCTTGATGTCCGATCCGAGGGTCGCGGCCGTGCCGGTCCGGGAGTGCGGCGAGCCGCTGACGGACGTACGCCACGTGCCGCGGCTGCTGGTCGACGGGCGGGCGGCGGACCCCGCCGGGGCCTACGCCCATCTGCGGCAGGGGCTGCTGGAGCGGCTGCTGACGGCGCAGTCGGCGCTGCCGCCGGGGCTGCGGCTGCTGTTCATCGAGGGATACCGGCCGCCGGAGCTGCAGCGGCACTACTTCGCGCGCTACTCCGCCCGACTGCGTGCCGCCCACCCCGCCTGGGCCGACGGGGAGATCCGGGCGGCGGCGAGCCGCTACGTATCGCCGCCCGAACTCGCCCCGCACAGCGCCGGCGCCGCCGTCGACCTCACCCTCGCCGACACGGACGGGCGCGAGCTGGACATGGGCACTCCCTGGGACGCGACCCCGGAGGAAAGCGCACGCGCCTGCTACACGGAGGCGGCCAACATCCCCGCCGAGGCCCGCGCCCGCCGGGACGCCCTGGTCGCGGCGCTGACCTCCGCCGGGCTGGTGAACTACCCGACCGAGTGGTGGCACTGGTCCTACGGCGACCGCTACTGGGCCCTCCACACCGGCGCCCCGGCGGCGCTGTACGGCCCGAGGCCCCTCCCACAGGCGCCATAGGACACCGCGACACCGCCCCGGCTGCCGTCAGGGGAGGGAACGGCGGCCGGGGCGGCACGGTGAGCGCGATTACCGCGAGGGGTCAGCCAGTCCAACTCCCCTTACAGAGCCTCCGCTTCCTCCGGTCCCGCTGACCGGAGAGGCCATTGGAGCGGCAGCCACTTGAGCGCGCGTGGAAGACGGCACCAGTACGCCCGATACACGGCTCGGACGAAGGCGCTCAGGCGGACGCGCTCAGTCCGACACCCTCAGGCGGTGCGCGAGGCGGCGATCTGGCGGGCCATGATCGTCGTCAGTTCGTACGCCGTGTGGGAGGCCGCCACCGCGGTGATCTCCGCGTGGTCGTACGCCGGTGCGACCTCGACCAGGTCGGCGGAGACCAGGTGGCATCCGGCCAGGCCGCGCACGATCTCCAGCAGTTCGCGGGAGGTGAGGCCGCCCGCCTCGGGGGTGCCGGTGCCGGGGGCGTGGGCCGGGTCCAGGACGTCGATGTCGATGGAGATGTAGAGCGGGCGGTCGCCGATGCGCTGCCGCAGCTGGTCGGCGACCTCGTCCACGCCGCGCCGCATGACGTCGGCGGAGGTGACGATGCCGAAGCCCATCTTCTCGTCGTCGTCCAGGTCCTGCTTGCCGTACAGCGGCCCCCGGGTGCCGACATGCGAGAGGGCGGCGGTGTCGAGGATGCCCTCCTCGACGGCGCGGCGGAACGGCGTGCCGTGGGTGTACTCGGCGCCGAAGTACGTGTCCCAGGTGTCGAGGTGGGCGTCGAAGTGCAGCAGGGCGACCGGGCCGTGCTTGCGGGCGACGGACCGCAGCAGCGGGAGGGCGATGGTGTGGTCGCCGCCGAGGGTCATGAGCCGGGCGCCGCTGTCGAGAAGGTCGTCGGCGGCGGCCTGGACCGTCTCCACCGCCTCGTCGATGTTGAACGGGTTCGCGGCGATGTCCCCGGCGTCGGCGACCTGGGCGAGCGCGAAGGGGGAGGCGTCCTGCGCCGGGTTGTACGGGCGCAGCAGGCGGGACGCCTCGCGGATGGCGTTGCCGCCGAAGCGGGCGCCGGGGCGGTAGGAGACGCCGGTGTCGAAGGGCACACCGACCACGGCGACATCCGCGGTGCCCCCGACCTCGTCGACGCGCGGCAGCCGGGCGAAGGTGGCGGGCCCGGCGTAGCGCGGGACGCGGGATGAATCGACAGGGCCGACGGGGCCGACGGGGGCTGCGGTGGGCTCACGGTCTGCTGCGGTCATGTATTCGAGCGTAGGCAGTGTGTCCGTTGCCTCACATGTACGTTCCCCAGCACCAAGCCAGGGCGATTTGGACACCGCGTCCATTGCCGGGTGACCGGCGTCTCATGGCGCCGGGTGACCGATGTCTCTCCCGCGCCGGGTGACCGGCGTCTCTCCCCGTCAGGGCGCGCGCGTGTTAGGCTCGTGGTAGTTGCAGTTTTGGTACCCATGAACGTTATGTGCGCCTGACGGGATGTAGCGTCAGGCGCATTTTTGTTTTAACCGGTCATTTCCGGATGGGGTCAATGCGGCGACGCGGGTTCCGTGAAGTGCGGAATCCGGTTCGGCCCCCATTGAAGGAGAATGACATGGCTACCGGCACCGTGAAGTGGTTCAACGCGGAAAAGGGCTACGGCTTCATCGAGCAGGACGGCGGCGGCGCCGACGTCTTCGCCCACTACTCGAACATCGCCACCCAGGGCTTCCGTGAGCTGCAGGAAGGCCAGAAGGTGACCTTCGACGTCACGCAGGGCCAGAAGGGCCCGCAGGCCGAGAACATCGTTCCCGCCTGACGCAGCGCATACCGCGAGCCGGGGCCCGCACCTGAAGAGGTGCGGGCCCCGGCTCGTGCCCGCTTTCCGCGGGCCCACCCCCGCCCGTTCCAGGAAGGCGCCGCATGAGCCGTTACGCCCGCTCGCCCCGTAAGCCCCGATCACACTCCTCTCGTTCACCCGTTCGTACCAGCCGTCCCTCCGACGGCGGCAACGAATTCGCCCTGCCGCCCGGCACCACCCCGGTGCTGCCCGCCGTCGCCACGTTCGCCGAGCTGGAGCTGCCGGACGGCCTCGCCGCCGAGCTGGCGCACCAGGGCGTCACCGTGCCGTTCCCGATCCAGGCGGCCACCCTCCCCAGCGCCCTCTCGGGCCGTGACGTCCTCGGGCGCGCGCAGACCGGTTCCGGCAAGACCCTGGCCTTCGGCCTCGCGCTGCTGGCCCGCACCGCCGGGCGGCGCGCCGAACCCCGCCGCCCGCTCGCCCTGGTCCTGGTGCCGACGCGGGAGCTGGCCCAGCAGGTCTCCGACGCCCTCACGCCGTACGCCCGGCGGCTGCGGCTGCGCCCGGCCACCGTGGTGGGCGGCATGTCGATCAACCGGCAGGCCGACGCCCTGCGCAACGGCGCCGAGGTGGTCATCGCGACCCCGGGCCGCCTCCACGACCTGATCGACCGCGGCGACTGCCGGCTGGACCAGGTGGACATCACCGTTCTCGACGAGGCCGACCAGATGGCCGACATGGGGTTCCTCCCCCAGGTCACCAAGCTGCTGCGGCAGGTGCCCGCGGACGGCCAGCGCATGCTGTTCTCCGCGACCCTCGACAACAACATCAGCAAGCTGGTGCGCGAGTTCCTCACCGACCCGGCGCTCCACTCGGTCGACCCCTCGGCGGGCGCGGTCACCACGATGGAGCACCATGTGCTGCACATCGCGGACACCGACAAGCGCTCCGTCGTCACCCGGGTCGCCGCGCGCGACGGCCGCGTGATCATGTTCCTGGACACCAAGCACGCCGTCGACCGGCTGACCCGCCATCTGCTGGCCAACGGCGTACGGGCGGCGGCGCTGCACGGCGGCAAGTCCCAGCCGCAGCGCACCAAGACCCTGGAGCGCTTCAAGACCGGCGACGTCACCGCGCTCGTGGCGACGAACGTCGCGGCGCGCGGCATCCATGTGGACGACCTCGACCTGGTCCTCAACGTCGATCCGCCCGCGGACCACAAGGACTATCTGCACCGGGGCGGACGCACCGCGCGCGCGGGCGGCTCCGGCAGCGTCGTCACGCTCGTCCTGCCCGAGCAGCGCCGTGACATGACCCGGCTGATGTCCGCCGCGGGCATCACCCCGAACACGGCCCGGGTGCACTCGACCGACTCCGAGCTGGCCCGTATCACCGGCGCCCAGGAGCCGTCGGGCATCCCGGTGACGATCAGCGCCCCGGTCCAGCAGCAGACACCCGGCCCCCGGCAGACGCGCCGCGGCGGCGGTGGGCGGTCGGGCCGTGGT
>Ga0307508_10005590_pt1 | contig 11925 bp, 7 predicted proteins | sample 9_EM_MG_FD_203089 | JGI IMG/M metagenome (GOLD analysis project Ga0307508, IMG submission 203089) | Populus trichocarpa ectomycorrhiza microbial communities from riparian zone in the Pacific Northwest, United States - 9_EM | ecosystem: Host-associated > Plants > Roots > Unclassified | place...
GAGCAGTCACCTGGTCGATCGTCGAAGGGGCTTCGGGCGGCGCGATCACCGCGAGCGGTGTCTACACTGCGCCCGCAAACGCTGGCACTTACCATGTCACCGCCACCAGCCAGGCCGACGCGAACAAGTCGGACACAATCGATGTCGATGTGCACACCATAAGCCCGTGTCCCGCCGCTGGCGCCACGCCACTTGGGGCTTGGCAGAACGTGACGCCGCCGGGCACGGACATGCAGAAACACAATGGGCAAACGGTCTACGGCACACAGGGCGTATTGGTGAATCCGCAAGAGACCTCCATCGTCTACGTTGGCGTCGATAGACAGGGTCTGTTTCGCTCGTCGGATTGTGGAGCGACCTGGGCACACATCAACACCGGCCGCAACGGCGATGTCGTGGGCACGGGCGCGCAGTGGAGCATGGTGATGGATCCCGGTCACCCGGACACGATCTATGCGATTAACGGCTACGGCTCCACGATGGGATTGTGGAAGACCATCGATGGCGGGGTCGATTGGGATCAACTCCTTCCTCAAGGGAGCGCCGTGGTCAATGTAGCCGGTGCTTTTGCGAGCATCGTTTCTATGGACCCCACTGACGCGCAGCATCTCGTCGTCTCTTTCCACGGCCCTTGTTCAGGCACCTACGCGCCGACCTGCCTCGCGGAGACGACCAATGGCGGTGCCGACTGGAACATCGTCAAAACGGACTATCGCAAGAAGACCGGGGAGGCGGTCACCAACTACGAGGGCGCGGGAGTCATGGTGATTGACAAGACGACTTGGGTCGTCGGCTTTCCCTCCGACGGCCTCTATGCCACGACCAACGGCGGTGCGACCTGGTCGAACGTCACTCCCAACGGCGTCAATGGTACCGGTTGGCAGATGTATCATTCGCCAATCACCCATCTGCACTACATCGGATCAAGTCCGGGGTCGGTAAGCAGTCCAGACGGCGTGACCTGGACGCTGTTGTCCAACGCAGGCGCTGGTACCTCCATGGTCGGAACCGGACAAACGCTAGTCACCAGCGTACAGTACGGTGGGGCGTTTTATTCGGGAAATGAAGCGCTAGGCAACGGCTGGGCGCCACTCGCGCATCCAGACAATCCTTTACAACGCGGCGCCTATTTTCTCGCCTACGACTCCGACCATCAATTTCTCTTCGCCACGGAGCAAGAGGGCGGGCTGTGGCGTGTGGGCATACAGTAGGCAAAATCGGGTGGGATTTCACGAAGCGCGTGCGGATGAGCTCGACGGTGCGCGCGCGGCAGAGGAGGACGTCCTCGTCGGTGACGAGGGCGAGGTCGGCGCGCTTGAGCGGCCACTCGTCGGGGAGGGCCGGCGCGCCCGCCGCCAGGTGCCGGTCATGCCGAGGTGGACATGGGCGACGATGCCGCGATCGGTCTCGATGAGGAGGTGCTTGCCGCGCGCCTCGACGGCGAGGACGCACGCGCCGGCGAGCCGGGCGACCGGCAGCCCGCGCTGGTAGGCGGCGACCAGGGGCTTCCCGACCAGGAGCGGCCGGAGCTCGGCGGCGTGGCGGTGGATGGTGTCGCCTTCGGCCATGGCTACGCCTTGACCACCAGGCCACCGGGCTCGACGCGCAGGCCCGCCTTCTCGAGGGCGTCGGCGTGCTCGGAGCGGAGCGCCGGCGTGCCGTTCACCTGGCTGATGCGGAGCTCTCCATGGCGGCGCCGCCCGGCCAGGTGACGGAGCCCCTCGACGCCGCGTTCGATGCCGTCGGCACCTGGGCCGGGCAGGACCGCCAGCTTGTCGCCGGAGACGAAGAAGACCGGCTGGCCACCGACGAGGACGACGCGGGCGCCCGAGACGCGGCGGGGACGGGCGCCTTCGGGGAGCTCGGGCCATGGCAGGAGCGCGCCCCACGGGTTCGCCGGGTCGACGGCGGCGAGGACGCGCACGTCGGGCTCGGTCTCGCGCGCGGCGCGCAGGCGATCCACGGCGCCGGCATGGGCGTACTGCGCGCCGGTGAAGCCGTCGACGAAGTGGCCGCGGCGGATCTTGCCGGCCTCCTCCATGGCGCGGAAGACCGGCGCGTAGGCCGCGAAGCCACCCAGCAGCTCCTCGGCGGCGACCGCCTCGCGCGAGACCACACCGTAGCGCTCGAGGAGCATGGTCGCCTGCGCGTGGAGCCGCTCGGTCGGCGTCGCCGGGTGGCCGAGGAGCACCTGGGTCGATGACCAGCGGCCGCCGGCGCGCTGGGCCAGGCCCGCACGCTTCATCGTGAGCGCGCGCAGCGGCTGGAAGGTGTCGTTGGTGACGAGCCCGGCCCAGACGAGCTCCCAGAGCGCGGCGAGGATGTCGTCGGAGAGGACGCCCTCGAGCCGCATCTCGGCGAAGAACAGGGCCCCGCGCTGGTCGAGGCGGGCGAGGATCTGCTCGGCGACGGGGCTCACCGCGACGCCGGGCGGCTCGCCGAGGACGAGGTGGGCGCGCTCGCGGCGGGCGAGGACCACGCGGCCGTCGCCCTCGCCGAGGGCGCCGCGGCCGACCCAGACGAGCTCGCCGAGCGCGCCGAGCTCGTCGAGCGCGACGGGGCGGTAGTCCTTGACCCGCGCCGGCAAGAGGCCCCGCTCGAGCTCGGAGAAGGGCAAAGGCAGCCCTTCGAGCTGCTCGACCGCCTCGCGGAGGGTCGCCCCGCCGCCGGTCCTGTGCCACTTGCCGAGGAAGCGCGCGAAGACCGCCGACTCGACGGGCGCGACCTCGCCGCGGAGACGCGCGAGGGTCCGCCGGCGGAGCTGCCGCAAGACGTCGGCGTCGCACCACTCCTGCCCCTTGCCGCTCGGCCGGAACTCACCCTCGAGGACGCGGCCGGCATGCACGAGCGCGCGCAGCGCCGGCTCGACCTGCGCCGGAAGCAGGCCGAAACGCGCGGCCGCGTCGACGGACGTGAAGGGTACGTGCGTGCGCGCGAAGCGGGCGACGAGCCCCTCGAGCGCGCCGGTCGTCGGCTCGAGGAAGACGGCGGCCAGACCGGCAGGCGGCTGCGCCCCGAAAGCGTCACGGTAGCGCGCCACGTCCTCTACGGCGACCCAGCGGTCGCGACCGCCCACGCGCAAGGGCACGGCGCGTCCCGTCTGGCGGAGCGCCGCCAGCCACGACCCCGCGTCACCGTCGGTGCGGGCGGCGATCTCCGCGGCCGTCAGATCGCCCACGCGGCGCAGGAGATCGTGCAGGCTGTCGGCGGAGCGGGCCTTGCGCTCCTCGGCGAGGCCCTGGAGCTCGGCCTCGAGCTCCTCGATGGCGACCGGGTCGAGGAGGTCGCGGAGCTCCTCCTGCCCGAGGAGCTCGCGGAGCATGCTGCGGTCGAGCGCGAGCGCCTGCGCCTTGCGCTCGGCGAGCGGCGAGTCGCCCTCGTAGAGGAAGGCGGCGACCCAGGCGAAGGCGAGCGAGCGGGCGAATGGCGAGGCCGCCCGGGTCTCGGCCTCGACGACGCGGATCTCGCGCCGCTGGATCTGCCCGAGGACGCCGACGAGCGCCGGCACGTCGAAGACGTCGTTCAGGCACTCGCGGTAGGTCTCGAGGACGATCGGGAAGCTCGGGTGCTTGGCGGCGACGGCGAGGAGGTTCCCGGCGCGGAGGCGCTGGCTCCACAGGGGCGTGCGGGTGCCGGCGCGCCGGCGCGGCAGGAGCAGCGCGCGGGCGGCGTTCTCGCGGAAGTGGGTCGCGAACATCGCCGAGCCGCCGAGCTCGCCGAGGAGGAGCTCATCGACCTCCTCGGGATCGGGGAAGAAGACCGCCGTGGCCGCCGGCTCCTCGTCGGCGAAGCGGAGGACGATGCCGTCGTCCGACCAGATCACCTGGACCCTCTCGCCGAGGCGCGCCTGGATGAGGAGCGCCCAGGGCGCGTGCACGCGGGCGCCGAAGGGCGACAGGAGGCAGACCCGCCAGTCGCCGAGCTCGTCGCGGAAGCGCTCGACGGTGAGGCACTGATCGGTGGGCAGCGCGCCGACCGCCTCCTTCTGATCGGCGATGTAGCGGACGAGGTTCGCGGCGGCGCGCGCGTCGAGCCGGTAGTCGCGCTCGAGCCAGGCCGGCGCCGCGTCGCCCTTGTCGACGACGGCGCGGATGAAGGCCCCGAGCGCGCGGCCGAGCTCGATCGGCCGTCCCGGACCCTCGCCGCGCCAGAAGGGCAGCCTGCCGGGCTCGCCGGGCGCCGGCGCGACGATGACCCGATCGCGCGTGATCTCCAGGATGCGCCACGTCGAGGCGCCGAGGAAGAAGGTCTGCCCGGCGCGGCTCTCGTGGACCATCTCCTCGTCGAGCTCGCCGATGCGCGGGCCGCCCTGCCCCACGTGCACGGCGTAGAGGCCCCGGTCGGGGATGGTCCCGCCCGAGGTGACGGCGATGAGCTTGGCGTCGCGCCGCGTCTCGATCACGTCCTCGATGCGGTCCCAGACGATGCGCGGCCGTAGGTCGGGGAACTCGTCGGAGGGATAGCGTCCCGCGAGCATGTCGAGGACCCCGACGAGCGACGACTCGGGGAGATCGCGGTAGTTGGCGGCGCGCCGGACCATGCGGCCGAGGCGCGCCACCTGCCAGCGCTCGGTGCCCGCGGCCGCGACGATCTGCTGCGCGAGGACATCGAGCGGGTTCTTGGGCACGCGGAGCGGCTCGACCGCGCCGTCGAGCATGCCGCGGGCCACCACCGCGCTCTCGAGGAGGTCGCCGCGGTGCTTGGGGAAGATCCGACCGATCGACTTCTCGCCGACGGAGTGGCCGGCGCGACCGATGCGCTGGAGCCCGCGGCTGACGGCGCCCGGCGATTCGATCTGGACGACGAGCTCGACGGCGCCCATGTCGATGCCGAGCTCGAGCGAGCTCGTGGCGACGATGCCGCGGAGCTGGCCGAGCTTGAGCTTATCCTCGATCTCCTCCCTCTGCGCGCGGGCGATCGACCCGTGGTGCGCCCGGACCAGGGGCTCCATGAGGGGGGCAAGCGCCCCCGCCGGGCCAAGCCCGTCGGGGCCCCCACGGCGCGACTCCGCGCCGGCCTGCGCGAGCTCGTTCAGGTGCTGCGCGAGCCGCTCGCACAGGCGGCGGCTGTTGGCGAAGATGATGGTCGAGCGGTGGGCGAGGACGAGCTCGAGGAGGCGCGGGTGGATCGCGCGCCACATGCCGCGGCGCGCCTCGGGCTGCGCGGTCGGCGTCGTGTCCTCGTCGGTGAAGGGGACCTCCATGTCCTCGACCGGCACCTCGATGGTGACCTCGAGGCGGGGTCTCTCGGTCGCGTCGACGATGGTGACCGGCCGATCGCCGCCGAGGAAGCGCGCGACCTCGTCGAGCGGGCGCGCCGTCGCCGACAGGCCGATGCGCTGCGGCTCGCGGCCGGTGGTCTCGCACAGCCGCTCGAGCGACAGCATGAGGTGGGCGCCGCGCTTGCCCGGCGCCAGCGCGTGGATCTCGTCGACGATCACGGTGTCGACGGCGGCTAGGCCGGCGCGCGCCTGCGAGCCGAGCATGAGGTAGAGCGATTCGGGCGTGGTGATGAGGAGGTCGGTGGGCTCGCGGACCAGGCGCGCCCGCTCGCGCGCGGGGGTGTCTCCGGTGCGGACCCCGACGGAGATCGCGCGCAGTGGCAGCCCGAGCTTCTCGGCAGCCCGCTGGACGCCGACGAGCGGCACGCGGAGGTTCCGCTCGACGTCGTAGGCCAGCGCCTTGAGCGGCGACACATAGAGGACCCGCACGCCCGCCCGCCCCGACGGAGGCTCGCGGACGAGCCGGTCGATCGCCATGAGGAAGGCCGCGAGCGTCTTGCCGCTGCCCGTCGGCGCGGCGAGGAGCGCGTTGTGCCCGGCGGCGATCTTGGGCCATCCCTCGACCTGTACGCGCGTCGGCGCGGCGAAGGTCGCCTCGAACCAGGCGCGCGTCGCGGGGTGAAGGAGCTCGAGCGGCACCTTGTAGGAGGTGCCGTCCGCGCCGCTGAAAGTCAAGGCATTCGGCGCTTTACGAGGCCGCCGGAAGCTCCCACCAGAGGCCTGGGGGCCGGGAGACGGCGCGGGCCCTCGGGCACGCACCGAGCTCCTCGAGGAGGCGGAGCGTCTCGACCAGCGCGGTGGGCACGGCGGCCTGGACCGCCTGCGAGAGACCCACGTGCATCTCGACCGACGCCGGGATGGCGCCGACGAGACGGACCTCGGTCGGACCCTTCCCGTGGAGCTCGAGGGTGAAGAGCGCCTCGCGCAGCCCGGGCTCGTGCGGGCTCGCGGCGAAGGCCGGTCCGCGAGACAGGATCTGGGTCTTGTCGAGGATCCGCACCTCGCCCGGCTTACCCGCCGCGTCGATCGTGTCGATCACGACGATCTGGTCGAAGCCCTGGAGGTGCAAGGCCAGGTCGGGCCCCGGCGTTCCGAGCTCGAGGACCTCCACTCCGGGCGCGAGCTCGAAGTGCGCGTCGAGCATCTTCACGACATAGGGCCCGAGCGCGTCGTCGCCCATGAGCACGTTGCCGATGCCGACGACTCCGAGGTGACCCATGCTAGAGGACCTTCACCCGGGCGATCTCGTTTCCGCCCGCGTCTACGGTGTGGATGGCGCACGCCAGGCACGGATCGAACGAATGGATCGTGCGCAGCGCCTCGAGGGGGAGCTTCGGGTCGGCGATCGGGTTGCCGACGAGCGATGCCTCGTAGGGTCCCATCTTGTCGTCGTGGCCGCGCGGCCCCGCGTTCCAGGTGGAGGGCACCACGGCCTGGTAGTTCACGAGCTTTCCGTCGCGGATCACGCACCAGTGGGACAGGGCTCCTCGCGGCGCCTCGTGGATGCCCACGCCCTGGTACTCGCCCTTGGCGAGCTTGGGCATGGGGTCGTTGAAGATCGTCGTGTCGCCCTTGCCGATGTTGTCGACGAGGAGCTGCCAGTGCTTGAGGGCGACGTCGCTGAGGACCGCCGCGCGGATCGCGCGCGCCGCGATCCGGCCCAGCGTCGACTCCAGGACCGCAGGCGTGAGCTCCGTCCTGGCGATCGCCCCCGCCATCTCGAGGCACTTGTTGGCGTACTTGACGGTCAGCGGATGGCCCGAGCGATAGGCGTACAGCACCTGGGCGAGGGGGCCGACCTGCATGGGCTTGCCGCTCCAGCGCGGGGACTTGACCCAGGAGTACTTCTCCGGCGCGGGCGTCTCGGCCTTCCAGTCGCCCGTGTACTTGGGCTCCGTCTCGCCCTTCCACGGATGGAGCGGCGCGCCGGAGTCGGCGTAGTAGGCGTGCTTGGAGCTCTCGGTCACGCTGTCGCGGAACCTCGAGTCGGTGAAGCCGGCGATGGGCTCGAGCGTGCCCGTCAGCCCATTGCCGCCGAGGATGGTGCCGCCCGGCATCTCGAAGACGGCGCCCTTGGTGTCGATCGGCAGGTCGGGGACCGACAGGTACTCGGTCACGCCGGCGCCATAGCGGGTCCACTCGGGGTAGCTCCCGCCCACGGCGGCCACGTCGGGGAAGTAGACGTTCTGGACGAAGCCCGCGACCTCCTCGAGGAGGTCCTTCACCTTGTACAGCTTCTCCATGTTCAAGGTGGCCGGGTTGTCGAGGTTGATGGCGTTGGCGACGCCGCCCACGGCCAGGTTCTGGATGTTGGGCGTCTTCGACCCGAGGATCGCGACGACCTGGAGCGCCTTGCGCTGGTACTCGAGCGCCTGGAGGTAGTGGCTCACCGCGAGGAGGTTCAGCTCGGGGGAGAGCTTCATCGCCGGGTGGCCCCAGTAGCCGTTCTGGAAGATGCCGAGCTGCCCGGCCTGGACGAACTCGCCGACGCGCTCCTTGACCCCGACGAGCTGCTTCACCGAGTTGCCGCTCCACGGGGACAGCCCTTCGGCCAGCCGCGAGGCGCCGCCGGGATCGGCCTTGAGGGCGCTCTGGACGTCGACCCAGTCGAGCGCCGAGAGCTGGTAAAAGTGCACGATGTGGTCGTGCAGGGCGTGGGCGATGACGATGAGGTTGCGGATGTACTGCGCGTTGAGCGGCACCTCGAGGCCGAGGGCGTTCTCGACGGAGCGCACCGACGCCATCGCGTGGACCGTCGTGCACACGCCGCAGATGCGCTGCGCGAAGATCCAGGCCTCGCGCGGATCGCGCCCCCTTAAGATGGTCTCGATGCCGCGCCACATCGTGCCCGAGGCCCAGGCGTTGGTGACCTTGCCGGCGTCCACCTCGAGGTCGATGCGCAGGTGTCCCTCGATGCGCGTGATGGGGTCGATGGTGATTCGCGTGCTCATTCGGAAGCTCCTCCGGGGACGACCACGATGGGGTACGTGCGCGCTACGAGGATGAAGATGGCCGCGCCCGCGGCCGCCATGCCGACCGTCACGGCGAGCTCGCCGAACGACGGGAAGTAGTCCCAGCCGGGCGCCGGCCGGTACACGGTCATGTAGGTGTCGATCCGGTAGATGGCGCCCGCCGCGACGGTGAGGAGCGCCGCGCCGAAGAGCCGGCCGCGGTTTCGCTGCACCGCGGGCGCGAAGAACATCGCCGCGGGGACGAGGAAGAGCGCCATCTCGAAGACGAAGAGCAACGTGTAGAAGTCGAGCCCGAGGTGGGCGAGCTTGCCGTGGATCGCGAGATCCCCGAGGCGGAGGACGGCGTACAGGATCAGGAATCCGGCGTTCACCTTGGACATCTGCGCGAAGAGCTTCTGGTCGTGCTTGGTCTTCCAGGTGAAGTGCAAGACCGTCGTCAAGACCACCACGGAGCCGTAGCCCATGGAGAGGCACGAGATGAGAAAGAGCGTCGGCAGGAGCGCCGTGTGCCAGAGCGGGTGGATCTTGGGCCCGGCGATGAGCATGAGGCCGCCGAGCGAGCTCTGGTGCATCGTCGGCAGGAGGATCGCGAGCGCGATGATGTACGGCATGACCCTGGCGAGGCGCGGCCCCCACTTCTTGCCGAACCGGGACCAGCGCGGCGACTGGCTGGCCGCGGCGGCGTCGAGCAGGGCGGGCACGACCTCGACCCAGAGGACCGAGACGTAGATGACGACGCACACGGCGACCTCGAGGAGCGCCGAGTTGAGGTTCCAGAGCGGCACCCAGCCCAGGAGATAGGCGTTCCAGTAGCGGCCCAGGGCCACCACGATCGAGCTTCCGCCCAGCGTGTAGGCGATCGCGCCGAGGAGGACGGAGGGCCGCACGAAGGCGTGGTAGCGCTCGTCGTTGAAGAGATAGCAGAGGAGGCCGACGCCGTACGCGCCGGCGCCGATGCCCGTGAAGACGACGACGTTGACCGGCTCCCAGATGCCCCAGGTGAAGCCGTCGGTCATGTTCGAGACCGGCCCGATGCCGGCGACGAAGCGATAGACCATCACCACCGCCGAGCCGAGGAAGACGGCGAGGAGGACGAGGACGAGGCGATCGAGCTTCTTGCCGCCGATCGCTCTCGGGTGATCGTGCGAGCTCATTTGCCTGGCTCCTCGTCCCGCTTCTTCTTGCGGCGAATCACGAAGGCCATCGCGGCGTAGAGCGCGACGGGCGTGATGCCGTGGAGGTAAGGCGCGTGCGACACGCCCTCCGAGAACGACGCGCTCGATTCCTCGGGCAGGTCGGGAAAGCCCAGCTGTCCGAAGCCGATCGCCGCGGCGGCGAGGTAGAGGACCTGCGTGCCGCCGCCGTCGCTTTCGCCGTAAATATGATCGTTGTAGCGCGCCGGCTCGGCGGCGATGCGTCGCCTGGCCTCGGCGAGGAGCTCCGCGCGCTTGCCGTAGATGACCGCCTCGCGCGGGCAGGCCTCGCAGCAGGCCGGGTTGCCGGCGGCGAGCGGCCCTTCCCTCGACGGATCCGCGCGGTGCTTGCAGAGCTCGCACTTGACGATGAGCGGCAGCGCCTTGAACCACTCGAACCGGGGGACGTTGAAGGCGCAGGCGATCTGGCAATAGCGGCAGCCGACGCAGGTGTCCTTGTCGTAAAGGACGATGCCCGTGCCCTTCTTCTCGTTCTTGTAGGGGCGCTTGCCCTCGCCCTCCTTGTGGAGCGCGCCCATCATGCAGACCGACACGCAGGCGGGCTCGACGCAGTGCATGCACTGCTGCTTCACGAAGGCGAACGACTCGCCGGCGCCCTCGTAGACCTTGATGATGTTCTTGGTCGTGTTGCTGAGGTCCGTGGGCGCGTCGTAGATGCCGTCGCCCGTGCGATCGTACGGTAGGCTGTTGGCCTCCTTGCACTTCGTCACGCAGGCGCGGCAGCCGATGCAGCGGGTCGAGTCGTAGAGCATGCCCACGGCGTCGGGGCGCTCGATCTTCTCGTGCGCCTCGGCCGAGCGCGGAAGGACGGCGGCGGTGCCGGCCGCGATCGCGCCCTTGAAGAACGATCGGCGAGAGATCTGCATGGGCTATCCCTTCTTGCCTTCGTCGTTCTGGGTATCGGTGCGGGAGAACTTCCGGGTGGCGGCGTAGCCGGCTCCGGCCACCGCGCCGACCACGGCTGCCGTCGCGCCCACGACCGCCAGGGTCACCACGCTGTGATCGGGATGGATGGGCGGATAGGTCCCCGGGGCGGTCGGCCGCTCGACGTCGACCGTGTCGTGGAGCGGCACGCGGAAGGCGAGCTTCTGCTCGGTGCAGCCGAAGCACGGGTGGCCGATGCCGATGGGCCACGCGCCCGGCGTCTCGACGAAATGGTTGAGCGAGCAGTTGGCGTGCGTCGCGGGGCCCTTGCAGCCGAGCTTGTAGAGGCAGTATCCCTGCCGGTGGGCCTCGTCGCCGAACTTCGCGACGAAGCGGCCGGCGTCGAAGTGGGCGCGGCGCGGGCAGTCCTCGTGGATGGTGCGCGCGTAGGCGAGCTTGGGACGGCCCTCGGCGTCGAGCGCCGGCAAGGTGCCGTAGGTCGCGAACTGCAGCACGGTCCCGAGGAAGGTGTACGGGTTCGCCGGGCAGCCCGGGAGGTTCACGATGGGCTTGCCGGAGACGACCGCGCTCACGCCGACCGCTCCGGTGGGGTTCGGGTCGGCGGACGGGATGCCGCCCCAGCTCGCGCACGAGCCGATGGCGATGATCGCGGCGGCCTTGGAGGCCACCTTGTCGAGCGTCTCCTGCGCGGTGCGGCCGCCGACCCGGCAGTAGATGCCGCTGTCCTTCGTCGGAATGGCGCCCTCGATGACGAGGATGAACTTGCCGGCGTTCTTCGCGATCGACTCCTCGAGCGACTTCTCCGCCTGGCTGCCCGAAGGCGCCATCAGCGTCTCGTGGTAGTCGAGCGAGATGAGGCCGAGGATCAGCTCGGCGACGTCGGGCGCGCTGGTTCGCAGCAGCGATTCGGAGCACCCGGTGCACTCCTGGAAGTGCAGCCAGATGACCGCGGGCCTTCTGCCCGCGAGGACCTTTTCGGCCATCGCCGCGCCCGCCGATGCCGGCAGACCGAGCGAGCCCGCGGCGATCGCGCAGATCTTGATGAAGTCACGTCGCGAGAAGCCGCTCTTTGGAGTACTCATCTTGTTAGGCACCGCTCGCCTCTGTGTAGGGTGAGGTCTCCCACCAAGGGAAAATGAGAGGCCGTGGAGCGCGTTCCCGGGGCACGACGCCCCAGGCCCGGAGGACAGCGAGGACACCGTCGACGGCGCGCGGCAGCGCTGCGTTCACACCGGTGGACAGGCGGCCGTTGAGCTCGACGCTCTCGGGCTCGGCGCCGATTACGACTACCTGGCGCGGCGCGCCGCCCGCGACCTCGAGGAGGAGAAGCAAGTTGCGCAGGCCGGGCTCGTAGGGACTGCAGCGCAAGCGCGGCTCGCGCTCGGGGAGCCCTCGATCCATGACCGCGCGCCGATCGAGCCGGTGGAGGGTCCCCGGCGCGTCGCCCCGGTGGATCGAGCTCACCACGACCAGCGCCTCGACGCCGCGCACGTAGGGCGTGAGGTCGAGCCCCTGGGTGCCGAGCTCGACCGGCTGCACGTCCTCGGGCCACTCGAACCAGCCGTCGAGCAAC
>Ga0307508_10005591_pt1 | contig 11923 bp, 21 predicted proteins | sample 9_EM_MG_FD_203089 | JGI IMG/M metagenome (GOLD analysis project Ga0307508, IMG submission 203089) | Populus trichocarpa ectomycorrhiza microbial communities from riparian zone in the Pacific Northwest, United States - 9_EM | ecosystem: Host-associated > Plants > Roots > Unclassified | place...
TCCTTATCAAGACTCGACTTGTTTGGTCATACCAAACTATGGATCAATATACTCACTTTACATGTAATGCGGATGCGTATATTATAACTTGATTGATACCTAGGCCTGAAGCATCTTGCCGTTGCCCAAATTTTGGTTTCTTATAGAAACGCCTGCCTTCTCAATACTTCATTCACAGTTCACTTATTTGTCTAGGCGGAGATGCGCCCACATCCATGCCCATATCTTGGATGTCGTATACGCCCTACCAGTCCTGTTGCCGCGGCGAGGTGTGTAGCGCTGGTCATGCCGCAGGACCCGCATTTGCCCAGTTTAGCTTTTCTCATCTGAAGAGCAATGGGCTAATATTAGGCTATAGACTGCAATACACGTGCAAACTGGCTGTCGTCCGCGCTAGGCGGAGAACACATTGGTACGGGTAAACGATGGCAACCACCACGCCACTGCGAACCTGCACCCGGATACAAGTACACGCATAGTTCCAATTGTGTATGCGTTAGAAAAGAGAAGTTCAAGATGTGGATAGCGCATGGCAGCTCATGCGATAGCCTCATAGGCGGAACAAGAAACCTGCGGTGAGAGGAAAGTATTCAACGTCAGAGAAAGGAGTCGAATGGGAGGGCCCGAGGTGGAGCGCACCTAAATCCTCCGGAGTTAGACGTCCCATCGCACTGTCATCAGTGGAGAGCGTTGCGTCCACCATTGCGGACTTCTTCTCCTGGAGCTGCACGATTCGACTCTCAATACTGTCTTCCACAACAAGTTTGATCGCGTGTACAGGCCTGTGTTGACCCAAACGGTGTATACGATCCATGGCCTCTGATATAGGGCAAACGTCTTGCTGTCAGTGACATATGTCGTGGAAATATTTGATAGCACAACACACGGAATTCAACAGCGGGATTCCACCTGTGCGTGGATAAATGCCGTTAGGATCAATGCATAGTAACGCGAGGCGACGAGGGATGCACCAGCTGTCCATCAGGTACACACGAGAAGCCTCGGTCAAGTTCAAAGCGACGCCGCCGGCCTTCAGGGATACAAGAAAAACGGTGACTTCCACGTTATTCACTGCGACAAACAGTCAACATTGGATTAAACTGCAAAAGAATATGACACACTAAAATGCTTGATGGTGGCATCACGAGCCTGAGGGGTCATGGTTCCTTCCAAACGGCAGATCTGCAAAAAAAAAAAAGGGGGGGGTGGGGGACAGCGTGCAACCCATCAAAAGGCCAAGCCACACGTCAACACATACAATGAATCCAGCCTTCTGCAGCCTCCATGCTATCAAGTCCAAGAAATTGACGAACTGGCTAAAAACAATGCTCTTTGTCGTCGCATCACGCTGTCTGAGGGCATCAAGTTCTTCCAATAAAGCCTCAATCTTGGTGCTTGAGCGCCAGTTATCGTGGTTTAGCCTGCCCAGAATGCCCTGCCGTGCTTTACTCGTGACCTCTTCGTCCTGCTCGATTGCTGGGGCTTCCAGGTCGATTGAGAGATCCAAGTGACAAACAGGGCAGGCCGGCTGTGAATTTCGGAGTTATAGTCAAGACTACCGTTATCCCATACGAGTGTACGGTGTGGCAGGCGAACCTTGTCCTGCCCACAGGCTTCGATGTATTGTTGCATGCATGCGCGGTCAAATAGGTGGCGGCAGGTTGACTTGATCGCATCTTCAGCAATGTCATGGCAAATCCGGCAAATCGCGGCCTCCACAATTTCGCCTGATAGATCGACATTCTTCCGGCTTTTGAGCACAAGATCGGGCTGTTCAGGGACAGAATAATGAGTGTCGCACTCTTGGCGGGGGTCGGCATCACGTACATGACATGCCATCTGTCGCATCCGTGTCAATCTGGGTGCGCCGTGATTAGTCGATTATGAATATAATCATATTCGAATACACGAACAAACTGAAGATATTGCTGTAGTCTATAAGCAAAGGTTGTTATGGAGTGGTCCTACACTGTCGAAAATGTGGCACATACTATTCAGGAGTGTTCCGGCGTCTAAGTACGTGCTGGAGCAAAAGGATTGAGGAACGAAACGGCCACAGGCACAACCATACGCACGAGAACTGTCGTTTGGCATCAGAAAAGAGAGAGAGGTAAAGTTCCTTCTCCTCAGGACTAAAGTAATCACGGCGAACAATTATCGTGCGTGGTGGGAGGTTAAGATCGTCGGCACGCTCAATCTTCGTGCGTCTATACAAGGGGCTTAGCGGATGAACACTTTGTGATACTGACGTATCCAAGATTCATACCGAAGCATCATGCGGCCTAACAAGATTTTAAGCTTCTTGAAGGCGGTTCTCCCGGGTCCAGATAATGCATTCTACGTGAGTATTAGGTGATTGTGCATCTGATCATATGAATTGGGCAATGTACCCACCTTCTGAATTGGGGTTAAAATTTCATTATTCCAGAAGCAAGTATGCTGCGCAACGTTCCATCCGTTAGCAATATGACACGCTGTTTGGAAAACATTGCTACTTACCATCATGGGGCTGTGACCACAGTCTTGAATACGAATTATTGTCAATTCAGCATGAGTCATGTATGGAGCAACGGACCATCGCAAGTCTTCTTGTTGGAAAACTTCCAATTGAGGGATTTGCATTCACAGCGTTTGCCTGAACGAAACGTCAACTTGGAAGCATCGAAGCATTGCGGATTAACACACAGAAATAATACGCGAAAGGGTCGCCTCCTAAAAAGCTATCGTAGAGCGAGTTATAGGGCGAGGAATACGACCCATTTAAGTTCGCACCCACCGAATGAGACTGTAGAGTTCTCCAACCCGGTTCTGCAGGGGTGTTCCTGACAGACACCATTTATGCGTGCCTCTGGAATTCGGTTGTAAGTGTATGAGGGTGGATTTGTTCGATTGCGCACACCTCAATTCAAACACGCCCTTGGCTGTGTTTGTGGAACGCTCCTTAATATTGTGCGCCTCGTCCAGCTATGGACAAGCGTTCAGTAGAACAATCAGGGTCTTGTCAGTCTCATGGACAACCTACAATGATACGAGCCCACTCAATTTGATGGATTGGGGATTTCTCCTTCACCTGCACGTCACCACGCTTGAAACCTCTCTCTTGCTTGCGGAATGCAGACTCTAATACTGCATACTTAATTAAATTGTATCAAGTCAATTTCCCTCAACGGATCGGCAATTTAGATCGCTAACCGTAGTGAGCACAATATCATTGTTGGCTATGTCAGAGACTTTCTTTTCGCGGGAATTACCGTGCCATACGTGGGTCTAATGGGAGTGCTCCTCTCAGCACGGCGGTATGAACCCCGACAGCACTTACAGTAAAGCCAGTGGTGTGAGCCTCAATTTCGTTTCGCCACTGCATAATAGCCACCGTGGGACTGCCCATATGACAAAATTAGTTCAGACCATTCAAATAACACGCATAGCGCAAGTAAGAACCGTACGCGACTATAAGATTGGGTTTGCGGCGATCCATAGAGAGCAACCCAAGCATTTGCACCGTCTTGCCCATTCTGAAGGCAGTTGATAAGGCGAGAGATTGGAGGTCGCAACAAGATTCTGTCCTGAAACTCGGAACCAACGCACCCCATTTCATCTGCAAGGATCCCGCCTCCCCAGACTCCAATCTCTTGCTCGCGCATCCAAGAAAGACTTTCCTGCAAGGTGTGGTAAGAAGGGGATTCAAGGTATGGCGACGCGGTAACACGTACTTGTTGAAAAGGGAGAAGCGTGGCCTTGAACCCGGGAGGCTGAGGTGCACGGTCCGGTTTCTGGACGGGGATGTCGGCCTCGAGATCTCCCCACGCCGTCCTCAGCTCCGGATGATGGTGGTAAAGAGCGATAGTGGACCTCTCAGCCTGTAAATATGTCTTTATATGTCATAGAGCTGGCCGGCAAGAATGCTCCCTACATGCGTAAGTCTACGTCCAAGCTTGCCCCTCATGGCACGCTCCTCGCGCTTGAGGGGCGCCAGAAGCGCGCGTCTCTCCTCTCTCAGTCGGCGCCGCATAGCCTTCATTTCTTCGATTAATGTGGATTTTTTTTCGTCGATCGCCCAAATAGTGACGGTTTTGCCCTTGCCCTTGCCCTTGCTCTTGCCTTTTCCCGCGGCAGAGCGATTCTTGTTCTCGCGACCGGTGAAATCGGAGTCCAGCTCGTCGGAGGACAATTCACTGCTCGTCTCTTGCGGTGGGGACCAAGCATCTCGGTCGTCAACGACTTGGGACGTCCCTGCACGCTTCTCGGCTGCGAGAGCGCGCATAGCTGCCATCGCAGCACGAGAGTTCGATGGCGCCCCCGACGTGCCCCGGTCGTAAGGCAGGGATGGGACGGTAGCAAGAGACGCATTGATAGCAGCTTCAAGATCTGCGGCTTCCTCTTCGTCATTCTCCGCTGCCCCTGCGATGAGCGCCAAATCTTCTCCTGCTGCTTCTGAGGAGAAATCCAGGTCGTCGCTATCCATGTCCGGACTCGGCTGCATGAAATCCGTTGCTTTCGCGGGGCGAGTTAAACGGCGGACGCTCCTGTGCGCAAAGGACATGGCATGCCGAGATGGAGGTTCGTCATCATCACTTGCATCAATTTCAGACTCGGATCCGCCGAGTTCACCCTCAACGACCTCCTCGAACTCAAACTCAGCGCCTTCGACAAGGATTGCTCTTCCCTTGCCCTTGTTCGTTGCAGGGTTATATCCGGCGGATGACCTGGCGGCAGAACGTCCAGCGTCCTAAATTTGTGCATGAAAATTAGTTCCAATTCACACGGAACCGATGTGACTCACAGTCACTGCTGAGACACTGCCCAAATTGTGAGACGCTCGCCCTTTCGTAGTGAGTTCTATAACTACTAAAGCAGTTGCTCGTCGTTTAGTAGCTGCATCAGAGAGGGAGCGCTTTAGTTGGCGTTACTTCGCCTTTGTATCAACGTGGATACTCACGTCTCCTGGTGGTAGGGATGAACTCTGCGTCAGTATCTGTGAGTTCACTATCACTAGATAAAGAGCGCTTCTTTTTTTGAGTGATCGCGTGGCTAGCCTTCCCAGAGGATGTCCCGCCGCGGCTTGGTGTAGTGCCTGGAGTAGATTTTTGCGGCGTGGGGGAAATGCTGTCGTGCAGTGCGGGGGAATTGAGACCAGTGCCCGTGTTAGTTGTCGTGGTCGTAGGCGAAGGGGATGGACCACGGCGACGAGCAGAGACACGACGAGGCATGGCCACAGCGAGTCTCTATGTCTATGTATGCGCCTGAGTGCGTGACAATTTCTGTGACCGGAGGTCGCCGGTCACGCGCAAGCTGAATAAAAAGAGGACACGTGACACAAACACTCATCTGGCAATCAATCCGACATCTCGTTGTTTCTAGAAACATGCCGGGGCGCTTACAGCACAAGGTCAGGCAGATGCTTCTTACCTGCGAATTTTCTCTAAAGCAGAGCGCAGGTCGCAATCATTACTGGAGCCGGAAGGTGACTTTAATTGGCGGAATAAGTGCTGCGTAGTTTTCGTCGCGATTGACCTCGATCACGCAGTGGCATCGGGCTTGAATCTGCTTTGCTATTTGCCTCGGAGGGGGCCAACGTAGTTCTCGCTGATGTCAACTTTCCTGCGGTCGAAAAGGCGGTATCTTTGGTTGCAAATGAATACAGCCCACAGCTCGGTGTCCAAACGCTTGCTGTGAAGGCAGACGTCTCGAAGGAAGAAGAAGTTAAGGCCCTGGTTGATTTTGCTCTTGAAAAATTCGGACGACTTGACGTCATGGTGCGCCAGACCTTAGTGACGCGGCTTCGTCGCTGAAGATAGCTGACAATGCCTTCAGTTTAACAACGCTGGTAAAGTGTCAACATTTCAACCGCTATTACCGCGTCCGACCTACGTATGATAGGGATCATGCATCCTGCCGACGACACCGCACTCAACACGGAAGAGAAAATATGGTGCGGCTGCTTCCTCCAGTTCACACACTCTCTAATCGTCTGATTGATAAGGGACCTAACTATGAATATCAATGTCAAAGGGGTCTGGTATGGGAGCAAATACGCTATTCTGGCCATGCGCGCGAACAAGCCCGATCCGGCGAAAGGTCTGGAAACCGGGGGTAGCATCATTAACGTGGCCAGTTTCGTTGCCATAGTCGGCGCCGGCACCCCTCAACTTGCCTGTGCGTTGCCATTGATCGCGCAACCTGCAGGCCACGTTCTGAGAGTCACTATAGACACTGCATCCAAGGGCGCTGTGCTGGCGATGACCCGCGAACTTGCTATGACGCATGCCCGCGAAGGGATCCGCGCAAATGCTCTCTGTCCGTAAGCATAAACTTGTGTTGGGTATTTTCTGTCCGTGAGTATGACTAATGGTTATCCCTGTGCAGCGGTCCACTGAAGACGCGTGCGTGTCCGAAAGTTCGGTAGTGAAAAAAGAATTCCTATCGTAACTCCATGCCCTTAGCGCTTCTCATGAACTATCTGGATACTCCGGAAAAGCGAGATCGTCGACTGGTGCACTTGCCTATGGGCCGTTTTGGAGAAGCAATCGAGCAAGCCCGTGCAGCACTTTTCCGTACGTCATGCTAGTCTCGATGATATTGTCGCACGGTCATCTCAAATGAACCCTCCCTTTACTCTAGTGGCATCAGACGATAGTTCCTATATTACGGTAAGTGCCGGTCGACATGTTTCGTATCATATCTACTTATTATGCAAATCCCTTTTTTGATCCAGGGCGCCGATTTCAAAGTTGACGGTGGGCTTTCGGCGTGCTATACCACACCTTTGGGAGAGCAAGTTGTTCCAGCACCTGTCAGCCTTGCAGCTGCTCTGTCAGAGAAGTATGGTTTGGCTTGATCAAAGGATGAGCTGCTGGGTACAAGACATATTCATGCTTTAACAAAATTTCCTCATATTCTTCATTAGAGGTAGTGTGTTCTTAGGGAGGGGAGCACGTGCAAATGAATTAAGTAATGACGACGTTACGTAATTTAAGGTTTGAAAATGTCTGTTAGTGTTAGCCGCCCGTCCACGTACTTCTGAAATTCTGACGAACTTCAAAGCGAAGCGAAATGAGATGAGGCGAAATTCATGTGGAAGCGACTGTATTGGCCTACGCTGGGCGGAAACTCAAGGTTATACAGGACGCATCGGGTGATCCGTAACACGCATTGATCGTGCCGCTCAGTCGATGAGAAATTACACGTTGATGATTTCAACATATGCGCTGGGGAAAAGACCACGTTTCCCATTTGCTTCGCCAGTCCACCAATCGTCTGACGTATGCTCAATGACGCGGACGTGTTGCTTCTCCTTAAGCGGGAGGTCTCCAGGTTCCTAGGGGAGGATCAAACGAGTTAATGCGCTCCTGCAGGGGAATGTTGATCTTGAGTGCTCACCGTGCTGGTAAAGTTATAAACAGCCCTTACCCACTCTTCAGCATCGGATTCTGCTTCGTATTCTTCCGCTTCCGCTTCCGCTTCAGGCTCGGGAGGAATAGGTACTCTGGTCACAGGTGCTGTACGCTTCGGCGGTGGCGCAAAATCATTTTTTGACCTTGCGAATGTGGAAGGAACAGTTGGAGGTGGTGGCGGACTACCGAAATGTTTCTTTGGGAGTGCAGAGCCCAATACTGCACCAAAAGACGTCGTTTTAACGTCACCAATTGCCTACATCAAAAAGCACATCAAGTTAAGTGAGTGAAATGCTCAATACCAGTACGGATAACACATTCACCCGAGTGGCAACAAGGCCTGAAGGGGCACCGCGAGACGCCGAATCAGTAGTACTTGTTGAAGATGTGCGCTTATGGGCCGGTGGCAGCGGGGGTCGCGTTGCAGCGACTGGAGCTGGAGGAGCCGACGTAGATGGTGTCGACACAGGGGTAGCACTAGATCGTGATGGTGGTGGTGGCGGAGCCCCAAATCGACTCAAGCCTTTCGCCGAAAGGTTCGCAGCGGCCGCGGCAACTTTGCCCAAGCCAGGTTTCGGTCGATCATCAGTTGGAGGGTCTGGGGAGGCGTCGGGATTCTGTAGGAGCGTAGGGGATCCGTCACCCTGGCAGTCCACCGTGCAAATCTAAGTAACAACGCTGCGGGTGCTCACTGATGGGGAACTGTTGTTTGCATTGTTCCATTTGTTGAATGTTTTTGTTCCCGACGCTACAAGATTCGCTGCTGCCTGAGGGTTATTAGCAACTGTACGCTGAATTGCAGCAGCCGCCGGGGCAGCAGCAACAGCTAAATCTTGGGCGCTGCCACCGAGAAGATGTGGGCGCGATTCAAAATACCTGTTTCCAGCGCATACACAATTGAATCAAGAAGTGACCAGATATGCGGTACGAAGCCTACGGACTCGTCAAGAAGAGCAAAGAAGGCTTCTTTCTCCTCCGTCGTCAGGTTCGTGAACATTGAAGGCTGTGTAGGGCGGGAACGTGTTCGACAATGGCTGTGCACGCCTCAAAATCGGAAATGGGCATGAGCCTCTCTGTCGTTCAATATTGTGTAGTTGTCGTCACCTGTCGTCGTCCGAGGCTGAAACAGGCGCGCTTCATCATGCGTCTTCTGAATTAGATATATACCATATATACCGTGCAGAGCCGAAAACTAATCAATTACTCCAATGAGAGACTTGAGACGCCAAGCTAGGAGTGTATACACAAAAGAGGAGCGGTGGGGGTGGTGAGGAGGGAGAAAACAACAACAAGGAGGGGGCTGCTTTGGTCGTGTGCATGCACCGAGCCAAGTGCATTAATGCGCAAAACGGAGTGAGAATGTAGGGTAAATCACAACTGTAACTACAAAAAACAAGTGATGAGAATATAGCCAACTTCGCGAGATGGATGGCTAGAACAATCCACCGGAACCAGCGTGTTACTGCTGTATACGCGTGCCGGTTACCTTGCTCAGGCCTCAACTCGAGTATCTGCTAATGGAAACACACAGTACTAGCTCAAGCATTAACATAAGGCGGAGATATTGAATCTATCCCAAAAGCGCCTCAAAAAGCGACACACCACTCAGTGCTGTCCAGCAAAGGTTGGGAGGGTTGGCCAAAAGGCGAACGGCTCCCAGCAGCGGATCACCGAGCATGCAGAAACAACAAAACAAAGAAGTCAAGAGAAGAAAAAGAATTACCACCTGGGTGTATGCTGAAAAGAGAGCCACTGCCGGGAAGGGGAGATGCAAGTGATCCGTGCTTATCCTGAAGCACCAGAAATGAAGCCTAGAATGAAGGATGAAGAGAGCGTGATGACCCAACCATGAAGAGGCACACACTGTGCATCACTCTGCAATGTTTGTTGTAGAGGGTGTGAAATCATCCATGTGCAAGATACTTATACTGCATCCGACCCGCCAAATAGCATGTAGAAGCGTGCCTTCACTAGATGCATTGATGATCGACGATCCGGATCTTGTGCCCACATAGCACTCATGATCTTCCAAAGTTCTTCTGTCTTGTGCGGAGGCAGGCCACCAAGAGACTCAGGCTGCTCTGGTCGGGCGCCTGTCTGTATGGCGTTCACAACGGCGAAATCATTGTCATACTTGAAGAGTGGGCGTCGGTGTGTACCCAAAGCATATATCGTCATAGCCAAAGAATATGTATCACTTGCTTCATTGATTCGAAGCGGACGTTGACCTGACCACAATTCCGGCGCAACGAAGCGCACTCGTCCACCTTGACGGATTTCGGTGTGAGTGCGGCTAATCTCATATCGGATACGGCAAAGACCAAAGTCGCAAAGAAGGGCCTCGCCAGATTCATCCGCCAAGACATTGTCCTGCAAGACGAGAGCAAAAGAGGTCAGCATTTATTCAAACAAAAAAAGGCCTATGCCAGCATTCACATCATGAATATCTCCGTGAATGACAGGGGGGTCTCTAGAGTGCAAATAGCAGAGTCCCGCAATCATTCCTTTGACCTGCGCCACAGTTAAAGCAAAAGATAGACCAGATTCAACAAGAAACTGGAATTCTCACGAGTTTGACGAAAGCATCGGGGGTCTCCTGTTGATGCAGATAAGCGTGCACACTTCCATGGCAACCCTTTTGGAGGACGATGGATGGGACTCCTTCATCCGGGCTTTTCCAGATCCCAACAAAATCAACAATGTTCTTGTGGCTCAATTGCCGATGAACCACGGCCTCCCGGATGATCAACTACAAAGTTGCTATCAGACTTCAAACCCATGTCAAAAAATAATGTAATTTGCCTTTAGGACTGATTGACCATCCTGGTCCTCCCAACCACCGGCTTTTGGAGGGTGGTATAAGCGGATCACGACTGGGCGGCCGCGGTGGGTGCCATCAAAGGTCGTTGCCTCGCCACCGGCAGCAATACGACGCCCTCGCACAACTCCAGTGATCCAGAACGACGGGGGGAACATTAGGGAGGAGGGGCATATGTCTTGCAGAAGCTTGAGAGCTTGTTCCTGCCCCTCCCTAAGCTCGCATTGGGAAATGCACTGGGGACAAATGTGACTTCCTTTTTTGAAGAGTACAAGGTGGAAGTAGCTTACGTTTTGAAGCATTGATGTTAGCGCTTCCAGCTGATCAGCGCCAAGAGTAGCCGTCCTTGTACGAAATTCAGCAAACGATGCGTCAGAGGAGCTGAGGAGGAAGGCCCTCAAAGCTGGGTGTGTGTATCCATGCCGTTTGAGATGTTGCTGTAGGCCGACAAATGAACGTTGACCCAACTCAATATCGGACGGTCGAGTCACAGTGCATGTCTCCGCGCTCCTCGAAGGATCCGTCTGATATTGCCTGTTCGTGTCGGCCAGTCGTCCGTTCCGAGAAGATGGGGGAGTGGGCTCAGTCAAAACGTTTTGGCGCTGTGTTCGGCGGGGTGTGTCAAAGGAATGTTGTTGAGGGCGAACGAAGGGTTGCATTGTGGATGCAGTCTTTCCCTGTCGGAAAGAAGTAGTACGCGATCGCGGCATACGTGCGAATGGCGAATTTACGACATCTCCCTGAGCTGCAGTCCTGGTTAGAGGGTTTGCATCAATTGAAGAATCTCATATGGTTACCTCTAGGTAATCTCGCGTAATTTCTACGACTTCCCGCCCCTTCATCCGACGCGTCGTATTCTGTGGACCTATAGGGTGACACGGGTGACGAGGGTTCTTGTGGGGGAAGATTGGGCCCAGCGCCGGATGTTTCCACGTGCGCCCAGGGCCAAGGCGGGAATTGCTGCTGTAGGGGTTCCACAATAGCAATCCAAATTACACTGCCACTGCCTCCATGTTCGACGAGTGAGTATAATTTGTCGTCGGACACAGGCCAACCAATGAGTTTGAAGGTCGACGCCTGGGCCTGGAAGATTTGGACAATGCTGTGCTCCACGTCACGAACTTGCATCTTTCACAAATTTATTAGTACTGGTTTCAGAAGAGAGCATCAAACGTACAAGATACAAGATGCGCTTCCGGATCTGAGCCTGTCATGCCTGTGACGTCAATCGGGGACGACCACGTAGCACCAGCATCCTTGGTCACAACAACGAGGCGACGCTGTCCGAAAGGTGCGACAGAAGTTGCACGTGCAAGTAAACTAGTATTAATTTTAAGCGGGGTGAGCAGTTGAGGGGAGCCTGTGGAGGATCTGTGTGGACGTCGTAATCCAGGAAGGGGAGCTCGATGGACTTCGTTTTGTTCTAATGAGAGGTGCCTAGGTCGATGACCAACCCCTGATGCTCCAACACGATGGTTCATGCGGTCGAAAGCGGCGCGAGAAGCTAGAAATCAAGAGTGCTGAAAATGGACGACGGTGCCTTTGCACCAGATCTTCTGGTGCAAGGATCGCACTGGCGTGCTGGAGGGGTTCGATGGTAGTGGTACCAGTTAGGAGCAGTCCATGAGGCAGCCTCGAGGTTCTTGTGAGGCAGGACATGCACGACACGTGCGATGCATACCCAAAATATTCCCCTATTGCCGATCCATAC
>Ga0307508_10005592_pt1 | contig 11921 bp, 10 predicted proteins | sample 9_EM_MG_FD_203089 | JGI IMG/M metagenome (GOLD analysis project Ga0307508, IMG submission 203089) | Populus trichocarpa ectomycorrhiza microbial communities from riparian zone in the Pacific Northwest, United States - 9_EM | ecosystem: Host-associated > Plants > Roots > Unclassified | place...
CCCCCAAAAGGCTGGAAGCATGCAGTGGCAAGTTTAAGGTTGGAAGCATGTTTGAATCAAATTAGATAAACTAGAGTGTTAAGTGATATGGTAGATCGATCCATATTATTACTAAGAAGGGCACTTGTTGGTTTGTGGGAAATACAAAAATTTATGATTTCCCAGAATATAAAACAATAGTTACAATTTAACTCTTGATTCACCAAACAATGCTACCATACGCAATGTGTAGCTCACATGGCACACACAGGTTGCCACACATAACCTACACAGTGTCACTATGCACTCACAAGACACACAAATATGTCTGGCTGTAACTCAACCCACACACAACACAACACAATTTTTTTCTAAACCACACAAGGCACTGGTGTTTTTTTTTTTCCTTTTTTTTAAGGAAAAAAACACTAGACACACTTAAGAGAAGACCAAGTTCTTATATTTATAGAAGTTGTAACCAATAACAAGTTCTAACATTAAGTAGGAAATCATCTTTAAATAGGACTAACAACAAATACTAGGTCTAGTAGGACACCAATACCTATTAGGAGATCAAATTTCTAGGATATAAGGATTAAAGATTAATATCCACTTGGTTAATTTCCAACATGATTTCTGTTTAGAGAGTGGTAGATAAGGAATAGTTGTGTGTGAATAATGAACATTCATACTAGAATTTAGCCAAAAAAATCCACTTGAGAAAGATATATTATGAGAAAACTGGAACATTCACTGCTCAAATGTGCTGCGGCCATTTAGCTCTGAACGGTGCCCAAAGACTTGCATTATTTTTGGAGGACTTTTATACTGAAATGGATAAAATCATAAAATTAGTTCTTATATAATTTCAGAGCCAACAATGTCTATTCTATGCTAGATGCTTGATGAACTTAGGGATAAATAAATGTCCTAAAGAAGATTTCTTTCTCCTATGTATGATAAGGAATAAACTGAGGCAACATGAAAACATGATTGTTGCTAAACTAATCAAACATGTGCCAGAAAAAACATGGACTGTGATCTGATGTAATCAGATCCGTTTGCATGGAGAAAACATGTATCACCCGTTGGAAGAAATCGTGATCAATGATGATTGCATCTCGAAGTCATTTCTTGGCACGCAGATGCAGAAAGCAGCGCGGAAATGCTGCTTCAGTCATTCTGGAAAAGGGTAGCTTGAAATATGAAGTGCTCAACTGGTCTGACATGTCTTCATCTTTCATGGCCCAAAAGACCAGGTGATATCATAAGGGTGAAATACTGCTTCCTAGCATTTATATTTTCCAGAACCTGTTCAAAGACTATCTTCTTCCCATTTGATACACTGAATAGTTTATCAGAGAACTAGATACACTTGGTTATTTTGATCCATCGTTATAAAAGAAAGTATCACATGGAGTTCTGGTACCTAGTTGATAGATCAGCCATTCAAGTCCAAATTTATCCACCAATTGTTTTCTCTAGGCACTTTCAATATGACTATTTGTTAACCATCAAGGTAATTTCTCATTCAGGTGACTGCAAACCTTCAGGTGGTGGACAGAAATCTGTTCAGGGAGCCATTTCACTGCAAACAGCTCTGCCGGAATATTATGCTCATTTTGACCTGGGATTTGGTCAGCCTGTGGTGAGTGTTTTATTTCAATTAAGGTTTTATACTGGCAGTATTCAAACCTAGTTTATAGTGATTGATGGCTAATGGTTCGTACTTTGATAAACACGGCTGTAGATCTGCGCAAAGTATCCTGTCGTGGACCAATGTTATGGATTATTCTCAACTTTTGGACCTCAAATTTCGGTATGTGATCCTTCTCACAAGTGAAAATACATCTTTTGCAATAACATTTACCCATGTGAAGCAAAACAATCTCCATTCTACTAATTTGTAGTTTACTGAAAGTGATGTGGTCCGCTACTCCCCTTCATTCGAACAACTCCTAACAAAAATTTAAAAAATAATTGTGATAGAATAACCCTTTTTCATATTTGAGTTCTCTTTTATGCTTGAAGAGAACCAGTGACAAATTGACAACTAGAAATCTAGCAACTTCAACTAACTCCATGTTTATTCATAATAATGTAGGGCCGGATTATGCTCCCAATGAGCACGACCACAGATGATGTACCCATATATGTAAATGCGAAGCAATACCATGGAATCATAAGACGTAGGAAGTCCCGTGCAAAAGCTGCACTGGAGAATAAATTGCCCAGAAATCGTAAGGTATGATCTTGTGATTTGGATCCTCAATCTAGCACTATCTTTAGGACATAAAACTTCATATCATTCTAGATTGAAAATATGGTCAGACAAATTAGACCTCATAAGTAAACCCCTTCTCTCAATTCCTAGTCCAAAGACGCACATTAGTTCAAGTTTGTATGTTAGGGCAAGCCATTGTCATCTTCCCTCTGGAAAACATTTGACTCAAGTATCAATCTAATACTTAAGCTTCTTTGTTAACTAGCGACCACAATTATTCCTTTAGTTGATAACATGTTTAGGACAGATGGTGATTGATCCAATTATAATGGCACATGAATTCTTAGGTTGGGTGAAATGAATGCTTGATTCAGTAGCATGGTTCTTGTTATGGTTTTTGTATTTGAGATTCGACCATGCTTTCAATCTACCACTTAAAGCTAGTGGAAAGATTTTCTTCTTCTTTAAAGTAAATATCCCACCCTCGTTCTGGCTCAATAATTAAGTTTTTACTGTTGACAGCCTTATATGCACCGTTCACGCCATCTCCACGCAATGCGCCGACCAAGGGGATGCGGTGGCCGTTTCTTGAATACGAAAGAGTTGAATGATGGAAAAGGCATAACAGAGGCTAAGAAAGCTGGTGATTTTCAACTTTCGCAGCCAACTGGTTCTCAGAGTTCTGAAGTCCTGGAATCAGGTGGTGCAACTTTGAACTCAATGGAAGCAAATTGTGGTGGATCAAATCTCTCTGGGTCAGAAGTGACTAGTTTGTACAACAGGGTAGATTTCGATCGCTTCCCTTTCAATCATCATGGGCCAACTGTCCATGGTTTCTCAGGGATGGACGGAGGGCATGGCATTGGCATTGGCATGCCCAGTAAGTGGATTGCAGCAGCTGACAACTGCAGCAACCTCAAATAGCAAGGGAACGGATTGGGTTGGTGCTTGCATCATGCACAAGACCAAACCCCACCTTTGCTGGAACCTGACAACCAAATCGTGGCTTGAAGATGGACTTCACCATTTGGTTGTAAGGGCAAGTCGTTCTTGGCTCCTGTGCATTGATGGTATCTTTGCCATTCCATACAACCTTGCTGTCATGGATTGGTCAGAGGTGCTGAAACCATAATGCACTGTAACAAAACTTTGGGATTGGACAACATAATAAAGGGGTGTGTTTCTATCAATGAAACAAAGACACCCAGATGTGTGTGCTTGATTTGTTATCCTAAACTGTGTTGAAGCATGTTTGATGCTCTTGAAGTTTGATTTCTACTCTATGGTTGTAATAAATTGCTGTATGTTTGTGTTATCATCACTATTTGTAAGATTTAAAATATTGTCCCTTCTTCTGCGTGCAATTTGAAGGAACAATCCTGTGAAAAGCATTTGGGTCTTCGTTTCAATTTATGAGCCCAGCCCAAAACAAGGTACTCTATTTTCTTTTTATCACAGCTCTAACCGGGGAGTACATGGCACACCTGCCCAGTAAGAAGAGAGTGGCCCAAAAGGACCAAACTGATAAAAGCAAACCAAATTGAAAAAAAAAAATAGAAATAAAATTCACGAACCTTATCTCTCTCTCCCTCTCTCTCTTCCAAAAAATATATCACCAAAACATTCCTGCCCTCCGTTTTCCTTTCAACTGTCTCGCATAATTTCGAAAAGAAAATGTCAGCTCTCTCCATGGCAGCTTCAACTATAACTTCCTCTCCATTACACACAAAGCTTTCAAACCTCTCCTTCACTCACTCTCCACTTCCACTCCCTTCCCACTTCTCATCAAAACCCTTACTTAAACCTCTAAAACCCCTCCAACTCAACAACCACGACTCTAATTCCCTTTCTCTCCTCTCCCTCCCTCATTTCCATGGCATTTTTGCTGCCTCCTCTGACAGTTTTGAATCTGGAACAGAAGAAAACACCACAGCTCTAGATGACCCACAAAGTGAAACGGACGAATTTGACCAAGAAATTGTAGAAGAAGAAGGAGATGTGGAGGCCATAAAAGCAACTGAAGAAGGCAAGCTTTATGTGGGAAATCTACCATATTCAATGACTTCTTCGGAATTGACTGAGGTTTTTGAGGAAGCTGGTCGTGTTTTCAGTGCTGAGGTTTGACTTCTTTTGTCTCCTTACTAATTGGATTTGGATATTCTTTTTTCTTCTTTATTCGCTGCCTTTTGGAGTATTAGACAAATGAATTATGCTCATGGTTCTTCTTTTTTTTCATTTGGGTTTTAAGGTTATTTATGATCGAGTTACGGATAGGAGCAGGGGCTTTGGGTTTGTTACCATGGGAAGTGTTGAAGAAGCTAAAAAGGCGATTCAGATGTTCAATGGAACAGTAAGTGACTTCTTTTTTTGGATTTGTTAAGCTATCTATGATTTCGAGTGCAATGACTTTACAAAATTTTTAGTTTTGCATTGATGTGATCTGTTATGAGGTTGTTTGAAGTATGTATTGTGGAGGTGGAGAATGCTCATTTCTCTAATCAATTGCAGTTACTGATTTCTCTTTTGTCAATAACGTTAGCAATCCATCTTGCTCCCTTACCAATTGTCAGCATTTCGTTTAGTGTTGTTGTTGCGTTGAGCTGGTGCAAAACCAATCATATGTTTATTGCAATTTCTGCATTGCTAAAAAATGAATTGTAGGTTGGTTTCAAATGAAGTTTCAGATGGTTAGCAACTGAATATGTACTAGTTCTTTATTTGAATACAAAGAATCCAAACTCTAATTGGTGGTGTTAGAGAATGCCTTGTCAACTAAAGAGTTTCTTTATGGAAATCTTGTTCTGAACTTGGAACTTGGCATAACTTGCTCCTATCCATATCCCCAACTATATATTTTATTCCTCATGTGTGCTTTTTTCTAGATGCATGTTATCGAAGTTGAGAACTGTGTTTATATTTGATTGCCGCTAATTGAGCTCCTTACGAGAAGATGAAAAATGGTAATGATGATGTTGGTAATGGTTGACAGCAATTTGGAGGTCGATCTGTGAGGGTGAACTTCCCAGAAGTGCCAAGGGGAGGTGAGAGGGAAGTAATGGGACCAAGGATACAGAGTGGCTACAAGGGGTTTATAGACAGCGAACACAAGATATATGCAGGAAACCTTGGTTGGCGCCTCACATCTGAGGGTCTTAGAGACGCATTTGCTAACCAGCCAGGGGTATTAAGTGCCAAAGTCATCTACGAGAGGGACTCAAGAAGATCACGAGGTTTTGGCTTTGTCTCTTTTGAATCTGCTGAGAATGCAGAAGCTGCTTTAGAAGCCATGAATGGAGAGGTAAAACCGGATTCTGCTATTGCTTTTGCATCCTTGAATCATTTTGCTTGTTCATTTTTTTTATCAGCTGATGTGTAATTATACTAGGAGGTGGAAGGGCGGCCTATGCGATTGAATTTGGCCGGAGAAAGATCACCTCCTCCTTCAGCCAAGGAAAATAACACAGAAAACAATCTTGAGAGCGGTGAATTGCTGTCCAGCTTTGGAACCTGAGAGGACCATGTGAATTCCACGGATGTTTAAATATGCTGTTAGATGGAGCGCTGTGGGAAGATATAGCCATAAATTTCCAAGTCTTGACTCAATATGGGACCTCTTTTGATTATTTTTTTTGTTTTGCTCCAAAATTGTATACAAGCTGGCTCGTATAAATTCCATAGAAGAAGATTAAAGTACAAGCTTATGGACTCCAGTCATTTGCTGTGCACTTGGAGTGATGCAGCTCTGGATTGTAAAAAATAAATAAATACTGTGCCAATTTTAATATTAACCTTGTTGTGGCGTGTGCAGAGTTTTGATGGTTAAATTTTATCTTTTCGTTGGTCTGGATCCCTCATTTCTTGTGGTTCTTGAATAGTAGCAAATCCGCCTCCAGTATCATCAAGGAGTATGCAATCAGGGGTTGAATGATATCAATAGAAACAAATCGATCTTCAGTTGATTCGCAGTTCAAATTAGAAAATGTTCTTCCTACTATTTTTTTTTTCTAATTGCTATTCTATAAATGGGATGGATTGTGCGATGCTATTTTATAATTGATTGGATCTTTGGAATGATATTTATTATTTTTTTCAAAATAAATTAAAGAAAAAAAGACTAAAAATGAGTCTTTTGACATATCAAATTAATATGGAAGATCTAACTCATGGAAACAATTGTATTCAAGGGATCAAGAATGATATCATTTTTTATATAAAAAATTCAGCTTTTAACGAAAAACCAAATAATAAGCGGAAATTCTAAGTTTCAAAAACAGAGTAATATTTCGGTTTTGAATTTTGTAGACTCGGTTAACCATAAACCACATGCCTTGAGATGGAAGCATCATTGATGGCATCAAAAAATGGAGAAGAGGGACTGGCAGCGCCAAAACCAGTGAGTTTTCCTTCACGGCTTTAGCAAAGCCACTGGAAGTTCATTGAGAATCAAGATGACCGGCAAGAAGAGCATTGCCAGCGGAACCCAAATCTCGGGGAAAGAAAACCCTGCAGGCAATGTCTAATATATTTATTTTCTTCTAGAAGGCAATCGTATTTCACTCTTGCAAACCCTTTGGAATTCAAGAAACATTTTAGTTTCTGCAAGCAATGTCAACATTTCAAGCCAGGAATTTCAGGGGCCTTGATCGCATCATCTCTGACTGCAATACCGATCCACTAAAAACCATTACAACCTTCTCTTTCTTTTTGTACCAAAATCTGCATTGATAGAGATAAATGCATCTACCATAGCTTTGGCTTCTTAAGAAGATGGCCTGTGAATTAATCTATCCAGCAGAGCAATTCATCTCATGCCACTATGTCCAAAGACTCTGCAACAAAATAAAAAAAGAAATCTAACAAAATTAAGGGTAACAGAAACCTGAAACTATCACCTCTATATAGATTATTGAATGAAAGGAGTTTTTTGCAATCTTCTGCACTACCAGTAAATGAACGAGTGACCCCGCCGTTGAATCTGCCAAACCACAATTTACTATACGGACATCAGTTACAAATAACATCAACACAGGCCATCAAAGGAAAAGAGTTATAGATTGGTGAAATTTATTTTTAATGCCCGAACCACATTTTAAACCATGTCTTTCGTTTTTTACTCAATTTCGATGCATTTGGAGCATGAAATGGTTATCCCAGAAAAGGAAGCGTTTTCAAGTTGAACCATTAATATGCAAGGCATCGGGCGGTCGTGTGCTCGTAGAAAATGAAATAATTTGTCAATATAACTGATGTATGCCCACACAGTACAGTTTTTAGAGCTATCTATTTCAGAAAGAAATATAGGGTTTAATTTTCATATCTATGTTTCTTACTTTTATTAGGACCCTTTAATTTTTTTGGGTGCCGATAAATAAACACCTCGAGTAGACATTTAGCTTAAAAACGAAATAAAAACCTTGATTCCTTTGCAATATTGAGGGCGTCTCCTCTTTTATCTTGGTTTCCTTAAGATTTAGTGTGTCTCTCTCGATTCGGAAATCTTGTTATGGTTCAACAACAATAGTTTATGCAAAAGACTACAGGGCACCCAAAACAAAGATGATAAAACAAAATTTGAATAGCCAGCATTGTGTGGTTCTTTCATCGACGAAGAGGGCAAACTGACCTACCTTGTTACGCTCTACAATTTCACAGAAACCTGCAGCAGCCGCATGCATATGTAGAAACATTGGTGAGTTTGTGGCATATGCTAATTCAAACTGCTTCTCAAAATACTTGTTTGCCATTATGGATAAATAAGGTGCCAATATGTAGTAGGAGTGGATGAAAATGGTAGCGAGCAAAGAACTCCAGAAGGAACATTTCTGTCAGAAATGGCTTACTTCTTTTGAATAATCTGATGGGCAAAAGTGAAGCCTGTCATGATCATTTTATTAGTTTCTGAGATAGACTCTTAAAAGCCAACCATCTCATGGATAATTCTAAAATTGGCCTTAAACGAATATACAACTCTTTCACTCCATGAACATAAGACTAAACTTCATTCCTGATTCAAGCGAAGCTGAAGTTTACTTTATATGGGGTGGAGCCTAGAATGTTTAATTAATGATCATTTGATTGATTTATTCTGTGCAAGTTTATGAGATTCTGCAAAAACTAATCAGACCATGCTACATGGTTCACCAACATTACAAGGAACATAATTAATTAGCATAAACTTGAAACTTAAGAAACATAAAACAGAAGTCCTATGATTATCCTCTCACCAACATTATAACTACTGGTATGTGTATCTTGACTATTAATTTCCAATTGTTCCCTCAACACAGGAAAAGAGTGATTGTCTAAACAAAAGCACAGGAAAAAAGGGTTGATATTTCTAACTAGGAATATGATGCCCTCCGACACTACTAACAACTGCCTGCTGGTACACTGGTACTGGATGCATACTGTCTGTCCACAACCTCAAGCAGTTTGTTGGCTATTCCACTAGCATAAACACATGATCCTTCGTTTATCTGCAACATCAAGAGTACATGTCTTAATTAATGTCCATCGAAACCCACCATTTTAGTTAATTATGTGCATAACATAAGGAATTAATTAATCAAAGCTGCTAGCTGATACATGATAAAAACTGACCTTAGTGTTGAACAGAAAGCTGTAGTAATCCCCAATAAGGCCACCAGCAGCATGGTGGAGATCAAGCTGAAGCTCATCAAGGACTTTGGAAACAGATAACAAGCAATTAACCTTCTTTCTCTGAACAAGTTTAATTGTAACTTCATCTTCGATTAGGCGAACATCTACCTCGGTATGCTTGGATTTCCTCTGAAGCCAAGAACTCCTTAATGAACCATTATTGTATGTTGACTGATCTTGTTCAACCTTCGTGTTAGAATTCTCAAGAACGTCTACCCCACCATCTTCTTCAGGCTTGCGCCTTTTGATTCTCTCTCTGCCGTTTCTCTTCTTCTCCACTAGTAATTTCAGCTCCTCAACCGTCCGAAGAAGTTCTTTGATATAGTTAATTGCATCTCCAACCACAGATGCCCTATCATTCTACCCCACCAAATAACGTATAATTAGTATCCAAGTATATGAAACCGAATAATTCTGATTTATATATAGTAATCAGGCAAATATGATGATAGAGTTGATCAGGTGATATTTATTAAGCAGTACCTTGGAAGGATTTGGAACCAAGTTCCTCAAGGCAGTATACTTTCCATTCAGGTGCTCTCTCCTTTGGCGTTCTGTTGCAAAATGCTTAGTAACCTTGCCAGATTTCCTGATTCCCTTGCCAATACATGCCATTTCTGCAGTAAACTCAAAAACCCCATCTCCATGACCCCCATCTTGGTAACTTAGACCTCCTCCACTTAGTCCATCCACGTGATCACCCCCTTGGCCACCGCCAAACAAGGGTGCAGGCAAACCATAGCCATGTGGTGGTAAAGAATGAACCAATTCCCTAAACTGTGGAGCAAGTGGGTTTGAGTCGAAAAGCACAGATGTACTGTCCACCCCCATAAAGCCCGAGGGAGTCTTATGGGCAGGGTTTGTAAAGGAAATTGATGAATTCGGAAGCAAAGTGGATGTTGATGTGCATCTGGGAAGGTTGAAAAGATTGAGAAGGTCAGGTAGCAAGGAGGATGGTGTATTAGCAGTAGCATTAAAGTTGCCATTTTGATCAAGTACTTGGTGCATCTCTTGGAATTGAATGGTATTGGGATCCCAATTTGAGGGGTGGTCATATGACAGGACTTGATGATGATTTGTAGGGTACTGTTCCATTAAATGGTGGCAGTTGTTGTTAAAAGCCATGTGATGTTGAAGTTGAATTTCTTCCATAGAGGCAGCAGCAGCAGATTCTTCTTGGTGGTAATGATTAGAGAGCTCTTCCATGGAGAGCTTGAAACTTTCTTCAAAGCTGCTTGTGGTACTGCTACCTGTCATGAATGGTGAAACTTGACAAAACCCATCATCATTCCCACCTTCTACTATGGAGTTGTTGGTTTCAAAGCAGGCTGTCTCTTCATACATGTTTAGGATGATCAATCGACCTTGGTGCCCTTTTGTCTCCTGCAATATTAGTTAGAAACCAATAATTAGACACCCAAAAAGGAAAGCAAGAAATGAAATGAAATGAAATTTATGAGTTCATGATAAAAAAAACCAAAATAAAAGGAAATCAAAGAAGTTGACACTACTAGCTAGTACTCCATCAAAGAGCTTACAAAGAAAAAAGGATTGCAGGTTCAGAGAGAGAGAGAGAGAGAGGTTTGGAATTTTATTCTCCTATATATGAAGAAGGGGAAAGGAGGTGGTAGGAGAGGAAAGGGAACTGAAAGTTGTAACTGAATCCTGAATATTATATAAAGATATTAATAAAATAATGCTAATAAAAAGGGTTCATAATTTGTCGAAAGGATTGCTGTGTACCTCGAATACAATAGAAGGGCCCTTTTGAATAAAATGTTCTCAGGATGGCAAAAACAATAAAAAATAAAAACTTGTGGTGTTGAGAAATTCACACAATTTGCGGGGGTATGGAAGCAAAAGGATGGTTGATAGTTCAGGTCGGAGTGGTGGTGTGTGGGTGGTCCCCACAATTCGATAAATTATTCCATCCATCCCTTCCATGCAAATTGCTAGCTCAAACCAACTTCCGAAACCGTCTATCCTTCAATTCTTCAATATTATATATAATATTGTACCCTTGCGAGTACTACTCCCTAATATCTCATCTCTTCTTTCTTCCAGGGGTAAAATATCTTTTCGCTAGATTTATTTGTAATTTTAGATTTATTTGGGGTATTTTAATATTTTTATAATTTTGTATACAGTGCACTTACTTGATTATCTTAAAAGGTACAAAAAATAAAAATAAATAAATAAATTAGTATAGGAGCTTTATCATGATTTCCTTTAACTATGCACAGTATAAGGCATATTTGTGATTTCATATTGTTTTAGGTCTAACTACCTAGAGTACGTGTGTGGCTTGGCTTAATTACGAGAGCGGCTTGACGGCAATTGACAAAATATATCATCCAATATATCATAATTTTTATTTATTTTAATATTTTTTAGGGTTATAAAAAATATTTAGTCCCCAACATAGAGGTGAAAGATTATTATTTTTTTAAGATAATGTTTTTTTTTATTCTTTAGCATTTAATTTATTTCGATATTAGGCTTCTTTTTGTGGTTTTTATATGAATTTTTACTAATTTTAAAAATAACATAAGTTATCTCAAGTTTTTTTATTTGTCGTTCATTGTTATTTTTTTAATCATATTATTAAATTAACTTGGTTTAATGGATCCAATTAAGTCAATTACCCGAGTCTCTAATTCTTCTTTCTTCTTCAAGAACACTGGTCTGAGCCGCGTCATGGCACGAACCACCGTTCTACATTTGCTGAGCTATTTTTTGGATTTTTTTAATTGATTTTTTTTTTCATTTCAGGCCTTCAATATTTGGTTAATTTGAATCACGGTTTCTAATTTGTTTCGATTTGGATTTCATGGTGTTATCACGAGCACATATTCCAAATAAAAAATTTCACAGGTTAAACATGGTTGGTGCTAGTTAATTCAATATGTTAGTATTTTAATTATTTTTTTTAAAAGTCACCTATTACATTACCATCTCAATATTTTAAAAATTCTTACATGAAAATTTAAAAATTCTTACATCAAACTCTTTAACTTCCTGGCATCTTTACATTTTTTATAAGGTTATAAAAAAAAAA
>Ga0307508_10005593_pt1 | contig 11921 bp, 13 predicted proteins | sample 9_EM_MG_FD_203089 | JGI IMG/M metagenome (GOLD analysis project Ga0307508, IMG submission 203089) | Populus trichocarpa ectomycorrhiza microbial communities from riparian zone in the Pacific Northwest, United States - 9_EM | ecosystem: Host-associated > Plants > Roots > Unclassified | place...
TATCTTGTTTTCATTTTAATTTTATTTTGTAAAAAATAAGATCATTTTGACCTTTTAAGAGTTTTGTAAAGATATATTTCCATAATATTGGTAAGCATTCATCTTTTGCGTTGAATCATTGTTGATTTTTTTTTTGCTTAATTTGTTGTTAATGTATTCTTTTCTAACACCTAAAAACAGAACTTGAAAAACCAAGAAATAAATGTAAATCAAGATATTGAATATTGAAAAATAGGATATTAAATTGATTGAATAAAATAAAATAAAAAATAACATGTAAGACTACACATATTAAAAATATCATCTAAAAATAAATATTTATTTTTTCAAAAACATAGTCTATTTATATAAAAGATAAAAACAAAACCATAGATAAATCAGAAAAACCACTCTGAAAATTAAACACAACAAAAAAATTAATATTTTTTAAAAAAGACCCCTGAACAAAATAAAAGAGAGGAGGTTTTGTCTATGTTTTTTGTTTTAATTTTTTTAATCGGCCACATCACTTTATTTCTTTTCTATAGCATTATTTAAAGTTATATTTTCATGGCAATCATAGTTATCAAACCCGGCTTGGGGGTTGACCCGGCCAAGGAGCTGAGTTCTAGGTTACATAGGTTGACTCGGGTCAGCCTGGAAAAATTAAAAAAAATATATTTGAGGTTTTAATATTTTACATGAAAAAATTAAGAAATAATCTATGTGGATATAGGCTATATATGTTGTAAACAATTAAGTTTAAAAGATTATTTCAAAATGTTTTTTACCCCACAGTGAAAATATACTATTTTATTCTTTTAAGTTGAAGTATTTAAACAAAAAAACTTTTTTATTCCACATTGAAAGAAACATAACTTTTTTCTTATGAATATATAGTATATATTCTAAAGGGCTTCAAATCCCACATTGAAAAAATAAAATATTATTCTGATATTTATATAGTGAATTTTGAAATGAGTTAGTAACCAACTGAAAAATATTAAAAAAGAGAGGTCTTTGGGTATAAGAAAAAAAAAACATTTGAAAAAAAAAGGGTCTCTACTAGGTCACTCGAGTTTCAGGTGGACCCGACGAGTCGACCGGTTTACTCCGAGCCAATTTCAAGCCTGGATTTTGAATGAAACAGACCCGGCCAAGGCCTTGGACTTGGAATGTTTTTAAAAAATATTTGATGTTTTAATATTTTTTATGAAAAAATTAAGAAACAATCTATGTGGATATATGCTATACATGTTGTAAATAATTAAGTTTAAAAGATTATTTCAAAAGGGTTTTTTATCCCACATTAAAAAAGATATTATCTTATTCTTCTAAGTTGAAATATTTAAACCAAAAAGGTTTATTATCCCACATTGAAAAAACATAATTTTTTTCTTGTAAACATAGAGTATATATATTAAAGGACTTCAAATTTCACATTGAAAAAATAAAACATTATTTTAGTATTTATATAGTGAACTTTGAAATGAGTTAGTAACCAACTGAAAAATATATAAACATATTTGGGTCTGGTTGCAAGCGAAACCCAACACCTATTGGAAGCGATTTGGGTCTGGTTGTCAAGTCAGACCCAATAGCTTTTGGCACAGAAAATAGAAAAAATAACACACCTAACAATATTTTTAACTAAAGCAAAACCAACGTCCCATTATGATACAATATCGTCTACAGTATAATAAGTTTATGTACATAATAAATGCACAATATTTTTTCCACGTCTTTTAAAATATAGTATAAAGTATTAAGGCATGATTGGTTTTATTATAGGTTTACATAGTAAAAACTAAGCCTTCAATTATATTTTTCCAAAACTAATTGACTCAAATAAGTAATGATTAAATTTTTGACTAGAAAAATAAAAATAATGTAAGTTCGTGCTAGATTCATTTCAGGGAAGACATTGGAAAGATGAATTGAGCGTAGCTCACCACTCTAGGGCGACAACGCTAGCATAACTTAGGCTAATCTACAAGGATTGTGAATACTTAAGTCTATCAAGATGCGCAACCTGTGAAACATGTAGCTGATCTTGGAAAGGAAATCTTATTCCCTATTGACTATATAAAACAACCATTTTTTTTTATATATTTTTTTTATATAAAACAACCATTTGATTGGTCATGTTGTTGTCCAATAAAAAAAAATAGCGAATGGATATTTGCATCGAAACCTACACGTATGCTATTAGTATCTTTGATGGAAATTATTGAAGTTTATGGAGAAAAAGAAGAAACAAATGGAGAAAAAGGAAAGAGAGAGAAATAAAAATTATGTTCGATACGACTATGAGCCTTTGTCGTGTGGGAATGATCCATATGAAGGATGAAGGATGAAGGAGTTGAGTTAATTGATATAATAGATCGGGATGATTATTTTTGGTTCACTTCAGTTTTTATAAAATAAAAATAATCAAACTGATTTTTTTTAAAAAAACCGGAACTGAACCGAAACCGGTTCAAACCGGCCGGTTTCGGTTAGGTTTTTTAGGACAAAAACCGGTTCAAATTGGTTTGGCTCAATTTTTTTGGTTTGACTCGGTTTTTTCGGTTTGGCTCGGTTTTTTTTCTGATTTGGCTCGGTTTTTTTTCCAGTTTTTTTTTGTTTGGGTTCGGTTTTTTCGGTTGTAAGCTTATAAAACTGAAACCGAACCGAACCAGTCGGTTTTTTCAAAATTTTAATCGGTTTTTTTTTAAGAGTTCAGTTTTTTCAGTTATTTTTTTTTGGTTTTCTTGATTTTTTGGTTTTTTTACTTACCTCTAATAATAGATTAGGCTGTATTTTTTTAAATAAAAAAATTAAAATAATATATTTTTTAATTAACTCAAGTGAGCCCTTAAATATCCAGACTCTCTAGTCACCTGGGACGCACCAACACAAAATATTTTTATTATACATCACAATATTTTTTTTATACATCACATGAATTATTGTTTTTATTTTCCCAATAAGTAACTATCATGCCAAAAGCAATTTCAAAGTTTAAATTGCATTTTGCTTATGAAAGCTGTAAATTATAATCAAAATTTATTTTTTTTATAAATTATTTTCGGTTTATTTATTTAGAAAAAAACAATATAAAATCCCTAATCACCTAGTTCTCGTACTTTTGTGATTCCTCAAATCGAGTCAAATTAATACGTAAAATTAATTTTTTTTTCTTGAAGTTTATTGGAATCTAATATAAAATATTTAATTTATGATATAATTATTATAACACACCATTAACTTTATTTGGTAATTGTGTCTAATTTAAGAATAGGCAAACAAATTTTCTAATTAAAAAAAATCAAGCAGTCTTGATTCATTCTTTTCATATCAATCAAATCATCTAAATCCACATTTCCAACCTAAATTTTCAATCCCTTTTAAATCTTCAAATCTTCTAGAGCATGTTTGTTGGAGGTATGGTTTTGAAAATGTTTTTTATTTAAAAATTTATTGAAATAATATATTTTTTATTTTTTAAAATTATTTTTAATATTAACATATTAAAAATCTAAAATTAAAAAAATAATTTAAAATAAAAAAATTTTAAAATGTAAAAACTACGCTTTAAGGTTACAATGGCAAAGTTACCCGTACAAAAAAGGGATTTTCGTAAATTCAAACAAATTCCACACCCATTAAATAACTGCCGCATCCCCTATAAATATCCCTCTCCACCCTCATTTTCTTCCCATTGAAAACCGTTTAGAAAGAGAAACACGCAGCGAGGGGAGGGAGAGAGAGAGAGAGAAAGAGAGTGTGTCTGTGCAGTCAGGCCTGGTAGTGATAGACCAGCAGCAGTGAGAAAATTCACAGGCATTGCTGTTTCTGTCACTCTATCATAATTTCCTGGTCGTGGTAATTGATTTGATTGTTTTGAAATGAGTCGTTTAGGGTTTAAATCCCCGGTTTATCACGGAGAGGTATGTTTGGGAGAACTGGATGTTATTCCGGTGACGGAAAAGGGTTTCTTGTTCCCAAACAACGAGATTCGCATCCATCATATCTCTCAACAAAGTGAGCGATGTCCTCCTCTGTCAATTCTCCAAACAATCTCTCCATTTTCCGTCCGTTGCAAGCTCGAATCGTCTTCTCCTATGGAACAGTCTCATTTGATCAATCTCCATGCCTCTTGCTTCCACGAAGTCAAGGTCTATTGTTTTTCTTTTAATTTCTTTGATTTGTTTTGCCTAATTTTACAGCGTAATTGACTCATTCAGTTAAAAATTTTGTCCTTAATCTTTAGTTTGAGTTAAGAAGGGGAGAAGTGAGAATGCGGTGATCTTGACTTTGTTTTTTTTGTTGTTATAGACGGCGGTGGTTTTGATTGGAGATGAAGAGATTCATTTAGTGGCAATGCCAAGCAAGCAAAAGAAGTTTCCATGTTTTTGGTGCTTTGCGGTTCCTGTAGGTCTGTATGATTCGTGTTTACGGATGCTCAACATGCGGTGTCTTTCTATTGTGTTTGATCTTGATGAGACACTTATTGTTGCGAACACGATGAAGTTGTTTGAGGATAGGATTGAGACTCTTAGGGGTTGGATTGGACGGGAGCAAGATCCGATGAGGGTATCTGGAATGATTGCGGAGATGAAGAGGTATATTGATGATCGGTTGCTTCTGAAGCAGTATATAGAGAATGATGTTGTTATGGATAATGGAAAGATGTACAAGGTTCAACTGGAGGACGTTTTGCGATCATCGGATGGCCATGAGAGAGTTGTTAGACCTGTGATTAGATTGCCAGAGAAAAATATTGTTCTAACTCGCATCAATCCAGAGGTATGATTTGCTTGATGTTGTTTGTTTCTTCCGGTTTTATTACTTTTAGTAATTTGTTCCGTGGAATTCTCTACTTGTTATTTTTTATGATATATATTAAAAGTGTGTTCTAATAGAGAGTATTTGATGTCAACTGGGCGGAAAAGAGTATATTTGCAATTTGATTACATCATTTGGAACTATTAATACTATTACACGCTAGTATGATTTATGAGAGTTTTTCCTTGACCTATGAGAAGATCAAAACAAGTGCAATTGTTTTCATATTATTTTCTTTCATCTTAATGATTTCATTGGTTCCAATATATCATAACACCTGTATGTTATTTAGTTTCAAAAGCCTTTTGTTTCCAATACAAAAATGGATGTATTTGCATATTCTCGTTTGATATTTACATATTTTGATTATATGCTTGCATAGCTGTTAAAATTAGACTTTTGTTTAGAGAGTTCTCAATTTTCATTTAATAATCCTTGATTTTGGCCAAATTTGGACCATCATTCTTTTGGATCAGTTTGACCTTACTTATGTGCTTCCTTGAAAGTTTTTGGCTTGGAAGGTTCCATACTTCTTAAGGCGCTTAATTTTACTTTTTATCTGGCATTTCTGTGTTGGTTTTCTTGCAATATAGTAGGAGAGTGACTTCTCCTTAATTTGTCATCAGCCATGCTTTCTGATACACAAGACAACAAAAATTTTCTTGTGATTACTGGTAACTTTTTGTTTTTTTTTTTTTTTTTGTGTAGATTCGTGATACGAGTGTGCTTGTGAGATTAAGGCCGGCATGGGAAGATTTGAGAAGTTACTTAACAGCAAAGGGACGCAAACGGTTTGAAGTTTATGTTTGTACGATGGCTGAAAGAGATTATGCCTTAGAAATGTGGAGGCTTCTTGACCCAGAGGCTCACTTGATAGCTTCAAAGCAACTCTCAGACCGTGTAGTTTGTGTTAAATCAGGCAAGTATGGGATCACTACTATTTTGAAAATATTTTGATTTCTGATTTTGCTTTGAACTTTGTGCATCTTCAATTACCTTTGAAATTTGTAAAATTTTATTGTGAATTATGTTCTGGTGCATCTGGCATATATGTTTGTTTAGTCTCTAGTTTCAAATATGAAAGGGATGGTTCAAAGCCAAAGTTGATGAAGGTTTTCTAAATTGAAGTGGCACTGCTCATAAACAACCTGCAGTGTGTTGTGTTTTCAGTTGTCATGTCAGCCACCTTGCCTTTTACTAATGACCAATAAGAATACCTTTTACTGTAGCAGGCTCCAAGAAATCTTTATTGAATGTCTTCCAAGATGGCATGTGCCATCCAAAAATGGCAATGGTAATAGATGACCGGTTAAAAGTCTGGGAAGACATGGATCAACCTCGAGTTCATGTAGTTCCTGCATTCACTCCTTATTATGCTCCTCAAGCAGAGGTACTAAAAAATATCCATGTGAACTTATTTGTTAAATTTTGTTCCTTTTTCTCACGTTACCTTCCAAGTAAAATCTTTATTAGGCTCATTCTCTCTATTCTCTAGACAGCGAACGCCGTTCCAGTCCTATGTGTGGCAAGAAATGTTGCATGCAATGTCAGAGGTTGTTTTTTCAAGTAAGAGATGCTAAGATTATACATATGAAGTACTTTTAAGTTACTGTTATTGCATGAGGATTATTTATAACTGCATTGTGACATGTTATGTTCACAGAGAGTTTGATGAGATCTTAATACGAAGAATATCTGAAGTCTTTTATGAAGATGAGGTGAAAAGCTTACCTCCTACTCCTGATGTGAGCAACTACATGATGACAGAGGTATTTGAATTGAGATATTGGGTTCTTCAAGCAACATTCTGATCATATTCTTAAATTATCAAACAATCTTTTTCATGAATTACAGGATAGTGGTTTTGTACCCAATGGCAATAACATTGCTCCTTTTAGTGAAGGAATGAGTGGCATTGAAGCTGAACGAAGATTGCATCAATCGGTAAGTCTTAAAAAATCATGTTGAAGAGATTCATGAACCTGATCTGAATTGGTTGAGAGAAATTCCTGCTTGCCTTCACCTGAGAAATACAAGGTTCATTCTGGATACTGCATGTGCTTCTAACAAATGAGAGCAAAGCAATATTAAACATGTGTGCCTATGAGCAACATGTTTTCTGATTCTCCGGTCGTTTGGCATGTAATAGAACTTGATAATTTTTCTCAGCTCTGTGCTTAAATATTTTAAACCTTTCAGGATGGCAAGACTGTCATGGAATCAGCCCCACATTCTATTACAAATAGTGCTGAATTGAGAACTGAAATCTCCCAGCCTAATGTGGCAATAATTCCAAATGTTGCTGGACCAACCTTATCGGCCACACTCTTGCCTTCTCAGAGTATGGAGTGCAGTTGGTCTTGATTTTATTTCTGCTTATCTATATCATTAGAGTACTTAAACTTACATTCCATAATTTAAACCTCTTTATTTCAGAACCTAGTTTACTTGGTGCTCCTGTTAGACGAGATTTAAGGAATCAAAATTCTGGTCAACCCCCTCTTCTTTCTAGAATACCTGCAGCAATACCATTATCCTCTCTACAGCCACAGGGAGGCTGGCTGGTGGAAGAAGATACTAGCAGAGCACAATCAAATAACCGACCTTCAGCAACCGCTCAAGAATTGGATTCTTTAAAATCTGATAAGCTGAGAGGACTGCAGAATCCACTTGCTCATGGTGCATCAGCCTCTGCTCCCGCTCCCTCCAGTTTAGTCTCACATTCTTCAGAATTGAAGGTTGAAGAGGTTTGTCTGAAATTAAGTTAAATTTGTATTTTGAAGCTCTTGCTATTTTTCAATGCATAGGGATCATTTCTAGCATCAGAAACTGAGGAAGAACTTCACTTATTTGCAGGCAATTGCTGGAAATGACATGCATAAACAAATTGTTCCTGCTGGAGGTAAGCCATCAAGCATATGAATTTTTTAGTGCTATAATAGTTTGAAGTGCAAAGTGATGGAGTGCATGCTTTGTGTTGAACCATCAGGCCTGCTCAGTATATGTAGATATGTATGCAAATCCATCTTTTAATCATATATAGCTACAACTTTCAAACCTTACTTAATGTTTCAGGATTGATTGATCTAACATCGAAATATCGGAGCCTTTTGAGAGACAATACAAGTCTCATAACAGAAAAATTTATCAAACTTGTGGATGTATCATTATATAACATATTTAGAAGCAATGATGAGCCCACTGGTTGCTGTAGTGGGTATGAAGGCCATCCTCATCCATATAATTTTTTTTCTGCAGAGGCTGGCATGTCTCAGAATCATGTGTCCTCTAGTAGCAGAGAGTTCCAAGCTGAAGCTGGGAAACTCAATCTGCTACCATCCCACTTGTCTATTGGAGTGCTGCAAGAAATTGGACGGAGATGCAGATCCAAGGTACTGATTGGTTCTGGGCTTCATCATGGTTGCCTCGCCTCTTTATTTCTATGGATCATTTATCATCTGCTTATGTGCAGGTGGAGTTCAAATCTGTTGTAAGCACCAGTAAGGATTTGCAATTCTCTGTCGAGGTCAGTTAAAATTTGTTCTCTGCCTACCCTCATGTTTTCTGGTTCTTGATACTCTTTGAATAATTCACAAAAAGTTCATGAGCTTTGTAATTTTATGTTGTTGCAATCATCTGAGAGCTTACTTCAAGGACATAAATTTTTGGTACTGTAATTGGAGTTTGAATAAATACTTGAAATTTGTTACCAAGTTATGTTTGCCAATTTTCTGTTCTTCTCCCATTCATTTCTTTCTTGCAATGTTGTTTTCATCAGGAAAATTTTAGAGAGATATGATAATATAAATGCAATGGTGTATCCATGTTGGAAGTAGTGGAGTGAGGTCCCGTTGAGTTCTGAAGAAAATTTGTTTGTCGGTTACAAAATGAAGTGTTTTGCACTGTTCTTATGAAGTTGACCTCAGTGAGATTATTGTAAAACTCAAGCAAGTAAAGGGTATTTTGTACTTCTAGTTTAAAAATGTTCTTCCAGCCTTGTGAAAGTAGTGTGGTTCACTCTTCTGCTTCTGCTTTTAACTTTTTCCCCTTTTACAGTTTTACTCAACTGACAGTAACTTCTCCCACTGCGTTGTTGATTTTGTATTAAAACCCGAGTTGCTTTTTTTCTTTACTATAAAGGTTTTTCTCCCACCCTAAAATTCTCTTTGTTAGTCATATACTATTGGCTGTTGTTTTATCCATGTTTTGTGAACTGCGACAGTAAATTACTATGTGATTGAGTGTCCCAATTGAAAACATTCCTGTTGCAACAGACCTGTTTCGTGTTGTGGATGAGTCATGTATGATGATCATACATATGTGATGATGAGAGGATTACCTTATGATTAGTGCTAGCTTTAAGCTTATATTTTGGGTAAACTATTTTTTAGCCCATCCAGACTTTTGTAAAATTAGACTTTGGTGCTTGAGCTTTTGAAGTTAAGGCAGTACTTATTTTTTGGCTGAAAAAATTGACTTCAGAGGGATCTATGTTTTACATCAAAACCTTAATGGGACAGAGGCTTCCCTGATCAATGATTCAGTGTATCTATCTTTGATCATCTCTTCACTAGAGAAAATTCCACTTCATTTTCTTCTCCTGTCTCTGCTTTTCATTGATAACTCCCTATCAACTCTTGGAAGTTTATAAATGCTTCCTACAATTGAGATTAACAAGAGCTGCTGAATTGGTCGTTCCTTTTGAAAGGCCCCTTTGAATAGAAAATTGAGAGGATGAAAACTTGCATCAAACCTTCGGGGCTATTGTGTGAGTTTTAGTAGCTCTGTGGCTAAAGTCCACTTTTACTAACACCTCTGATGAGTAATGCTATACATACAAACAATTATACAAAGTTTTTATACAACCTGATGCAGCAATTGCTCTTTCAATGCTAATCAATCATTTAATATTTCAGGGATCTACATTTGACCACTTATCATTTGACATATTAGTTTGCATGAACATTTCTTCCTACAATAATTTGTCCTGTATTCTTCTGTCTCGTAAGAGCACTTTTCTTTTTCATGAAGCTACAAAATAATCTCTTCTTTTTGTGTACTTATCTTTCCCTTTTAGCTTGTAGCTTGTAAAAAGACTAAGCAATATCATGCTGCTTTTGGACTCCCACAAACTCATTTTGCTGACTTAAATGATTTAGGTTTTGTTCACCGGTGAAAAGATAGGTGTTGGAATGGGTAAAACACGGAAGGATGCACAACAGCAAGCAGCTGAGAATGCACTTTGCAGCTTGGCAGGTAAATTTACTCTCTAGCTCATTTCTCTCTCATAATTCTGTGTTTGAGAAAATAATTTTTTTTTTTGTAATTGTTATACTCCTTTTCTTTTGTTTCTTTTGTGCAATGTTGATGAATGTGGAGTTAAATATTTGCATGGTCTAGGTTAGTTGTGTGTGAACTCGTCATTAAATGGTAAGCACATAAACATTGATTATTTCTATAGTCAAAGAATTGATGTTATGTGATAGTTATGCATATTCATATTGGTTGCCAGTGGATATGTTAACTGGGTTTAACATAAATTAGATAGGTGCAAGACTTATTATTCTTATCTCAGCATCTCCTTCGCTAGATAATCTTGAATATTGACCCATATGTTTTATAAGAAGGTGCTGAATGTATTTATTGTTCTCAGAAAAATATGCAGCATATGTTTCACCCAATTCTGGTGCTGTGGATGATGATTTCGATAAGCTTTCTATTGGGAACGAGAATGGATTTGTATGGGACATTAGCAGTCCTGAATCAAGTGATCTGGTACGAGAAGATGGTTCAGCTAAAGAACGTCCTTCTGAGGTGCGGATATTTTTATGATGCTTTCAGTACTTGATTTGATTCCTTTGTTCAAAAACATAGGTGATGCTTGGATAAGGGTATGTTGGCAAGAAATTTCCATATTGGGTAGTGGTTATCTGAACAGAAACCACTCCCTTTTGGATTTTGCATTGCACCAAGATGTGGGAGCTAAAACAGTGAAAGGGAAAGCTGGCTTCATGTTCGCCACTGTGCCCTTAACCAGGCTCCAGTTATTCCTGTTTAAGAGGTAAGACTTGGTGGTCAGGCCCATTATCCAAGTACTCCCATGTAGTTGAATCAGCCATTCCCTTCAGAGTTGGTTTACCATTTTATTGTTCTTTTCAATGGGCATGTCTTTTTACTTTTTTATCTTCCATAATTTTGGAGGCACAATTATTTATTTTAGAATTTGCAAACTTCTCATGTGGCCCATTTTATCACTAGTCTTTGTTAGTTTCAAACACCTCTCCCTGTCTCATAGTCTTCGCTACTTTGGATTTGTTTTTGGCACTAAACTGACTATGTGACCTTGAAGGACTAAATGTTTTTTTAAATGTATAACAGAGATTTTCAAGTTTGTTAAATGCATTCTCACTTTTGAGATTATCAGAATGGCATAAAACGCCATAAGAACTCCATTTCTAAGACTATACATTGTCTGTATGCCTAATGTGCATCTATTGTATTGTTGGAAAATGATTTGCAGGTTGCTGACGCTGAACTTTTGAATACATCCAATATGGTAAATCAGCAACAGCAGAAACGTGCCAACTCCCCTAGGTAATGTCAAAAGGGCTTCTTCCTTTTATAGCTAATAAATTGTAAATTGACATCATAATAGCGCAGAGGGAGCAGTTTAGACATTTTTTTTTCAGTTAGTGTTTGAGGAGTGGGATTAGCGTGACTAGCGATTCTGCTCACCAACTACTCTATTTGAATCAAAAGCTCTGTTTTTCAGTTAGTTGAATTTCATTTTTATTGAGTGATGAAGTGGATTTATTTGAACATGTGGAATTCAATGGGCTCTCTATAATGGTGAATTCGGTTCTTTGTGGGCATCTTAGAGGGTTTGCTTATTCAGGTGGTTTGGGATTCATGATGCTTATGCTACAAGTCATACATATGCATTGTTCTTGCTTTTCTTTCTTCCTAGAAGGATAATCCATTAAGGGTCCTCCAAGTGACGTTGTGTTTGAAGGATTTTTGTGGGGCCCTGTCCTTGGATTTTCACACGTGACATCCATATGCACTCCTTGCTGAGCCTTTTTGCCCTGCCTTATTCTGTACCTTATTGTGGT
>Ga0307508_10005594_pt1 | contig 11920 bp, 10 predicted proteins | sample 9_EM_MG_FD_203089 | JGI IMG/M metagenome (GOLD analysis project Ga0307508, IMG submission 203089) | Populus trichocarpa ectomycorrhiza microbial communities from riparian zone in the Pacific Northwest, United States - 9_EM | ecosystem: Host-associated > Plants > Roots > Unclassified | place...
GGAATAGTTTCATAACTACCGTCTTTTTCATATCGTGAGGCTGGTCCTCTAACTGGTACATCATCAATATATGGAATGGTATATTCTGGTATTTCTGGCTTAAGAATGGCCGTAACATCATCATGGGATATCGGAACTGAGTTCGTCCATCCCATTGGTAATGTTACCAAGCGTAAGGCACCAAAAGGTGTCTGAAATGTGGTCATATCTCTAGACTCCTTGGCCAATAATCGCTCATCATTGTAAGGGCTACTGCAGTCGGGCGGGACGTGCAGCAGAACGCAAATTGGTTGTGAACGTGCACCAACACATCATACGAACTTGGAACATCAGAAAGGGTCGATCTTGGTCTCATCGAGACAAGGGTATTACGAAAGGCTATATTATCGGTGAGCGCGAGGGACTATAGGTGCGTAGGTTATATTTTCAATGATAAAACAGACCAATGACTTACTTGATTGTCCGTGGCGATCAGTTTACTCACTGCATGAAGCGTAGCAGCTCGCGTAAATTCGCGCAGACCTGTCACAGCTGTAAAGTTGAGGGTTTGCTGCACCTCGTTCTTGGTTTTCTGCGCGCGTTCTTCATCTTCTTTCATAGCTTTCCAAGTATCCCGTGGAATTGCCCAATGGTTCACTGGTAGGTCTCCGGCTTCACATTTTTCCTTGTAGAGTGTGTAATGTTGACGAATGTGGAATCGGCAGGTCGAGTTTCCCCCTTTAAAAAAGGCCTTCCGCTTTCCATATTGTTTGACCAATGCTTCATCGTTCCTATCTCACCGTAAGTAAATTCCCTATATTTCTCATCCAATTAATTACCTGCAGGGGTTGCACCATCTCCCTGTTTCGGTCTCGTACTTGTCAGGGCCAACCTTGAATTTTACGGTGACCCTATCTGACATAATTGTAAGCATGTCAAGGGTAGAATCCTTTTTCACCAGCTGTTCTTGGGGAAGGTCACCGCATTCATGGCTGTTAAGCCCATCACCCTATGAAATATGTGAGTCTTTTTCCATCTCAGTTGGGGTTACACTAACGCTATTGTCATCAGATGTCATCCCTATGTCCTCGACTTCCTCAACAGGTCACTTTGTTGGATTGTCTACCTCCACCACCTCTTCGGATGATTCCTTGCGTTGCCGCTTCGTCGGCCTCTTCTTCTTGGCCTTGGGTTCCGAGTCTTCAGAGTCGGACGTCTCTGAGGGGCTCTCGTCATTGTCACTATCAACCTGCCGTTTAAGGTTCTTCTGACTTTTACTTGCCTTGGCCTTACGTTTAGGTTTGGCAGGTGAGCGTTTCCTGGGGGGAATCCCTTTAGCAACAGTGGGAGTGACAGTTGGCATTATAATACTGATTAGTTTGTCGGAACGAACTTTTATGGAGTACAACAGTACAAGTCACTAAATTGTGACAGTATAAATTGGTCTGTGCGCAATAGGTATGCCATTCTTTTCTTCCGTTTCATCAATTAAAATGCCTCGCACCTCAGAACCACGCGATGAGCTCGAAGACTATCTCAAGACTTCCCTTGAGACCAACATTGTTGCTTGGTGGGAGGTAAGTGAAAATTTGTAGTTACCGCAACGTTGTTCTTATACAGTTTCTTGTAGGATCACGCTGCCGAGTATCCCACTCTCTTGAAGGTTGCAAGGGACTACCTTGCTATCCATGGCTTATCTACTCCCTCTGAACGGGTATTCTCCAGTGGTGGAAGCACCGAATAAATGCTGTATTCTTGGACAGAGGGGGAAGGGTTTTGTTAATGTAGTAGACCTCTTGTAGTTTCTTACAAATAATGGTTATAACCAATAGAGAGGACCGGTTATGACCAGTCATAACCGGTTTTTACCTGGTTAGAAAAGTCTCCAGATGTGTGGTAACTGCTAACCTAACCGTGGTTACGGTTAGTCCCAGTTAGGAAATTTTCCGGTCCTGATCGGTTATGGTCCGGTTGGGTCTTGGTTAATTTCCAGTTAACTAACCTAACTTGGAAACACTAATCGCGTTTGGTCAAAAAGACACATAGCAGACGCCCATGAGGGCATCTGCTATGTGTCTAAAAGGCGGGAGAGGCCGCTGAAAACCAAAACACGCCCATTTGGGCATGTATTTGATGTTCGGCAGAGGGGAATCCTGTTGGGAGAAGCATAAATTAGTATATTATGAAATAAAAATGAAAAAATGGCGGGCGTACCTTGTACCCCCCCGCCCTTTGTCCTTTGTGTGTTCCCCTCCCCTCCCTCGCGCCCTTTGCTGTGTCTCCGGTGCATTTTCAACCCGTTGTGGTTGGCTTTTGGGCACGTTGGTGGGAAGGAACCCTAGGGATTATCAGGGGTAACCCTGGGGTATTTCAGCTGTACCCTTACCCTACCCACTGAAAACCCTTACCCTCAATCAGGGGTAAGGGTCTTTGTGGGTTCGGGTAAGGGTTTGCTTAATTATTGGGGGTATTTATATAAATTGAGTTCAAAATTGATTTTAAAATATTAATTTTATTTATTTCAAACAATAAAGTATGTTAACAGGACCCGTATTCTATATAATATGCTTTTGTACAAGCCAAAAACAAATTTTCAATGGAAAAAATAGAGTTTTTCAGATAAAATATACATATATATGAATATTTTTGAGCCCTGCCAGGGGCAAGGGTTTTTCAAGGGTATACCCCTGACCCCTGCCAGGGGTAAGGGTTTGTCAAGGGTACAAGAATCCCTACCCTGACCCTTACCCTCACTTACCCTACCCATAACCCCTGGTAATCCCTAAGGAACCCAGCCAGACACAAAAACCTGTCCCATATGGGACAGGTTTTTGTGTCTGGCTGGAGAAACACGCCCATTGGGGCGCGTTTCTTGTGTTTGTCATGTGAGGAAGGGGAAAACACGATGAAAACACTGGTTTCGGCATGTTCATCACATTCAATGAATTCAAAAGACACGTAGCAGACGCCCCCAAATACCAAAACACGCCCAAATGAGCATGTTCGACGGAGGGGGAACTGTTGGGAGACAAATATATCAGTAAAAAAAAAGGAAGAAAAATAAAAATAAAAATAACAGGCGTACCTTTTACGCCCCCCGCCCATTGTCCTATACCAGTCCCTACCCCTCCCTACCCCTCCCTGGGGCCCTCGGCTGCGTCTCCAGTCTCGTTCAGTGCGTTTTCGACCAGTTGTGGTCGTTGGTGCATCATGGTGATGGCGCGTTGTTGTGGGCGCGTTTCAGCCGTCGTAGCTGGTGTCTTTGACATGTCGTGGAGGTGGTGATTGGGGGCGGAAGATGAGGGAAGGTGGGGACCACAAGGGACAATGGTGGTGGTGATGGAAGAGTGTTGACTATTAATGGGTCTCATTACTTGACGTGTGAGTTGTCACATGATCCGACCCAGTGGGCTAAACAAAATGCATAATTTTTGTTGATGTCCCCACGTCATCATTATATATTTTATATAATTGTAGTAATCTAGTTTCAAGATGTTTTATTGTACATATCTGGTAAATTCCTCATGAATTACTTATGAATTGCTGGAAAAGTGATATTCTGTAGCTGATTTAGAGCCTTAATAAGGAAAAGTTGCCCTGTAAAATACAGGAATTTCTGTAATCCCTATAAATTACCAGAAATTTATCAGAAATTTATCAGAAAAATAAGTTAACCAGAAAATAACAAATTGGCAGGCCCTACTGCAATCTAATTTCTGGTATATTTTCATCAGAAATTACCTGTAAATTACCACCAAAAACTGGGGCTGGTGACATGTACTCTCCACAACCTACACGCATCTGACTTTCTCTCCATGGCTAACACACGCAACAACTCTGGCAAGGCCAAACCTGGTCCTGAACCTTGGGCTCAGAATCAAAATCCAACTGCTGACAACAATGGATCTGAACTCCAAGTTGGAGAAACCCCACAAAACTCGAGGACATCCAAAGAAGGCCACAATAGCTAATGCGCCCACTGTTGAGATGAACGAGAAGCCAGCACCAACTAATGCCACAACACACAAATGTGTTTGAGACGACATTGCATCAGTTGACGGAGAAGGCAATCAAGGGGTCTCCAAACATACAAAAGCAGATGAGACCAGTGTTGACCAACTCCCACCACCACAGGGAACAACTGGGGGCTCGCGCAAGGCAGCTGAGGTTGCTCCTCAAGACCCTCTTCTGGGCCACAAGGGCAGTAATGTCCATCCTGTACTGAAGGGAACAACATGTTGTTCTTCCAAAGAGGTCACTGCTGAGTGAGAGGCAAAAGCGAGGGAACTCAACAAAATCAAAAATGTTGTCTTGCCAAAACAAATGCTATTGAAGACCTTGAGGACGACGTGATGGATGATGCCAACCCACAACAGCGATTATCCACAGCTATTCAGAAATACCATTATACTGAGCTTGAAGGCGGTAGCAATAATGAAGAGCCCTTTAACTTCCTTGAAGTCAATGACATGTTGGATTCGTCTGACAGTGAAGAACCTGTCCAGGAAACAGTGGTAAGTTTGGGAAACATTAGCTTGTTATGAAGGTTAAAGACTGACTGCAAACATTTATAGCCCAAGACAGGAAGCCAGAAAGGGCTCGGTCAGGAAAGAGATTGACAATATGGTGGTGAAAATACATAGGGAAAATGGCAGTTGAGAAAGCAAGAGAATGAAACCCAGTATCAATGTGTCCTGTCAGAGCCTATCAATCGGATCACTGATGCCTTGTTTCATATTTAAGCATGTTTCCTACAGATTTATGAGGTTTTCAGGAAAAGGGACATAAGTTTCCAGGTTGCAGGTTTCCAGGTTTTTAGTGGTTTTTTTAATTTGAGAAAACTGTGGAAACTAAAAATGCTTGATTACTGCGTACAGAATTTGGACAGGAGGTCAAAATGCTGATTTAGCTTGAGGCCTCTGAGAGGCTACAGAAGACAAAGTTTTGCTATGAAATATATATTTTCTGGTTCATCAAAATAGATTACTGAGGATAATCTACAAACATGTTCTTATGGTCTCAACCATGACTTCTAGACCCTCTGGGCACATTCCAAAGGCAGCTAGCCATGCAGTCTGGACGAAAACCAGCCAAAACATAGCTTTATCCCAAAAGTCTCTGCTAATGTTGCCACTCTATATTTAAAGGTTAGGCAATGAAGCAGTGATGACGTCTTTCAGGTTTCCGCATATGGATTGTTGATCCTCAGTGGTTACTCAGCAGTGGTTTGAGGGAATTTGAGGGATGGACAAGACATTCCTCCAAAAGGCAAAGGTGTGATGTACATTTGGATACTGGGATTTCGTTAGCTGAGAAAGAATAGAGTACTTAGCACACACACATTGAACTACAAAGAATGAGTATCCAGCTGAAACTGCCTACTCTGTGTCCCGACATGGTATTTCAGTCTCTTTAAGGCAGGATGAGCGATGAGCGCTGAGCACGTTACATGCGAAAACGTGGGCAAATGCTGGATTTGAATTTGAACCAGAAAGCGAACCCGAGACAACACAGGCACTCAAAAGTTTGATCATGATCCTCAACTGGCCATCCCGCCACTGAACAGGCCTGTACATGACCAGTAAGTGTCTGGTGGGGGGCAAGTACTGGTTAAAATCTTTTTTTTACTTTGCAAAGATTAATTGTTCGCAAAGTTTTTTCAAGTCTGGAAAGATAATTCCAAATAGATTATTTATAATTGTCTTTATCAGAAATGGATATCATAATCCAAATATCAATTGTTCTGCCCACAAAAAGATTGACTTGAAGAATTGATTTTCCCTTCCAGACAATATGCTGGCAAAAAATGTATTTGCCAAATTTAAACATTTCTTATAGCAAAATGAATAGACGTGGTCACAATGGTTGATTGAAAAAATTATATAAATAACCAGATTTTCACATTGGAAAATTATATGGCAAAAATTAATGATATCAAATTGAAAATAGTAACTTGTGGCGAAATTTCCAGAGGAGAAAAATCTGCTCGAAAATGCCTTCTTTCTTGGGTATACAAATTAAAATTTCTGCTGCTCCTTCTCACAATGGTTTAATTTGTTCAAAATTTGATTGTGATTCAGATAATTTTTCAGTAACTTTATCACTATCTATAAAAATGTATTTGGCTATGAATTTCTTACACATTTATCTGGTGGGTAAATGTGCTTCAGCCCACAGTGAGACAGTCATTCATGGTTGCTGACATCCATATACCAAACACCTCGGGTGTTCCTACTGGGACTAATCAAGGACTGATAGTAATTAACTTGTTCACCCAAGGTGATCTATTGATGATGACAGTAACTGATACAAGCCATTACATAAATATTTTCTACAGCACATATAATTACCTGGATATATCAGGACTGCTAGTGGTGCCAGTTCCAATTGGTGAATCAAAAATTATCTGATAGTCAAAAATAACACAAATAATGATTCTGATAGTCAATAGGCCTCAGATACATCGTGAAAGGAAGAAAATAAGAAATTGTGGATGGAAATGGAAACAAGGAATCAGAGTCCAGTGAGGAGGCATTTATCACTGGATTGTTAGCTTCCTCATAAATCTTGTTTCTTTCTATTCATTTTTCAAGTTCAATTGCATTAATTGAAGGGAGACACTGTGCAATCTAAGAAGGAAATGGGTATATTCATATTTGTAAGTTTTGGCACCAAATTGTGCACCTCAAGATTATGGCAGTAATCAAGTGATCTGTCTTTTTTGGTTTTGTGGTTGAGATAACAGTAGCCTATGAGAAATAACAGTCATACCATTCAGGACCAAGGGATGAGGATGCAAAGTTAACAGATGCAGCACAAGATTGTGGTAAGGTAAGAATATTGGAAGAGTCAGGCAGCATTGAACTAAATGGCACAAACATAAGATAGTGTTTTTCTTCTGGAGAGAGCAGCCAGCCAGTGTGTCTCTCATAGCCAGATGAGTCTACTGTCTTCTGCCGAATGTACCTGAGAGATGTCTGCTGTGTAGATGTGACCCACATGGACACCAACTTGTCATTTGGGCCAGAGACAAACTGGCTGCCATCAGTCAATAATGCAGCTGATGCTACTGGTTCAGTGGCCGCGTGGCCCTCCAGCACCTTTAGCATCTTGTCTGTTGATGAATCCCACACCCGCACTGATTTGTCTGAAGAGCCAGAGACAATCCATCTGCCATCACTCGAAAATGCAACTGACTGAACTGGATCAGTGTGGCCCTCCAGGACCTTTAGCATCTTGCCTGTCAATGAGTCCCACACCCACACCAATTTGTCCCAGGAGCCAGAGACAATCCGTCTGCCATCGCTTGAAAATGCAACTGACAAAACATCACCAGGGTGGCCCTCCAGAACCCTCAGCATCTCACCTGTCAATGAGTCCCACATCCACACTGATTTGTCCTGGGAGCCAGAGATGATCTGTCTACCATTGCTTGAGAATGTAACTGACCAAACTGAATCAGTGTGGCCCTCCAGGACCTTCAGCATCTCGCCTGTCAATGAGTCCCACACCCGCACTGATTTGTCAAAAGAGCCAGAGACAATCTGTCTGCCATCACTTGAAAATGCAGCTGATGCTACTGGTTCAGTGTGGCCCTCCAGGACCTTCAGCATCTCACCCATCAATGAGTCCCACACCCGCACTGATTTGTCTGAAGAGCCAGAGACAATGTGTCTGCCATTGCTCGAAAATGCAACTGACCAAACCGAACCAGTGTGGCCCTCCAGGACCTTCAGCATATCGCCTGTCAACGAGTCCCACACCCGCACTGATTTGTCTGAAGAGCCAGAGACGATCCATCTGCCATCGCTCGAAAATGCAACTGACCAAACCGAATCAGTGTGACCCTCCAGGACCATTAGCATCTCGCCCATCAATGAGTCCCACACCCGCACCAATTTGTCCTGGGAGCCAGAGACAATCCATCTGCCATCACTTGAAAATGCAACTGACCAAACCGAATCAGTGTGGCCCTCCAGGATCGAATTCCGCATCTCGCCCATTGATGAGTCCCACACCCGCACTGATTTGTCCAAAGAGCCAGAGACAATCCGTCTGCCATCACTTGAAATTGTAACTGACAAAACCTCATCAGTGTGGCCCTCTAGGACCTTCAGCATCTTGCCTGTCAATGAGTCCCACACCCACACTGATTTGTCCCAAGAGCCAGAGATGATCCATCTGCCATCGCTTGAAAATGCAACTGATAAAACTGAATCAGTGTGGCCCTCCAGGACCTTCAGCATCTCACCCGTCAATGAGTCCCACACCTGCACCAATTTGTCCGAAGACCCAGAGACGATCTGTCTGCCATTGCTTGAAAATGCAACTGACAAAACTGAACCAGTGTGGCCATCCAGGACCTTCAGCATCTTGCCTGTTGATGAGTCCCACAGCCGCACTGATTTGTCCGAGGAGCCAGAGACAATCCATCTGCCATCGCTAGAAAATGCAACTGACCAAACCAAATCAGTGTGGCCCTCCAGGACCTTCCGCATCTCGCCCGTCGATGAGTCCCACACCCGCACCGATTTGTCCAAAGAGCCAGAGACGATCCGTCTGCCATCACTCGAAAATGCAACTGAACAAACTGAACCAGTGTGGCCCTCCAGGACCTTCTGCATCTTGCCCGTTGATGAGTCCCACACTCGCGCCAATTTGTCCGAAGAGCCAGAGACAATCCGTCTGCCATCGCTCGAAAATGCAACTGACAAAACCGAACCAGTGTGGCCATCCAGGACCTTCAGCATCTCGCCCGTCGATGAGTCCCACACCCGCACAGAATTGTCCGAAGAGCTGCAGACGATGCGTCTGCCATCGCTTGAAACTGCGACGGTTGTCACCGGACTTCCCACCCTAAGAGTCATCAATGGCATGCCACCTTGCAGCGCATTGATGAAACCTGGGATCCCAGGGAAGTGGGCCCTCCATTTTTGACAGGGCCCCAAATCCCGGGGCCATGTTGCCAGCGCAGAGATGTAAAGGTGTGGGGTTGACAATGAGGCATCGCTCCCACTAAAATACAGTGCAAAAGATGCAGCCTCAGCGAAGTCTTCTCCTAATGCCAAGTAGTCCTAAATATTGGGGTAAGTCAATCATGAAGTATCCAGTCAACATGTCACTCACGTTTGTGACGCACTTACGTGCCGTTTGAAGCATTGGATCACATAGGCCGCGAGAACCCAAGAGATTCATGGCCTCGATCCAGAATAGTACACGAAGCTCAAGAAATTCTGACAGGGTATGACAGAGGGCACCCAAATCAGTCGATGCGGCAGCCGACAGGTGGTAATCCCAGTTTCGACAGGAATAGCTCAAGACGGGTGGGATGTTCTGCTTGACCGCATCCGAAAGTGTGGAATTGTCGCGGTCGAGGATGAACGAAGACGGGATGTTGGCAATATTAAATCGTAACCCCGCCTCCATGACACGGAAGCAGGATTCGGTGAGACGTTGATGGTGCTCCGCCTCGTTGCACCAAAAATCTTTCGACCGACCCTTATCAAACAGGAAGTCGGGGAAAGATTTGTGGTACCAAAGGACTTTGCCGTTTTCAGTATAGAGCACAGCATAAAGGCGTCGGAGCACATCATCGGCGATACTGGTGTCACCAACAGCAGTGTTGCTCTCAACAACTGATGCAGTGTCGGAGTCAGAATCACCAGTGAGAAGACTGGTGACGATGGACGTTGAGCTACGCTCTGCGGTACAGAGGAACGTGTAGAGGATATGGAGCCGGTGTAAACAGATGTCCCCTTTAAAACCATGAAATACATGCGAGAGAATTTGGATGTATAACTCGTCGAGCAAGTCTGTTGCACCAGGCAATATTTGCGAAGTGGCGGAGTTCGAAGCGGAAAGCAGCTTCTTCAGGAGTTTCTTCTGCTCTGGTGGAGTGTGATCTCCCAAGTACTTCACAAGAGTGGCGGCATAGATGAACAAGCCAGCCGCCAGTGTCACGAGTTTGTCTATGACTTCACTGGTGAAGTGCGGAAGGTTAGCCCTCAAGTAGGTCGTGATGTCCGCCTGCGCTTCCTCGATCGGAACTTCTTCGAGACGACAGAAGTGCCTGTCCTCAAAGGACTCAACACGGGTGACGAGACCCGGGTCCGACCGACTGGTAACGAAGAACTTGAGACCCGGTAAGCGATGTTTGTTGATGACATCAAATAAGTCACGCAAAAACTCTGAACCGCCCTGTCCCTCTATCTCGTCGAGGGCGTCGATGACCACGAGGAAACGCGCTGGCTTTGATGAATCGGCGAGTCGAGCCTGCTCCCAAGGTTCGATAAGGAGGCTCTCGAGCTGAGCACGGACATTGTGATGGATTGTGTCGAACTTTCCAGAACTCAAAGCGTCCGCAAATGCTGTGCATCTGAGAGCTAGGTGATATACGATGGTACGAATGATGCGGGTTGCGAACCTCGTCTCCTCGAATTGGCGTGAGCAGAAGAAGTTGCCTCCTAAAACGATTGTGTCGTCAGCATCACCAGCAAACTCGAAGCGGCGGGCGATAGTGTAGGCAATGGTGCTCTTCCCTGATCCAGCCTGACCGAAGAGCCAGTAGACACTGTGGCTTTCCGGTGAGGAATCGTTGGCCCATCGCGTGATTTCGCCTAATATACGGACACGAGTTCTGGGGGTGCAGACTGCACGACGCAGCAACTGCCGTTTTTCACCCTCTAGTTCGCACTTGTGATCGGCGGTATGCGAGACTTTGAGCAGCTCCAGGAGTAGTTTCTGTTAGAAGATTGAACATTAAATGGAATTCGAAATGGCGGGATTACACACAGCAAGGTCTTCCTGAATTGCAAGTACAGTCTTGTGAACTCTGAGACCGGTCACCACCTAAACACATGGGAGAAGCAATGAAACACGAAAAATAACGACAATCATACAAATACGCACCACAAGTTGCTCCCTAGCCTGGTTGATGCGTTCGAAAATCTCCGCAATCCGCCCCTTATCCTCTTCATGCGCTGCAATCTTTCTGCCAAGTGATTGTTCCTTTAGCTTAATTAAGTTCGTCCATTCTTCCTCTAGAGTCCTACACGGTCGTCTACTGTCAATCTATGCCTAGAGGGGAACGTTATACGTACGTTTCAAATAGTTTCAGCCCTTGCCTTTCCTCCACGTTATTCGGTTCCCAGCCAGCCAGCGCTTCCTCCACCACGCGAAGCTGATCTGCCGTCGATATGATCCGTCGGTCAACCACATTGAGATTGTCTTCAACACCCTGAGGTCGTGATCAGTCGGAGGCTGGTGTGAAGAATGCTGACGAACCTCTTTAATCTCAAGCATGATCTTGGCAATACTGAAAGCCACCTTGACTGGATTTGGGTCCATGGCATCCGGAAGCTTCTTGAGGAGCATCTCGGTGAAGCTCCACGTGACCCTCGCATAGTCCTTCGCAACTGATAAATAACTAGAGGAAAGCCCTTTAGAAGTGTTGTACGATGTAAGCATGCAAGGTGATGAATGTGGCAGGAGTCGTACCGTGAGGTTGAAGAGGCGGACTGATTGAGGTAGCGTCATCCGGAGTCGGGGTTTTGTGCCGACCTACAAATGTATGTCATCTGATGAGCCTTAGCAGACGCTCTCAAAATTACTCACTCTGAACCACTGCAGAGACGGATGGACCTCTACTTGGGGATCTCAATAAGTGGGTTGGTGTATGATCTACATGTTGGGCTGAGGACGATGGATAAGAAACACTTTGCTGGCCAATGACGGGGATTATCGATTGAGCGCCCGAGGATACGATATCGTGTTGAACCGAAGGTATTTCTCCACCCCGATTCTCTTGTCCAGAGTCAGAAGGTCGAGGTGAAGTTGACCGGCCATGAGACCTGCTAAACGTCTTCTTGAACCACTTCCTGGTGTCATTGAAATTTGAGGAGTTCTTGGGGGTCTGCGATTGTCCGTCGGTCATGATGAGAGC
>Ga0307508_10005597_pt1 | contig 11914 bp, 16 predicted proteins | sample 9_EM_MG_FD_203089 | JGI IMG/M metagenome (GOLD analysis project Ga0307508, IMG submission 203089) | Populus trichocarpa ectomycorrhiza microbial communities from riparian zone in the Pacific Northwest, United States - 9_EM | ecosystem: Host-associated > Plants > Roots > Unclassified | place...
TCATGGGTAATCTTTATTACGCGAATGAGCATAGGTTCTTCCGCAGGCGGATTTGTGTGGCCATCCTGGCAGCTCGTCGGTGCTGTCTTTGGTGTTGATGTTCTAGCGACAATGTTCTGCTTATTCGGTTGGGTCGGAGGACCGGCGCCTACCACACGCGAGCACCAAGATACCCACAGTGGCTGGGTCGATATTGTCACCGTGGTCCGTGTCTGGCTGTTCAGCGCAGGCGTGATCGTAGTTGTTGCGTTGATCTGTGAGAGAACATTTCATCCTTTCTTTTCTCGCCGGATCGCTCGCTAATCTTTTTGTTGAAGATTTCGTTTTAAGCAAGATCAAGTGGCTCGATAATCTCGGTCGCATCACACGACACAAGAAGAACACGAAACTTGAAAACTTCTTGACCGAATTGCAACGGTTGACTCTTGTGCACGAGTCCCACTCTGACGACGGATCCGATCATTATCGCTTTGCACCTGGAGCATCGTCCAAACCTGGTAGTACAGGTCCTGAAGAGAGCAAGAAGGCCAAGACAAGTAACGGTAACGGGAAGGAGAAGGGTGACGCCCCAAAAGGTCAAAATTGAGGACAGGCGGCCGAAGGCGGGAATCGCGGCGACAGGTGCCAACTTGACTACCCGTGATGTGGTGGGCATGGCACGCTGCCCTGCGCGCGGTTTCCTCGGGTCCCGTCGGCATCAATGGGCTCATGCTCATCTTACTCTTACTGTTAACCCGGGTCCATCAGCTCATCACCAATGTGGGATCATGATTGTATATGTATATCTACGCACAATAATGTTCATGTGTACAGTGTTCCGAATCTATCTGCTATGCCGCGCCTTCGTTTCGCCAGATTCTTCGCAGTGTAGCCTGGCAATGAGTCTCTGCCACAGGAAGAGTTCGGTAGTCATGTCCGAGTGATGCACGCAATGAAATCACGTGCATTTCAGTTCATCAACCTTGAACAAGTGAGGCGATGACGCTAGGTTTGATGAAGTCGTGATGCATATGCCCATCCTCTGTGATGGCATCTCCCACACACACACATCTATCAATCCCGGTAGGAGAAATCCGCACATCTTGTAGAATATTATCCTTCTGTTAAGAGCAACTCAAGGGGAACCTCCTTTTCGTTCGTCGACGTTCCTTTATCACCTTTAGTGCCCTCTTGCGCGCTCGCTCGCTGGTCGCAGCCCGCCATCATCTCCCCATCAGCTCAGGCGCAAGATTCTCTAGTGATATTCTGCCCGGCTCTCGGTCTCAGAGTCCGTCGTTGTGGCGCCTGATCTCACGCCCTCTTGAGTTACCAAGTGGCTTGTCTGGAATTTGACGGTAGCGCATCGACCTTCCTAAGGATGGACGTTGGACGAGTGCAGTCGCTGCAGGGGATCTGGCGCGACCCAACAACATCTGTCGAGGATATCAATGCTTCACGGTTCCTAACATACGCTACTTTCTGCCTCCTGGTCTACGATCATGGTATGTGTGATCTCCAATTACCTCGCTGTTTTATGCGCAGCTCGGAGCTCACACCCTACCTTCGTCTCTCTCGGGATAGCGCTTACATTTAACGATGAGATACAATTAGTCTGGCAGTCGCGAAGCGTAAACCTTGTCAAGATACTATTCCTGTGCAATCGCTACTTAGTTCCAGCGTGCATCGCTGTTGATGTCGCGCGTACGTGTGGTGGTTTCTACCCTGATTGCGCCATGGAGAAGCCTCACATATTCTCTCGGGCATTTGCGAATCGACACACATGCGACAAATAGTGCTGTCCGGGCTGGTGTCAGGGTTGACATCGAGTACGTGTCACGGGTGGATCATTTTCGACTTGGTAGCCGAAGTCATCTCTCTCTTTTCAACGACTTGTAAGCTGTTCCTCTGTCTTTTCGCTCATGCTCACAAGTCTAAGTATCCTTGAATGCGTGATAGATATCATCGCCCTTAGAATACGAGCCCTTTGGACTGACAATCGTGAAGTGAACTTTCTCCTGCACTCCGTATGGGTGCTAAATGTTCTTGGGAGTATCGCACTAGTTGTCAACACCGTCGTGAAGAATCAGTGTATGTCCATCATTTTGTATCCCACGACCGATCCGGCCCTAACCCCTCAAACACAGCTTCATACTCATCATTGCTAGACATCTGCTTCGCAACCATTACAGACACCTGGACCGTTTGGCTTCCTGCAATGGCTTTCCATTTCGTCGTGTTCCTTCTCCTTATACTGAAAGCGATCTCTACACCTCGGTTTGTCTTCTCCAACACATATTACTTGCTCTCGACTAATGACTGTGCAGCAACGAGCATACCAAACTCATGGCCATACTTATCCTAGATGGCTTCGTGTACTTTGCCGTGGTATTCGGCGCCTTCCTGGCCAATATGTTGATTTGGGCGCTTGCTTCGGTGAGTCCCCCAAATCCCCCACGCATAGGAGTGATTAACTCACGATCATATCAGCCTGCTCTTGCAGCACTTCCGCACCAGTAAGTCAAATTCACATCACTTGATCATTTCGCTGTCGGATTGAAAGTAACCAATGGCAAATAGTCCTGTCTGGGCCATATCCACACTTGCCATCACGCGACTGCTTATCTCGCTCCAGAAACGGTATCATGGAGAAGGCGAAAACCCGCAAATCGATCCGCGGCTGGTAGCCACGGGCGTGCCACCTCCAATGCCAAGCTCACACTACCTTTATGATGTCGAGACAAGCCCTACTAGATCAAGCTCGCATGAGCAACTAGACAAGTTGAGATTAATGACTGACAAAGGTCTCCCAGTAACCCCTAGTAATGTTCACCAGAAATCTCTTCGTATTCGACTGCGAACGGCCATGTCGCGCACTGGTGTCCATTTGTGGGGTAGTTCCCGGCGATTTGACCGTGTTGACAGCATTGAGCACGGAGGCGCCAGGAGTTCGCTGCATTCCATTACCACCCAGCCACATTCCCCTAACTTGGAGCTGAGAGCTGTGCCAAACTCACACCGTCGGCTAGTCTCGAAGTATGACCTGGATCAAGCACCCTCGTCTGGCGCAGTGACACTCCGTCGCTCACAGTCCCTGGCTGCAGCAGGCGAAATTTGGCCGCCTTCCAAATCGCTCTCACACTCGTACGTCGAAGCTGCAAGAATGGCCGGCATACCAGTACCATCGGCGCAGATGTTTCCTGATTCTGGACCATACGCACACTTCCGACAGGGATCCGTTGATCGTCCTCTCGCGCTGTACGACCCATTTTATGCATACTACCGCACGCTTCCGGATAACGCTGGGAGATCTCGGTCGTTCAGGGCCCCACGGCGCTCGAACACCTCCCGAACTTATGCGCGTTCTCCAAACAGCGGTAATCGAGAACCCATAGGCGCGAATGAATTGGGCTCAAGCGGTATGAGAGCCGTGTCTCCAGACGACGGAGAAGCCAATTCTCTTTCAAAATCCGCGGAGCCGTCGGCGTCGCGACAGACTCGACGCACTAAACGGACATCAAAGCCATTACCGCCCCTCCCTCCCCCTTCTCTAACTACCGCTTGTCAACCAGACTAACGTGCCTTAATGAAGTGGATTAATTGCCCTCCCTTGTCTTACGAAATTAAGCTGTTACCTTTTCTGAATTCATTCTCAAACAATCCCCGTCATGCAGGCTATCATGTTGAATCATTTTATTTTATTTTATTTCTTATACGTTTATTGTATCTACCATGATCCGATCAGCACTCTCGCCTGTACTCGCTAGCACATGTTATGAAACATTACGAGATTTAGCCCAGCGGCATAAACCACTTTACCAGCAGCCGAATGGTTAATGGACATCGAGATATTAATTATATCCCACCGTCATTTCTTCACTGTCGACCTGGTTGCGTACAGTATAGTTATCCCGAAACTCTGTCTCTCGAAAAGATTGTGGCTTCGAGAGAGCTATAGTCCCCTTTCCTGTCATCGAGCCTCAATCGTGGCACCGACTTACAGGAAGTCAAGAGACGCGATGATGAATGCCGATATAGGAATACAAAAAATGAATAGCCAATGAGAGTTTAGGCGGCACTAGAATGCCCAGCCGCCACAAGCTCTCATGATCGAACCGGTCATATTCAGAAAATATGGTAAGCGAAAGGTCGTCCGATTCCCGTCGGGACTAGTACTGAAACTCAACTGCTTGCGGGCGGCGGACCAGCATCGGCAAAACGAAAAGATTTAAGGGACGTTAGAAACCGGAGGGCAGCGTATCCGAAATGAAGTCTTGAACGAGAGGCTTGAGCCTTATCACGTACGTATGTTCGTAAAATTGTCCTATGAAGAGGTGTGTAAGTGGTGTCCAGCAAAACGCACACAGAGGGGCATTCAGGCATTGGTGCAGGCCTTTCGTGGACACTTTACAAAAGCTCAGCAGCATCGGCGTCGCGAGAAGGTGGGATGCACGGAAAATACACTGGGAGTTAGGACAAACATCCTTTCATCGGAATCACGCATAGATTCGGATGGCGACGTTTAGAGCGATGGTGAAAATGACCAGAGGTCACCACGTATTGACGATAACAGACGACCAACACCAATAAAGGCGCCACAGCTGACTGTCGACAGCGCAAAATTTACGCAAGTGCTCACCAACGTGAAGGTTACACATGAAATTCGAAGTCAAGCATATATTACCACGTAGAATTTGTGGAGAATTGGGGGGGAGAGGGATGGCAGCAGATATTGGTGTTGATCGCTGGTTCTGCTATGCTGTTTCTGGTGCATCGGCCTGCCATCATAAATAAGCGCGATGAGTTGGGAGATTGTGTACTTGGCGTCGAGCGTTGCATTTGAGTGTCCTAGGCTAGGATCTCCAGCAACAAGCCCCCGTCCGGGACGGAGCACCCTGCCCGTGCCAATGTTCCACGTTGGGGAAAGACAATTGGTCTTTCGGCAAGACCTTAAAAGGGGGATGAGAAATCGTTGCGATGGACGAATACAACTTCTGGTAGGGCCAGCCTAGGTTCTCTTCCTATCGTAGGTAATGAAATTCTCCACATATTGAGGAAAAGATCGAACGTCGTGTGGCGCGATTCACGATTGCCAAGGGGTTCGCATGAAATGAGCGCGAAGGAAAATCTCCAGCGGATTGGGTCCAATAAACATCCACGCCACTAATTGAGCAAGAAATCCATGTGAGATCGGGCATCGCATGAATGTTGACATAGCTCTGGCATTGATAGTAACACCTCGGCCGCAGTCGCGCCTCTCCTAGTCGGGAAAGTGCATACCGGCATTCGCTCCGTCTTCGCAGATGGATGACTCATGTCAACTCGACCTCACGCTGGGACAAGTGTGCATAGCTGTATACTGGAAGTTTCTTATCCAGGCTGAAGCACCACCCTGTGAACCATAGCTCGGTAGGCGGCTTGGATAAAGGGTAATCCCGATGGCACGGAAGAAGAGGGAGTTGCTTCTGTTTGCTTGTGGGGCTAAGCGAATAAGAATTTTCACTGCGCCTGAAATGTACGTACGACGTGTCCAAAATAAGTGAAGATCGATGAAATCGCTCGCCAGAACTTCTACATTCCACGATCCACTTTGAGCCCACGCCACCTCGAAAATCGTTGCTATCAAGAATGGTGTGATTTTCCGGGTACGGTATCTTACTCGTCAGAGCGTTGATCCGATTCACATCACGTAAAGGGGAGATTGCCTCACGAAAACATGCTTGTCCCAAGGGTGTCCGAGGCGTCTCGGGCCTCGGAGTTCCTGGGCACATGTGGCCCAGGATCGGTGTCAGACTGGCCCCTTGAGGTTCTCGTCCCTTCATCGGGCATGATTCCGAGTCGGGGATTAAAAAATTCACGGAAGCATGCAACTCGGATGGCTGAGGGAGTCAAGTACGTCTGAGGCGCTTCAATAGTTTAAACGAGGAGTGTGGGCAATAACTTAACGCTTCTCTCCGCTGTTTAGAAGGTGAGGGGTGATACTTACAGCAATATTCGGCCTGACCATACGCTCGGTGACAGTGAACTTGCTTGCTGAAACGTTGTACTAGGGCCGACCACTGGTCAATCGCAAACTGTTGGCGGTGCGGGTAGAGCGGCACATCTGGGTTGCCAGAGTTGAGTTGTTGGAACCGCCAAGCAAACCCAACGGAGTTCTACCGTTTCCGTTTGGGGGAAGTGTGAGAGTTCGTGAGATAAGGGATCTGATTTGCATCCAAAATGTTACTGAATTTCCCTGACGATTGAGAAAGAAACGAGGGGAGTATATTCCACGGCAAGGAGCTGGCATTGCGGGCTGTTGTTGTGTGTTATTGCTTGTTTCCCCGTCCTTCAGCATTCTAAATCTTATGCCATATGCCATCAGAAGGGACCTGGAATGTTGTGGCGGCGGCCATCTACGATGACCTAGTTGTGAGGCCATTGTACATGTGCTACATTGTGCGTGCCGGGGACAGCCGACAGAAAAAGCTCTATGGCGTATTCAAACGTGACGATGCTATTGAGCACTACCCTGTAGAGGGTGCGGGTATTGCTAGGCCCGTGTCGCCAGCCCGCCGCCAGACAGGTTATCAGATCTCTCGGCAGACATCTTCCACTCTCCTCTGCCGAAGCCCACGCTGAACCTTGATGCAGCCCCTCATGGGGACAATGCGAAGTCCCAAATAAGACTCTCATATGGAGCAGATCGTGATGGCTGACCATCATCTGTTGCTACGCCGCATTACAGGCGCTGGACTTTCTTCCTAGTAGTGCCATGGTTACCAGTCGGTTCGCGTTGGGAACTGAGTTGTTACTAATGTTAGAACCAGTCAGTGTTCTCTGCCGGCCACATTCACCAGAAACTGGAATGCATCTGGTAATAATTACGCGTGCCTCAAGTGCCCGCATAGTGTATACAACGACAGTCAATACCGCTACTTTGGACTATTCAAACAGCTTCGAAGCTTCTTCCGGCCATGCATCCCTACATATGAGTTGATTTCAGATGGGGAACAGCCTCAGTGATGGGCTCATCCTCCTGCGATCGCGTCCTTGGTGTCGGCGCCCGCACCCGCGCATCATTTTGGTTTATCTGAAGTATTGATAGGCCTGTTCAAAGCCCGCGCTTTGGCGTGCATGTGTATAAGGCGAGAGGCTACGCTTATCGTGCTCTTATTGATCACTTGTGCAACTGGGTACATCGTGGAGGATAACGATGCTCGCCTCCAGTACAAGGGTATCTGGTTTGTTAGCCAAAGCAACAGCAGCAGCGGGGGCACCCAGCATCGCACTAATGTGCCAGGCGCAAGAGTCATGTTACGTAATTTTACAGGTCTGCCTATGTTCATCTACTCCAATATCTGGGACTGACCACTAGCGTAAAGGGTGTGCGGCGGCTGTGTTCGGATGCTCCTCATGCAAAGGAGCGCAGTTTACGTTTGCGATCTCTGATGGCGGACCGGCGATGTTGTGCACTGCTCGGGCCAACACTACGATAGATATCTATCGAACCGAGCTCTGCTCTATCGTCGGTCTTAATGAGAGTGTTCCTCATACACTAGTCATCACCCACAATGACACTATGGGACGATGGCTAAGCTTCGATTCTCTCAAGTACGCGACATCAGTTCCTAACTGCCTGATGCCTTTCCATGCGCTGACTGCCGGGCCTTCAGCATCGATGCCCCACATCTTCCTCCAGGAAAAACGTGAGTTTTTGATTCCTTGTGAGTGATTTGCTAGCTCACATCACGGATGATTCTAGGATCACGTCAGCATCCAAAATATCCAGCCTGTCTCTATCCTCCACCACCCTCCCAATGTCTTCCGATCCTTTGACCTCCCTATCCGAATTAACAGGATCCCCAACAGTGACGCCGTCATCAACAGTGCCGCCATCGGCTTCCCTGATTCCCGTGGCCCCCACGCGTCCCAAGTCCATAGATTCGGGCGTGCTCATCGCCGGCGTAATCGGCGCGCTGTTTTTGATCGTCTTTGCGGGAGTAGCTGGATATGCTCTATACCGTTGGGCCCAATATCGACGTCGTATGAGGGCGTATACGCTTCCCCCCGAGACAGGCCCCTTTCGGTTTGTTTGCTGTGGTAGAGTCAAACGGGGCGACCATGGATTCCGCTCAGGTGACACGTTTGCATGGGACTCGTTACCGAACCCCGCCGACGGTTATGCTTTCTCATACACCGACCCGTACTCAGCTTTTCCGGCCGAAGCAGTCTATCCACCGCGCCTGGTCTTACACACGAAGGGAACGTCGTCGCACCTTCCAGATCCCACCAAGCGTCAAGAACTGTCCCCTGGACCGGAAAGCGCGACGTTGTTGCCTTCACGCGTAACCTTCGCGCAATCCCCGTCATCCGAATACGATGGCGACACGTCAGATGACGAAGAATCCTCGCCGTCATCGCCTATCATTCATTCAGCCCCCCGAGCGTTTCGTCCGCCCCCCATAATATGGGTGGGGGCACCGACTAGCGGAGAGCTCTCGGTTGACAGGCAGACGAAGGCTCCGCAATCGCATGTCGATGGGTACGTTTTTCAATTGTTTCCCTGCGTCTTTCTCCTTTGCAAAGATTGTTTCCAGCCGCGTCATTACTAAGCCAGCCCCCGATATGCATACTGACCTCGCTGTGTCTTCTTACAGAACCGATCGACTTGCTCCGAAGGGCCCTCGCCCCAGATATTTATAGCAATTATCATGCATGAATTCGCAATATATCCTCGCACTGTAAGTGCATGTGCTTTGAGGTTTCCTGCCCTTCAATGGCATTTTATTTATTCGGAATATCCTATTGCAGTCATTTTCTGCCTTGCAGGGACCGCGCGAGGCGGAAATTTATCGGACGTATAATTTCTCCTACCGATGCCAATGGACAATTTTCCTCCCTCGCACGTATTGATTACCCCTACATTGTGTCTCGTGAACGCTCAAGAACCGCTTTATCAATATCACATCACCTGTTCCCGAGATATGTAATTCACCTCATATTCTGGTTCTCTCCATCGATTCCACATGTGTGCATAGCCCAAACACAGGTTTCCTTACCCAAATGTCTCACCCTTGCATAGCGCCATAGAAGCACCCCACTCCCCTCTGGTGATTTTGTCTCACATATAATAGGCTGTATCTTTGTTGTATCTCCTGCTTTTCCAAACTGACTAAATGGTTTGCTCCCTCGCTTTTTCGTGGGATCACTCAGGTACTTCGGGGGACGTCCGTCTGACGATGTGCCATCCTATTTTAAATTATTAAGCGGTGTTCGTCCTTTACCATGCAAGACGAGCTTGCTTGCCACAACGACGGGAATTTTGATGTTGACTTTTGATATGTTTACACAGCGAACGTCAGGGATTTGGGTAATTAGTCATCAGGAACTTCCCACGACTTCGACGTGAGAATACAAAATTGTTGAAGGTCGCCCCGCACTTTCGTTTGCTAGTCGGATGTCCTGAGGGATCCCGACGACGAGTAGGAAGATGACACGTAATGGCTTGTATTTGGCTGAAAAAAGGCAGGTTTTGCAGACCGAGGGTGAATCGAATCAAGTCGAGAAGCAGTTACCTCGAGTTGAGATACTGAGGACAGAGGATAATATTATGTTGAGACCGAAATGAAATCGCCCCCGAAAGTGTTCGCATTCCCCCTTTCAACATTTGTCTTTTTTGTTTATTCAGTTTACTCTGCTATTTTCACGGCGCTCAGGTGCGGAACACACGCGTCGCGCTGCAGACACGTCACAAAAATCTGGCGCTCCTTGCTGTCTTGCTCGAGCCGCCCTCCAGTGTCCACTCTTGCGCATCTTGGCATCTTGGACAGAGGCAATTTGGCCGATGCTGCCTTGCCGGCAATGACATTGTTCAGGGTAACGGCATGGATGCTTGTGCGCTTGTTCTGTGTTTTGCCTATTGCTGTCGCTACCTTCGTCGATAATATCGATCCTAGAATCCGTTACACTGGCTCTGGCTGGACTACGGATGACAATCCGAAGAACAACGGGGGTTCCGCCAACCGCACGAATGTGAAGGGAGATTCCGCCTCCTTCAACTTCACTGGTAAGTCTATACTTCGTCACCTTTACTCGCTTAATCATCTACCTGCCTTCGAGCTGACTCGTTCCCTTCAGGCAACGCTGTCGCGCTTTACGGTGCTTCACAAGAGGGTGGTGCAGCTTTCTCGTTTACTGTGGATGGCACATCCAAGATGTGTACTTGCTACCAAAATGAGACCAGTGAAATCCAATATCAAACCCCATTGTGCTCGGTCCCCGATCTCGTGCCAACATTCCACACTCTTATCATTACTCATGCTGGATCTAACGGCCTCTGGTTGAACATTGATGACTTGCAGTATGTATCACGTTACCTCCTACGTGTAAGGACGATGACATGTTGATTGGTAGAGTTGCGCTCAACGAAGCTACGACATCCTTGGGGTAAAGCTTACAATCTGTCACTTCTGGTAATCGTTTGTATCTCACACAATTCTTGCTGATAATCAGTGTGACTGCGTCAACACTCACCTCTACATCCACAAAAACGAGCACTTCTGTCACCAGCTCTACCACGAGCCCTGTCGCATCGACTCGATCGTCAAAGGGCAGTCACAGAGGTGTTTTAATTGGGGGGATCGTGGGTGGCACAGTGGCTTTGCTCTGTATGCTGGGTGGCATAGCTTTCCTGTGCTTCAAATCTTTTCATGGACGCCAGACGAGGGGACAGTACTTAAAGCCACAGACACAACCTGATTATATGCTTCTCTCTACTGCGGACCCCGGCAATACCAGACCCTCGATGGAACTCCCGTCCCATTCTCCAGGAATCGTGTCCCCTCAGCCTGTTCAGAACAGGGTATCCGGCGCCCAGGGAGCCCTCGAGTACGCCGCATCTCCTCGACGATATGCTGCCGGTACTTCGACGTCCGGAAGCTCTAGTCGAGGGTCAGAGGTGCCCCCTCCCAGCCTTGCATCCAGGATTGAGCGCAGCAATCAAAGTACCACTCAGCAGAGCTCGACGTCTAGTAGAAGCGATCATCTCAGGACTGCGCCCGAATTGATAGCGGGGCGTGGAGATATTTCCTTCTACTTTCCTGGCGTCTCTGCTGCAACACCATCCGCACGCCACACGCCACCATCATCTCTATCATCATCATCATCACCAGCTCAACCGCCCCGGCAGCATCCTCGTCTACCCCTGGCCGAACGGCGTCGGTCATCAGCAACATCTGTGGTTGCTCCTCGCCCTCGACGATTCCGCGCCTTACCTGACATATGGGGAGAACGTCGGCGAAGAGATAGCCAATTCGATGGATATTCCGATGTCTTACACACACGAAGCGAATTGGCGAGTCCACCTCCGTTAAGTAGCGTCAGCCCCCCACCACCATCTTACCGCACCGCCACACCGAGCGCTTTTCAAACGCATGGTGGTCAGAGGGTGTGACAAAATGACGCTATATTTAGTTCCCTGCTGCGGACAGCTTTTCCTTTCTGGGACATTTTTTGTTTGTGATACTGAAGACGACACTTCGTGTGATGGACACGTCGATACCCGCATTTTGTAAATCGTATTGGTACCCCTTATTACCCGTAAACTCAAAGCGCCTGACTATTTACAACACTCGCCGCCGGTGGAAGAACTACCGGGTGAATTGCAATTCATCATGATAATAGTCTACGCATTATGGGGTATATTCATCTTTAACGATATACACTTGGGCAGCGAGTACCCTGCAGCCAACAGTCATGCAGACAAAGATAATGGGTATATTATAACGTGCAACCAGTGCACGAAAGCCATTTCGCTCAAAATCCAACGCAAGTAGACACCCTCATCGCACCTCTGGGATGGGATTCACTGACTTCCGTATTTCTGTTTTTCCGTCGCACAGGACCGCGCGCCTAACCGACAATAACAATTGAGCCTGGCACGATCAATCAATCACTA
>Ga0307508_10005598_pt1 | contig 11911 bp, 10 predicted proteins | sample 9_EM_MG_FD_203089 | JGI IMG/M metagenome (GOLD analysis project Ga0307508, IMG submission 203089) | Populus trichocarpa ectomycorrhiza microbial communities from riparian zone in the Pacific Northwest, United States - 9_EM | ecosystem: Host-associated > Plants > Roots > Unclassified | place...
TGTCGCTGTCGCCGTTGGGGGTGCTGCCGGAGTTCCAGCGCCGAGGAATCGGTACTCGACTTGTGGCCCAGGCTCTCGCGGACGCCGACAGCCTGGGCACTCCGCTGGTGTTTCTGGAGGGCTCACCGCACTACTACGGCAAGCGCGGCTTCGCCGACGCCACGAAGGCGGGTTTTCGCCCACCGACACTGCGCTACCCGCCCGGCACGTTTCAGGTCGCCAAGCTGTCCCCGTACGAGGACTGGATGACGGGCACCTTCGTGTACTCCGACGTCTTCTGGGCGCTGGATTGTGTGGGACTGCGGGGCGAGCGCCTCGAAAAGGCGCCACACGTCTGAGACGCCTACGCAACCACGCTGCGCGAGTTGGTGCGCCGATCATGGCGCCGGTGTGGCTGCCGTGGTCACGATCGTGGGTTGCCCGGTGCCGGCGTTGGGCAGCAGGATGACGGCCATCGCCGCGGTGACCAGCACCATGATGCTGAGTGAGTCCAACGCTGCCGCGAGCCCCGTCAGCGCGACGATCGCCGGGGCGACGAGGGCGCCGGCTACGGCTGCCACGCTGTCACTGGTGAAGAAGACGGCCGACACCCTGCCGAGCACGGCATCGGGAGTCGAGGTCTGCCGAGACTGCCCTACCACGATCTGCGCGACAGCGCCGGGCACACCGGCGGCAGTCGCCGCGATGACGGCGATCGGTAGCGCGGTCGTGGTGAACATGACGACGAAACAGGCGCCCACCGACGCGTACGCGACCGGGAGGATCATGCGCGTCGGGTACCGGGAAATGAGGATCTTGCTCAACGCGGAGCCGCAGAGGTAGCCGACGCCCAGGCCCGCGATGAGGTAGCCCAGCGTCCGGCCGGAACTGTGCAGCCGGACGGCGACGAAGGGGATCAGCAGCGCGGTGAGCGCGGCGTTGAGGGTCCAGTACAACCAACTGGTGATCAGCAGGCCACGGAGCAGCGGCGTGCGGACGATATGCCGCAATCCGGCACGCAGCCCCGCCGGATTCCGTGTGACGGTCGCCTGGACTCGTCGGGTAGTGCGGGGGATGGCGACGCGGCAGATGATGGCCGCGGCGGCGAGGTAGGTCGCGACGTCGACCAGCACAACCACCTGGAACCGGCCGCCGGCGACGAGGAACGTGCCCACCAGCGGCCCGAGCATCCGAAAGGCGCTGTTGGTAAAGGCCGACAGCGAGTTCGCCGCGGCCAGATCGGCTCCGCGGCCGACGATCGACGGTGTCACAGCGCCGAGCGCGGGCCCAAGGAAGCAGACTCCGACGTTCTCCACGGCCAGGCCCAGGTAGATGAAGACGAGGCCGCTGGGCGTGGTGGCCAACATCATCAGGCCCACTGCGGCGGCGCTCACGATGTTGGCGATCACAAGGACCTTCTTGCGGTGCCACCGGTCGATCACGACGCCGGCCCATGGCCCGACCAGCACCGCTGGCGCGGCCTGGACGGCCATGGCCAGCCCGGTTGACATCGCCGACCCGGTGAGGGCGAAGACGTGCAGCGGCACCGCCATGACCAGCAGCCACGAGCCGAAGGAGTCAATCGTCGAGGCAGTCCAGAGGCGACGGAAGTGTCGGTTGCGTAGCACTGGCAGCCCCATGACCCGGACACTATTCTCACGAGACAGTCTGTGGCAAGATGTGTTCTGTGGAGATAGATGATCTGGGCAGGAGGTTGCGTGCCCGTCGCGCGGCGGCCGGTCGGACGATCGCCTCGGTGGCCACCGACGCGGGTCTATCCGTGCCGTATATCGCCAACCTGGAAAACGGTCGCGGCAACCCGACGCTCTCCGCAGTGAACAGCCTCGCCGTCGCGCTCGGCGCGCGCCTGATCGTTGAGCTGACTGAGGAGGACCAACCAGCACGGGACGCGCCGGCGACGCTGCCCGACTCACTGGTGCAGTTCTCGCGATCCCCCCGGTTCTCCACCGAGGCCCAGCGGCTGGCGGCAACCACGCGTGCCTCCGAAACACTGGTACGAGAACGTCTGCTCCACGCCATGGCCGGCATGGCGTCCCTGGCAACCCGGCCACTGTCAGAGCTTGACTGGCACCGCATCCTCGACGCCGCGATCCTGATCACCCGCGACTAGCGCCGACGAAAGGATCGACGCCGTCCGCGGCCTGTCGTGCTGTCGTCGAACACGGACGTTCGCGCTTTGAACGTGAGGCGCCTGCGGCGCGCGCCCGCCGAAATGGTTGGACGGCGTGACGCGTCGGCTGGTAACTTCCGCTGAGCCGTGACACTGCCCGAGGAGGTGAGACCCATGAACGTCGTATCGATGTGGGTGCTCCCCTCTCCGTCACGGGCCGGCCACTGACCTAGGTGTCGCCGGGAGCGCCCCGACAAGGCGATCCCGAAAGGCATCAATCTATGAATCCTGTGGAATTCAGCCGCGCCGTGCTGATCTCGCGCGTCGCGTCCGGGCAATGGCATGCGCTGGAGGACGACCTAGTGGTCGGCCGCGGCGAAGCGTTGCGCCGGCCCGACGGGCGGATGTTCGTCAGCATCGACGCCTGGCACGCCGCGGCCTTCGACCGGCTGGCCGAGGCTATGACGGCGACTCTGCCGAGGCCGTTGCACACGGTGGTTGACGAGGCCGACCTCGACCTGACCGACCGGTGGCAGCGGGCCGGTTTCACGACACGGCGCCGGGAGTGGGAGTACACCGTGCCCACCGACCCCCGCGCCACGGGCCTCGACTCGGCTCTGCCACCGTCGGACGTGACGATCAAGGGATTCGGCCGGGCGCAAGAGGGTCCGCTGCGCGTGCTGGACCGTACGGTCCGTGATGAGGTGGAGGCCGGCCCCGGATGGCGTGACATGCCGGCGGAAGTTCTGGCCCCTCCTGGGCTCGACCCTACGAAATACGCCGTGGCGGCGCAGACCGGCCGATACGTGGGTCTTCTGCGGGTGGCGACGGTGATCCGGCTGCCGCGGATCGGTCTGATCGCCGTCCGGGCCGACTGTCGACGCCGCGGCATCGCCCGGGCACTGCTGGCCCACACGCTGGGCGGGCTGCACCGCATCGGCAAGGAATACGCCTCGGCCGAGGTGACCGAGTCCAACGTGGCCGCCACGGCGCTGTTCGAGGGCATCGGCGCCCGGCGCACCGGCAGCAACCTCGAACTGGTCCTCCGCTGACCGCGTACGAGAGGAGGTGTTGACCATGGCGAAAATATCAAAGGGCATCGAGCTCGAGGGCACCGTCCTCGTCTGCCTGCGCAACGCCACCTTCACGGTGGAGTTGCAGAACGGCCACAAGGTCCTGGCCCACATCAGTGGAAAGATCCGAAAGAACTACATAAAGATCCTTCCGTACGATCGGGTGCTCGTCGAGTTGAGCCCCTACGACCTGACCCGAGGCCGAATCGTCTTCCGTTACCGCAGTTAGCCTCGTCCCAGAGAGCGGAGCGTGCGGTCGTCGGTAGCCGGCCGCCGCGTTTCCGGGAATCCGCCGGCTGGCTGGGATGTGAGTGCGCCTGGCCAGCCGGTCCCGGTTCGAACAGGGAGTGGTGGGGGCAATGGTGCGGGACCTCGATGTTGCTCGCTGGCGGTTGCGCAGTCAGCACCTGGTGGCGCCGCACGCCGCGTCGGCGGGCGAGGTGGTCGGTTCCCTGCTGGCCGTCCAGGCGGAGAACCCGAGCCAGGCGGCGTGGGCCGTGGCGGCCCGGACCCGCCGCCCTGACCCGGCCGACCTGGCGACAATGCTGCGCGAGGGCGCCGTCGTGCGCACGCACGTGTTGCGGCCGACCTGGCACTTCGTGCGGGCCGACGATCTGGGATGGCTGCTCGACCTGACCGGTCCGCGCGTCCGGCGACTCACCGGCCAGCAGTTGCGCAGCGTCCACGGCCTCGACGAGCATGCCATCGACCGGGCGATCGCCGCCGTCACCGGAGCGGTCGCGGGCGGGCGACATCTCACCCGTGCCGAGCTTGCCGACGAGCTACGCGAGCGGGGGATCGCGAGCAACGGGACGATGCTGATGGTCCTTCTCGCGCACGCCGAGCTGGACGGGCTGATCTGCGGGGGAGCGACCGTCGGCGGCGAGCACACCTACGCCCTGATGGCCGAACGCGTGCCCGCGCCACGGCGTCTCGACCGTACTCAAGCCCTGGCCGAGCTCGCGCTGCGCTACTTCACCGGGCACGGCCCGGCGACCGAACGAGACCTCGCCTACTGGGCCACGCTCAGCCTCACCGACGTGCGCGCCGGCCTGCGCGAGGTCCGCGACCGGCTCGACTCGTTCGAGCACGACGGGCGCACCTACTGGCACGCCCCGGCCGAGCCGCCCGACGGTCCGCGGGAACCCGCCGGCCACCTGCTCCAGGTCCTCGACGAGACCTACCGCGGTTACCAGGACTCCCGCTGGGTGCTCGACGCCGCCGGCGCCGTGTCCCGCGCCCGCGAGGCCGCCATCGGCATGGCCTTGGTCGACGCTCAACTCGTCGCCGCCATGCGACGCACCATCGCCTCCGACCACGTACGTTTCGACCTATGGCCCTACCGGCCGTTGACTGCAGCACAGGTCGACGCCCTCAACCAGGCCGCCGCGCGTTACGGCAGATTTCTGGGGCTCAACGCCCGGCTCGCCTTCCCCTGAGTCGCCGGTCACCCGCCGAACCAGGGCAGGCATGGCGCGAGGCCTTCGACGGTCACCTCGCCTCCGTGGCCTGCGGCACGCCATTGCTGGACCGTCAGTCGCACGTGCCGCAGTTCGACGAGACCGTTGCCCGAGTCGTTGAGGCTGACCCCGTTGTCCGCGTAGCCGATGCGCCGCGAGACGCCCAGCGACGCGCCGTTGTCGTGACGTGCCGAGCTGACGGCGGCGAGCGCGCCCAGGTGGTCGAACGCCAACCCTAGGATCGCCTTTCGCATGGCCACGCCGACACCTCGCCCGCGTGCGGACGGCACGAGCCAGGAGCCCGAGTCGACCGTTCGCAGGGTGGGGAAGCGATCGGCCTCTATGGACTGGATGCCCACGACGGCGCCGTCGCACTCGACCGCGAACGGCAGGGTCCACGACGATCGGGACCACGTGCCCATGGCACGCCAGTAATCCTGGTACACGAGGCGTTCGCGGTTCTGCGCGAGATCCAGCCCGGGCAGGATCTCCGCGCGTGGATCGTGTTCGTAGTCGTCGGGCTGAATCGACGCGAGCAGCGGCAGGTCGCTTTCGCGTACCGGTCGGAGGTAGGCCATGCGGCAGCGCAGGCGCAGGTCGAACAGGGGCCATGCTGTTCGGGTCATGACGGGCAGTGTCGCAGGGGCAGAATGTCGGGCATGGCTGAGATGGACACTGCGAAGTCGGTGCTACACCGCTACCTCCGGACGACCCGCGACAATCTGATCTGGAAGCTCGACGGGCTCAGCGAGCGCGACGCCAGGCTGCCTCGCGGTAGGTCACTCGGTGGCCTGCTTGAGGTGGGCGGCGATCAACGCGTACGTCTCGCGGGCCCGGTCCGGGTCGTTCAGGTCGTAGCCGTGGTCCGCCCCCGCCACCAGGCGGAGTTCGGCCAGCGCGCCCACCGCGCGCAAGCGCTCCGCGTACCGTTCGCCCTCGGCGCGTAGCCGGTCGTACTCCGCGGTGATCACGACGGCTGGGGCGATGCCGGTCAGGTCGGCGGTGTCGCCCGGGGCGGCGGGGGACACCAGGCGGTCGGTGCGGGCGGCGGGGTCCGGGACGTACGCGTTGTCGAAGACCTCGCCCATCCAGGGGCGCAGCGTCGGCCTGGCGATGACCGACGGCTTGTCCCGGGCGGGGGTTGACAGGTCGAGCGGCGGGTAGTGCAGCACCTGCAGGGCGATCGCCGGGCCACCCTGTTCCAACGCCTGCCGGGCGGCCGCCGCGGCGAGGCCGCCTCCCGCGCTCTGGCCGCCGACGGTGAGCCGGTCGCCGTCCCAGTTGTGGTCGGCGCCGTGGCCGGCGACCCAGCGCAGGGCCTCGAACGCCTGGCGCGGCGGGCCGGGGAAACGGCGCTGCGGCGCGACGGCGTAGTCGACGTTGACGACCACGACGCCGGCCTCGGCGGCGAGGTAGCGGCACAGGGGGTCGTCGAGCTGGACGCCGCGCATGACAAAGCCGCCGCCGTGGAAGTTGACGTGCACCGGGCGCGGGCCCGGGCCGGCCGGGCGGTAGACCCAGGCGGCCGCGGGCCCGATCGACGTGGGTATGACGATCTCCTCGGTGTGGCCCGGGAGCTCGGGGAACGCCGTCGGCTTGCGGCGGGCCGCCGCGCCGAGGGCGACCCCGGCGAGGCCCTGCATCATGCGGGCCACCGTATCGGCCACCCAGGGCGTGCCCAGCACCGACATCTGTCCTCCTGCTGTCCGGCGTCGTGATCACCATGGCGTAGGGAGCGCCGACGTGAAAGGCCGGCGCCGTCTGGCGTCGCGATCACCATGGCGCACGCAGCGCCGACGTGAAAGGGCCTGGGCCGCTACCTGCTCCGCCGTCCCGCGGCGCCCGGGTCCCGGTCGGCGACCCCGGCCGGCCGCTTGATCGTCGCGATTTCGGCATCTAACATTCCGGGCGACCTCGACCTCGACGTGCGCGCCGTGCCCTCCTCACGTGCGGCAACGCCGCCGCAAGGAGACGACCATGTCGCTGGATGACTTCGAGCGCTACCCGCTGCTGTTCGGGCCCTCGCCCGTGCACCCGCTCGAGCGCCTGACCCGCCACCTCGGCGGGGCAACGGTGTGGGCGAAGCGGGAGGACTGCAACTCCGGCATCGCGTTCGGCGGCAACAAGACCCGCAAGCTGGAGTACCTCGTCGCCGACGCGCTCGCCCAGGGCTGCGACACGCTCGTCTCGATCGGCGGCGTGCAGTCCAACCACACCCGGCAGGTCGCGGCCGTCGCGGCCTACGCCGGGCTCAAGTGCGTCCTGGTGCAGGAGAGCTGGGTCGACTGGCCGGACAGCGTCTACGACAAGGTCGGCAACATCCTGCTCAGCCGGCTCGCCGGCGCCGACGTGCGGCTGGTCAAGGCCGGCTTCGGCATCGGCTTCAAAGAGAGCTGGGACGCCGCCATCGCGGAGGTCGAGGCACGCGGCGGCAAGCCGTACGCGATACCCGCGGGCGCCTCCGACCACCGCCTCGGGGGGCTCGGCTTCGCCGGCTGGGCCCGCGAGGTCGCCGAGCAGGAGGCGCGGCTGGGCGTCTTCTTCGACACCGTCATCGTCTGCTCGGTGACCGGCAGCACCCAGGCCGGGATGATCGCCGGGTTCGCCGCGCTCGGCGACCGCCGGCCCCGGCGCGTGCTGGGCGTCGACGGCTCGGCCAAGCCCGCCGAGACCCGCGACCAGGTGGCCCGCATCGCGCGGGACACGGCCGAGCTGATCGGCGTGGGTCGCGAGCTGAGCGACGAGGAGATCGTGCTCGACGACCGCTACCACGCGGGCACCTACGGCATCCCGGACGACCGCACGATCGAGGCGATGCGGATCGGCGCCCGGACCGAGGGCATGATCACCGACCCGGTCTACGAGGGCAAGAGCCTGGCCGCGACGATCGACCTCGTCGAGCGAAGGGAGATCCCGGCGACGTCCACGGTGCTCTACGTCCACCTCGGCGGGCAGCCCGCGCTCAACGCGTACGCCGGCCTGTTCTCGTAGGCGGGCCAGGCGGCGGCCTACGCGGCGACCATGCCGGTCGCGTACGCCTTGAGCAGCAGGGACCGGCAGGCGTCCGGCTCCAGCGGGCGGTACAGGTGGTAGCCCTGCCCGAGGTGGCAGCCCATCCGCGCCAGCTCGCGCAGCTGCGCGGCGTCCTCGACGCCCTCGGCGACGACCTGCAACTCCAAGGCGCGGGCGAGGTCGATGACCGCGCGCACGACCGCGCGGTCCTTGCCGGACTTGCGCATGTTGGCCACGAACGACCGGTCGATCTTCAGCTGGTCGACCGCGAAGCGGCCGAGGTAGGACAGCGAGGAGTAGCCGGTGCCGAAGTCGTCGATCGCGACCCGCACGCCGGCCTCCCGCAGCGAGCGCAGGTGACGCTGGCAGACCGCGGGGTCGGTCATCAGCGCGGTCTCGGTCAGCTCGATCGTCAGGGCCCGGCCGGGCAGGCCGGCCTCGGTCAGGACCTCCACGACGTACGCGACGAAGTCGGCGTCTGCCAACTCGTGGGGCGACACGTTGACGCTCATGGTCAGGGTGGGCAGCGTCCGGCGCAGCTCGGCCAGCTCGTGTGCGGCCTCGCGCAGCACCCAGCGGCCGAGCTCGATGATCAGGCCGATCTCCTCGGCCACGGGGATGAACTCGTCCGGGAGCACCTGGCCGCGTACCGGATGCCGCCAGCGGAGCAGGGCCTCGACGCCGTCCACCCGCCCGGTGTCCAGCTGCACGAGCGGCTGGTAGTAGAGCCGGAACTCGCCGAGCGCCAACGCGTTCTTCAGGTCGACGCGCAGGTCCAGCGCGCGTACCACCTCGGCGTGCATGTCCGGCTCGAAGAGCACGACCCGGCCGGTCACGTTCTTCTTCGCCCGGTACATCGCCACGTCCGCGTTGCCCAGCAGCTCCGCCGCGTCGGTCCGGCCGCCGAGGCCCGCCGCGACGCCGACGCTCGCGCCGACGTACACGGTCCGCCCGGCGATCTCGAACGGCTCGGCGACCCGTTGCGCGATCCGTTCGGCCAGGCCGAGCGCGTCGTCGACCGCGACGTTCTCGCACAGCACCGCGAACTCGTCGCCGCCGAGCCGGGCCGCGAGGTCGCTCTGCCGCAGGCAGCCGCCGATGCGGCCGGCGACCGCGGTGAGCAGGTCGTCGCCGGCCCGGTGCCCGAGGCTGTCGTTGACCGCCTTGAAGCGGTCCAGGTCGATGAAGAGCGCCGCCACCGAGCCGCCCCGCGGATCGTTGAGGGCCCGCTCCAGGTGTTCCAGGAACAGCGCGCGATTGGGCAGGCCGGTGAGAGGGTCCCGGTACGCCTCCCGCATCGCCTCGACGGTCCGGGCGTCGGTCAGCGCCATGCTGATCTGCTGGGCGAAGGCGGACAGCAGGTGGGCCCCCTCGTCGTCGGCGTCGCGCGGGCCGGCCTGGATCGACACGAGGCTGCCGCTGACCGCGCCGTCGACGTGGACCGGCGCCGCGTGCAGGCGCTCGCCGTCCGTGCCGGTTCCGGCATCGCACACCGGTCCGGCGCCGATCATCGCCGCGTGGGCCGCGGCCAGCGCGGCGGCGGTGGCCCGCGCCGGCCAGGAGGCGGTCGACGCCAGGATCAGGTTGTGCCGCTCGGCATCCCCGGCCAGCACCAGCGCGACCCCGGCGCCGTCCAGCAGGCCGGACGCCCCCTCGGTGATCTTGTCGAGGACCTGCTGCAGCGGGCCGCGCTGGGAGATCGCCCGCTGGATCGCGAGGAGGGTCTCCAGTAGGGCCTGCTGCGCGCGGACGGCCTCGAGCAGATCGAGGCGGTGCGCGGCCTCGCGCTCCCGCTCCTCGCGCAGCGACCGCTCGACCGCCAGCGCCCGCACGTTGCGCAGCACCAGGCCGAGCACCTGGGCCATGCCTCGCACCATCTGCCGTTCCTCGGCGGAGAAGGCCTCGTGGACGCGGGCCACGAACATCGCGCCCTCGACGCCGCTGCCGAGGCGGGCCAGGGTCGCGTACGCCGTGCCGAGGACCGGCAGGTCCACCACCGGCCGGCCGGCGGCCAGGGGATCGGTCAGCGAGACGGGCAGCGGCCCCGCGAGCCCGACCAGCCCGTCCAACTCGGCGCGGCCGTCGAGCAGGGCCGCGCCGACCTCGGCGTCGAGCGCCTCCACGGCGCGTTCCACGGCGACCCGGACCGCGGTCTCCTCGGTCGGGGCGGCGCTGACCGCCGTGAAGTACTCGGTCAGCTGGTGCGTCGACCAGTGGAAGCTCACGACCGTACCCTCAGCCGAGGGCGAGCGTCACGACGGTCAGGTGGTGCATCCCGCGGGATCCCTGGGTCCGGGCGACCTCGCCGTAGGTGTAGAAACCGCCGAGCGGGAGCCCGCCTGCCACCTCGACCATCGCGTCGAGCTCGCGCCGGACTCCGTCCTCGCCGAGCATGGCCTTCCGCGCGCAGCAGTCGAAGACCACCAGGCCGAGCGGCGCCGCCTCGCCGAGGTTCTCGATCGCCCGGGCGCACGAGGTCGCGCCGGCCTGGACCAGCGCCTCGCCGTCCGGCTCCATCAGCCAGGCCAGCGCGCCCTGCGGGACGTCGGCCAGGCAGAGCAGAGAGCTCTCGGCCAGGTCTGCGGCGTGCACGACGCGGATGTCCTCGCCGGTGCGCCGGGACATGCCCAGCGGGCTGCCGAACGCCCGCTCGCGGAACGCCTTCGCGTCCGCCACCAGGTCGCGGTCGGCGCCGATCCACTCCAGGTACACGTCCAGGGCCGGCCGGCCGTCGAGCTCGAAGATCCGCCCGCCGGTGCTGCTGGTGACGAGCACCGGCTCGCCGACCTTGCGCCAGCCGTGCGCGATGCCGACGCCGAGCGGACCGGCCGACCCGAGACCCACGCCGACCACCGCGTCGGTGAAGATCTTCACGCCGTCCCGGTCGCCGAGGAACTGGTGCGTCAGGTGGTAGGTGAAGTCGTCGCCCGCGCAGCCGCCGACCAACGGCACCTCGGCGCCGAGCACCCCGTAGGCGCCACGGACGACCTCGTGCTGGTCGCCGACCAGGCCGTCGCAGAGCAGCAGGCAGATGCGGTGCGGCGCGTCGAGCCCGAGGACGCTGCCGGCCGCCTCGGCGCCGGCCTCGCGCCGCCGGGCCGAGACCTCCCGCCCGACCTCGGCCCGGACCTGCAGGCCGTGCCCGCCGAGCGCCATGACGACCACGCCGGGCGCCGTCGGGTCGTCCCGGCCGGCGGCCACCTCGCCGACCGTCGTGCACCCGACGATGACGGTGCCGTCCGCGGCCTGGGCGCGGACCGAGTCGAGGAGGGGCTCGAGTTCGTAGTGGCCGGCGGAGGCGTACACCACCAGCAGGGCCGGCGGGCGGCCGGCGAGGGCGTCGGCGGTGGCCAGTTTGCCGGCGGTGACGGCGTCCGCGTCGCCGCTGTGCCCCACGCCCATCCATCGGGAGGTCAGATCGCTGCTCATGCCCGTTCTCATCGACACCGGCCGGGCGAGCTTGACGGAAATCGCGCGAGAAACGCCGCTCAGCCGCAGTGCTCGAACGGGCTGTCGAAGGTGGCGTCGCCCACCGAGCCGCCCCACTTCACGCACCGGGTGGCGGCGGCGGCGCGGACCGGCCCCGCGAAGAACTGGAACGAGCCGCTGGCGGTGACCCTGGCGGCGCCCTGCACCTCGAGGTAGGCCGAGGTCGGCGACGCGACGCCGACCTGCTCGGACTTCAGCGTCGTCGTGCAGTTCCTACCGGTCCCGGGGTTGAACAGCAGGAACACCCGGCCGGCCAGGACGCCGTCCGGGCCGCGCAGCGGCGCCGAGTCGATGACCTGGAACGCGGCGCCGCAGACCTGGCGCGGGTTGGTCACCGCGGCGGCGCCGCTTGTGACCGGGTCGGAGCTCACGGTTCCGGCGGCCGCCGGGTCGGTCGCGGCCGCCTGCCCGGCAGGCGCGTTCACCCGGGAGGTCGGCTCGCCGGTCGCGCGCGCCCCGGTGGTGGACCGCTGTCCCGCGCCGAGGCCGGCCGGCCGGTTTCTCGGCGGCTGGTTGGTCTGTGCCTGGCTCGGACGGGCATGCAACGTCAGCGACAAGATCACCCCGATCAGGCCGGCCACGATCGCCGCCACGGCCACGACCGTGAGCGTCGTGTTCCGCCTGCCGCCGGCCGGCGGCCGCGGCGGCATGGCGCCTCCGGCCCGCTGGGCGGGCGGCGGTCGCATCGGCGCGTAGGCCGTGGGCGGCGCGTATGCGGTGGGCGGCGCGTAGGCCGTGGGCGGCGCGTAGGCCGTGGGCGGCGCGTA
>Ga0307508_10005599_pt1 | contig 11907 bp, 10 predicted proteins | sample 9_EM_MG_FD_203089 | JGI IMG/M metagenome (GOLD analysis project Ga0307508, IMG submission 203089) | Populus trichocarpa ectomycorrhiza microbial communities from riparian zone in the Pacific Northwest, United States - 9_EM | ecosystem: Host-associated > Plants > Roots > Unclassified | place...
GGCGTCAGTATTGAAAAGCAACAGCCAATCAGCGTTGCAGAAACGGGGCCGGTCGTGGGAAGTCGGTTAAAACCGAAAAGCCGAAGACCTTTGTCGATAAGAACCCTCCTATTACATAGTCGGGGATCTTACGGAACGTGGTTGTAAAGCATATATGTACTACTCATCTGAGTGAGACTACCCGCACTGGCAGAGTTTGGCCACGTGTAGTTTCAGACAGTAGTCCGAAGCGCGGCCGCTTCAAAACATGCGCGTGGCACTGCCGCTGCCCCGGCCCGCAGGATATCATACTTTCTCCACGGCAACCTCACCAGACCGAAGCGATCCGCGCGCGCAGCGCCACTCCGTCGGTAAGCCATATGCGGGTACTTACGATATCCGTCGAGCCCTCGCGCCCAGACCTGATTAGACGCGTGAAATTGGTAATTCAACTACGATACATTAGCGAATTTGTATTTGTTGATACAACGACCTGCTCGATTCTCCCACCATCCACTCCACCGAGTGCATTATATCACTACCGCACGAGCCGCAGTGCGAGCGTTGGTGATGTCAACAAATAATCGCTACTGAGATTGGAACTGTCGCCGTCCTTTTTGCGCCCACGCTTTCAAACCTCCATATTTGGAATACGAACCAGCTTTCGTATTTATTTTATCAGCTTAAAGCTCATATATTGGGCAAAATTCTTGTCAGCGGGGCGAACAGAGAGCCCTCACTGTTGACCATTGGGATCATGACCGTCTCCCTCAAATGGCGGCCTCATACACAACCGCTTAGCTTCGACCTAGTAATACTCTTTAACCCGAGCACAAGCGGCCGATATCAGACTCGCCGACCTCTCGCACATCATGGCTTCACGGCTTTCCTCATTCGGCTCTTGTGCATAACAATTCACACAATTTTCATATCCTGATTACTTGCAACTTCTCTCAACAATCGGCGTGCAGATCATAATAAATATTGCATGACATAATCCATCAGCGCCGACAGATAGACGCCGATATCTCTGTTACGTTCAATCGTTCTGTTGTAAAGAGGTTCAAGAACACATTTGTGCGGTCTTGTGATCTGACAGCGCCTACACCAATATCTGCAACCCTCATTTCCAAGCTCGCCTTTTGTCCCTCGTTGATGCCCGCAGTGCTCTATGCGAACATTGCTGCTCTCGCTGAAGAGGTCGAAGAGGTCATGAACAAGTATGATGCCTTTCCGAGTGCTGATCATGATGACCCACTTTCAATGAAAGACCTCCTTGCAACATGCAATCGCGTCGATGAGCTCCGTTTACCGGATACCCGTATCCCTCAGGACGCCATTCGACTCCTCGAGAACGTGGAAAACAATATAAATAGCAAACTGGCTCAGGTCCGAGCAAAACTTCGCTCGGTCGATCCGAGCCGTAATAGGACGCTGCCTAAGCGCTCCTGGCGCCACCTTCGCTGGGTCGTGATTGAGCGCAAGCATGTCGAAACTGACATTAACGAGTTGCGAACGATGGTTGCCTTGTCCCTCTCCGTGCTCGAAAGAGCTGCACTTGCTGCCTCCTTCAGCAATCCAGCGATTCCGCAAATCACGATCATGAGTCCCTCGGAGGGCATACGGAAAACGACTGGCGGCCGATTCCGCGTATGGCTCTCGACTTATACTCCCTATGCATTCATTCATGCCGTGACAGCCGCGCCGAACGGCTTAGAAATTCCTCACGAGGCATACTCTATCAGTCTTGATCAATTCCCAGCCCGCAGTGGGGGGTTCGCGAACATATACAAGGGGAACTGGAATGGCCTACCAATCGCTTTAAAACAGTTGAAACCTCGTGATATCCCGGAATCAGCTATTAAGGTGGGTTAAATCATCACGCAAGCTGAAGTCAACCGTGTATTGATATTCCCAAAGAATTTCTTTAATGAAGTACAAGTGTGGTGCAAACTGGCGCACCCTAATGTTGTGCCTTTTGTGGGCATATATCTTGACCCTTATGATAACATGTACATGGTCGCCCCTTGGTGCAAGCATGGCGATCTCAACGACTTCCTTCGGAGATCCCCACAGTCAGACCGTTTAACATTAGTCAGTTTGCGCAAAGTATACTTGATATCCTCCATATGCTCATTTTCGCACTAGCTGAAAGGGGTTGCGGCTGGTCTGGAGTATCTTCACAGTCAAACCCCAAAGTGTATTATCCATGGCGATCTTCGAGGAGTAAGTGTGATAATCAAATTGCTATGCTCTCCTCACATAACACCGCTGGTAGTCTAATGTGCTTATCTCCGACGACGGTCGAGCAATGCTGGCCGACTTCGGTCTATCCAAATGGGTGCATGAAGGCGGTCTCTCGCCCGACGGCTTAGCTGTATCCGCTACCAGTCTTGTGAGTAGCGGCCTACGAGGCGCGGGGGCGACTCCGTGGATGGCTCCAGAACTGTTGGACGACGAGAACGAGCAGCCGAAGGTCACTAAAGAGACTGACGTGTATGCCTTGGGCATGCTCATAATTGAAGTAGGCATCGATCCACTATACCGGCGACATTGTCGCTCAAAGCTTGATCCGAAATAGACTTACACTGGCCGTCCTCCATTCCACGGAGAAGGGAAAAAGAACAGCCTCCCTTTTAGAATAGTGGGTGGCTTGCGGCCAAAACGGCCAGGTCGTGAGGCCGAGTCGCTCGGTTTTACATCTTCATTGTGGTTTCTAGCCGATAATTGTTGGGCGGGGGAGCCCCGCGACCGTCCCCACATGGCAGCAGTCCGCGCCGTTATCGAATCCCTTTATTAGCGCGATATTGTTCTCTATGCTGATGGGGTATTGTTACCTCCCAATCTTAACTTGTGCGTCGCACTCGCTGAAGCCTACGGGCCGGCGACAATCATGCTATGACCCGATGATGGTTTTGTATATTACATATTACAAGTCAGGCACAGGTACCCAACCCCATTCCATTTCCTCTTGCTCCGAGGGCTCAAAATCGAATAGTTTGTTATAGCACGAGATCCCTTTCTTCGAAAAATGTTCGTAAGGTTCTTTAGGATCGAGCCGAACACCACAACGATAGCAATAATGTGTCGAGCACCTGGCGCAAGTCATCTGTACATATTGTTAGGGTAGGGACAACCGAATAGGAATGGGCACGACTCTGAACGTACATGGTTGCAGCCTAGGACACAAATGTAGCAGCCGAAGTTAACACGGGAATCTCGTTGCGTGAAACATTCCACACACAAACCTTGACTCTTCTGACAAGGCACAAAACATCCCGGGCATTGTGTAGTACTGTTTTCAAGGAACTCCCGGTTCTTCTCGTCTTCCTGATATTGCCGAATCATTTTTGCCAGGTTTTTCTTTCCCAGTGTCCGCTCCATGAGTTGTCGTCGAGGAGAGTCATCTGGCAGCCTTAAATACTCCTGCACAAATGTTGGACCTTTATGAGCAGCGCAAGGCGTAAGAGGGCCATGCCTAGAGATTGTATCCAGTTAAATCACCAATAATGCCGTCATCTGTGCTGGGAACACACCAGGCTTTTTTACAAAAAATGCAAAATGCGAACCCGCATGCTTCGCATGTACGAAGCTTCTGCCATCCAATGTCGTATTGACCCAAATCTTCTTCATCTGAATCCCGATAGCTTTTCGGCGCTGGAACGGGGGATTGACAAAATTGGAGAGGGCAGTGGACGATCGTCGGATCTGTTTAGGCTGATCAAAGGATGCCTTGCCTGACCCCAGTGAGAGGTCACTTACCTCGCGCGATGTCTCGTTGCACTCGCAACCACTTCCATCTCGCCACTTCTTGCTCGGTCAGCACACGCCGCACGTCCTCTTCTCCGGCTTCGCCACTGCCGCTTTCTCCGACATTGCCTCGCTGGGATGTTTTGGCAACACAATCTGGATCCGGACACCGAACTGCAGAGCAATCACCTTCGCGGACGGCAAGGCCCCATCCGTCCCTCAAACAGTTTTTGCAAAATACATGATCACACGCAAGACGGATGCATGCCGACCCCTTCCGATTTTCAAAGCAGATGACGCATCGGAAAGATGTGATCGCAAATGAAGCATCATTCATTGAAGCATCGTATGAAAGAAGTTGGTGGCGGATGAGAGATGGTGCCGGGTGAGTGATAGATAACCCGTCATCGGCATCTATCAGATGGAGGGGCTCTTCCAGGAAATGTGCCGTGACGATAGATTCAGCGATGCGCCATAGGACGCCTTCCCCGAGATCCTTTTGTTCCGCCCATAACGCATGAAACCTGCCGAGTAATATTGCTAAAAGACTCGGGGAGAGCCACGAATGTGTAAAGTATGCGGAGAGGAATGCAGGAGGGGAGGTCAAAGGATAGGTTGCGGGTAAGCATAGGTCGAGGATGAAAGGGGGGAGGTAGCTGATGGTCGCTTCCAGCGTTTTTGGTGGACTTGCTTGTGGTGGAGTCTCAGGGTGGGCTACGCCCACTGATGCCGATGCAGGGGCGGAGGTAGTCCCATCATCAATGAACAGCACCCTTCGTGGTCCACCGAGATCGATCGCCAGTTCCATTTTCACCAAGATTCCATTATCCGAACTTCGCCTGCTAATGCAGTCAGGATAGATTGCCTAGGCACTTTCGAAGTTGATCATGACACTCCATCGCCACGGAAAGCAATGGCGAAAGGGAACTGTCGTACCTCTAACGCTGTGAGTTCGTCCTCTACGACCATTATGCATAATTCTTTGTCATTCATTGTGCCCAGCGCACAGCAAATCTCGCAGGCTCGATGACGCCGCCGGAACTGGGATGGTAGGAGGGAACCGCCGAAAGCAACGGGTGACAGCGGGCTTCACGAGATCGTTCACTCGGTTGGCGGGAACGCCCTGCAACAAGGGTTGAGGGCCAATAACCCCAAGTTTGACTCAGCAGGCAGAGTCCCAACGACGACTGGGGCCGCCCGGCGCGTGTCGACACACACAAAACATCACAGTATCCCACGTCAAAAACATATTCCTTCACCTGAAGTGAAGGATGGCATCACTGTCCCAGGAGACGGTACGCTATTTAGGATATGTTGCGCTCAATGTCATGGTAGCCCGTGAGGTGAATGGCATAGTTATGGCACCTTACATGGTATGCAGCGGCGTTTTTGGTGAACACAGGCCGTGCATGTAAACTCTTCACATAGGATGAGCCGTTCCACATTCCTCAGGCGCAGGCGTATTGCAGGGGTGAATGGAGTGTCTGGGATCCGAAGATCACGACTCCTCCAGGATTGTGCGATGTCCCCATTCTCCTACATTCTCTGGTGCTGGCATAACGCAAATGTCTTTCCCGCCAGGTACCTACTCTCCGTCGCTTTCAAGCGCATATTTTTATTCAAGTGCACAGTCGGCGTACTACGTTTCACCAATGTTTTGCTTTCGCTCGCTCTCCCTCCTCTACTTTCCCACTTGCTTGCTCGACTTCGCAGGGATCGCCCACCGCAGTCTTTACTTGAGCCCACTACAGAGAGCATCGTTATATCCTTGTTCCCTATTGCGTGGTTCTTTTCGTTCTTATACTACACGGAGACTGGAAGTCTGGTTTTGGTGCTGGCTTGCCTACTCGCTTCCCTGGAGTCTCAGCATACACTTGCTGCTTTGGTATGCAGGAGTCGTTACCTATCGCTTCACTCTAGCCAATTAATCAGCCTTTATCAGCTTGGCCTGCTCAGTTGCACGTTTCGCCAGACTAATATCACATGGATGATGTACGCTATGGCTGTTGGAGCATTGAAACACCTTCATCAATTGTCCTCGACGGTTGGCTCACAACGCTCCCAGGCGCCTCTTTATGATCCGCCAGCAAGCCAAGCAACCATATGTAAGTTTGTGAAGCAGTCTCAAAATATGCTCGGAAATCAAGTGTCCTCGAATTTCCCTCACAGTCGACGTCATTCGGTGCCTAGCTTCGCTACCCGCTGCAATTACATCGGCCAAGAATATATTGCTTCCATATATCTTAGTATGTGTTGTGTTTGCAACTTTGGTTGTCTGGAACGGAGGAATAGTCTTGGGTTGGCAAATCGATTGAAACTGCCGCCGGTTGCTCATGTCTGACCATGATTTTTAGGCGACAAGTCAAACCATATCCCACAGCTGCATATACCACAATTATATTACTTCATCGGATTTTCTACCCTAATGGGCTTACCAGTTCTGTTGAGCGCCCCCGGTGGCCCTCTGCATCTTGCACGAGAGGTCACGAGTCGTCTCGTTGGAACGAGGAGGTTAGTTCCTTCGCCTCGAGCCGTAATTCACAATCTCACGTTCTTCTCCAGACGCCTGGTAGTCAATGTCATACTGGTGTGCTTAATCGTCCTCAGCATTCATTTCTTCACGTTTGTGCCACTTTCGCGCCATCTATCTGCTCGGTATTAGGCTAATCCGCGATGAACAGCATTCATCACCCTTTCCTATTATCGGACAATCGCCATTACACATTCTATATTTGGAGGCGAATATTTCGGACTCATCCTCTCGTGGCCTATGCACTATCGCCTGGTTACCTCGCATGCTTTTATGCCTGGTTTGTGCGGCTGTATTGTCCGCCGTGGCGACGAAGTTCCAATGTTGCGAACGGCAGCATCCCGAACGGCAACAACCCCATACGCGTCAGGTTTCTCCCTCCTGCTAAGTCGATGCTCCATGCCCTCGTCCTTCCGTTGTGTCTTCTTCCGACCCTACTACCCACACCACTCCTCGAGCCGAGGTATTTTCTTGTACCCTACTTTCTGCTTCGGCTGCAGGTCAATGATCAAGCAGACGAAGGTCGATTAAGTGGTGTATCGTGGGGTGTATTGTTGGAGGGGATATGGTATACCTTCATTAATTGGGCTACCATGTCCATTTTCCTGTATCGAGAGCGCCCAGGTGTTGGCCGTTTTATGTGGTGATCGAAGATTCCAATGTAATTTTTGTGTCGCGGCGTTGTAACTCATCGGACGGAAAATTGACCTTGGGACTGTAACACGATCCGTGCCTCGAATGCAAGGCCCAGGGAAGAGAGAGCGCCACTTGCAAGAACAGACCTCACGGCAGCTCTTGCGGTGGCTGTGTGAAAAATTGAATTTGCTTCCACTCAAATTCCGCTCTGACTCTTTGCGACTCGTCGTTCTTTCACTCCTTTGTCAACAAGGACCTGCGTATAGGTCCCGTTCCTGCCGTTGTCAATCCAGGGGGACGACAATAGCTGGCTGCATCGACGCCGTTGTCACTGGTGTTGCTCTGTTTTCTTGGGGCCGAAGTCCTTCAGGGTCGCCCCCTTTCAGTTCCCCTTCCTTCCTTCTGTGTTTTCTAGAATTCCGTCTCCCGTCCGTTCACCCAAAGACAGCCAGCGGTCAGCGACGCGCTCCCCTGCGTGTTAGCTTCATATGACCCTTGCGGGACCACCAGAGCACCAGAACCCTGTCGTCGTCTTATCTATTGCGCCACCACCACTACCACTGCCACCGCCCTTGGGGCCTTTCAACTCACGACTGCAGCAGCGACCGCATTCCAGACGTCAGGCACCCCCTTCCGCCTATAAAGAAGCGCGGAATAGTGCCCGCTTATTCGGGATCAACCCCGCTCTACTTCTTCAACTTCGTCAGTGTGGAAGCTTACCAACATTTCGGCCCCACCCCGACGCGTCGAACTTGAACGACAAGGAGCGCAGCAAAAAAGTTCGGTGAGTGCTGTTTTATCTTCTCTTCTTTTATCCTTTTCGACAACTTACCAGTACTCAACATTCGTAGAACATTCTCATTGGGCTCGCATACCGGTACGGCGTATTCTGAATCTAAAAGCTTCCGTATTCGCCTTGGACGACGTGCGCAAATGATCGCGAGGTGCTATACATATCCTGTTCAAGTCTTTCTATTCATTAATTGCTGGATTTTAGGCAACTGGCCATTTCTACAGATGAGGTGAAGCAGTCACTCGCGCAAATACGTATAGAGTCCGTACACCGGAGCAAGCAGAACGCTGAACGCGCATTGAAAACGTATGCCAATGCCAATGATTCTGCAATACCTAGATCTCACGGTCTGCTTCCGGTTTTTTAGTGTGCTTTTGGCTAAAGCTACGTTGGAGGCCACACTTGACGACGCGCGCAGGTGAGCTTTGATCATTGGCGGCGGGACAGCGCAGCTCCCTTATACCGCATTCAGAGAGCTGCAGGACGCGCGCGGCCAGCTGGAAGAATGCAAAAGAGAGAAAGAATCATTGGCGATTGAAAACTCGATGCTTGTCGAGGAGCTCGCGGACCTAAAAAAGGAAGCGATACGGCAGAAGTTGTCTTCCAACCCTATCCGTACACGTACCATCAGGTTTGTGTTGGCTTCCTGATAGTTTATATGTTGATGTAAACAACTTGTGCAGTGAAGGTCCGCATTCACCCCCTAAATTATCCCCATCGCTTAAAGTAGGTGCAAAGGTAGCATGGACTATTTTCTTTGTTTGCTTACTCTCCTTGCAGATCCGAAGTCCACGCAGCCGGGAGGGATTGCTCGACGTTCCCGTCCCGTTCCAGTGTTTGACTCCAATACCTCAATCTCCCTTTGATGATGAGCAGAGGCCTGCCTCCGGCCCTCCTGAACCCATCGTGCCTCTATTTCCAGGCCATGCCTCATTTCTGACCGAACTAGAGGGTCATTGTTTGATCGGCGGTGTGATGCGGCGCCACCGCAAGCTTTCGATGAACTCGTTGCAGGTAAACGCGGAAGATGCACAGTATGGGATGCCACCACCACTGCGGCGGGCGTCCTCGTATTCCACTCTTTCCCGGCACTCATCCTTCGACGAAGGGACAGTGGGTCCCAATTTCCCGCCTTTACCACCTGTACCTCAGCGCCCCAGGCGTGCCACCGTTGGTGCAGGACAGGAGGTTCGGCGGGGACCAGTGATTCCATTAACTATCTCGATAGTTCGCGAACGAACTGTTTCCACGCCATCCATTAATAAGCCACTCCCTCCGCCACCTCGTATAGAAATAGAGGACAACACTCCAGCCGTAACGCGTGTGCGAGCAATTTCTTCCTCTAGCTCGGCGCCAACGGTGATTGCATCTGCTCGACAACCCCCAATTCCTATCCCGCCGCGGAACCCGAATCGCCCGCGCTCCTTCATCTGCGTCGATCGACCAATCCAGCAGAGCCCACCTCTGCGCCGGTTCAGCGTGAGCTCCGCCAGCTCGCTAGGCGTACTTACCCCTCAAGATACGGAACCAAGCGAAGGCACTTCCCCGCAATCTCCTGAAGCACCCCTCACCCCAGACGCCATCCCTCGACCGCCTCGCTCACCCCTTCGCGGTGTGTTTCCTTACCTTTTCGCCCTTGTATGATCACTGACTTAACTACCTGTTCTGTTCCTGTGTAGCTACAGCATTACCTCTCAATGTGTGATGACTCGATTTTACGCTGCACATCACTGCAACCTGGAATAAAGAGTACTGGTACCAAGTCAAGCTGCCTTGGGCCATCTGCGACGGACACTGCTACGTGAAATTTTCGGCGTACATAAGTATTGGTCAATTCCTTCTTCACATTTTACTGGATTTCGTCCAGCTATGTTGCATTCGCATGCGTCCCAATGACATGGTCGTTGACTTCCAACGAAGTTTGCTTTTGCAGTTTGTCGCCTGCACACAGATGGTGTTGGCGGAATATATAGGGACAGTGTTGAATCCCGGTAATCAATTGCGGTTATCGGACGAACCCTAAAGAGGAAATTTTGAATGAATCAGGCACTCGTTGTTGAGTCATGTTGTTGACTGCGAACGTGGTCGGCTCAAAATGCACGTTTGAAACACGAAGGACGGAGGGTAAAATTGTCCTCCAGCCTCCTTAATCCGAGGGAGCCGTTCTTATAAGGAGCCAAGACACAGCACCTCATCTGGTGCTGGTGTTCTTCTCCTCAACCCCACCGAATGATTACAGCGGAGAGGTGTTGGCAAGCCATCGCCTCCCTTGATGGCGGCTACAAGCTCTTGATCGTTGCGTCCCTCGTCCTGGTCGCGTGCTTCCAAGCTCTCTTGCCCCTATACCCCACTAGAAAACAGCGCGCTTGGGTCTTGACGGCCATTGGGAGCGCGTTGTTTACTATCTCCAGCATACCTTTTGTCACTCATGTTGTTACTCACCGCGGCGACGTGTCCAACCTTGTTCGCATTCCCTGGTGGTCTGATACGGCGTGTCGTGTCTTCCAAGCCTATTTGTTGTCGTGTGTCTTTTTCTCATAATTTCTGATCGGGTCGCAAGGACTGATGACTTTCTCTTGTCAGGGACCTCGTGGTTGGAAGCTTGTATTATGCAGAGCACATCACCATTCTCACTGGTTGGGGTCATCACATCAGCTATCTGATCCTGGTCGACTTTACGGTCAGCCGGGGATGGTCACACATATTTGCTCTTGCAGGATTGATGGAATTGCCCACATTCCACCTAGCGATTTCCGTCTTGCATCCTAGACTGCGTCATAACATCCTGTTCGCGGCGATGTTCTTCGCAACGCGGATCGCTTTCCATGTGGGATTGTTCATCAGCTACTTTTCGAAGGCAACACGTACCAAGGCGGTGGGCGGATCGTTCGTGCCCGCCAGCCTATTTGCCGCTATTTTCCCACTACACGTACAGTGGTTCACGGGATGTATTAAGGGTTTCATTCGTCGTTCCAAGGCTCGACGCGAAGCTGCGTTGCTTGCGCAGTCAACGTCTGACGAACCCAGGCTTGTCGAGGTAGTTGTTCAGCCTGAGAACCCAGGTTTGGCAAGCCCAGCTCCAGAATTACCTCGTAAAGGAACTACAAGCACGTTGGATAGTGGCGACACAGGCAGGGAGAAGCACGTGAAGCCGAAGCCTTACCCACCGTCCACACAAACGCTTCCCAGTACATCGATACCCCACTCTCCTCCCCGAATCATTACCATGTCGCCATCCACACGTGCACGGTCTCGATCCTCCGCCGCATCGGCCATGTCACGTCCTTCCTCACCTGTGGTAGCGTATTCTCCCACCCAGGCGGATTTGTTATCTCGTCGACGCTCACTCGTGTCCGCTGAGCGAGAAGAGTCCATTCGCCGACTTGTTGGCCGTGTGGCAGGACTTGCCGACGAGGCGATTGCCGCATCACCGGCTGTGCAGAGTGCTGTAGCCGTTGGCAGAGGAATGGCACGCACGTACAATGCGTACCGTGGACAGGCGATTGATGGTGTACGACGTCGTGGTCTATCCTGGCGTAAGTTCAATGCCGGAGCCATTGAGGCGTATTGAGACCAATGGACAAACGTTTTCTCGTTCCTTTCTATGCCCTATGCATTCTTTTTCCCATCTAGATGCTGGTATGCTCTCCATTTTTCTCTCTTAATTTGCCTCATTCTTCCTTCCGGGGCTCCGCCGTATACGCCATCGGTCCCCAACGCATCTCAACATGTCCGCATTTAATTCTCGTTGCTTTGGGTCTCTTGTTCACTTTTTCTGCCATGACGTACATGTACATTTTTCTCATCGGGCATGATTGCGCTCCGAATTTTGTTCTGCATCTCAACATGCACACATTTCTTCCAGGATTCTTTCTTTTTTTTTTTTTTTTTCTCGTGAAGTTGAACAAGAGCTTGTATGCATGTATCCTTAGATCGCCTTTAGAATAGCTATACATGTAAACATTAGTACGATTCCTCACGACCTCTTAACGACCATACCCAATCATTTATTTATCTATGTAAATTTGTGAATGCACGCTGGGACAACACCAATGATGGAGATGAAAGTTAAAGGATATGGGACTTTGTCAAATGGGCACGAAGCGCACATTCACTCATACGTCGAGTGCGTGACTCAGCGTGATGATCAATTGTCACATGTGAGCCTGCCGCATATGACGGGTCAGGATTGCTTCCCAAAGCTGGTGAGCCATGCAAT
>Ga0307508_10005605_pt1 | contig 11905 bp, 14 predicted proteins | sample 9_EM_MG_FD_203089 | JGI IMG/M metagenome (GOLD analysis project Ga0307508, IMG submission 203089) | Populus trichocarpa ectomycorrhiza microbial communities from riparian zone in the Pacific Northwest, United States - 9_EM | ecosystem: Host-associated > Plants > Roots > Unclassified | place...
CGTTGTCGTTTATAGGAATGTTGCCATGCCACTCTTCATTGTGGACCCCGAGCCACAATCCTTGAGATGCGGTCCTGGTCTCCAATTTTGACGTGTTCGCGCCAACCTGCGGGAGAGATATCTAGGCCATGTAAAAGACACCATGACAACGTGCTACGCACACGATAAATCCCGATCCAGTCACGCCGTGAATGATTTTTCGGGGCATGCCATTCGACTTTGATGGGCTCGCCTAGGTGGAAGCGGATCCGCCCACCGAGGGACTTTCCATTGACAAAGGATACAGAGTATTTTGAAACATCATAAGGAGAGAGATCGCTGGCCAGTCGCCTGTTCCACGTTGTGAGTGCTCTGCGCGTGAAAGCGGCGAGACTGGCGCTTACGTGATAACGAGACGCTCGGTCGATTGCTGTAACAAAATCTTGGCATCCTGCACAGCATCCTGGAGCTTCGGCGTGGCTGACCGTCACAAGCTCAGCGTGCAGCAAAGTGCGAACATTCGGGCTACCTTACACTTGTTTATGAGGTCCTCAAGAACATCGGTGGCTTCTCCATAGACTTTTCCGACCGTCCCACGGAACTCCTTGGCGACACGTTCGATTTTCGGCGTGGCTTTGAGCATTTTCGCATTCTTAAGTGCCATCCTCTTGATGGCCTTGGTCAATCCTGCCTCCTTACGTAACGACGTTCCATAAACCTTCCTCATGTGAGGGCTATAAGTCTACTTGAGCAATAGCGGCACGACAGAGTCACAACAAACTTACTCTTCCACATTACTCAGGAACCACCAATGAGACAAGTGAGAGAAGACTGCAAGAGCAAAGACAAGCTTGCTGCCACTGATCAGCGCCATGCCGAAGAACGCAGCCCCACTCATTGTACGTTCGGGGTTGTTCAGATAACTGTTGTGCAAATGTTAATACGAGCAACCCGTGAAATCAATAGAATACGCGCCGATAGATACCAGTATAATCTAGGGTGGCCGGGTAGTCTTCGATGAAGAAGTCACCAAAGAACCAACCTTACCAAAGGAAGATCAGCTCAAGTTGTACGCAATCGCACAGGATGCTCACCAAATACGCCGAGCACCTCGAATGATTGTACTGCGGTCCAAATGTGGAGAGCAATGAGTGCCTGTCAAATGAAATTCCAGTTCGTGGATGGAAATCAACAGCAGAGAACGTGTATGGCTATACCAATCCAAGAATGTGCCTCAAAAGCTGGTCCCCGTCAATCCAGTTGTTCGGCATTACATAGGTCTGCCATGTGAGGGAACAAAAAGATGCTGGACACAACATAAGCAAGTGCGCGACTGCGACGCAAGCGATACACACCATAAGTCATGCAAACACTCATATTGTAGAGGGACTTCCAGTTGGTAAATGCCTCCTCTAGGGCACCTTGCCGAACATAACCCTCGGGGTAATAGTAGTGCGACATGAAGTAACGCACGATGTACTTTCGCTCGCTTTGCTCACGAAGCAATAAGCCCAATCCAAATGAATGGAAGCAACGCCAGAAGACGGTATGTAAGAAGTGTAGCGCTAAAGTCTGTTTAGCTGACAGTGAGGGTAGAATGGCGGCTACTGCGATATAAAGAACAAGCAACACCAGTTTGACATCGCCGGCCCTGCAAGTAACACAGTGATGAGCGGAGCGTCTGATCCACAGCTAACGATCAACATACCTCATCAAGTCAACATTTTTAAGGCCGATAGGGTCTTTCCGAAAGAATCTGGCCAGTATATCATGTTGAGAAAAAGGCCCCCGTCGTGGTGGGTCAGAAAAACCAGGCGAAGCTCTGCCGTTCGACACACTAGGGACGGTATCTTGACGCGGTGTTGATGGGCGAGATATTATCCCTGCATCGAATTCAGCATCCTCTTCATTCTCGGTGAGTAACTCAGTGTCGGTCCCGGTGTCGCCGTCCGTCGCAGAGGGGGTATCATAGTCAGAACTGTACACCCGCGCATGTTTCCGGCCGCGCAGCGGGGATGACGTGGGGGACACGGGGGAAACTGAAATCCCTTGTTGAGACTTCGCTGCGTCGGCGACAACTGGAGTCCGGAGCGACATCAGTTTCCGTTTACCGTACATGCGCTCAATATCTGAGCGTGTTCTGTAAAGGCAATCAATTGTAGACAAGGAAACGGGGAGTACTTACGAGGATTCTCGAAGAACACAAGGAACGCGAATTGCGCAATGTGCCCAAACAGGCTCGCGAAGAGAACGGGGTAGCTTCCAGCGATTAAAGACAGGCCATAATAACCAGCATAACCTATCCAATTGATCAACTGCTGTACACACTTCGACAGCGTGCCCACATACCGACCGAGTACATTGGGTGTGGGGCCATTTCAAACACACCGTCGAACACCAAAGCTCCGCGTTCAAAAAAGCAATCTCCCCAGTACCATCCATAGTCCTTTACAATGTGATGGGCCTCTTTTTTGACCCATATGTTGAAGGCAATTAATCCAATTCCACATACCCATCGGAGGGCGTGGACAACGATGGAGAGTCCTTGGGGGAGTCGGAAGCATGAAAACGCGAAAAGCGTATACGAAAGGAAGTCACTGGAATAAAAGGTTAGAGGCCACAATGCGTGACAAAGGTAGTACATACTTAACAAGGATGATGTCGACGAGTTGGCGAAATAGAAGCCATGAGTTGTATTCAACCGGCAGGGTCTGCGAAAGGCCCGGGGGGGTGAACACTTAGGGTCATCACGCCATCGACTGACAACATACATTGAATGAGTAATCCGCTCCCATTTTCCCTTGTAGCTGTTGTTGAATCCAACGATATATGTCTGGCCTCTTGCTCCCATCCAACCATCCGAGTCGTTGGATTTCACGTACGATCCAGCGTTGTTTACTCTGCTTGGTAAGTATCCAACCAAGGCCACCGTCATAAGCAATCCGCCAGAAGATGAAATAACACGAGAAAAATATCCGGGCGGAGCGACGCGAGAGAATGATGAACAAAACTACTTGAAGTCCAAGTAGTGCGAGGTTTAAAAGATCAAGATGCGACTTTGGCCTCCGGGGATGGAACAGATTAGTGAGCACGTCGTAGGTAGTCGGTACCCGAAACACTATGAGGAGGTTTAGGTTGATACGTCAGAAAACAGCGTCGCCTGAGAAGTACCTTTGCCTCCTGGAGTCTTCCCCCAAACAACTTCGTTGTTAGCTTGGTTGTCGCCGTTGGGCTGCTTTGGGCTTTTTTCTCGCTTGTGTGAGCGCTGGCGCAGAAAGTTGGGCATAAAGTCGTTATTTGCGGGATCCCTCATGGTTTTCTATGAGTATGACGGCTAGCAAACAGCGAGGCTCATGTGACGTGTGTGACTTTTCATTACGGCCTTGGTATTATTTCAGTACTTGTCCTGAAACAAGCGCGGCCACCAACGCCTAGTGTTACATGCATGCTCGGAAATCTCTGGGGCTTTTTCGGTGTAGTGCACTTAGGCCTCGATGCAACAAGAAAATACCGCGTGTTGATGGAGTGCGGGGGGAAAACATGGCCAGGGGTCTTTGCCGATTATGCTTGGATACGTTGATTGACCGTCTATTCAATGTTGTGCATGTTTGTACTTTACAGGGAAATGAAAATGTAAGCTGCGATACACAATGCTAAGAGTCGTGTGAATGGATCGTGGGGTAAAGTTGGAGGTAGATTGAGTGCGCACAAGGAGACCGACCGACCGACCGTCTCCCCGTCCGTCAGTAAAAGTTGAATGCAGGCACGGACTGCATGGCCATCATGCGTGGAGTATCCGGCGGGGTGCTGACGCCTACGCTGCCCTGGCGACCGCCCTCCAATTTGCTTGATTTTCGATTCAATCCATGACTAGGCTCGACTCCGAACAATCCAAGGAGGTTGGCTGAGGAGTCGGGAATTGGTTCTGTTTCCTGCAAGGGTCGCGGAGGCGAGTTGTCAGGTGTTGGAAGTGAAGATCCTGGCTGCTGCTGGTCCATGGACGAATTCGAACTTGAAATCTATTGGGGGTGAGAACGACTTCAGTTGCCAAAGGAGTAGAGCCCAGGTGAGCATCACGCACTGGCGACATCCCCTGCCAAGGGTTCTGTGGGTGGTGCTGGACTACGAAAGGCGCCGGAGATGGCTTGTGAAGTGATGAATGAGAAGAGTGTTGAGAAAGACTGGAATCAAGAAGACGACCGGCAGGAGTCTTTGCGTTAGTCGGGTTCGGAATGCTAACGATCTCTACAGTAGTCGTCTGAGCAGGCGGACGCGGTGATGGAACTGCTTTGTAGTAGGACACAGTCTTGTCACTCTGATGTGAAGGCTTGTCGGGTGGCGCTGATGAGTGAGTGTGCTGTGAGTTGATTGGAACTTGTCTTGTGGCGGTGTCTGCGGCCGGAAGAGACGATGAATGATGTGAGTGGGTCTTCCCCTGTGCACCACTCGGTTGGCTGGATGTATTTGAAGACGAAGAGATGGTTGCACATTCTTCCTGCGCTGCTTCGGGGTCGTTGGGATGCTAGTTGGGTGATTAATTAGCACGGTCGCAAAGCAATAAGCTGCCAAGAAGGTTGATATGTTTTTCGTGTAATTACCTGGTGCATTGGGGGTGGACAATATTCAATAGGGACCATCTTGTCGGCGTTAGACACAGAAGATTCACGGAGTATTCGTTCACGCTCTTGCATCACCTGGCGTTCCAAACTGGCTGCCGTCGCGGTCACTGGGAAAGTGATGGGCGAAGGTTCCTGCAGGCAAATAGCTTGGTACCAAAGTACTGTTTGCGATATGACAAAAATTACACCCACATTGGAGCCATATCCGGGCCTTGGAACCAACCTCAGCATTGGCTGAGATTTTTTTGGCGGATCCTCCGTGCGCATCTCTCGCTGCTCTTGGCGCTGTAAAGGTGCCGCCACTTCCTGTTGGCGCCGAGAGGTGTGCTGTGGTGGTGTCGGTGTAGTTCCACTCGGTGACTGGAAATGCTCGCTCAGAGGAACCTGCGCACAAACTGGTTCACGCGGAGGACACAACACCTTATGGGCACTGGGCATATTCCCGGCCTCAGAAAGCGAGACAGCCTGATTTGGCAGAGACGATGAACCCGACTGGGTGCTTCCTTCTTGCACAGTAGAAGATGGGCTAATCAGTTTCTGCTCGTGTGATCGGGGAATAAAGTTCGGAATGATGATTGGCGGGGTTGCTGTAGAGCCTTGTCGCTGGTCCGATTTCGGTGCCTGTCTTGCACCACTGATGCGTCCTGACACAGATTCCGACGTAGAAGAGTGCGGAAGAGGCCCTCGAAGGGAAGTTGATTCAGACGATGAAGCTGCCCGTGATTCCGCACATCCCGTAACATCCGGGTTTAGAAGCGAGGGAGGGTGGACACCTTGAGCAACCTGAACAGCAGCAGACTTTGAACCTGTTGGAGTAGAGTGTTTGCTCCCCACAGAGTCAAAAATGGACACGAATTTCGCCTTGGTATGTGCGCTTCCCGGACTCAACTCGGATTGAACCCCTGACTGAGGGGAAGAATGTGATTGTGGTCGAGGCGGAGGTCGCGAGTCAGTAGAAACGGGAGGTGATGCCTTTGCCTGGTGACCAGCAGTCATGGAGCCCTGGGAGCCCACGGTACTAGTTGCTTCGGGAACTGGAGTTCTTCTGTCTGAAGATGGTTCACTAGCAAGAAGAGAATCGGCAGTTACATGCTCATGTAGAGGTGTGCTGAAGGAGGGATTCCGGACCACTTCAACTGCCGTTGCGGGGTTGGATATGGATTCTGTCGGCCGTTCTTTCCGCCGAGGGGTTGGATCAGATGGGGTGTTACGAGTCGCCAATCGCTGATGAATAGGTTGTGCAACCGGGGGGTATTGAGGATTTCGCACCACTACCTCTTCACGCTCATACGGTGACGGCGAACGAGGTGGTATTTCTCCGGGAGGGCAGACCGCCGGATCACTATGAAAATCGTGCGATAGGCTCGTACGGCGGACTGGAGGAGTACTGACAATCGGGGGAGCATTGTCGCCTAGCGGGTCGCCAAACCGACTACCCAAACGCAAGGAAGTGACGGAGCTTATATCATCACGTAAAGAGGTCACGCTGGATCGAGCAATCGCTATCGGAGCGGTTGGAGTTGCATCCTCAGGGCGAGCGAATGTTTGTGATGCCATGCGGCTTGGTCTGTGAGATTGGAGGGCCCCCGATGCATGGGATTGATCACGATGGACCCTGAGCTGATCGGACGCTCCAGACATCTTACGGACTGAGGAATTGCTCGGTCGCTATGCAGGAAGTGAGAAAAACAATCAAGCGCTGAAAAAAGGCAGCATGCTGTTCCAAAAAGCCACACCTTTGACCGAGTGAACGCATCATCATTGGAACCATACGTTGCCTTGTCAAGTTGTGAAGGGGAGACCTTGCGCTCTACGGCACCTTGTGCGATAGCCTAGAATATACCAACCATGAGAACAAGCAACCAAGGTTGCGCGCATGTCGACACGGTGCCTACCCCTGCTTTGGGATCACTGGACTTCCGGCTATGACTGTGACGTTCAGGATCGACGCCGCTGGGATGGGATGGAGGTGGCTTTGGCCCGTTTGACTTGGCTTCTCCGCTCGCAATACGCGGTCGAGAAGCAATCGATTCTGGTGTTGCCGGGGCAGGCGTCCCAATGGGAAAGGCTCGTCCAGCCGCGGGCGGCACGGGTGTGCCGCGCGCCCTTTGCTATCCGGCGGCCAGAAAGGAAAGTAACTCTCAGCGTGTGTTACCACAAAGGGCGAGGGTTTGTTGTGAGAGGAGAAGAGACTCACGCGGTCGGCCTCAATCTGTCGGGCCAAGTTGGCGTCGGCGGACCAATCGACAATAGTCTGGGCGTCTTCTGGCGCATCGTCACTGACTTGCTCTCTGCCAGGCCGGTCCACAGATTGGCGACGCCCGTTGGTGTTGGTTGGCGGGCTCAAGTTCTGCACTTCCAGCTCGATGTGGGAGCCAGTAATGGTGATGGAGGAACCATTGGCCGTTGTGATGTTGATGGTGCTGTCGCGAGCATTGGGGATGTGAGTAGAGCGAGCTAGTGAATAGCCACAGAATGTGTTGAAGGCACACCTGACGTTCTCGGAGCGCACATGTGCTTCTGTGGCTCTTGCCTGCGGACGGCCAACGGTAGTAACGAAGCGCGACATGGGCGCAAGGTTAGCAGAGGCGGGATGGGAGAGGATTAGAGAGGTAACGCGCAAGCAACGTGCCCAATCTTGCTTTTCATTTCAAAGAAGCCAAATTCTATAAGCGTGCACTTGTCCTCATCCAGGGCCGGCTTCTGTCAACAAACACGAGGCCCACACGCCTCCTCTCCCCAACCACCAAAATGCAAAAAATTTAAAAATACAGACAACACAGGCGATGGGTATATAGCGAGGACACGATTCATTCTATCCAGGTACCGCACGATTTCGGCTCCATTCCACAAAATCGTCGATGAGCGATGGCCAGGCCGCTGCGTACAAGTTCATCAACCTTGAAATATAGCTCGTGCCTTCAAGCGACTTTACCTTTGTCGTCATACGTGGCGAACTGGCCGTCTATCGACCGCACAAAGTCTAAGAACTAATAATTGAACCCATTAGTACTACTGCTACCCACCAATCAATCAGGCGAATCAACCATACCATAGTCCAAGCGTCTTTGCTAATCCCTTTCACCGCTTTCTCATCCAAGAATTCAAACCACCACTCGTTGTATTCTTCCTTCCAGCCTTCATTTCCATCTTCTCTCCTGTCTATGGTTCTGATGGAGAGCGGGAGTAGAATGCCCCAGAATGCTTTCGCATTATCCAAGGGAATGCTTCGCTGCCCCTGCGCGCGAGCAAAGTCGAAAGCATACATGTATATCTGTCGAAAGTAATCAGCATCGGTGATCAGGCGATGCTTTAGCTTGTCCACTCCAGCTTTCATCGACGGGAGCGAGTCACATTTGAGAGCTTTCCACCCATCGATCCAGCCTTGTCGCGTAAACACGCCCATCTGGGTTGATTTTAGTTGGTGTGATAATGCAAGGATGCCGGCATCATCGAGTGGTAGCTGGATCGCTTTGCAAAACTCCTCAGTGCCATCAATATTGATGCACTCTTCCTCGCTCTCCTTATCTACGAAAAAGATGTCGAGGAGTCAACGGTGCGAGGTGCAAGGACTGTGCGTTAGGTATTCAAGGCAGTACTCAGCATATCACGTCAGCCCCACCTTTGAAATCATCAAAGATCTCGCCGATCTTGCTATTCGACACAGTTCCATTTGCTTCTCGAGAGCCAGCCGCTATTGCTGCGACGGCAGCGGGGTCGCTGTATAACCCATCTAGCGCAGCTTCGAGCTTGTAACCATACTTCTTCAAATATTTGGTAGCGTCGATCTGGCTATAATCAATAAGGCATGAGTAGGAAGTAGGTCTAAGAGATGGGCTACTGGGCGCAAGGAACAACCACCGAGAGAAAGGAACTGACTTAGCACCGGTGATTTGACGAAACTGAGCGATGAGAGCATCTTTACGTGGTTGCTCCTTGGAAGCTTTAGAGGACTGTGGGTCCCCACGGTCGCCAGCCGCACGGGAGCTCGTAAACACACGCGACAGGGTATTGAAAAGCGGTGTGTCCTTTACCATGATGGACAATATGATCCCGAACGGAAGAAAGATGGCAATCGCAATTAGGCTGAGAAACGTGATGAGAGCACGCGTGAACAGAGAGGTGTGTTCCCCCCTGTTCCCTTTGGGAGAGCGGACAGACGAGAGTGAGGCGATGTTGACGGCAAGTGTGACTCCAGAATCGGAAGTTGCCCTATCGAGATGACCTGATTTCGAAGCCATGGGCAACAAAAAAAAAATAACGCTATGTTATGACAGGGTCTGGCTAAACATTGTAATGCGCCTAGCCTCAATCACCAGATCCACGGTATTCTACCCCATCGACCTTGAACTCAATCTTGTATGCGAATGGACTCAGCACTCCAGCAGTGCGAATCGGAGGGACACTGTGTCTCCCCTGCTCTGATGAAGTATGCGTGAGAATAGTCAGCAGAATGTTGTTCAATGTGTCCGAGAGCGGAGCCATAATCGCCCGACGATCTAGCGCCAAAATATGGTAAGGACACCGTTTTGTTAAGCGGTGATCTAGATCAGAGTAGTACCTCGTTCAGTTGGCGGAGAACAGATGTCTGCTGCCACGGTCCTGAAAGGTTAACAGTAAATCAACACCCATCTGCGACTCGTCAAGCACCTACCATATCTCCCAAGGGATTTCTTCCTATAGCGTTCCGCGCTCAATACATGCTTCCCCACAACTGGAACAGTGTGACTTACCTCCCCCATCGAGAACCAGGCTTTCTTTTGCCTCCGTTCATAAAAGGTTATACTAAGCTGAGAAGCGTGTCGCATTGTGGAAATTAAGAACTTTAAGGACAATACCAAGTCGGCGGAGAAAAGCATGAGAGTACTGACTTGGCCATGCTTTCTTCCGGAGGACAGCCCGCCAGAGTCGTCCAGCGCCCTCCATAACGCATCTAGTTTGCCGCTAACAAGCCGCTCTATCTCTGCATCCGCAACTCCAGGCTACCGTGCCGGATATACGATGCAGCCTTGTTTCAGCAAATCGCGCGCAACCACTGAGCGCACAACAGAACGCACAAATGTCACGCCGAGTACGTCAAAACTTCGAGGTTGGACCGACCCAAAGAGCCTGTGAAAAAGTATGGCATGGAGAAGAGCACCAAGGACGTCTCTCGCCACAGACCGATCCAAAGTCTGTAAAGGGCCAAGTCGGCAAGACCGATTTGCAGCACAGGCATATACGAGTTCGTCAAGTGCGTACAACTTCTAGCGATATCGTGATTGCGCCTTCCTGTTCTGCAGCGGCTTGCATGGTTGGGAGTAAAGGAGGGAGGTAGCAGCGTTCACTGCAATTCCGAATAATATATAATAATACACAGCTCCGAACAACAAGATAACAGTACCGACACAACTACGGGCAATAGATCACATATAACGTATTAGCTCAATTACTAGGACCCCCCATGATGATGAATATACCACCAAGGGTGAGTGTTCGTCGGCAGCCAATAGATCTTGCTGCTCTCGGTTTCATCTGTGCAGCCAACGACAACGTCAGTAGAGTAGCGAGCGATTTCAAGCTCTTCGTCAATAATTCGCTTCAAGAAACCTTCCAGACGCAGGTAATCAAGGGCTTCTGTGATCTCTGGTCGATCGAAGACATTCCTCAGGCGCGTGACAAGTTCGGACTGTTATATGACAACTTGATTGACAGCTGCTCCAGGGTGAGTGGAAATCACATACTTCTGGGATACCGGGGCGGCTTATCACAGTGCTGAAAACAGCCTTGAGTGCCGTGCGCCAAATATCATACATCGTATCCCCGTGGATGTCGCGCCAACGGCGTGGCAAAACGAGGGTTTCCTGCGTCGTCCCAGTATGCTCTGACTGTGATCGAATGATCGCAGTCCATGTGCGGATATACGTCGCAGATATGATACGGGGGGTGCAGCCGTATGCAATACAATATGCGAGAGGCGGTGAACACGTCGAGAAAGAATTGATGGCTCGATGAACGTCTTGCAAGTGGTAACCATGCTCCTACAGCGAACTCAAATTATGTGACCTGGCGGCCATCGGGAATGACATCGAGAACATACGAGAAGGCCAGATATGGTCACTCCCTGGCTTGCGGATCTCCGAATTGTATCGAACAGGGAAGTGAACGTTGATCTGTCAGGAAGGGCAGTCGGATTTAACAAGGCAGCTGACGTCTTATCGAGGCACCCTTGACACTGGATAACGTCCCCTACAACGTAATCTACGTCAAGGGTGCACCTGGTTCGCAGGCCCGCCATATTGATGCGATGCGGAGAATTCGATGACAGTGGTGAGCCCACAATCGGTAGTGGTCCAGAGACAGAGACAGGCGATTGGGACACGGAAAATGAATGGCGAAGAGCATTGTCAGGCGACATGAAATACGTCATGCATTCGATATGCTCGTCCGCTATGTGCGAGCAATGAGCGTCGCTGGGTAGTGTAAGGCATAAATCTTACCGATTTTCTTGCTATTATCGGAAATCAGCTCCTTAACTTCGCCGATACATGGAGCACCAACTTTTGTAGACAGCTAAAATATGATCGAACGAGTCCTTTGACTCAAATGCGAGAAACGTGCCGACCTTCATGTCTGAAACCATCGTCACTAGAGCGGCGACCGAGCCGTCGGAACCCGTGAGCGGCCATTCTAACCAATCGCCCGCAGCATACAAATCTCCTTCCTGTTCATCGGCGTCCTTATATAAAGTATCCGGGAATACGCCATAAATCAGAGAGTGTTGCCTAGAATCAACCTCAGTATTGACTTCCACGGCGCTCGCATTTCACGCACGAGTCTTGATACCGGAATGCCCTCCCGGGTCGGCGTTTTCCTTCAACAAGGGCGATATACGAATGTCGTAGCTCATCGTGCGCTTTTTCAAGCGTCGTTGACTCGATATCCTTGAGTAATCGCTCCGCACCATCCTGGTCAAATTTGGCCTCGTCCGTCGATATAGTCATCTTATGTCCTAAATCGCATCACATTTAACAATTAAAACAAATGACCAGACGAACCTTGATAAGACCCATCGCTCTGCCCACAAGTTCCTCATCATCACGCGGGTTGGCGCCACGGAGTGGGGCAGGTGGCCAGGTAAAAGCTTCTTGTGTGAATTCCTTCTCCCTCAGCTCATCACTGGGCAATATTTGTAGAAAATCGTATCTGAACTTGTCTGGATGAAAGTTCTTGACACAATCAAAATGTTCCAGAAGATCGTGAACAGTATGAGGCAATATCACACTAGTTTCTGCTTCGAGTCCCGCGCGTCTATGTATATCGATCAG
>Ga0307508_10005606_pt1 | contig 11903 bp, 11 predicted proteins | sample 9_EM_MG_FD_203089 | JGI IMG/M metagenome (GOLD analysis project Ga0307508, IMG submission 203089) | Populus trichocarpa ectomycorrhiza microbial communities from riparian zone in the Pacific Northwest, United States - 9_EM | ecosystem: Host-associated > Plants > Roots > Unclassified | place...
GCGGGTGCGAATTTTCTGTTTGGCGGTTTGGAAAGGTGGGAACCCCATGGGGGTGGTATGGCGTGGAGGAGTGCATATAGTCTGTAGTACTGAAGCACAAGAGAAATAAATGGCGTATTATCTCTCTTCACAGACCTACCTCTCTCTACCCGTGCACCGGCACTGCGACCACCACCCCCGAGAAGAACAATGAACCCATGCAAGGCGTGTGAGAAGACCACGACGAGACCACGCTAGGTGTGACGGATACTGCGAGAACAACGAGCTCATGCAAGGTGTGTGAGAAGACCGCGACGAGACCACGCCAGGCGCGACGGATACCGCGAGAACAACGAGCCCACGCAAGGCGTGTGAAAAGACCGCGACGAGATCACGCCGGGCGTGACAGATACCGCGGGACAACTAGCGGCGTATGAGTACGCCCGAAGTGTGACTACGAGGTTGCCTCGAAGAAACCGAGCCTACGTTACCTGTCGAGCAGCACGGAGTAGTCAAGGCAGGATCTTGACACTAGATTGCGTCTCCAAATCGACACCTGACGTGGCAAGACAACACCCATAGTGGAGTCCCATAACAAAGACTCCGAGGACCCCCTCAACCTCCGAGAATTCCGCGAAGTCCCTGACGACCAGCGGGCCCCGAGCCCTGTGACACTGGAACCACAATCAAGACCACAGACACCCGAGTCACCAGAACAACCTAGAAGAATGGTGGAAGGATCAGGTACAGGGGGAAGCGGACCCCACTTGCTAACTACGGAGATGCTGCAAACACTTTTAGCAGCACGCGACAGACCGCCGCAGAACAGTTACCCAAAGCTCCGGGACCCCGAACCGTTCGAAGGAGAAAAAGCAAAATTCAAAACATTCCTGGCTTAGTGTCAGCTGAAGTTCAGAAAAGAGGGTAACCGATTTGACGACGATGAGAAAAAGATGGGATATGCATCCTCCTTACTCCAAGGGGTGGCATGGAATTGGGTGGAAACTTTTCTCAACCAGGAAGGAGGAATCAACCTAATATGGGAAGAACTGAAAACCAACATGAGGCATGCTTTCAGCCAAGTAGACGCCGAGGAAATAGCGTTCGAGAAATTCCAGAAAATCCAGCAAGGAAACCGAACAGCAGCAACCTATTGGGTGGAATTCCAGCGAATCAAAGCAGATCTCCCATACGCGGACAACATATGCATTGCTCGATTTGGAGATGGATTACACCCAGAAGTAAAAAGGCACTTGGTCATGCGTGAAGTACCGGCCACCGCGGCCATCAAAACGGATAGCCGCCTATGCAACCTCAGAGTCATTAATCGACGACCTGCAGCTAGCCCAGAAGCGCACTTCTATGTCCACACGAAAGAACTGCCATCAGTACCTCCAGGGGACCCGATGGACCTAGACGCTACCCGGTGGTTCTAGTTCGCACCAAGAACGCAGAACCCAATTCCCCGATGACCACAAACGGACGAATGCTACAATTGCAGGAATAAGGGGCACTTTTTGAAGGAATGCCCCCAGCCCAAGAAAGCACGAGTCCCATGGAGGAGGCTATACCGGGCAGCAGAAGCCACGTACGAAGAAGACACCATAAACAATAAAGCAGGGAAACAACCTGAACTGGCGGGAAATGACAGCCCTCGGGAATAGGCCTAGGCAACAGCCACACGAGGGAGAAACCCGTTGCAGAACCAGACCCACCCTACAGAATACGAACAACCAGGTACGACCGCGAAGAAAAGATCATGATCAAAGTACGAATCATAGGAACCGACTGAAATGAATGCAATACCACCGCCCTAGTGGACAGTGGGGCATCCGAGAACTTTGTCGACAAGGCTTACGCCGAAGCAAGCGGAATCCCAATGCAGCAAAAACGACACCAAGACGGGTCCTGACTGTGGACAGAAGTGAGGTCACCGGCGAGCCGGTAACCCACGACGTCTAAGTCCACCTCTCAATCAATCATCACGAGGAAAACATCAGGCTACACTTCATCACAATCGGAAATACGCCAATCATCCTAGGACTTCCATGGCTCAAGCTCCATGACCCGGTGATAGGGTGGAAAAATCATACTGTGAAATTCCACTCGGACCACTGCGCTGAAAAATTCTTACCTAGCTCACCAAGAGCGAACACGGTCCCGGAGGAAAAGTCCGCGGAGCAATAGTGATGACGAGGCAGAGCTGAGAGAGTCTAGGCTGGAGATAGGGTGGGGTTAACACCTTTCAGCCGTAATGGCCTTAAGCAATGTTAACCCTGGGCTAATCAGTAAAAGCGACTGCCGGAGGCTGGCACCTCCCCACGCAGGGGCCATATACGTATTCACCTCAAGTATTATGCGAAGGTGGATACGAGTACAAGGCCTGCTGAGATTCGGAGCAAACACCTTATCACTGAATCCAGTTAAGACCAATCAGGCCCAGGGTAGAACCCTACATGCCTTGATAACGACACGCGTTAACTCTTGACCCCCTCCTAGGCAGAGCTACATTAGTGCAAGAGCAATGGGGTGAGTACGGAAAGCTAACGGAAGACCCTGACTAGGGAGTTGGCAGGATGCAAGCACGTGATGCAGCTCTGACGTACTTATACGCCAACTTCCCACCGACCAAAGTCCCTGCTCATCAGCAACAGAACCCACACACACATACAAACTGACCCCCTTGAATTATTCCACTCTGAACTTTGATAAACCTATCTCACTATCGACTTACCACGCCTCTGGTGATCATCCCACACCCCAGGCTCACAGGACCCATGGTGTCATAGTGTGGTACATCGTGACGCACGATGCCATGGCAAGCTTCGTCCGAGTTATGCAGGTTACATCTAAAACGTCTAGTACGTCTAGTGTATCCGAACACTCAGGATGTAATTTTTTTTTTCCTGATGGAGTTCAATGAGGATTAATGGGGTTGGGAGATATCTGTATGAGAAGAGGAGGTGTATTGGAAATACTTCTCACTGTAGTGCTGGAATGGATGATGAGGCTAGAATGGATGATAAGGCTGAAATGGATGATGAGGCTGGAATAGATGACCAGGACGGAATGGATGATGATGCAGGATTCGATGATAAGGATGAAATGGATGATGAAGTATAGGAAAGGTGACATGGGCAGGCCGGCATATATAATGTCTCTGTTTTCCTTGTCTCTCACTCTTTTTGATCAATCACTTCTACAATACTCAACTTACTCATTATTCATCTTTTTCACTCTCTCTCTCTCTCTCTCTTCTCTCACCATAAGAACTGATAAGAACTCTCGAATTTTAGAAGTGAATGGCTAGAGCTGAGGGTCTGATTGGGGATGGAGCCATGTGGCAGCTGGGGGAGGGTGTCACTTCATGTTCTGTCTTCTTCCTTCTTCTTCTCCTCCTCTTTTACATACAAGGGATTGAGTGCTCTTGTTAGGACGTCGGCGGTGGAGGTGAATGGCTACAGGTACGCTCCTTGGAATGCATGTATGGACGAAGTCTGTACGTCCAAGCCTCGTGGTCGGACTTGTGAACAAGGTAGAGATGGCCTCAGCCTCATGAAGAATGGGGAAGAGCCCAATGTGAAGCAGGGCTGTCAATCGTCCGTCCATTCCGTCGTAGTAGCCACCCAGGACGGGACTGTGTAATCGGGCTGCGGGAAACGAGGACTACAGGCTTCTGGGCTAGCGGGATGAGGACGGATACCCTACTGGGCCTGGAGTGAGTCATGGACCATCGACCGAGGGGCTGATTTTTTTTTTGTTTAATCATACTCGCATACAGCCTATCTAGACTATGGCGGCGTACATTTTGTCCGTTTTCCCGTCTGCTGCCCGCGCGGTGGCGGCACGTTCAAGCTCCCCTTTTGCCCTCCGCCAGGCCTGTCCCAAGAAGTTGAGGTGCGCACCGAGGAGGATTTAACAAAGGAAATCGCGCCGAAAGGAGTAACTTAGCCAAAGGGAACGGCAAAGGAAACAAAAAAGACCCGTCCCTACTCCTCATTTTCTGCCGACGTCATGAAGGGGGTAGGCAGATGCAGCGGCAGCTTCTGACCAGCACCCAGCTCCCCCGCGGCACCCAGCTCCTCCTCCCTCCGCTCTTCTTCCCGCTCCCGGCGTTCCCGAAGCTCTCACTCCGACACCTCTCCCTCGGCGTCGTCCTCGGTCGGCACCAGTGTAGGGTGTTGGGGGCAGTCGCTAGCACGTTTTTTGTGCAGAAAGGTAGAGTGACTGGCGCGGCGCCGTTGGCACTAGCATCCGTCCTTCACCTACCCTCCCCTTTTTTCCTATGGTTCGAGTTTCTTTCCTTTCTTTTACATGGTAGTCGATAGTTGGCAAATACAGCCACTCTTTCCTGCTACTTCCCGCCGGTTCTCTTTCTCGTCCTCTCACTTTCCTTGGTCAATGCTATATCTCGTCCTGCTCCGATGCGTGCGGAGAGGAGAGAAGTCTGGACCCTTTCTTCTCTTCCTTGTTCCTGTTCTTCCTTTCCTCAGATCTCCTTGGCCTAGGAGCAACCAGCGAAGGACCCTCTCTCCCCCCTCATAAGAAGGGTATCCGACCTTTTCACTCACCGGACTGGACGGACTGTCTTATGAGAAATCCTGCCCGGGACGGGACTGGACGATGATGATGATGACTCATTCATCGTGTGCGACCCTATTGGATCATGACGATATTATGTACAGTCCTTTCCTGTTCGCCGTCCGCCGCGACCTCTCGCAGTCCGCCGGCGGCCCGTGGGAACGGGACGGGACTGGACTTATGCCCCTGTTAGACTGGGCGTCGGAACAGACGATTGACAGCCCTGGACAGTACCTCGTTGCAGCGAGCGCAAGCAGCGCTCCCGCCGAGCCTCCCCCACCGAGCTAACAAACGCGGACCCCGTGACTAGGACGCGGAGCAAGAGAAGAGGTGGACCTGTCGCCGTTTAACATCATGTATTTTGAGGAAAGAAGACGGAAATTCTTCAGACCAGTCGCGTGGGGATCTAGTAGAGTAGGTCATAAATATTGGTAACAATGACGAATACACAAATTACACCACAGATAAGCAGTCTCCTTCCTCTTCCAGACCTCCGTAAATGTATCAACTGAATTTGAGATTTCCTGTTGGCCTCAGTAAAAACCTATGTGGTAAACCCTGTGGGAGAAGCCCGTCATAGGAAAAGAGCGCCAACCCGCCAAATTTGGAACACCAAACGACTCGGAGATCACACATCACAAAACCACCCGCACCTTCTTTACTTGAGAAACCTGGGAAGTCCCACGCGGGGTCCGCATGTTGCAGTTAGCAATGTTTATGCCCAGTTCTCTGCAGTGTCCTAATCCTACCTTAGTTTCTAACGTCCTGTGTCGGCTCAGTCGTGTCCTCGTCACCGTATAACATGATTTGGATCCTACGGACACAGACCGTATTAGCATTGCAATGTAGAACTGAGTTGATTTGCCCTCCACATTTGGCAAGAAAGGAAAACGTACATGCTGTCGAATAGCAACATTCCGCTAACGTTAGCAATGGGAACCTGGAAGCCATTTTGAGATGAAACCTACGGACTAAATAGGTAGTCCCACAATGGGGGATAGTCAGCAAAGTTCGATTTTAGCAGAGGCGCGTCGGAAAGGTATGTGATACGTACGGGCTGTGAAAGAAAGAGACAACCGAGTTGAGGTCAGCGACGTTGAAAAAGCGGGAGGTAGAACGCACAGCCTTTCCAGTTAGCAGGTGGCCAATTTAACCCATGAATTGTTGAGACTGCTTGTTTGGGGGACTCACTCGCTGTCAGAGAAAGCCATCGAGCTGACGTTAGTCACAGATTACTGCGGTGAAAGTTTTTGGAAGCCTCACTTGCTATTAGATCACATCGAGAGACTCAGGTTATTCGCCTACTGAATGGAGAATCTGCAGTGAGCCTTACCGTCTGTAGGACAAAAGTTTACTAGCAGAAACGCAACGTGGACGTGAGAGGATCCGCCAGCTATCGGATTTACTGGAATGGCACCAATTAGCCACCTATCAATGTGGCGAAGCTGATAATTGGCAGAGAAACCCACTAGCTTTGTTATCGAATTGACTGTCAGGTTCACTCGTCGAACACGGTAGCCCACAAGTTATCCAGGGACACTCACTCGCTGTACCAAACCGTCAGGTACGCCATCGCGGCAGCGCACATAAGTGCAGTGACACTCACCTGCTGTGTCAAACCGTTAGGCGCTCTCTGCTATTTTGGCGATGCACACCATTCGCGGACAGACTTACATGCTGTGCCTCAAGACATCAGGGTGTCGGTTACTCAACCATTTCTTGCAGACGTTTGGCGGCTCGCGGAGACACGTACCCACTGTAGGAATATGCAATTGTCACAGGTTAGTCAATATAATAGGGCACTGGAACTTCTGTCTCGCGAGCCAGGACAAGCTCACCACGCCTTGGCAGCTACATCTATGGGCCTTATCCCACGATTATCTGCAATATCCCAAGCAGCCCCTTTTTCTCTCAGCAGTCGAACCATTGACACATCACCATTCTCAGCTGCGTGATGCAGTGCCGACCTCCCTGCTGCATCTACGGCGTTAATATTGCCACCTCGTTTGATCAGTTCTCTGGAAGCAGCTGCGAGCCCCTTCGAGACAGCTGAAATTAGTAGAACCTCGTCCGGTACCTCCAATACTGTCTGCACCAAATTGAAGACTTGGGGCAAGTCCAACACAGCTGCAGCATCTAGAACCCTGTAATTGAAGACGTCGGAGGTACTGTCATTGAGGATGTGTCGTAGAGCCGTCCTCATTGCCATGTCGCGCATCAAACCACGGAGAGATTTGCTCTTCCCGTGGTGATTTGCCACCCATTTCCCTAGAAATGCGATCCCTGGAGTCCTAGTCAGCCGTTTAATAAGTTTGTCCACCAAACCTAAAACGTGTTCCCGCCTATCAGACGACTCTTGATGATGGTAAAGATTGCAAATTGCGTAACTGATCCACGGCCACTGGCTGAGGTATGTGGCATAACCTCGAAACTCGTCCGAACCCCAACTCTTGATATGTGATAAGGTATCTTTCACGGAAGTATCGGGGTTCCCCAAACAGAGCATCAGATACTGAATCGAAGTGGTAGCAATCACCCCGTGGGCTCTCTGACCGCTCAGATCGAATTGTGAACCGGGTGCATGCCGTGTGATTTGGAGCCAAAACTCGCGGGCAGTTTGGTGTATCAGCTGAACTGTTCCATTCGCTGCAAAGATCATGAGCAGCTGGTCATGTTGTATTTCGAAATCGGATTACCCGTGATGTTTAAAAAGTTGCCACCGCAGTGTGCAATCCTCGCCTCGATGGCGCTGCTCAGATGTCGCCGGAACTTATCATGCGGGGGAGTGGCTGAGGAATCGCGTTCGCTAGCTCGGAAGGCAAGAACATGTTGCAGTTCTGCTACAGTCAGGGGACGCGATGAGAATAGAACAAACTGAAAGAGCGTTATTCCATCCTGTATCTCGTCATCTCTTCCTTCTGCCTCTAGCCTGCCGAGCATAATCCTGTAGAATTCCTCCAGCTCGCGGGGGAGACGCTTGAGATGATCACTCAATTGCATATCGTTCAAGCCAATTGATCGCAAACGGAATAGCTCGGTTTTAACCAGCTGAACCCACACAAACACACCCTCGGCATTAGCTTTGATATAATCGCCGATTTCCCGGAGGATCTGGTCAGATAACCTGAGTTTCGACAGGAAATCATCCGTAAACTTGCAAATATCGCTGCTGTTCTCATCCTGAAGCCTGATAATATGCATCACTTGACGCCATTTTGCGAAGAGGTAGTTGAGATAGGCAACTGGGCGACTTGCAATGAAAACCTTTACGCGAAAGCCTTTTGCAGAGCAAAGTTTGCAGAGCAACCCCACAACCTCCATTCTGTCCTCTTCCGTGGATTCGTCCATTGCGTCAAGAATGAGGTAGAGTGGTTTCGGTGAAACATGATCCGCGAGTGAGGATAGAATAAATTTGAGAGATTCGTAAGGCCATTCCATGTGATGTCGAAATCGCCGAAATTCGGGTTGGAAATGATAGAAAACAGACTCGTCCTGCGCAAGAATATTGTGGAGAATGGACCGCAGCATGTTCCTATGCGTAACCTCCAGAGTCGTACCTCGGAAGGTGTAGAAGTAGGAGGCCACCGTGCCCGACTTCGAATCCGGTACCTTCTCCGCCACATTTCTCTCGAAATATTTTGCAAGGGTGCTCTTTCCACTACCAGGCTCCCCTTCGACGTATAGGAGTTTTGAAGTCGTTGATTGCGCCCAGTTGCGGTATTCATAATTCTGCCATAACCACTCAAGCGAACCGTCATGCTCCCGGGAGATCTTGTCGTATCGTGTACCATGGTAATCTTGAAGAAAACGAAGACATTCTGGGTTACCAAGTTAATTAGCTCCTGTTCGGACCTGTGAATTATGGATGCACAACCTTTTCGTTCCTGATCAAATTCGATGGACGGCAGATGGCCAAGCAATCCCTTGAGCTCTAAGTGTTGTGGGCTTGTGAGTAAGGCCTTGAACCGCATAGCTCTCGCATTAATCATATGGTCGACCAGGAGGGATATGTTTCGGACAAAGGAATCATCCCGCGATTCGGCAATGCTGATCCCATCGACGATTAGCGATAAATCCTGGAGCTTCGCTACCGCAATCGCTTTTACTAGAGCAGTATGAAGGTCTCCGTCAGGAACATCAAGGATCTTTTTCACCATTGTATCCAGAGTATCGTCCTTCTTGAAGCCCGACAATCTTCGCTGGATATGTCCTTCCAAGAGTGACGCCAAGAAAGCTGTAGTTATCGCTTGGTCCCCAGCACCCGAAAAACAGACGATCTGATGGAGCAGTGTATGGGCAAAGACGGTGGCAATCGAATGTTCAGCCTTTCCCGCGGTTACGCAGAAAAAGTACAAGATACAACCGTTTGACCGAATGGCTTTCTCCTTGGCGATGACTTGGGAGGCCACTTCCTTCATGCCGTCACAAGGTCCAGATAACCACAGAGCCTGAGACTTCTCGTCCGATTCCCATTTCATGAAGTCGATGTTCTTTGTGATCCAAGGGAATTCCGGCGCGTTTTGATCGAGAGGTACATTCGTGCTTCGGTGACTGTCTTGGTCGACAAATGACAAATGACGAGATAGGGTGGACCAATCGACCTTCGCAGCCACTGCTGCCAGCACAATCAGAGGTCGGTCGAGCTTATGTAACTTGTCCTTCCGACGGACCACTCACCCAAATTCTCCAAGACTTCGCGTGTCTGCACCACCTCCGTGTGTCCTTTCTCCACCGTGGCCTCCAAGGCAGTTCGGCCATACTCCTGTCCCGGGGGAGAGTTGATGTCGGCTGGTGCCTTTTCGCTGTTGTCCACTGCAGGTTTTGGCTGCGGAGGCTGTGTTTGAAGCTCGTCAGCCGTAACGTCACTCGGCTCTGGTGGTGATTCGGCGGCGATCAATTTCTGGGCCTCGCCGGATCTTGAAGGATTGGTCCGGAAATCCAGATCACTGGTATACTCCGAGTCGTGATGGTCCCTGCTGTCGGACATGCTGGCGTTATCGTGTTGGTGTGACCTTAAAGCTAACAGCGCTAGTCGTTGCATGTGACGGCCCAGATGACGTCGTAAACGAGGGCTGGCGCATGTCGCTGGGCATAATGGACATTGCTGTATCCCCAGGATGGGCCTCGCGCAGGCGTTGGCGGAGCCGGACAAATCCGGGTGGTGCTGTTGAAGGTGAAGCTCGAACTCCTGATGGGATGGGGAAACAAGATCGCACTGCTTGCAGTACCACTCGCGACGATGGTATGACTCCTCGTGGTCAAACCACTCATGTCGGCTGGCGAAGAGGTAATTCAGCCTGTAGCAGCTCTCAAACGTGCAGACATATGGTCGGAGATCTTCAAACACGTGCCTCCTGAGTAGCGTCAGTTCGGCTATGATGGAAATTCCCCCGGGGGTACTAGCAGTATGTCAAGGCGATTACTTACGTCCAGGAAGTGCGTCCAGAGATAGCTATGAGCAGGAAACAGTACGGACATTGGATTGGCTCGCCACGGTCCACCTTTTCCTCGTCCGGGATCTTCGGCACTCGGATCTGAATGGCCTCGGGTCCACTGGCTGACGTCGTTTCAGTCGGCGCATAGGAGGTCTCCGTGCAGCCTGCCTCCGACTGGGTATCGATAGCAGTTTGATAGAGGCCGTAAACTGTCGTGACAGTAGTCTGGGCTGCCGCATCTTCACGTACAAAGCCCGAGCCGTAAGTGTCCGCCCCATCGTAGACGCGATGTTTTTTCTCGAAGTTGGTGTGCTCTGTTTCCGGGCGCTCATATCGCCGGTTGTCTCGTTCTTCCACCTCCGGTACAACGTATTTTTGGGCCCCCGGGGCTGCGATCTTTTCGTGGTGCAGCTTATGGTATTCCAACAACTGTCGACGCGTATTATTCGCATTACCCAAACGCTCGATCAAGTACTCCGGTATCTGAGTAGTCTTGTCAGACAGATGCCGGACGAGAGCGATATCGAACGACCGGAAATTGGACATATCTATCTTCGAGCATTTCTCCAATTTATCGCGTGGGGCGGGGTTTCGGATCGCGATGGAAAACCGGTATAGGGATACCATGATGTGGTCGGCTTCCCACAGACACCCCTCCAGCCTATCCTTGAGTTTGGGGAATTCTATAAGTCCTCCAGATATGCCGGTCGGCGGTTCCTCGTCTTCCTCGTCGTCCGCAGACGATTGTGAATCTTCAAGACTTGTTTCTCCTCGAAGTATGGATGCCGCTGTTCGAAAGCCATCCAGTCAGTTGGAAAAGCACTGCCTACGTCACATGCACAGAACTCTGAGCTCACCTTGCTGCAACGTCATGCTCAAGTCCTCGAGCAGATTAATCACCATCTCCTTGAGTTCTATCGATTCCCGAAGGCGATGATCCAGCGACATCTTGTCCCACCGCCTGGCTCCGGAGTTTGCTGTCCACACTCTGAATCTCCCGACTATGTCGTGCAGGAAGGGCGGTGCCTCGCGCTGGTCCATCTGCTGGAGCGTTCGTACGCAGGACTCGTGGCTGCGCACGATCGATCTAAAACGTGAACTGTCGGCATCGGGCGTTGCGGGTTCCTCGGACTGAGTAGCCGACCGCACCGGCCCGAGGCAGACTGACGGTTCCGTCTGCGGAGCCGGCGACAGCGGGTCGATGCTGGACGAAGCGATCGATTGCACTTCTCTGCAGGATGGCACCGACGCGAACAGCAATAAGTCGGTGTCCGATGAGGAATGCCCTAATAAGATTTCGCACAGCCAACGATCGAAGGAATCGCTCGGCGGTCGTGCCGCTGCGCGGGCGTTGAGCTCTTCGACTGCAGCTGTGGTGAGGCGGAGGGGTGGCGGTGCGGTCAGCGGCGGTGCGCCGTCTGCCTGAACTCGTGGGACATCCATAGATCCGCTCGGTGGCAGCAATACGGTCGATTGTTTTCTGCTGTGTAGTGGACACCGAGCAATCCTGTGGATAGGTAAGTCGAGGGTGGGGTTGACGCAGCGAGAGAAGCGCCAGAGTGGGAGCTCCGGGCACGGGAAGAGGGGCGGAGACGGAGGAGCTGGGTGCTGCGGGGTAGTTGGGTGCTAGCGAGGAGCTATGTACCACTGTGCTCCTACCTATCTACGCCCCATTCGACGGCACCTGCAGATGAGGGGTGAGAACGGGTCACGCTTTTCGTTTGTCATCTCTTTGGCCCTCTTCCCTTTGTCATTTCCTTGGGGCGCATCATATCTTCTGGGCCAGCCCTGGGCGGAGGGCAAAGGGGAGCTTCCAACGAGCCGCCGTGCGCGGACTAGGAGTCACATAACCTCATCTACATAACTAGGTCGCAGGCGAGTAATGAATAAACAAAAAAAAGACCCGCC
>Ga0307508_10005607_pt1 | contig 11903 bp, 13 predicted proteins | sample 9_EM_MG_FD_203089 | JGI IMG/M metagenome (GOLD analysis project Ga0307508, IMG submission 203089) | Populus trichocarpa ectomycorrhiza microbial communities from riparian zone in the Pacific Northwest, United States - 9_EM | ecosystem: Host-associated > Plants > Roots > Unclassified | place...
CACCGTCTGCGTACCGCTCGGCGGCGATCTGCGCGTACCCCTCGCGCTCGGCTCCGAGGACGTACCTGCTGTTGTCCGGGTACGGGATGCTCTCCAACCGGGGCTCCTGGGGCTCGCGTTCGGCTCGTACAGCAATGTTCACAGAGTGCGTTGCGTTACGGAACAGTGGCCATACGGTGCAGCGGTACAGGGCGGCTTCTGTCGGGATTTGCCTGGTTGGAAGGTCGACCTTGACGCAAACCCAGCTGGTGTCACTCAGGTCCCGTCGATAGCGTTGGCACACTCATGATAACCCTCGCCCCACCGGGAGCCGTCCGTGAACCGCCGCCCCACCCTGCTCGCAGCCGCCGCGCTGACCGCTGTCGCGGCCCTGTCGCTATCCGCCTGCGGGGGCGGCGATGACAGTTCCAAGGGCAACGACAAGATCGCGGGGGCAGACACGGGGAGCGAGGCGTCGGCGTCACCGACCGCTTCGACACCGACCGCATCTGATCGGCCGAAGGTCGAGCTGCCGTCGGACCTGACCTACACATTTGACTGGCCCAAGACGGGCGACAAGGACAAGGACGCGGTCCTCGCTGACAGCGAGCAATTCATCAAGGCCGTCGACATGGCCATCGCTGAGCAGGACCCGCTCAGCAAGGCATACCGCTATTACTCCGAGGGTGAGGCAGCGGCGGGAAGTCAGAAGTTCATCCAGGAATTCGTGGACTACAAGGACCGCATCACTGGGGCCAAGCGCTACTACAAGGCCAACATCAAGATCAATAGTGACGGCACGGCGGGCTTCGTCTACTGCGAAGATCAGAACAAGGCTTATAACAAGAGCCTCAAGACCGGTAAGACCGACGTGACTCCGGCGTCGAAGGACAACTACGTGCTCTACAGCAGCCGACTTCGGGTCAACAAACAGGGCGTCTGGATCACCGAGACGCTGACGTCGCAACGGGGGAGTGCCGCGTGCCAGTCCTGAAGTACCGGCGGCCGGCGGTGGTTGCCTTCGCTGCGACTACCACCCTTTCGCTGTGCTCACCTCAAGCGTTCGCGGGCTATGGACACCATGGCAGCACCAACGGCACCAAGACGAACACCAGCACCTCGGCCGGGGCCGACAACGACAAGATCTCATCGACTGTCTCCGCTGGGATCGTCATCGACACTTCGAAGAACGGCAGCGGCACATCAGCCGGTGCCGTCACGTCGGCCACGTCCTGGACGCCGCCCGCCTGCTACTACGCGCCGAAGTACACGCCCAAGGACCTCGAGTCGCAGATGCGGCAGGTATGGCAGAGCAGCGCCCCCAGCCCGGAGTGGTCTCTGAAGACCCAGAAATACTTCGTCAAGGGTGACCCGTACAAGGACTTCAACAAGGACAAGGAGGGCAAGGGCTACTGGTGGGACGCGTACGTCACCGAGGGTCGGGAGTTGGACCCCGCGTCCCAGGACTGCGACAAGATGCCCTTCTGGGTCGACAAGGGTGACGCACCGCCGGCCGACACCCCCCAGGCCATCACCCCCGAGATTCTCGCCCAGCTCGCCTATGCCGAGATCCGCGTCCCGTCGACCAAGGTGAGCCTCGCTCCCGATGGCACGACGAAGGTGAACCTGCCGACCTGGGCATGGCTGAACGCCGCGAAGTTCAAGCCGGTCGCCGTCACCGCGTCCGTCCCGCTGCTCGGCATCAGCGCGACGACCACCGCCGAGCCGGTCTCGCTGACGCTCAAGCCGGGCACGGACGACGCGATCACCTATCCCGCCTCCGGCCAGTGCGCGATCCACGACGGCCAGATCGGCGAGCCCTACGCCAAGGGCAAGGCTGACGAGACCCCGCCGTGCGGGGTGAAGTACCTGCGCTCCTCCGGCGACGGCTCGTACAAGCTTCAGGCGACCACCACCTGGAAGATCAGCTGGACAAGTACCACCGGCCAGGGCGGCGACCTCCCGGACGGCACGTTCGGCGCCGATCAGGACGTCGTGGTCCAGGAGATCCAGGCCGTCAACCGCTGACGGGCGCAAACACGGGGAGTGAGCATGTCGAAGGGATCGGATCTCGAGGTCGACTACGACCTGCTGGCGACGAGCGCCAAGCAACTCAGCCAGATCCGCCGCGAGTTCAACGGCCTGGAGGACTGGAAACAGGACATCAAGTCGCTGCTCGGTGAGAGCGGCATCCGGAGCGCCATGGGCGACTTCGTGGACAACTGGGACAAGAACCGCAAGCGGCTGGTCAAGGAGATCGAGGAGGTCGGGAAAATGGTCAAGACGACCAGTGACGCCTTCAAGGGACTCGACGACCAGCTGGCCAACGCCACCAAGGGCAAGAAGAAATAGCGCCTTGAGCGCGCACAGACCTATGGCACTTCACAGGGGGAACATTCATGGCGCGGCCGGCTGACTGGGCGCCGCTCGCAGAGGCCGATCCCGTACCGGGTGATCCGGAGGGGATCCGGCGCGAGGTCACACACATGAAGAAGGTGGCCGAGAAGCTGCGCACGCAGGCCGCCGCCATGCAAGCGATCGCGGACTGCGACGGGCTGAAGGGCAAGTACGCAGACGAGCTCGGTGACAAGGCGCGTGGCCTGGGGCGCAGGCTGGATCTTGCCGAGGATCGCTACCGCAAGGTGAAAGGACACCTCAGCGGCTGGGCGGATGACATGGAGACCGCCCAGCAGAAGGCCGACCGCGCACTGGACGATGCCAAGGACGCCCAGCGGATCATCGACGCCCACAAGCCGGACGACGGTGCGAAGAAGGGCTCTGCCAAGTCCGCCAAGGACACCGCGGGCGCGGATCCGGCCGTCACACGGGCCAAGGAGGACTTGGAGGCGGCCCACCGGAAGCTGAACTCGGCTGTGTCCTTCTACGGCGAGCGCGCGGACCACTACGCGGGCAAGATCCGGTCGTCGATCGACGACGACATGGAAGACAGCTGGTGGAACGACCTCAAGGCGTGGGTGAGCGATGCCGACTGGTTGGGGACTGTAGCCGACTGGCTGAGCAACGCCTGCACGCTGCTCTCGATCGCCGCGATCTTCTGTCCGGCCCTCGGGGTAGTGGCCGGAATCCTGACGGGAATCGTCTTCGGTATTCACCTCTTGATGGCAGTGACGGGTAACGGCTCCTGGTTCGATGTGATCACCGACATCGCGGCGTTCAAGATGGCCAAGAACGGTGTCAAGGCGGCCAAGGCGATCAAGTCGCTGCAGAAGGAAGGGCGATCCCTCGCGAAGGACCTTGCGGAACAGCAGGCGAAGCGGGCGGCCAGGATGAACCGAGCCGCCACCGGACGAGGTGGCGGACGGCTCGGTCGACTGCGCAGGATCGCGGACAACCAGGAAGGGCAGGCCGCGGGCGTCCGGACCCGGGATGAAGTCATGCCGGAGGTGACGCGGACGGAGACGTACAAGGCCCTCGGCGACAAGACCATGGCTCGGCAGGTCAAGGACGTCGAGCGTATGAGCGGTAGGTACCCTGACAGCGAGCAGCTGAGCGACATGGCCTCGGAGGCGGCGCGCCAGAAGGGGATCTCGCAGTCCTATTGGATCGCGAGCAGCGTCCTCGACGTCGGTGGGCGGGCTGGAGACGAATGGTCCAGCACCTACGTGAATGCCAAGGGACACATGACGGCGCCGGGAGCGGGGATCGGATCGCAATGGTGAAGTTCAAACCGGAGAAGCGAAAGACCGGTCTCACGAAGAGCGCGCGCACCCAGCAGGCGCGCCGGGCTCAGGAACGAGGCCGTACCTCCGCCGTTCAGGACTCTCACCCCCGCGGAGCGGAGGGTCGTTCCGGAACCGGTGTGTTCGGCTCCGTAGTTCCCGCACCTGGTCCGGAGGTCGAGAGGTACCAGAGGTTGGCGGCCCGTGTGCGCTACGTGCTGCTCGCCATCCTCCTCGTCATGGTCCTCTGGTTCATGGTCGCGTTGCAGGACCGAAAGACAGCAGGAATTGATCTTCCGGTGCCCACATGGGCGTTGGACGTCGCCGCGCTCAGTCCCCTGCTGGTGCTGGTCCGGTTCTGGAAACCGGAGATCAGGAAGAAGAGCGACACGCTGGAATTCGACGTGAGAGTCATCAGCGGCCTCTACTTCGTCATGGCCTTCCTCGGAGCCGCGCTGGGCGGGTACTGGCAGTTGTGGCCCGGGGTCGCGATCAGCGTCGCGGTGCACGCGGGCCTCTGGTACACCAACTGGCGGGCTGGCGACCATGATTGACAACACAATCGAACCGGCCCCTCCTCCGACGGGCTATCACCTGCTCCTGCCCGAGGACTGGGTGCAGATCCCACTCCGGCAGGGCGACGCAGAAGCCTCCGTCCGTTCCATCGTCACCTCCGCCTTCGCCCGCCTACCGGGCGATGTGCCGCGTGACAAGCTGACCCCTCTCCGACTGGAACTGGAGCGCAGACTGTTGGCCGCCGCTACGGAGGCACGCAAGGCCGAGGCGCTGGAGATGTATCTGCCCTTGAAGCTGGCGGACGAGGTGAATCTCGGGGCCTCGTTCACCATTTCCCAGGCGCGTCTTCCACTGTCCATGCATCCCGGCAGTGATGTGAACCGGGTGCCCGACCCGGCCGAGATCGCGGTTCAACTTCTGGCCGGCCAAAGCCCGCCGAGTACGTCGGAGCTCGACCTGAGCAGTGGCGAGATCGACGGAGCCGTCGCGGTTCGCCGGGAGAGGGTCGTGCCGGCGGACCCGGAGCGCGGCGTCGAGCTCGCCAGTCGCCGGGTGGAGTACCTCGTGGCGGTACCCGCCGATCCCGCCCAGTGGCTCGTGGTCGCCTTCTCGACGATCGGCGCGGGTAACCCCCAAGACGACTTGTCTCATGCGATGGTCGAGTGGTTCGACGCCTTGATGACGACCTTCAGGTGGAGCTGGACATGACTGAGCCACACATCGTGCTCGATCACGAGTTCAGCCTCGACATCGAGTACAACCCAAGCCGCTGGCTGGAGCTCCCACCGCGCTGGGACACCGAGGAATGGCAGGACATCGGCGTCTGGGCGCGTACGTGCGCCGAGCTGTTCTGGCGGGCCTACGGACAGGATCCGGGAGAGTCCGGCATCTCCTTCCTGGCAGACAGGCTCCGGCACTTCGCAGAAGCCTTCGCACCGGAACCCTTCGACACTCGGGTGCTGCTGCGTATGTGGGAACCGACGAACATGCCGCTCCAGGTCTGCGCCATGGTCAAGCCCGCCCAGGGCCCCAGGGAGGAAACGCTGCGCTTCCTCGTCGGAGCGGAGGACCAAGAAGCCGTCGAGCCGCCGGTCGTCGAGTCATTCCATGCCAGACAGCTCGGCGAGGGGCTGCGGGCATTCCGCTACCTGCGGCAGGACGACACCTCCGAAGTCATCGCCGCGCTCCGCTACGCCTGGCGCGACGAGGAAGTCGGCGCCGACGTGGTCCTGTGGACCGCCACCGGCGACACCGCGCAGGTCATCCGGGCCGCCCAGGACATCGAAGAGCTGGCACACACGGTGAGTGTCGCCGTTTGGGATCTCGAACCGGAAGACGAGGCTTCGCAGCCAGACGGGACTTAGATGTGACTTGGATGACGTCGGACGATCGCTCGCGCAGAATCGCCGTGGACGGCGACGACGTGAGCGGCTTGGTGGCATCCGGTCGATGTGCACTCGGAACTGCACGGTCCTCCGCTGGTCGTGCAGCAGCTTGGCGCGCTGGATGTCCACCGCACCCGTTGGCCGCTACGCTCACTCGCCAGTTGGCCGCACGCAGCTCGCTCGTCCAAGCCGTCGAGAACCACGGGCGGGCACAACCCCGCTGTCGACACCGGCAGCGGGTACCGGGTGCCGATTGCGTCGAAGGTGGACGGATAGGCCCGCTCAGCCACCATGCGCAGGACGTCTCCGTCCCCCGTCTCGCTGCATGGAACCCCCCCCCGCACGAGCCCAAAACTCGTACCGCCGAGTGGAAATTTTCTATCGGGGAGAAAATCGCGGTCGACAGCGGGGTCGACCGCTGGCCTGGAGTTACGTCGTGACCCCACCCCCCTACCCCACCTGCCAACATCAACTTCTGACAGGTTTCTGTCAGAAGACGATCAGGGATTCCCGCACCCTGGCCCGACTCGCCACTCACTCCACGGAACGGGCGTGAGACGACAAAGACATGCGCATCGTCAGCGGCATCGACGGCGTCACCGGCCGCGACAGGATCAACGTCATTCGGCAACTCGTCGCTGCATGCGGGGGCGGCGGTAAGAGGCGGCTATCGGCTTACTTGTTCGGGGGGCGGCCTCCGCCCAAGTAGGCGGTACGCCGCCGCTGCGGCACAGGTCCTCAGCCCAGGTGCTCCTGCTGGTCCTGCTGCGGCTGGTTGGTAGCTGGCACCAAGAGGGTCCTGGCGCACTGTTTAGCCATGGACGGAGGGGTGGGCAGCGGTCATTTGCGCTGCGGCTTGTCTGGTCGGAGCGGCGCTGGGTGCGCTCGGCGGGTACGTCAGCGGTCAGGCTCAGGCACGCGGCACGGTCGAGGGTGTACAGCTAAAGCTCTCTGGGCGGCGTGCAGATGCCCTTTGGCAGGCTGAGATCGATGAGGCTCACGCCAAAGCGGCTGGAGCGGTCGTCTCGGCGACGCCAGGGGCCGGGTCTGCTCGGCTCTGGCTGAGGCGACGTCAGGTGGGATGTCAGCTGCATGTGCACGCCACTTACTTGGCTGGCACTCGAGAACGGTGGACTACCTGACCCCACCCCACCAGATCTGCACATCTGCGCCGTCATCGCGCCGTCTTCGCAGACGAAGAACGTCACGGTCACACACCCGCACGCGGCATCGGGGGGCAGTACGCCACGACGGCGTTGGCCCCGTGCGGTGGGCGGGGGCGCAGGGCTGCCGCGGATCTTTCTCCGTCGGCGTTCCGGTCACTGTGACTGTGAGTGGCGCAGAATGGGGAGGTGCGAATTAAGTCAAGAAGGCGAATTAAGGGCCTGACCTGCGATGACGCCTGACCCCTTAGTTTCGCGGGTGCGAACTAAGGTATTCCGCATCTCCCAGGTCAGACCCTTAATTCGCTAGTTCGCCTTAATTCGCACCACCATTGTGGCCGGCCGGCCGACCGGCGGTCGGCTTCTGTCGCTCTGCGTGGTTGCCGAGAGAGAGCAGCTCGGCCAGCAGGGCATCGATCTGGGTCTTCGTACGGTGCCCGCCGAAGCACTCCACGGAGATCGCCCTACGGCTGACACCCTTGTCTCCGGCGTAGTCAACGAACGCCTTCAACCGGTCGAGGTCCGGGTTGCCGGTCCCGACGGCGAAGAGGTACCAGGCGGAGTCCTCCGCGTAGGACCACATCGCTTCCGCGGCCTTCAAATGCGGCAGGTCGATCTGCTCCTGCTCATCCAGCAGGGCCGCCAGCACAGAGAGCCGCAGCACCTGCGGAACGGCCCGGGCGACGACCTGAGCCACCGGACCGTCCCCCGCATGGTCCGCGGCGAGCCGCGAGTACAGCTCCTGCCAGTACTGAGCGGCCTCTGCGGTCCGAGACATCCGGCCGACCGCGGAGATGCCCTCCACCGCCGCGGCAAGCTCGGCGCCGAGTGCCTTCAGCGCAGCCTCGGAGAGACCCCCGCCGTCCGGCAACAGCTTGGACTGCCGGGACAGCACCGGCAGGAACCGGTTCATGGTGCCCCCGGCCCGCTCCGACTCCGACCGCTTCATCCGCAGCTCGGTCGGCGTGATGTGCCCGACGATGACGATGTGCGGGTCCGTCGACAGCCGCGGCTGCACCGTCAGCGTCCGTAGCGACCCTCCGTCCCACGCCTGGCGCAGCACCGGCAACAAGGTGTTGCCCTCGCGCTTGCCCTGGGCGAGCACGGAGGCGAACTCGGACTCGATGACGAGCAGGCGCTTGTCCGGTACCCCCTCGTCGAAGCCGCGGTCCTCCGGGTTGGTGCCGACGCCGTCCCGCACGCATTGGATGAGTCCCTCGGCGCTGGACAGCCCGTTGACGATCTTCTCGGTGCCGAACTGGCCGACCCCGGCTGCCCGCAGTACTCGCAGCACCTCGCTGGCCGACGTGCCCTTCATGCCGCCCGCGGTCGGCCCGACGATGAGTGGCCAGATCCGGGCGCCGTGCTCGACGCTGCCGGCGAGCATGTGCGGGCCGCGGCCGATCATTGCCCCGGCGCCGGCGAACATCGTGAACAACATTGCCGCGGGATCCGCCTCGGTGTGCGGTTCGAGGGTGCGGACGATGCGGCCGGGCAGCCCGTACAGCGCATCTTCGTGAAGGACGGGCCAGGGTCGGGCTGCCTGCCGGGCCGCGGTGGCGGAGTCGATGATGTCCTGCGCCGCCTGCTCGTTGCCGTTCATGCTGCCCTCCGCGGGTGCTGCATCCCGGCGCGGAGCCCGGAGTTGATGGTGCTAGCGGTCTCGGCCGAGCCAAGGCCGGCCTGGCGTGCGGACTCGGTCAGCGCCGAAGTCACGATCTCTGTGGCGAGGTCTCCGGACGCAACGAGTGTGCCGAGGCTGAACGCCGCGCGGTGCAGGGCGTCGTTGCGGGTGCCGACCTGTGCGGCGAGGACATTGGCGACCTCGCCGCGGAACGCCGCCGCGGCGTAGCCGGAGCCGGTCGGCTGGGTGAACGATCCGGGCCTGACGAACGAGGACGTCCCCGGGGCCGGCGCCTTCGCCGGCTTGTCGTCGTGGGCGAGGATCCGCGCCAGCCAGCCGGGCACCGGCATGGGCGGCCTGAGTCCGAGCACCTCGTAGCCGGGCGTCGGCGGCGCCACGACGAACCCGCCGCAGTCGCCCTGGGACGCCTTCACATCGATGCCCGGGAGCAGGTCGTCGCGGCCGTGCCGGGTACCGGGCTCGTCACGGAACCACAGATGATCGCCCCCGCTGCGGGTCTTGATCAGCGTGGTGCGGTCGTAGAGGTGGGCCGGGGCGGCTTCGGGGTCGCCGGACGCGGCCGTCAGGGCCGCCCACGACTTCCGGCCGTTCACGGGCGGGTGCTTCACGTCGAGGTCGACGACGAGCAGCATCGACGGTTTGCAGGCGATGCCGATGCTAGCGGCGGGCCAGCGGGCGGCCCAGTTCGCCAGGACGACGGGGTCGGTGGTGGCGGCGGTCCCGCACTTCACCAGGGGCTTGCGGCCGGGGCTGAGCGGGAACACGGCCAGCCCGGCGGCGGTGAGGAGGCGGGCGCCGGTCAGGAACGGCGGGGCGGTGCTCGCGAGGCTGTCGACGGCGAGCAGGGCATCGGGGATGCTCAGGCCCGTGGCATTGGCGTGCACGGTCACTGGTGACAGGGGCGGCAGGTTCACACCGCACCCCCGGTAATCCGCTCGGCAGGGCCGGTGCGGTTCTCCCGAAAGGTCAGCCAGAGGGGCGCCAGGTCGGCGGCGATCGCGGTGTCCTCGGTGTGTGTCAGCGGCCCGCATGAGGCCCGGTAGAGGTCCGGCGAGCGCCAACGCAACTCTGCCCACCGGTCGGCGTCGATCAGCTTGTGGCATGTCGTACACGCGCGCCAGGGCCCGGCGGGGATGACGCGGACGCCGTCAGTGACCCCACGGGCGAAGGGCTGGCAAGGGTACGCCCAGGTGGTCGACGGCTTGACGCATGAGTCACAGGGACGCACCCCGCCGGAGGCGGCTCCGGTGCTAGACTGGTGGAACATGTTCTAGTTTCCTGTTCTGTTATGTATTCATTTGTTCGAAGCCCTCGGTGCCCGCCGAGGGCTTTCGCGTTGTGGGGCCGGCCTCTGTCTATGCGGCCGTGTCGCCGGACGCGTTCTGGCTGAGCCAGTGCTCGACGTCCGCCATGCGATACCGGACGTGGCGGCCGACCTTGATCCAGCGGGGTCCCTTACCGAGGTAGCGCCACTGGGCAAGAGTTGCGATCGGGAGGCCGAGAAAGCCGGCGACCTTGTCGGGGGTGGCTAGCGGCCGAGGCTCGGGCATCGGTGTGCTCCTATTCAATTGTACCCAGATCGCATCATGATGATATCGGACGCGACCTTCATGCAGGCTGCCAGGCCGGCGGGGGCTGTCAAGTAGATCTGGAGGCCGATCGTGAAAGCTTGTGATCCTATCAAAACAATGGGAACCTGCATCGTATGGTAGCCAAGAGGAACCCGCTCGGTCCGGTCGGTGAGGTCGTACGCCAGAACGTGAAGATCCTTCGAGAGGAGCGGAACCTAAGTCTGGCTGCGCTCTCACGGCGGCTCTCAGAGCTGGTGGGGAGGCCGATCCCGACTCTCGGCCTGTCGCGCATCGAGAACGGAGAACGTCGTGTCGATGCTGACGACCTGGTCGCTCTGGCTGCCGCCCTCGGCGTCTCCCCGGTAACCCTGTTGCTGCCCCGGGAGGACCCAGGGGGGCCGGTACCTCTGGCGGAGCACCTGACTGCCCCTAGCTGGCAGGTCGCATGGCGCTGGATGCACGGAGAAATGCCCCTCATGGCCCGGGTGCAATGGACCGAGCAACTTCCATGGCTGGCGGCAAACCGGCCCTACCTCACTAAGGAACAGCTAAAGAAGATCGTTTTTTCACAGCCCACTCAACTGTCCGTTGAGGCCATGGAAGGAGATGGCGACGATGACCCAGGTAGTTGACCGGTGGCATCTGGCCCGCCCACCAGAGGGCGCAAAGGCATGCGCACGGCACTCCAGTAAGACCAAGATGCTCGTACCGAGCGCCGATCACGGCAAGGGCAAGCGGTGGCAGGTCCGCTACCGCGACCTGTCCGGGGCGCAGCGCAAGGAACACTTCGAGCGCAAGCCGGATGCCGACCGGCGCTCGGATGAACTGGGCGTCGACTTGTCCAAGGGGCAGTACAGAGACCCCCGGGATCAGAAGGTCACGTTCCGCGAGTACGCCGAGCAGTGGCGCAAGGCGCAGCCGCATCGGGCGACCACGGCGCGGGACGTCGAGGGCGTCCTGCGGCTGTACGCCTATCCGACGTTTGGCGACCGGCGACTGACATCGATCCGGTCGGGCGAACTGCAAGCGTGGCTGACCGGTCTGGTCCGGATGCACGGCCTGGCCCCACGCACGGCCAAGAAGGTCCAGCAGAAGGTCTCCGCCGTGTTCAACGCGGCTGTGCGCGACCAGTTGATACCGGCGTCCCCCTGCGCCGGCCTGAAGGCTGTGCAGGTGCCCCACGCTGAGGTCACCCCGTTGACCTCAGCCGAGGTGCACAAGCTTGCTGACGCCATGCCGGACCGGTACCGGGTACTGGTGATCCTTGCGGCCGGAAGCGGACTGCGCGCAGGGGAGCTCTTCGGCCCCCAGGTGCGGCATATCAACTTCCTTCGCCGCACGGTGAAGGTCGAGCAGCAGGTTCAGCGGGCGTACCCCGGCGTGGTCGTGTGCCCGCCCAAGACGAAGCACTCGTATCGGACGGTGCCCGTACCGCAGAGCGTCATCGACGCGGTGGCCGCTCACCTGAAGGCGTACCCGGCCGAGCAGAACGGCTTCGTGTTCGCCGGCCCCGTCAACGCGGACCACTTCGCCGACAACGTCTGGCGTCCGACGGTCAAGGCAGCCGGGCTCCCGAAGGGCGCTCGGCTGCACGCTCTCAGGCACACGTACGCAAGCGTCCTGATCAAGCACGGCAAGGGGCCGAAGACGGTGGCGGCGCGGCTGGGCGACACCGTGGCCGTGGCAATGGCGATCTACGCGCACCTGTTCCCCGACGAGGACGAAGGCACCCGCGAGGCGATCGAGGAGTTCCTGGCCGAGGCGGCCTGAGTGCCCTCGATGTGCCCTCTGATCTTCGTCGAACGGCTGCGCGCCTGGTAACTCGGATGGCAGCGCCCCACAGGTGAGTTCGCCCACAACAGCCCTTGCCGGAGGAGCGACCGGAGGTTTTGCGCCTTACGCTCGACGCACCGCACGACCCCCGTCTCCTTCCCAGAAAATGTCCCGCCAGCGGAGGTTTCTGT
>Ga0307508_10005608_pt1 | contig 11903 bp, 17 predicted proteins | sample 9_EM_MG_FD_203089 | JGI IMG/M metagenome (GOLD analysis project Ga0307508, IMG submission 203089) | Populus trichocarpa ectomycorrhiza microbial communities from riparian zone in the Pacific Northwest, United States - 9_EM | ecosystem: Host-associated > Plants > Roots > Unclassified | place...
GACACCTGCAATATATGGAAATTAAATGAAATCGCGGCATGCGCAGGCGGAAATCATCGAGCAGGTTCGGCATGGCGATGCACGTCCAGAGCACAACGGCCTTTCGTGGAGAAAGGGGGGGGGGGGGAGATCAGCCGTTTGACATTCCTCGGCGTGCGCGGCGGAGCAGGAGGCGCAGGAGGACAAGGCCGAGGAGGAGGAACAGGAGGAGCACGTCTCATTGGCAGCTGCATCGCCGGCCGCAAGAACCATGACGGGACTCTCCATGATTCGCGCGCCGTGCCTCGTGCAGGCTCCGCGGTGACGAATTGCGACGGTCTCTTGCGGTGCGGAATGCGGGAGCAGCGGCCAGCTCGGGGATCCGCCGTATGTAACCTGCACTGTCGAGTGCGTGGTCGTCGCTGCGATCGACGGCTGGCCGCGACTCTCCCCTCGACGGATGGATGGAGGGAGGGAGGGAGAGCTCGAGCACCAGCGGCTCCGGCCACCAGCGGCGGCGGGCAGGGAGATACAAAAAAAAAACACGCTCCACCGTCCGCCACCACCCGCCACTGCGGATGCGGATATGCCACGTGGATGTGTGCGAAGCCCGAGATTGCTGCTCCGTCCCTCCCTCCCGTTTGTTCTCCACCCTCCCCCGCCCCCTCGTTCCTCCCTTCCTTCGTTCCTTCCGCCATTCCTTCCTTGCCGAACTGTGCGCTGAAAGGCTCGCTGCCGCGTTCGTCCAATGGTTCGTGGCGGAGACGGAACTGACTGGTGCACGACGGGGCCGGCGGACAGGCAGCCAGGCACGAACCGGACGCTCTAATTGGCGCTGGTGGTCTGATCCGTCCCCGTCCCCCGTCCCGTCCCCCACACCCACTCCACACACAACCCAACCCAACCCAACCCAACCCTCCCGAACCCCGTTTGTCTTGCTCCCCAGTTGCGGCGAATACCAACTATATTCTTCTCTTTGCGTCGGTGGGGGAGGGGGGGAGGGGGGGAGGGGAGGGGAGGGGAGGGGAGGGGAGGGGAGTGAGAGGCGTGCAGTGAGAGGTGTCAGTGAGAGGCGTGTGCGGCGAGAGGTGCGTGGAGAGCGAGAGGAATGGGGTTTTATTTCCTGTCCATATATTGCTCGTTCGAGCCAAATTCCAATGCTGCTGCTGTCCATCCCGCACTTAACCGAACTTATTTTGTCCGAATTCCTCTTTATTATTTCGCCCCCCCCCGGTATAGCACCCCCCCTCTGGTCCTTTATGTATACTTCCGACTGGCTCCCCGCCGTCTGCTCCTGCTCCTCTGCTCCTCCTGCCCCCCCTCCTGCTCCCCTCCCTCTCCTCCGCCGCCTCTCTGCGGACCACGCGAAATAATATCCCGTCTCGGCGGGGATGGCCGGGCAACGAGACAGCGAGCCGAGGCGACGGGACTGCGAACCGACGAGTGAGCGAGCGAGCGAACGAAGCAGCGCCGTCGACGAGCATGGTGGTGAGACGTCTGCGGCCCCCGCCCGCCCGCACCCCAATGGCTAACACGACATCCACCTTAGGTGCCGAGCGGTGAGATTTTCCCAAAATACACCGTGTGTGTGGGCGTGCGCGCAGCCCGACTACCCACTGCGGCCCAGCCACTGCGCGTCGATATCCGCAGTCGTCGAGGGAGGGAGAGAACCAGGGACCTATGCGGAGTGTCAGCTGCAAGACCGGACGGCGACGATGCCGCCGCGATGCACGGGGGAGGGGATGTATGTACCGGACACGGCGGACGGACGTCGCCACGCCTTGCCTACCCTCGCAAGCCATCCGCCTTTCGTGCGCTCGGTGTGCATCTGCCGACTGGCAGACAGACAGTCAGACCGACAGACCGACAGACATGGCGTGGTATGGCATGATATGATATGACACGATATGGTATGCTAACGGAGGAGGAGATCGAGCGGAACGCAGGGGCGCCGACTTGAGGCATTGGCTCGCCGGCAAGTCGTCCTATCCACATGTCAGTTCGGCGCTCGCCCGTTCAAAGAAGAAGAAAAAGAAAAAAAAGTGGGACCGGCTTTCCTAGTCTGACAGCTGGACACATGCCACGTGTGGCTCGACGACGACGACGACGTATGACGCACGATGCAGCACGACGACGACGACGACGACGACCGGACCGGCTCTCTGAGTCGCTGGCTATCCGACGGCCTGATTTTGGACGTGTCGGACTTCGTTGCGCGTTTGCCGAGTGCGCCTCCGCGACGCGCAGGAATGCGGTCGTGTGGCTGGACCGCCGGGGGCCGGATGCAGCGCCTCCCTCGCGATGCTACCCAGCTAGCTAGACGTCGAGGCTGGCAGTCCGCTTTCCAGCGCCATGGACAGCGATGTAGGATAGTCCCTGCTGCGGATTCCCCTCTGGCGTGCACTGTGCCGGAGCTCTTGCGCTCCGCGTCATGGGCCTACCGGTTGCGGCATGGTCGTCGATTACACTCCGCAGGCGTGCGGGAAGTGCCATGGTCAGCTCGACAACGATGCCCGGAGCCCGGCCAGTCGCGCCGGATCACGTGTCTTGGGCGGACGCAGCAGCGCCCAACAAACACTGCTGGCGGTGGCCGGCCAAGGCTGCGACGAGAGCGAGGCCAGATCCACGATCTCGCCAAGACACTTCCTTCCTTGGTGCGTTCACAGATGTCATTTGTGCCATTTCGTCTCGACGATGCGGTGGGCAGCGTGCATTGCTGTTTTCGGGCAAGAATTGACGTGCTGACGGAGCCTGGATTTTCTTTTTTCTTTTTTCTTTTTTCTTTTTTCTTCTTTCCTGCTCTCCTTCCTCCGTCTCGTCCTTTCTTTCGTCCGTTCTTCACTGCCGCAATGCAGGTGGGATACCCGTCTGGTTAGCCCGGAGTCTGCCGCCTGTCAAATTCCGGTTGGGACGACCCGGCATTGGATGGACGTCATGCACGTCCGTCCAGCAAGTCGAGTGGTGACAGCTCGCCGGGGATGTCTTTTATTCTTCCTCTCCCTACACAAGTCTCCCCACTCCATGCTAGCGAGCAGCGCAGGTCCGGCGCTGGGCTGGATGTGTCCGCCGCCGCCGCCAGCATTGCGCTCATCTGCGACTGCGAGCGGCGGCACTCTGACTAGACGGTTGCGAGTGGGGGGTGTTCGCCCGAAGCGGAGGACGCCCTTTGGCCCATCGCTCAGGATCGGAGGAGCCCTTGTCCGGCTCCTGGGAGGTGGAGGTCGGGGTGGAGGTTGGGGTGGGGGCGGTGCGGCGATAGTGCTGGTGGCGAACAGCGGCCGTGTTCGAATGGGGAGAGCGGCCACTCCCCGCTGTCGCGTCGTGACAGCCGCCCGCTGTCAGCCACTCGGCGACGGCGCTGGAGAGATCGATCAAAGAGTCCTTTGCGGAGCGCACGTCTTAGCGGCCGCAGCTGCCTGCTAGCCGCGTTCAGCCGGGGATCCGGCCCTGAAGCGGTTGCGGCTTAGCAGCGATCTCGGTAAGTGCGACCCACCCTCCGTTGAGCCTTCTGAATGCGAGCCGGTCCCGGACTCGGCTGCCACGGGGGACGGATCCGCACTGCGCTGGGGCGGGCGCAGATGCGCATCCCTCAGGGGCTGATTCCGGCCCCCGCACTGCAAGCGCTCGGAATCGAAAGGGACCAAGTATCCGCTCATCGTCGTCCAGTGTCTCGGCTGTGTCTGGTTGGGGCAGTTCCGGCCGCACAGCGGCGTCGCGCGCGAAGTCAGCTGCGATCTCCGATCGGTGGGTGCTGCCGGCAAGTCGGATCTCCCGCCCACGGGGGCTCCTCAGCCCGGCCTCGTCGTCGCCGCCGTCGTCACCGCCGTCGACTCGCCCGCGCCGTTCCAGCGCGACGACCGTCTCAGCACCCCAGCTGCCCTGGCGACAGGCCCGCGTGGCGAGCGGCGGGCACGCGACGGCGCTGTGCGGAGGCGCACGGAAAGCTGCACTTTCTCGTCGGAGACAGGAACACGGCAGCTGGCGGCAGCAGCAGCAGCAGCAGCAGCACGGCACCGGCGCCAATTGGGGGCAGTGGGCTCCTCGTTGCGGGCGGGGGGCCGCCGTCGCTCGACAGCGAGCAGTGCGACCAGCCGTCCAGCTGCGGAGCTGAGCTTCGCCGGAGCGTGCGGGAAACGCTGGTGGGCGGTTCTGGGCCCTACGGGTGTCAACTGCAGAACGGCTTTTGGCAGCTTCCTGGACCTCCCCACAGCCGTCGCATTTTCGGCGGCGGGCGGGCAGCGCAGACATGGGTTATTTTCGAACACTGCGTGTGCTGTTTCTCCATTGCTGCCTGACCTTCCGGATGCGCCCCATGCGTACGACCCTCCGGAGAGCGCTCGGGAATCTGTCCGACGGCGAGCCCCAACAGCCAACAGCACCAGCAGCGGCGACGGCGGCGGCGGGAGAGCGACGGAGGGGAGAGAGAGAGCAGGAGCGGCGGGAGCGGAAGGACAGTTTCACGCACGCACTTGTCGTGTTCGCTGCCCACACACACTGCGAGCTCCTAGACAGCTTGCGGAACGGTGATGCAGGACCGGCCCTGACGGACGGCCGTTCCAAGGTTTACTGCCGCCCAGAGCAAGGATGGCTGCTGCCATCACGACGGCGACGGCGGAGGGGGGAATGTGCCGCGGCGCCCGACTCTGCCGCACACCGCGTCGTGCGCTGGGCGTGGGTGACGGCCATCCGGAATGCGCCAATCGCCGTGTGTCCGTCGGGCGTTGGGGTGTTGGGGCAGCGGGCGAACAGCCCAGCGCCACTCAGCAGCGGCGGGGCTGGCCGAGCGGACAGCTGGATCCACTTGTCTTGTCGTTCGACATCGCTTGCTCCCGCGCAGGTGTTGGCACGTCGTCAGCGTTTCTCCAAAACACATCCAACGGGCCCAGCCCAGCCCAGCCCGGAGGACAGCACGCCATGTCTCGCTTCTCGCTCAGCACGGGCCAGGATGGCTGGACGGATGGGGCGTTGGGGAGCGTGTCCTGACACCGAGGTGAGTCAACGTGGAAGGGGTGTTGCCCAGTTCTGTCGCGCAGGAGGTTTTTTTGGGGGGGGGGGACAATCACCAGATCAACCGGTTTGCTTCTGGTGTCTCGGAGCAGCGGTCGGCACACGCACCAATCTCGTCGTCGTCGCCGCTGCCGTTTCTGCTGGCGGTTGGACAGCAGCAGCAGCAGCAGCAGCAGCAGCAGCAGGCGGCATCGATAGCTGTGAGCGTGCTGGTGGTGCCTGCCGACAGGACGACGGCGAGTTCTGGCTGCTGGGGATTTGCCGACAGCTGCGCTACGTGATGCAGTGGGCCCGCCTAATTACATGGCTGGCTGCTGCTGCTGCTGCTGCTGCTGCGGTAGTCGACCGCTACATCGTCGCTCCGGCCAGAGGGAAAAGGAGCCTGGAGCTGCTCAGCTGCACCAGGCACCCGGATCGTCAGAGCAGCGCGCCGCGACCCGCAGCAGCGTGACGGGAACACCAGCACGCACGAGCCCGGCAGTGCTGAGCGCTCGCGCCAATCAGACGCCGCTGCCTTGCAAGTGGCTCTCCGCAGCGTCCGTCGCCCGCCCGCCGGCCAGCCAGCCAGCCAGCCAGCCATCCGGACGGATGTGGCAGGACGCAAGTCTGGGACCCAACTCGGTCACCCGTTCGCTCTCGACCGATGCGCAGGCCCAGACTGTGCGTTGCTTTTTTTCCTCTTCTTTCTTGGCCGCGACGAAAATGGTAAGTGCAGCCCCCCCCCCCCCCCCCACGCACGAACTAGCCCCTCAGCCACTGCAATCCAGATGCCAGGCGGCCACCAACGCCGCCGCCTCCATGGTTCGCACGGCAGCAGAAAGCAGCCCCGAACGGCCCCGTCCAACCTAGATAGGCTCCAGCAGAGGGCCATGCGCGGTAAGCCTGCAGAATTGCGCCGGCCGATGGGGGGGGGGGGGTGGGTCCGCGGGTCCGTTCTGGCTCCGCGGCCCAACGAGATTGCCCTCCCCCGCCGTGTGGATACGTACACATATATATCGTGCGAGGGCCAGCCAACGCAGCGACCAAAGCCCCGCCAACTGGGTCGGTGCCGTCCTCCGATTTCGCTTCCCGCCAGCTGCTGGCCAATATAATATAGATTGGCGAAGAGTGCAAGTGTCGTGTCCGCCCCCATGGGCAGCGCCCCCCCCCCCCCCTCCCCCCCCTCGCGAATGAGACGCCGTCGCTGTCCGAGAGAGAAGAGCAGCGAAGAGCAGAGAACGACAGAGAACGACAGAGAACGGACAGGAGGAAGGAGACCGGGACGTGGCGCCGCTACCGGCCGTGCGGACGAACGAACGCACGCACACACGGCCGCCATCGCCCACCGTGCACATGTCAGATGTCGCCGTAGATTGTTCCCCCGCTCCGCAGGCCGTTCGAGCCCGGCCCTCCCAGCGCCGTCCTAGCCAGTGACGGCCGCCCATGCCACCCCGCCGCGCCGTCTAGACCCGCCGCCGCCGCCGGCCGCACGACGAACGGCCACGGACGGGCACGTCATCTGTGGCTTACGTGCGCCCTACCGTGCGCCAGCTGCCATACGCTCTCCGCAGCCGGCCGGAGCTGCGTGCCAGTGGACGGTACGGACTGGGCTGGACCGGACCTGTCGCGGCACGGCGCGGGTCACAGGCCACGACCAGTCCTCGGTCCCTCCGCGCTCCCTCCCCGCTTCTGTTCTGTTAATTTATTTATCTATCTAGCTAGCTATCTATGTTTGTGTCGTCGGATAATCTGTAAAATCTTTGTTTTCTATTCCTTTTTGTTCCTCCTTCTTCTTTTCTGCCGGGCTGGGCTTTGGGCAGGCGTGCGTGTCGCTGTTGAAACGAGACGAACGAGACGAAAACGAAACGGAAGCGGGGACGGACGGACGATGGGCATCGCTGCGGATGGTGCGGACCGGCGGCTGCGAAGGATACTGCTACATACATACATCCAGTGCATCGCGCTCGCGCGGCATCGTGACCCGCCGGCGATGGCCGGCGCTGCAAACTCGTCGCGAAGCGCGTCTGCTCCGTGCTCCTCGTCCCCGCCGCGTGACCACGGGCTCGGCTATGATACGGGGCCCGTTGGCCATGCGTCCGCGGACGGCTGTCGTGCTTCGCAACGCGGCTGCCGCGCGACACCGGCTGCGGGGCGGCGGCGGGCGGCGGCGGGCGGCGGCGGGCGGTGCGGGACGCCGGGCGCTCGCATAGCTGGATCGTTTCGATCCCACCGGTTCTTCGCGGGATCCCGGAATTGAACGCGAGGGCTCGGTTCGCCGGCCAATCGCATTGCAGCAGCGGCGGCGCACGGCAGCACCCGCGGCTGTGTGTGTAGGGCAGCGACGGCAAGTCGGCGAGGGCGGCTGGGTGCGGCAAGCCGATGCGGCGCGGCTGGAGGGGACTTGGCCGTTCCGCCAGCATCCGGACGCGTTTCGCGTCGGTGCGCTTGCCCGCCGCTCACCCCTCGCGGATCACCGGTGCATGTATGCACAGCGCCGACGGAGACGGCGAATCTGAATCTCGAATCTCGAATCTCGCGGGTTTGCGCCAGCCAGCCAGCCCGGCTGCGCTCCAGCCTGCTGTGTCGCGCGGGACCAGCGCCCAGCTGTGCTGCGCAGCTGCGTAAGGCTGCAGCAGCGCGGTCGCGGTCAGGTCTGCGAGAACGAGCGCCGGCGGACAGCGCACCGGAATCGTTCACGCCGGAGTCGAGCCGATGTGGGCGCGTCCAGTCCGGGTGGGGCGGCCACGCTGTTGCTAACCGGATGCGGCTGCCGCATCGATCCCGACTCGCCCGCGCGATGATCGTCTCGCGCAGTCGCGCACATGTCGTCCCCCCCCTCTTTCCAGCGATCGGGGATGCACCCACCATCTCTCTTGCTTTTTTTTTTCTTCTGTTTTTTTTCTTTTTTTTCTTCTTCTTTTCTTCTTCGTCTTTGCTGCTTGTTCTCCTGCTGCCGAATGGGATCTGGGCCGCGGAACAATGACGATATGACGGGCTGGATGCGACGGGATGGCGTGCTGGATGGCCGGATGGATGGATGGATGGATGGTGGATGATGGATGGACGGATGGACGCCACGCCCCCCGGACCAGCAGTCGCCATCCGGACTGGACCGGACTGGACCGGACTGGACTCGACTCGCCTCAATCGCGTACGCGCGCTGCGGATTGGCTTTGGGAGACGTCCTTGTGGGGCCAGATGTATGTATCTGGACAGCCAGCGTGGATTCCACCCAGCGGTGGTGGCGGCGCCCGCCACCACGTCGAAGGGGCGCCGACCAGAGCAGCGCGACGTACGCAGTGCGTGCGGATGCCTGGTGGACATGCTACATACCGGATGCGAGCGTCACCGGCGACGCGCAGGTTGCGGTTGCTCCCCTCGCTCGCTCCTGCTGCTTCCAGCGCCCGGACGTCCGCGCGGACGAAAGGAGAAGCACGACCTCGCGACCCGTCCGTTTCGGTCGCGTGGACGGAGATCGCGGGGGAGGGGCAGGCTGACGGACAAGCACCGCGGCTCTCGTCAGCCGATCCGCCAGCCAGGGTGCGAGAGACGCCGCCGGGTTGGCCGTCGCAGGCCAGCCTCCGCTTCTGGGCGTGGAGGCGCAACGCCCGCGGGCGGGCTGGCTCTGGAGAAAACAAGCCTGGCGAACAAGGATCGCGACAACTGCGCGATGTCAGCGACCATCCCCCTGGTCCAGTGATATAGATACATAGAGTCCCTACTTACATCCCCCCCCCAAACACTGCGTCGGAACCACGCAGCCGCTGCGATTACGTACTGGCGATGTTTGTGGCCGGGATGTCTGCAGCGTGCAGAGTGGTGAGATCGCCGTCCGTGTTCCCACGTCAAGGCAGGCGCACGCAGCACGCACGCACGTAAGAGCGAGACAGCGGATGTCTGGAGGGGAGGGGGGAGGGGGAGGCGACGTGCGTGGTTGGCGTTCTGGGCAGGGCCGTGGTGGATGCGCAGAGCAGGAGCAGGAGCAGCAGGAGAGTGTGAGAGTGGAGTGTGAGTGAGAGAGAGAGAGAGAGAGAGTCCGATCGGAGACATCCTCGGCATCGTCGTCTCCGTTCCGAGCAGCGTCGGTCGTGGATTCCGATTTCTTTTTCTTTTTTCTTTTTTCTTTTTTCTCTTTTCTTTTTTGTATTTCTATTTCTATTTCTATTTCTCTTTCTATTTCTCTGTCTATTTCTCTTTCTATTTCTCTTTCTATGTATGTATGTATTTCTTTCCCTTTTTTCTTTCCTTTTTTTCCTTTTTTTCTTTTTTTTCTTTTCTTTTTCTCCTTCCTCTTCTTTTTCTTTTTCCGTCTCCTTCCTTTTTTTCTCCTGCTTTCTTTTTCCGTCGCTCTGCTCCTGCTCTCTCTTTTCCCCTTCTTCCTCTTGCGTCGCGCGCCTTTCTTTTTCCGCGCTTGCTTTTTCTTCCTGTTCCTCCCTCTTCCGTCCTCTCGCTTCGCCGCTCCGCGCTGGCTGGCTGGCCAGTCTCAGGATCCCCGCCGCCGAGCTGATGACTTCCATCCGGTGGCAGCTCTGCACGACATGCGTCGTCCGTCCGATGGACAGCGGACATTTTCGAGACCGTCGATGCTGGTCCAGCGTGCGGCGCCCCCCTCCCGTGCAGACGCTGCTGCTTCCCGGCTGCGTGGCGCCCGCCACAGTGCTCGCCCTCCTCCTTCCGTCGCCAGCCTGCCCGGCCACGGCCAGCCACCGCGCCGTGCAGCGCCGCCGTCTCCGTCTCGCCAGCAGTGGCCCCGGCTCCCTCGCCAGCTCACCTCCCGCAACGCAGACGCCCGCCCCCCGATGCGCGCCATATCCGGTCACGACCCGCTCACGGCTCCCACCGGACCCGCGGACTCCGCGTCGCTCGCTGCCGACAACTCCACCAACCGCAGCACTCCCGCTCGCACCGCACCGCACCTGCGCACATCGCTCGCTCGCTCCTGCTCTCTCGGATGCGGTACCCGTGTTCTGTCTCGCGCCGATCCGTGCTGGCTGGCTGGCTGGCTGGCTGGAAGCTGTTGGCGGACGCCGTGCTTGGCTGTCAGCTTAGCGTCTTCGTCGCGCTGCCGGTGGGTATGGTGCGCCCTGTCACAGCCGTGGCTCGGTCGAATGCCACTCTCCGGCCGTCAGCTTGTCTCTGTCGTCTTGGGGTTGCGCCCTTGTATCTACGTATTCTGCCGAATAGCTTGTCCTCGCTGTGCCCCGTCGTGGGTTCGCTGTCGCCGTCTGCGCATTCATCGTCCGCACTGTGCCGCTGGGTAGTGAATAGACAAAACAAAAAAGCGCGTCCGTCGGTGCATTCACCGGCGGTTCCTCTGTGTATTCGCCGGCGGTTCCTCTGTGTATTCGCCGTCGCCCCCATTGTGTCCGTCCGTGAAGTGACTGTCGTCCTCGCTCTGTCCCGTCGACGCATTCCACTGTCGTCCTGACGGCGTCCGTCCGTATGTGCTGCACGTCCACGCTGTCGTCCTGAGGCCGTCCCCCCGTGCGTGTGCGCGGTGACCGTCCTGAGGCCGCCCCCCCGCCCCGGATATGTACGCGGTGGCCGTCCTGTTTGCCACGGCCCCCGACATCCTTATCCCCGGCGCCATCCTTGTCGATAGCACTGGCTCGCTATTGCCGTCGGACGCTGCTGGATGGAACCTGACGCCTGTCCTCCAGCGCCTCCTCCGGGTCCCCGTCTCCCGCCGCCAGGAACCACAGATCAGATCGCAGCCCCCCGAGCCGGTGACGTCTGTCCGTCACGCATTTCCCCGGTCCGCTGCGACTGGCCAGCCATCGACCCACGGCGAGCCCCTGCCGCGCCGCGCACGCTGCTCTGCTGGTTCCGTGCTCGCCCACCTGCCTGCGCCGCGGAGCCAAGCGCGCACGCAGAGCCATAGCGTCCGCCCGTGGCCTCTGCAACCTTCGTGCCCGCCCGTCGCGGATACCGCAACCTTCCTGCCCGTCCGTCTGCCGGCCCAACCTTCCGCCTGCTGCCTGCGCGCCGCCTGTTCTGCCCCCGGCCGTTGCACGTCTCGCACTGGCTCCGTTGCCAGCGCCCGTGCATTCCAGCCCCGCCGTATATCACCCGTCAACTCCTCCCTCCACCAACCGGCCCTCTCCCAACCACCGTCTCCACCCCGCTGCCACTGCCACTGCCACCGCCACCGCCACCGCCACCGCCTGTCCGCCCGTCGACACTCCCGCCCTGCGCAGTCGCCGTCCGCACCACCCACCGCTGCTCCGTCCACGCCCCCGAAAGCCGAAAGGACTCCCTCTCGCCGCGCTGTTCCCCCCCCCCCCCCCGCCGCACCTCAAAGAACCGCCCCGCTCAGTAACCCAAAGCTCGCGTCTCTGCTGCTTTGTTCTCGAAACGGATACCTATATCCTGTTTTCTGGTATGTGCTTCTCCGTGCCCCAAACGCGCGTTTCTCCTTCTCGTCTTGTCGATCCCGCCTATGCCTTATGGGGCTTCCCACCGTTGCTGTCCGGATCCCACATCTCTGTCCCACATCCTTCCGCATCGCACGTCGTGTGTGCGTCGGTAGTGTGCTGGACATGCTGCTCCTGGTCATAATCCACTCGCTCTCAGCATATCCGTCCACCCCCCCCCCCCCCCCCCCAACCCGACAATGCCTGCTCGCTGTTTCACCCACCCCCCCCTTTGCGCTTCGTTCTTGTGGCTGTCCGCCTCTTCCTCGTCGTCCCTCCTCCTCCCCGTCCCCCGCGTTTCTTTGCTGCCGTTCCCCTCCCGAACCTTGGAATGGTGTCTCCTTTTGTTCGGCCCTCCCCGCCGCCGCCTCGGGTCCGTCCGGTCACGTTGTTCGCCGGGCCATATGACTTGACACCTTTGTTCTCGCATCCTTGACAAGGAAAAATGCTGTGTATCAGCAGCGCTGGTGGCAGCGGTCGGGATGCGGCGTGCTGGCGCTGGTGATGGGTGGCTGCGAGCTCGGG
>Ga0307508_10005610_pt1 | contig 11898 bp, 5 predicted proteins | sample 9_EM_MG_FD_203089 | JGI IMG/M metagenome (GOLD analysis project Ga0307508, IMG submission 203089) | Populus trichocarpa ectomycorrhiza microbial communities from riparian zone in the Pacific Northwest, United States - 9_EM | ecosystem: Host-associated > Plants > Roots > Unclassified | place...
CCGCGGCAAACGGCGCATTTCTCTATGGATTGCCCGACAACGGGCTTATCGTTAACGGCACAAAAACCTACCAGCTGCAACCTTATAATGGCAGCAACATGCTGTACCTCTCAAACGCTACCAATGCGCCGGCCAACTCGTCGGTTACGGGTACGCTCACCCTGGCCGCACCGGCTGTTCTTTCCCGCGTGAGCGTACTGAGCTTCTCTACCGAAGGCTCCCAGTCGCTGACAGCCACACTGACCTTTACAGATGGTACATCGGTAACGACTGCTTCGGCGGCCATTCCCGACTGGTTTGTCACCAGCACCGCTTATCCTACTGTAATGGCGGCCATCGGTCGTGTTTCACGCGCCCTGGCCGGACCTTATACGGTAGCCACCAACGCTTCCTACCCCAAATTATCTTCCTGGGATATATTGATTCCCTGCGCCCACCAGGGTAAAGCGCTTCAATCAATCACATTCAACGCCGTTGCCGTTACCGGTTACAACCGTGCCGTCATACTGGCGCTTTCAGGAGCGGTGTATACACCTACCGTGGTAACGCCCACTACCGTTGTTCCTGCGCATTGCGGCACCAACAGCGGTCTTATTACACTGGCGGCTACCGGCGGCTCTGCTACCTATAGCTATTCGTGGAATACAACGCCGGTTCAAACAACGAACGTGGCCAGTAATCTCGCAGCGGGCACCTATACCTGTACCGTTACCGATGCTACCGGCTGTACCTTTACCTATAGCGGTACCATCACGGCCATTCCCGTATCCACGCTAACCGCTACAGCAGCGCAGCCTGCGGTGTGCAGCGGCACAAGCACTACGCTTACTGCGAGCGCCAGCAGCCCCACACCCGCTACCTATACCTGGACGCCGGGCGGACAAACCGGCAGCTCCATTACTGTTTCGCCTACGGCCAATACCACCTATACGGTGTCCGGCGTAGACTATTATGGCTGTACGTCGACCGCAACGGTACCGGTAACTGTAAAAGCGATGCCTGTGGCCTCCTTTACTGTTACACCTAACCCGGCCTGCGTCAACACGCCGCAAACGGTTGCTTTTACAGGCGCCGCAGCGGGCAGCGCTACCTACGACTGGGGCGGATTTGCAGGCGCTACCATAAAAAGCGGCTCCGGCGCGGGACCTTACAGCATCCAGTTCAGCCAGGCAGGCAGCTATAATATACAGCTTAAAGTAACCGACAACGGCTGTACATCGGCTTCCTACGGTCAGCCGGTTATCGTGCTCGGCCCGGCCGCGGCGCCTGTTGTGACCATTACAGCGGTAACGACTACCAGCATCAGCTTTAGCTGGCAGCCCGTTGCCGGCGCCAGCGGTTACCAGGTATCTGTAGACGGTGGCGCGTATATCAATCCCAGCTCGGGCTATACCAGCACCACGCATACCGTAACAGGACTTTCGCCACTGCAAACCATCAGCTTTAAAGTTATCGCCCTGGCGCCGTCCAGCTGCCAGAACAGCCCCGCCGGCACGTCGAACGCTAAAACGCTGGGTGATCCTGTATTTATTCCGAACTCGTTCTCACCCAACGGCGACGGTAAAAACGATGTATTCAAAATATACAGCAACCTCGTAGCCGGCATGGAGATGAAGATATTCAATCAATGGGGCGAGCTGGTGTTCTCTACGTCCAGCCTGAGCGATGGATGGAATGGTACCTATAAAGGCAAGGCGCAGCCTGCCGGGGTATACATATTCGCCATCCGCGTCAAACTGACCGATGGAACAGAAGCCGTGCGCAAGGGTGCAGTAAACCTGCTGCATTAAGCATTCAGGAATGTAAAACCTTATGGATGAAAACTAAAGGCAGGATAAAATATCAATTATATTTCTTTCTTTGTTTATGTGCAGGTACCGTTGCCAACGGTACCTGCGCACAAACATATACACCACTGGCGGTATCCGGCTTTACCCAGGATGTTGTAGCAGAATCGGGCACGGATGCCACCGCTGTCACCAGCACCGTAATCGATGCTACCCAGCATGTCATGTATACGGCCTCTTTCGCCGCTGTCAATGGCATATCTTCCGGCGGTGTAGTTGACAATGGCAATATCGTGAACGGCAACTATACCTGGCAGATGGCGCCCTTTACCGGCAACAATGCCCTGTATCTTTCCAGTGGCGCGGTAGCCAATACGACAACTGCCGGCACGCTCACGCTGGCATCGCCCGGCAGTTTTTCGGGCATCAGCCTGCTGATATTTTCCACCGAAGGCAACAATACGGCCAATGTGGTACTGAACTTTACCGACGGTACCACCGCCAATGCCGGCAATTTTCTTATTACCGACTGGTATGATAATCTCAACCCCGTATACAATGCCTTCGGCCGTATCGTTCGCGTTGCAGGGCCGTCCTATACCACCGATGGCGCCGCCAACGGCAACGGGCGCATGTATAAGCTGGATGTGAATGTACCGTGTACCAGCCGCCCAAAACTGATACAGTCTGTTACCGTTAGTTATGTATCCGGCACTTTGAGCGGGCGCATACTGGTCTTTGCCGTTTCCGGCGCCGCCTATGGTCCGCTGAACATCTCGTCGGCCATCACCGATGCTACCTGCAATGGCAGCAATGGCAGCATCGCGCTGAACATCGTGGGCAATACCAATCCCAATGCCTATTTCTATAAATGGAATACGACGCCGCAGCAATTTACACCCACCATCAGCGGGCTGGCGGCGGCTACCTATATATGCACGATAACCGATTTGGCCAATTGCAGCAATACCTATCCTTTTGTCGTCAATGCGGTGCCCGTTGCCGTGGTAACGGCTACACCATCAGCCGCCGGTATCTGTCCCGGGGGAACGACTACTATCTCCGCCGGCGCCACAGGCCCGGCCGTGTCGGGCTATACCTGGAATCCCGGCGGGCAAAGTGGCAGCAGCATCAGCGTATCGCCTGCAGCCACCACCACCTATACCGTCTCGGCGCAGGATGCAAATGGCTGTACCGTAACAGGCAGTACTACGGTAACGGTCAACCCGGTGCCGCTGGCTTCCTTTACCGCCTCGGCCGATAGTATCTGCCAGGGCAGCACCGAAACCGTCACCTTCACCGGTACCGCCGGCGGCAGCGCCGTATATGACTGGAATAATTTTTTGGGCGCTACCGTACAAAGCGGCAGCGGCGCCGGTCCCTATATCCTCGTATACAATACCCCGGGCACCTATACGCTGCAGTTGCAGGTAACCGATGGGTGCCCCTCGGCAATTATGTCCAAACAAGTAGTAGTATCAGAGCAGCCGGTAGCCGATTTTACTATTAACCCCACACCGATTTGCGCGGGTGAATCAGTAACGGTTGCCTTCACCGGCGCCGCGCCGGGCGCATCAAAAGCCACCTGGAACTGGAGTGGGGGATTGGTAAGAAGCGGGAGCGGGTGGGGACCCTTCTCTGTTAAGTATAATACAGGGGGCATTATCCGTATGACAATTAAAAACGGGGCCTGCACGGCTTCAACAAGCAAAGCGGTAGCTGTAACTGCCAATCCGCTGGCGGCTTTTACACCGGAACCGCCGGGCGGCTGTGTACCGGTAACGGTAAATTTTGTCAACCAATCCACCAACGCAGACGGCTACCTGTGGGATTTTGGCGATGGCGCCACGTCTACGGATGCCAGTCCGCAGCACGTGTACAGCTATACAGGATCTTATACCGTAACGCTGAAGACGTCCAACCAGGGACAGTGCTTCGACCAGACCACCCAAACAAATATTATCAACGTATCTGTTCCTCCCATCGTGGCATTTACCGCCACACCAGACACCGGTATAGTGGTAGAAGTGAAGGATGCGGAATTTACATTTACGAATCAGTCGCAATATGCCGGCTCTTACCTGTGGGATTTTGGCGACGGCGGAACGTCTGCACAAATCAATCCCGTTCATAAATACAATTTGGCAGGTAATTACCGTGTAACCCTGTACGCAACGTTGGGCGGATGCACCGATAGTATTTCACACGAGTATTATAAAGTAATATCCGATAAGGAGCTCCTGGTGCCGAATGCTTTTAGTCCTAATGGCGATGGCATCAATGATCGCTGGGAAATAGCGCAATTGAAACAATACCCCGGCTGTACGGTAACGGTATTCAACCGCTGGGGACAGGAAGTGTTCAAAAGCCAGGGATACCAGCGCCCCTGGGATGGAAATTTTAAAGGACAGCCTGTTCCATTGGCCACTTATTATTATGTCATCACCCTGCCCGGTAAAAAAACATACAGCGGGTGGGTAGTAATATTAAAATAACGCAATATTCATGAAAACACGTCAATGTGCCCTTGCCGGTATCCTTATCGGCATGCTTGCCGCTTATTCAGTAACCATAAAGGGCCAGGACCGGTGCGGCACCATGCCCGCACTGGAAATAGCTTTTAAAAGCGATCCGACGCTTAAAAAAAGGTTTGAGCAGCAGGAAATAGAATTGCAGCAGCTCATTACCGCCCGCAGAAACAATCCCGCAGCCAGGGAGAATGCCACCCTTACCGTGCCCGTTGTTTTTCATATCGTGCTGCCCAATCCTGCTGTTGTAACAGATACACAGATACAGGCGCAGATAGACGTCCTCAATAAAATCTATGCCGGCCTCAATGCCGATACGGTGAGAATACCCGCACGTTTCAAACCGTTGTTTGGCCGCGCCGGCATCCAGTTTTGCCTTGCCCAACGCACACCGGCCGGCCTGGTCAGCACCGGCATCAACCGGTATGTGACCACCCAGGCATCATTTTCCACCAACGATTACGTAAAACATGCTACCACCGGCGGCGCCAATGCCTGGAGCACCACCCAATACCTGAACATATGGCTTTGCCAGCTGTCGGGCGGTGTGCTGGGGTACGCTACCTTTCCCAATACAGGCACCAGTACCAACCAGGGTGTGGTTATCGACTATCGCAGCCTGCCCGGCGGCGGCTTTACCAATTACAACGGTGGCAAAACAATGGCGCATGAAGTAGGGCACTATTTCAACCTGCGCCATATATGGGGCGACGATGATGGCGCCTGCTCCGGAAGTGATTTTGTGGACGATACCCCCAACCAGGCGAATATGACCTATGGAACGCCTGCCAAAGACACGGTATATGATGCGTGCAACACTACCGGCAACGGCATTATGTACCAGAACTATATGGACTATACCGACGATGGCGCCATGGAAATGTTCACTGCCTTGCAGGCAACGCGTATGCAAACGGCGGCTACCACCTACCGGTCCGGACTGTTTAGCTCCGGCGGCTGCGTACCGGTAACCGCCAAAAACTATGATGCCGCCGTGCGCGCCATCAATACGCCTTACAAGCGGGTATGCGCCACTGATTTTGCCCCCGCCGTTACCATTGCCAACAAGGGCGCTGTTACCATCACCTCACTGGCCGTAAGCGCCCGGATCGACAACGGACCGGTGGTCACCACCAGCTGGACCGGCAGCGTGAGCGCGCTCGATAGCTTTACCGTTTCACTGCCCGGCCTCGTTACCACTACCGGCACGCATACGCTGATCGTTTATACCGGTGCGCCCAACGGCGTTGCCGACGAAATACCGGCCGATGATACCCTGCGTCTTACCGTCACCTATTACGATGCCATCACCGCCCCCTTATCCGAAAGCTTCGAAGGCGCGGTCTACCCGCCGCAGGGCTGGGATATTGTAAACGACGATGGCGCGCTTACCTGGGAGAAAGCTTCGGGACAAGCCAAAACAGGATCTTACTCAGCATACATCCGCAATTACAGCGATGCTAATACCGGTACAAAAGATTACCTGCGCCTCCCGCAGCTGGTTATTCCTACTGCCGACTCTGCCTTCATGACCTTCCGCGTGGCAGCCGGTTTTGCCAGCTCCGGTCTTACCTTCAGCTGGGATACGCTAAGTGTGCTGGTAAGCACCGATTGCGGCGCCACCTATACCAGCCTGTATAAAAAATGGGGATCGGCATTGTCTACCACCAGCCGCACCATTACGGGCACGTATACGCCGCAGGATGCCGAATGGAGAAAGGATTCCGTCAACCTCACACCCTATATTGGCCAGGGCAAAATCATGATCGCCTTTCTCAACACCAATGAAGCGGTGAACAATATTTACCTCGACGATATCAATATCTATAGCAAGCAGGTCAACCCGAACCTCAAAAACAAGGGCTTTCTCATTACCCCCAGCCCCACCACAGGCGTGGTAAACGTTGACTTCTATCCCGGTCCTACCAACCTGCAGGGCATCGCCATCTATTCCCTGTCGGGAGCGCAGGTAGCCAAAACACAGGTGGGTAACGGCGTTGCAGGCAATCATTACCGTTTTGACCTCGGCGGCCTTGCCGCAGGCATTTATGTGGTAAAAGTGGTATTTGCCGATAGGGTAGTGACCCAAAAGATACTCAAGAACTAATGTCATAGCTACTGGTGAAAGATCATAGATGATAGTCTGGTGCGCCCGTCCGGGTTCATCAACTATCATCTATGATCTTTCAACTTTTTTCTCTTATCGGACTTTTACGAAGAAATATACTTTCCCCTGCCGTTCTGCGTTAATAATCAAGAGTTAACTACTATATCATCGCTTGTACGTCAACACCGTACCGTAGTTTTCGCTGCTTGCCATTGAAATTTGTTCAGAAAACTTTTTTTTGCGGAAAATTGGGATGGCCGGATAGACTGGAATCAATTTTTCCCCCCAAAAAAGAATAAGCGTCGCGTTCTGTCGTTGTTAGGGAATATTTGCAATAAACGGTTATTTTGCAAAGGTTTATAGCGCTGTACAGGACCAACGTATATTAAAAAAATCTAATTCCTTGAAAAATGGCACGGGTAACTAATTGCCTTTCGGTCGTATACATTATTGCAATATGTGTCAGCCTGAGTTCGTGTAATATCTATAAGAAAGTACCTTACTTCACTGATCTTTCCGCTACCGTAAGCGATACCGCCCGAAATATTCCTACCGCCGTTTTTATCGATCCCATTATACAGCGCAATGATATCCTCCAGATTGCTGTGCTCACACTCGATCCGCAGGCCAACAGCATTTTCTCCAATTCGAACATGATCAATTTCCCGACCCAGCCGTCGTCGTCCTATTTTCCGCCGTCGATGGGCCAGTCCGTGCCTGGCTTTATGGTAGATAAGGAGGGTATGATCGAACTGCCGGTAGCCGGCAGGATAAAAGTAGCCGGTCTCACCACCAGCGCCATCCGCGATACCATCCACAACCGCATATCCGTCTTTTATACAAACCCCGTCGTCAACGTGCGCTTTGCCAATATGGGCATCACCATCATCGGCGAGGTAAAGCAACCGGCCACCTATGTGGTGACCAACGAAAAAATAAGTATCCTCGATATGATTGGCCTGGCAGGCGATTTAACGGTATACGGCAAGCGCGAAAACGTGCTGCTGATACGCGATTCCGCCGGTACCAAACAATACGTCCGGTTCGATCTGAACTCATCCAAAACAATGAGCTCGCCTTATTTCTATCTCAGGCAGGGCGATGTGGTGTATGTAGAGCCCAATAAGCAAAAGGTTACCTCCACCGATTTTATACGGGTCAGGAACTATGCCATTATAGGTTCTACCATTTCACTGCTGTTTATTGTTATAACGAATATTAAGAAATAGCCCATGCACCCCTCCGTACCCCATACACCTGTGAGCCTTGAAGAAGCCGAAGCCGCGCAGGCAGGTCTTTTCCTTCAAAAATTCATGACGAAGTTTTTCGCCCTCTGGAAATGGCTGCTGGTGTCTGTGCTGCTATGCGGCGGCCTTGCCTTTGTGTATATCAAAATCGCCCGCCGCCAGTACAAAGTGCATGCGTCGGTAATGGTGCAGGACGATAAGCGAAACAGCGAATTTGGCGGTGGTGTGATGCCCGATATCAGTTTTGTTACCAAAGGCAATGTCGACAACGAAGCCGAGATCTTCAAAAGCCGCACATTGATGCAGCAGGTGGTGGAAGAGCAGCACCTCAACATACAATATTTTATCCCGGGCGTCCTTTGGAAAGAAGAGGTATTCATGGGCAGGCCTGTCAATGTTCAATACATCGGCCGCCTTGCCGACAGCATCGTAGGCCCTATTACTTATCAGCTCAGTTTCGATACGCTTAAGATTACTCATTTTAGCCTGGCGGCCAAAGACACCGTCTACCATGCAAGACTGGGGGATACGCTGGCGCTGCCGGAAGGCAGGGCGGTATTCTCCGCCTCAGACGGTTTTGCCAGGTGGGCCACCGGCCAGTCCCTGCTGCTGTCTGTTACCTCGGTCGACCTCGCCACGCAGAACTATATGGATGCGCTCACCGTGGAAATTCCCAACAAGGATGTAAGCGTTATCAACCTTACGCTGAATGAAACACTGCCCGGTAAGGGAGAAGCCATTCTCAACCGGCTGCTGACCAATTACCTCTCGGCCAGCATCAATGCAAAAACCCGGATTGCCGACAGCACCCTTAGGTTCATCGACGATCGGCTGCGCCTGGTATTTGGCGAGCTGTCGGGCATCGAAAAAAATATACAGCAGTTCAAGACCGATAATAAGTTTACCGACCTTAACACCCAGGCCAACCTGCTGCTACAAAATACCAGCGAGTACAGCAAGCAGCAAACAGGGCAGGAGATACAGCTATCGGTAGTGGAAGCGCTCGAGCAGTTTTTAAAAGACAACCAGAATGATTTGCGGGTGGTGCCTTCCTCGCTGGTGATGCAGGACGCCGGTTTTATCGCCCTGGTGCAGCGCTACAACGAAATGCAGTTGCAGCGCGACAAGCTGCTGATGAGCGTTACCCCCGAGCACCCCTCTATAAAAACCATCGACGAGCAGTTGCGCAACCTCCGTATAGAATTAGTGAGCAGCATCGGCTCCGTTAAAAAAGGATTGCAGGTAGGCGTGGACGAGCTGAGAAAACGCACCGCCGGTTTCGAGGGGGAGTTTAATAAAGTGCCCGGAAAGGAGCGCGCCTTTCTCGATATCACCCGGCAGCAGTCCATCAAACAGGAGCTGTACCTGTTCCTGCTCAAGAAAAGAGAGGAGACCGCCGTATCGCGTTCATCTACCACGGCCAGCGCCCGCATCATCGACCTGGGCAAATCGGAACCCTTCGCCGCGAAACCTAAAAAAATGATCATCCTGCTCATCGGTCTGCTGGCCGGTGTGGCCATTCCCTTTGGGATAAGCTTTGGCAGAGACTTTGTAAATACACGCGTTACCTCCATAGAAGATATCAATGCCATTACACATACCCCCGTGCTGGCCGAAATAGGCCATAGCACCGAGGGGAATATCATTGCCGTAAGCCTGCAGTCACGGCAGCTCGCTGCCGAACACCTGCGCGGCCTGCGCACCAACCTGCAATACCTGCTCACCGGCAAGGAAGAGAAAACCATCCTCATTACTTCCAGCATGAGCGGCGAAGGAAAATCTTTTCTCTCCATCAACCTCTGCATTACCCTTGCATTGGCCGGTAAGAAAGTGATATTGGTGGAGCTCGATTTGCGCAAGCCTAAAGTGTCCGAAAACCTGGGGCTGGCCAAAGACGGGTTTACCAACTATATCATCGCTGCCGAACCCGACTGGAAAAAATGGGTAAAGCCTTCCGGCGTGCAGGAAAACTTCGATGTGCTGTCAAGCGGTATGCTGCCGCCCAACCCCACAGAATTACTCATGTCGCCCAAAACAACGCTGCTGTTTAAAGAGCTGAAGAAACACTACGACTATGTGATCATCGATACACCCCCGGCCGGACTGGTCACCGACGCAGAAATAGTAGCGCCACTGGCAGACACCACCTTTTATGTGGTACGCCAGAAACACACCTATAAGCAGCAATTGCTGACAATAGAAAAGTTTGTGCGCAAAGGCGTTCTGCCGCGGCTGAATATCATCCTCAATGATGTGGCTCCGGCCAGGAAAACCTACGGAAGGCCATATGATTATGGTTACGGGTATGGCTATGGCCCCGCCAGCGGCAACAAAAAACGCCGGACATTTATTAATATCGAAAAACTACCGGAACTGTTTAAACGGATACAGCTCAGAAAAAACAAGCCCGTTACCTGATGAAGTTATTGTCGAAACTATATACCCTGCCCGCCCGCCTGCTCAAAAAGGATTTGCTGAAGCAGACCCTGAAACTGTCGGCTATATCCATGCTGGCTAACTTCCTGGGCTTCCTGATCCCATCCCTGATTGCGTGGCAGTTCGGTATATCGAAAGACACGGATAATTTTTTCTTCAGTTACGGTATCATCACTTTTGCCAGCACCATCTTTACCGCGGCGCTGCGCTCGTCCATCGTGCCGTTTCTTACCGAAAAGCTGGCCAACAGGGAAGGCTTCGATACATTCGTATCCTCGCTTTTTTATTATTCTTTTTATGTGGTCAGCATCATTTCGGCGGTATTGCTCGGTTTGTTTCTTACGCTGAATCATTTTGTGGGCGGCAACTTCTTTTTTTACCTCGCCCTGTCGGTACCTATCCTGTTCTTTACCGTGCAGAACGCCATCTGTTATGGCATTCTCAATACGCTTAAACAATATTATGTAGCGGAAACCTCGCCCTTTTCCCGGGCCATCGTTATCTATTGCTGCATCTTTTTTCTCGGCCAATCATTTGGTATCGCGGCCGTTATCATCGGCTATAATCTCGGCGAGCTGGCCAAGTTCATCCACCTGGTGTATATCATACGAAAGAAGAACAATATTCGGCTGTCGCGGCGCCTGGTGAATTATACCGCAATAAAACCTTTTCTGAAGGAAGGGTCCTACCAGGCCATTTCCACCACCATTATTTCCGCCTCGCCGGTCATAGATAAGGTAGTAGCTTCTTTTCTGATCATCGGGTCGGTGTCCATACTCGATTATGGCAACCGCCTGTTTATGATCTTCAACGTGCTGTTCAGCTCCTTCCTGGTCATTATCCTGTCTAAATGGTCGGAAGACGTGGTGCAAAAGCGTTTCAATATCAGGAAAATGAACCAAACCATCGTGGGGGTGTTCATTATTACCTTCAGCGTATTCCTGCTGGTATTGTTATTTCGCTCACAGGTAGTGTACCTGTTATATCCAAAGATACAGGCGGCCGACCGCGACCTGATAGCCACGGTGCTGGTGCTCAATATGGCCGGGTTTATCTTCAACTCGTCCAACCAGGTTATCAACCGGGCCACGCTGGCATTCAAATCAACCAACATACTGATAAGGATATCCATTATAAAATCGATCATCAACATCGTTATGGACGTAGTGCTGGCGCTGCGGTTCGGCGTTATCGGCATCGCGGTATCGACGATCGTGGTGCATTTGTCGGGTTTTGTGATGAACTATTATTTATTCCAGTCAGAACAAAAAAAATTACTGGTTAAAACCATTTGATGCCCAGGTTCAGGAAAATATTGATCACCTTGTCTGTGCTGTCGTACGTAGACCTCTTCGGTATCATCAATACCGATTTGGAATACCGTATGGCCGGCCTCAAGCTGTACGATGTTTTCATCCTGCTCATCGTGGCGCACCTGGTTTTCCTGTCGTTTACCAGCACGGTGTTCAGGAGCAAAATGCTGCGCAAAAGCCCTGCCAATACCTTTATCAGCAGCTATGTGCTCCTGGTGATGGGGGTGGCCTTGTCTATGAAGCTGCGGGCGCCTATTGCGCTCATCGATTCGTTTAAGATTGCACGCGATTTCTTCCCGCTGTTCCTCTTCTTTTATATTTGGTACGATATCGTGGTCAGCGGCTCACTGGTCTTTTATGAAAAAATGCTCAAATGGCTGGGCATCGGCTTTTCGCTGGTGTTTATTCTTACCACGATAGCACCTTCTTTTGTGAGCGCTAATTTTCACGGCCTCACGGTAAAGCTGGTCACGTCTACCA